>Ga0126376_10001199_pt1 | contig 13822 bp, 12 predicted proteins | sample PanSoiMetPlot_15_FD_92760 | JGI IMG/M metagenome (GOLD analysis project Ga0126376, IMG submission 92760) | Tropical forest soil microbial communities from Panama - MetaG Plot_15 | ecosystem: Environmental > Terrestrial > Soil > Tropical forest > Bulk soil | place: Panama | collected 2016-02-17
CGACGGCGGGAAGGAAGATCACGTTTCGATGGGCATGACGGCCGCGACAAAGCTGCGCGAGATCGTGAAGCTGGCAGAATTGACGACGGCGATCGAGTTGATGGCGGCGGCCCAGGCGCTTGAATATCACGCGCCACTCGTGCCTGGCGTCGGAGTGAAGCAGGCGTACGCGATCGTGCGCAAACTGGTGGCGCCGCTCACGCAGGATCGATCGATGTCGGGTGATATCGAGAAGATTCGAGACGCGATCGTCGCGGAAAAATTCTTGGGCTTGTGAAGTTTCACAGTTGGTTTCACGCAAAGGCGCAAAGTTTACGCGAAGGCGCAAAGAGGATCTTCTTTGCTTCCTTTGCGTCTTTGCGTGAAAAATTCTTTGGAGGACACGTATGTCAAACGGAATGGACGACCGTCGCCGCGGTCTCGAGGAGGAGTACTTTCATCGCAAGAACAAGGAGGCGATCGAAAAACTGCGCGCAAAGCTGAAGGTGTCTGAGGAAGCGAAAGCGGCCGGCACCTCGTCGATGAAGTGTCCGCGTTGTGACGGCACTTTGCACGAAAGCAAGTTTGAAGAAGTCCTGATCGATACCTGCGACAAATGCGGCGGCGTTTGGCTCGACTCAGGCGAGCTCGAACAACTTACGGCACAAGAGCAAGAAGCGCCGGGCTGGCTCAGTCGTTACTGGTTTTCAGAGGGTTGATCGAGTATGGACCACCGCGTAATTCACGCGCCGCGCGGCGCACAGTTGAATTGCAAAGGTTGGCATCAGGAGGCTGCGCTTCGGTGCCTGATGAACAATCTCGACAGGGACGTCGCTGAGCGCCCCGACGAACTGATCGTCTACGGCGGCGCCGGCAAAGCCGCGCGCAACTGGTCCTGTTTCGACGCGATCGTGCGCGAGTTGCAGGCGCTCGAGAACGACGAGACGCTGCTGGTCCAATCAGGCAAGCCTGTCGCAGTCTTTCGCACTCACGAGTACGCGCCGCGTGTGCTTATCGCGAATTCAAATCTCGTCGGCGCGTGGGCCAACTGGGAACACTTTCACGAGCTCGAACGCCGCGGCCTGATGATGTACGGCCAGATGACCGCCGGCAGTTGGATCTACATCGGCACACAAGGCATCGTGCAGGGCACGTTCGAAACGTTCGCCGCCATGGCGCAGAAACAGTTTGCGGGCGATCTTTCGGGCCGGCTCATCGTGTCAGGCGGGATGGGCGGCATGGGTGGCGCACAGCCGCTCGCCGCAACCTTGAACGGCGCCGTGTTCCTCGGAATCGAAGTCGATCCGGCGCGCATCGAGCGACGCGTGCGCACAGGCTACTGCGATCGCATCGCGATGTCGCTCGACGAAGCGCTCGACATCTGCGAAGACGCGCGCGAGCAGAAGCGAGCGATCTCACTGGGACTGGTTGGCAACTGCGCCGAAGTGCTACCTGAGCTGGTACGTCGCGGAGTGAACGTCGATGCGGTTACGGATCAAACGAGCGCGCACGATCCGTTAAATGGATACGTGCCAGCGGGAGTTTCACTCGACGAAGCCGCGGAGTTGCGTGCAAACGATCCGGCCGCGTACGTCGAGAAGTCGATGGAGTCGATGGCGCGGCATGTTGAAGCGATGCTGGCGTTGAAGCGTGGCGGTGCGGTGGCGTTTGACTACGGCAACAACATTCGCAAGCAGGCTTTCGACGCCGGTTGCAAGGACGCGTTCGAGATTCCCGGATTTGTTCCCGAGTACATTCGCCCGTTGTTCTGCGAAGGCAAGGGTCCGTTTCGTTGGGTGGCTCTTTCCGGCGACGCGGAAGACATTCGCAAGACTGACGATCTTGCGCTCGAGATGTTTCCCGACGATCGCACGTTGAATCGCTGGTTGCGTCTCGCGCGCGACCGGGTTCACTTCCAGGGACTGCCGGCGCGCATCTGCTGGCTCGGTTACGGCGAGCGTGCTGAGATGGGCGAAGCGATTAACGACCTGGTCAAGCGCGGGCGTCTGAAAGCGCCGATCGCGATCGGACGCGATCATCTTGATACCGGATCCGTCGCGTCGCCGTTTCGCGAGACTGAAGGAATGAAGGACGGATCGGATGCGGTGGCTGATTGGCCCATCCTGAACGCGTTGCTGAACACGGCGAGTGGCGCGAGCTGGGTTTCGTTTCATCACGGCGGCGGTGTTGGGATAGGTTATTCGTTACATGCCGGTCAGGTGTCGGTGGCGGATGGAACTGATGAAGCGGCTAAACGGCTCAATCGCGTGTTGACGAACGATCCGGGCCTTGGTGTTGCGCGACACGTCGATGCCGGATATGAGGAAGCGGAGCGGACCGCGCGCGACAAAGCGATCTCGATTCCGTTACTAAACGATTGATGCTTAGCTTCGCCACTCAAATCGCCCGCGAGGCGGGTCATCTGCTCGTGCAACGTCTCGGCTCCGCGAAGATCACAAACAAAGGCGACATCAATCTCGTCACCGAAGCAGATATCGCTGCTGAAAATCTGATCATCGAGCGCATTCGTTCGCACTATCCGCAACACGGAATTCTCGCTGAAGAATCGGGTGAGGCCGTGCTGGTCGGCGGCAGGCAGAGCGAGTGGAAGTGGATCATCGATCCGCTGGATGGGACCACCAATTACGCGCACGGTTATCCGTGTTTCTGCGTGTCGATCGCGTTGGAACACAAAGGCGTGCTCGAAGTCGGAGTGGTTTACGATCCGATGCGCGACGAGATGTTTGCCGCGGAGCGCGGGCAGGGTGCGACGCTGAACGATCGACAGATTCGTGTTTCGAAAGTGGATGAGTTGAACCACGCGATGGTGTGTACGGGTTTTCCGTACAACGTGCGCGAGCGTCCGGATTTTGCGCGTGAGTTCGCGAAGTTCACGCTGCATGCGCAAGCGGTGAGACGTGATGGTTCAGCGGCGCTCGATCTGGCGTATGTTGCGTGTGGGCGTTTCGATGGATTCTGGGAAGACGGGTTGCATCCGTGGGATGTCGCGGCCGGTGCTTTGTTGATCTTCGAAGCGCGTGGGAAGGTGACGAACTTCAAAGACGAGCCGCTCGACATCTACAACGAACAAGTGCTTGCGAGCAATGGGCTCATACATGAAGCGATGATGCGTGTGCTCGCGTGAAACCTCCCTTACAACGCGGACGCGATCACCTGTGCGAGGCGTTCGCTTTCGCGCCGCGCGCACGCACGAGTCTCTTCGTTCGGACACTGTTCCACCTGATACGGCGGATGGTAAGTCACTACAACTTTCCCCGTTCTCGGGAAGCGCCAGCCTCTGGGCCACACGCGATTGCCGCCGCTGATCGTCACCGGCAGAATCGGCACCTGCGCTTCCATCGCCAACCGCACCGCACCGGCTTTAAATCTCTCGAGTGAACCTTCCTCTGTGCTGCGCGCGCCTTCCGGAAAGATCACTACCGCGCCGCCATCCCGCAACCACTGCAACGACCGCCGGATCGCCGCCGGATCACTTCCTTCAAGCGCGAGTGGCCACGCTCCCAACCACACCAAACACCTCCCCACAACCGGCCAACGAAACGCATCGCTCCACGCGAGATAACGCGTCGGTCGTTTAATCGGAAGTGAAAGCCAAAAAGGATCGATGTACGTTTGGTGATTGGCGGCGACGATCAATCCGCCATGCGCAGGCACATTCTCAACGCCGTGAAACTCAATCTTCCAAAGGACCCGACTCGCCGCATGAACAACCGGCCTGATTAGGTCGAGCGACCATTGCGGCAAGATCGAGCGGCTGCTCGCCGCCCGTCGTTCCTCTCTCTTAACCGGAAATGTGCCGTTGCTACTCAAATCATCCCACCCGCAAAGTTCGGTTATCTTACAACGGCCATTCCCTATCTATGAACTCAACATGAATTCTGGGAACACCATCGGCACCGGTGCTGCGCGAGCGAATGGCTGCGTGTACGGTCACGCCATATTGCTCGCTCGTCAGGCGAATGAAGCGACCCTGCGGTATTTGCAGGGTGGTGAAGATCGTCGCCCCTTTGACGCTGATGTCTTCGGTCACAGTGTGTTCGCTTTCACTAACTTCGCCATCCACGTTGACCAGTTCGAGTCGAATGTCGACCGCGATGTTGTGCCTGGTATGAACACGTTGATCCACTGAAGGAAACGGCGTCAGAATCTCTTCCGGCTTGGCGAGCGCCTGAAACGCGCTGGTGTTGATGTCGTAACGTTTCCACGGTTCGTTTTCATAACTGGCCGGCGGACGTTTGCCGATGAACGCTACGCCGACGTTGAAGACGGTTTTATTATCAACGACCTCGGATTTCATGTATCTCACAACGGCCCAAACTCGATACTGATCCTCGACGTGATCGAACACACGCAACTGCCGTGGCATCGGGATCGTCATGTGCAGAAGACGGCCCTTTTCAGTCGGATGCTTGAGCGCAAAACCGGCGCCGAACGGAGTCACGTTAGCGAGTCTCGTGATCTCATTCCATTCGAAAGTCGGTGTTTCACGACCCCGCACGCGAACCGGCAAATGCAGGGGAAGTCGCTCGCGAATTCGTTTCCAATTTCGTTCTTCACTCATGGGAGCCGACGGGCGTGGGAAGCGGTCCGAAAAACGTCGGGAGTGGCTTCACGAAGCTATTGATTTTATTAGAGTTTTCGCCCGTTTTGGGTTTGCAAATCGACCTCAAAAAAGGCTAAAATACAGGCGACTTTGATAGTGATGTTTTATCCTTTTTCTTCCCCTCAAAAGCGCCAAACTCAAGCTCGGTATCTCTTCATAGGGCCAGACTGCGTGGCGGATTGTATCGGAAAGGCTAGTAGATGGAAACAACTTCTGAACGCAACCATATAAACATCGAAGACGAGATGCGGCGTTCGTATCTCGACTACGCGATGTCGGTGATCATTGGTCGCGCGTTGCCGGACGTGCGTGATGGCTTAAAGCCGGTCCACCGGCGCGTACTATGGGCCATGCACGAGCTTGGCAACACTTACAACAAGCCTTACAAGAAGAGCGCGCGCATCGTTGGCGACGTTATCGGTAAGTATCACCCGCACGGTGACATGCCGGTCTACGACACGATTGTGCGTTTGGCTCAGGACTTTTCGATGCGCTATCCGCTGATCGATGGTCAGGGGAACTTCGGCTCAGTTGACGGCGATGCAGCGGCGGCGATGCGCTACACCGAAATTCGCATGGCGCGCCTCGCGAATGAAGTGTTGGCCGACATCGAAAAAGAGACGGTTGTATTTCAGCCGAACTACGACGAGTCGTTGAGCGAGCCGACAGTTTTGCCGACGCGCGTTCCGAATCTTCTGATCAACGGTTCCGACGGGATCGCGGTGGGAATGGCGACGAAGATCCCGCCGCACAATCTCACTGAGATCGTCGATGCGACGCTCACGTTGTTGAAAGATCCCGAAACGACTGTCCAGGATCTCACGAAGATCGTTACTGGTCCTGATTTTCCGACCGGCGGATTTATTTACGGTCGCGACGAGATCAGAAAGTCGTACGAAGAAGGTCGCGGCGTTTTGCAGTTGCGCGCGCGCGCCGGCATCGATCGCATCGGACGCGGTTCACAGGAGCGCGACGCGATCGTGATCACCGAGATACCGTTTCAGGTCAACAAGGCTCGTTTGCTCGAACGAATTGCCGAGTTGATCAACGAGAAGAAGGTCGACGGCATTTCGGATCTGCGCGACGAATCAGACCGCAGCGGCATGCGTATCGTCGTTGAGTTGAAGCGCGACGCGGTGCCGCAAGTCGTGCTCAACAAACTCTACAAGCTGACGCCGATGCAGTCGTCGTTCGGCGTTATCAATCTCGCGATCGTCAACGGCCAGCCGCGCGTTCTGAATCTCAAGCAGATGCTCGAGGCGTTCATCGAGTTTCGCCGCGAGGTCGTGCGCAAGCGGACCGAGTATGAGCTTCGCAAAGCACGCGCTCGCGCACACATCCTCGAAGGACTCACGAAGGCGATTGACGCGCTCGATTACATCGTCACTCTCATTCGCAACTCGCGTTCGGTTGACGAAGCGCGACAGTGGCTCATGGGCCAGTTGAAAACGACGGCCGAAGTGAAGACTTGGAAAGGTGTTCCTTCAGACGTCCAGCTCAAGACGTATCTCGCGCGCGTGGAGAAGGCGATGGGACAACTCGGGTTTTCCGAGATCCAGGCGCAGGCAATTCTCGACCTGCAACTGCGCCGTATCTCAGCTCTCGAGCGGCAAAAGATCATCGACGAATACGAGCAGATCATTAAGCTCATTGCCGAGCTTGAAGAGATTCTCGCCAACGAGAGATCGCTGCGACGCGTGATCGCGAAAGAATTGGAAGAAGTCAGGAAAGACTTCGGTGACGAGCGTCGCACGGAGATCGTCGATGAAGGCGTCGAGCTCTCGATCGAAGACTTGATTGCCGACGAAGATGTGGCGATCACCGTCACCAACAGCGGTTACATCAAGCGCACGCCGATAACGACGTACGCGCGCCAGGGACGCGGTGGTAAAGGCCGCTTCGGCGCCGCTGCCAAGAACGGCGACTTCGTCGAGCACCTCTTCATCGCTTCGACGCACGCTTACCTGATGATCTTCACGGACGACGGCATGGTCTACAAGATAAAAGTTCACGAAGTGCCGGATGCTGCGGCTTCGGCTCGCGGCAAGGCAGTCGTGAACCTCATCAACATCCCCTCCGACCGAAAGCTTGCAGGCGTGGTGCCGGTGCGCGAGTTTTCCGAAGGTCGTTACGTGGTGATGGTCACGCGCAAGGGTGTGATCAAGAAGACGTCACTGGCTGATTTTCAGAACATTCGCACCAACGGCATCATCGCGATCAATATCGACGAGGGCGACCAGCTACTCGACGTGGTTCTCACAGACGGCACGAAGCGCATCTTCATTGCCACCCACAACGGTCTCGCCATCCGCTTCGACGAGAAGAATGCAAGGCCGATGGGACGCGCCACTCGTGGTACTCGCGGAATCGAGTTGCGGCAGGATGACTTTGTGGTGTCGGTTTGCGCGGTATCGTCTGAGGATACGGAGCGAATGTTGTCGGTCTCCGAGCAGGGTTATGGCAAGCAAACGCCGATTACGACTTACCGTTTGCAGTCGCGTGGCGGTAAAGGCGTCATCAACATGAAGACGACGGAGAAGACCGGGAAAGTCGTCGCGGTGTTTCCGGTTGAAGACGAGTCGGAGATCATGATCATCACGCAACAAGGAAAACTGATTCGCATCGAAGCCTCAGAGATCCGCAAGACGGGCCGCAGCGCGCAAGGTGTACGTCTCATCAAGACCGACGCGGGCGACAGAGTCACGAGCGCTTCGTTGGTGGAAGCCGCCGAGGAAGAAACAGAAGAATCACCAACCAGTTAAGCCGCGGATTACGCGGATGAACACAGATAAAAATCCGTGTTCATCCGTGAAAATCCGCGGCCCTAACCCATTCCTCTTCCCCGTTTTCGAAGACTTCTTTCTTCCAAATCGGCACGGTGCGTTTGAGTTCTTTGATGGCCCACTCGCAGGCCTGAAAGGCCGCCTGGCGGTGTGGGGCGCTGGCGGCGATGACGACGCTCGTCTCCCCGATCTCAAGGCGGCCGGTGCGGTGAATGATTCCGAGATGAGCGATGTCGAAGCGCTTGTGTGCTTCCGCTCCCAGGCGCTGCATCTCTGTCAACGCCATCGTGTCGTACGCCTCGTAGACCAGATAAAGCGTGTGCTTGCCTTTGGTCCACTCGCGCGCGTAGCCGTCAAGCGTAACTGTGGCGCCGCATTCAGGGAGAACGACGCGTCGCGCAACCGCACCAACGTCGATCGGCTCAGTCGTCAACTCGAAAAAGTCATGCGACCCGCCACTCACCGGCGGAAACACCGCCAGCTCATCATTCTCTTTCAAAAGCGTGTCGGACGTAGCGTATTCCTGGTTCACGGCAAACAGCAGCGATCGTCCGAACCGTTCGAGGTCGGGAAACTGCGCGACCAAACTTTGAAACGCAGTCGAAACCGTCGCCGGCGAGGCGAGCGAGATCTCGATCGGATTGTTTTCAACGACATCTCGAGCCGCTCCAAAAAACAGGACCCGGATCTTCACCGCGTCACTCATTCGATCTCAATCCTTCTGCCGCCGTGTCCGTTACCCTTCGCCAGCTCATGGATGCGGGCTCGTTCTTCATAACCTTTCACAGCGATGTTGAGCATGGCGCGAAGTCGTTCCAAACGCTCCGAAGTCGAACGCAGCTCGAGCATCTCCTGCTTCACTTCCGCATCGATCTCCATAGCCGCCGCCACGAGAAACGAGAGGCGCTGCGGTTCGGTGTTCGAAATATCAGGCAAGGTGGCGCGCTCGTCGTTAATCGTCCGCACTGCCTGTGCGATGCGCGTAAACGTTTCCGCCACGTCTCTTGACGGCGAGGCGAGCGTCTCTTCGTCTTCTTCGTCGTCTTCAAAATAACTGACCTGCGCGACGAGATATGGATCACCGCGTTCAACGTACGACTCGATGCGATAACGAATCACGCCCAAGGTCAGTATGTTCGAACGTCCGTCCGGAAAGGTCTGGACCTCCGTCACTTCAGCGACACAGCCGATGTGACCGGCAGGCGGAATTTCACTCTCTGCACTCGTGGGATCGAAATACGCCAGTCCGAACAGATTTTTCGCCAGGCGAATGTCCGAAAGCATCTGCCGGTAACGCGGCTCGAAAATGTGCAGCGGTAACGGCACGCCGGGAAACAGGACCACCGGCAGTGGAAAAAGTGGCAGCTCGCGCTGACCACGCACTTTGTCTGTTGCTTCGCTCATGTGAAAAGGTACGTGAGGGATTATGGCAGAGCGTTGAGCAGAAGTCATTTAGCCGCAAAAAATACGGCCCCCGCGTTCGTGTTGGGCAACGTCTGCGGGGGCCCTGAGCACACCGTTCGATGAAGAGGGTTTCATCTACCGGTGTTTTACGGACGCCAAAGGGAGTGGACGCCCGGATCTCACAAGATCAAAGTATGTGCGCGAACAACTCGAGCCGGTGTACGGGAGTTAACTTGCAAATACTCGCAAGCATGTCTTCGAGCTCGAATGGCTTCGCGAAAAAACCGTCGGCGCCAGCGGCGAAACACGCCTTGCGGACCTCGATGTCGCTGTTGGAACTCATGATCAAAACGCGCGACTGCTGCAAGTGTCCCTTGATGTATTCCAACAACCGCAGGCCGCTGGCGGGAGAGCTTTTGTCCGGCGGCATGTGCAGGTCGAGGATCGTAATATCGGGTTTATAAAACGTTGCGCGTCGAATCGCGGTCTGCATGTCGTTCGCAGTTATCACGTCGTACTCGTCACACAAGGTCCAGTAAAGCTGCTGGGTAATGGCCGAGTCGTCGTCAACTATCAAAATCCTGGGCTTCATTTTCCGGGCTTGTTTCCCTTCCTGGGCTTAAGCTTGAGCAAAGCCTGTACCAGTTTGTCCGTTAAAGTACGGACGTGGGAAACAAAGCGGATTTCGAGGTTTGCAAAGGATTTTGCGTGTAGACAAATGTGAACAGTGAGGCTGTTTGGCGTCCTCAGTAGTGGACATTGCCAAATTCCAATTGCCAATTGCCGATCTGAAAATTGGCAATCGGAAATCGAAAATTGGCAATTAATCTTGTGGTGGCTTGACGGGCTTGGCCGGTGGCTCGTCGTCTTCACCGACTTCATCGACGACCTTCAGCTCGGCGCCGAACTTCTGATAGTTACGGAAACGAACGTCGTTGCGGCTCTGCAACACAAACTTCGGATTGACCGTAGTCAACAGGATTTGTGAGTGAGATGGCAAGAGATACTTGTGCTCGTTGATATTGACCCAGTCGTAGTCGATCAAACTGCTGGCGGCAGTGATCGGAAAATCGGGAGGAATCTCGGTCGCGATCTGTTCGAAGCGCAGCACGCGATCCAGTTCGCGATCGATCCAGACGCGGCCACGCGATCCGACGATGGCACGCGCCCCGGTATCCGCCAGAGTCAGTGACAACTGCGAAAACTCTTTCTTGATCGTGTATTCGTAAACGAGTGTCCGGCGCGTTTGGATCGTGTCGGTGTCGACGACGCGAAACTCCGTTTGTGATTCCGGCTTGAATACGTCCGCGAGCGCCGAGATGTATTCAACGCCGCTCGACGACGCGCCTTTCGGCACGTACTTGCTGTAATCACCGCTTGCTGTAACCTCGGCCGGCACCGGCATTCCATCAACAGTAAGGACTTTGTACTCCTCGCCCTGGTTGGCACGGTAACCGACCGCGATCGTGAGATTGTCCTGCTGTTTCCAGTTCGTCGTATTGCCGTAAGCGATCGAGCGTTTGATGATCTGCTTGACGAGAAAGTCGGGCATCGCGCCGGCGGCGGCGAGGGTCACGTTGCGCGTGCGTTCGAGCAGTTCATGTCCTTCGGTTTCGGAAGGCAGTGCGGACGCTGTTGGGTTAACACGACGCCGTTCGGCTTCTTCGAGCGTTCGTCTCAACAAGGCATCATTGCCACTTTTTGTAGCCACGAGCGAGCGCATGCCGTCCGTCAAAGGAAAACCGATGCCACGCTTGCGGATCTGCTCGATGAGATCGTCCCGCGTGTCCGGATTGCGCTGGAGTTGATATAGAAGGCCGACGAATTCCTGATTCGTGAGCGGCTTGGGATCCTGTGCCAGAACTGCCACACACGAAACCAAAAGAATAATTGCTAAAAAGGCTGTATTTATGCGGAGCATCGCACCTTCCGATGGACTTTCATTGCAAGCGGTTGCCTTACGGGGAGCAAAGTTGCGTGATTGATTGTCTCAGAATTTCAGCACAGCGCTCAAGTTCGTCCACAGGCACGAACTCGCCCGTGCGGTGCGCTTCGCGGATGTCGCCGGGGCCGATCACGACCGATTCGCTCCCGAGCGCCATCATCTGCGCGGCTTCCGTGCCGAACGCGACTGTTCCCGATGCGTTGCCGGTGGCATTTTCGAGCAGCTTGATCAACGGCGAATCAGGTGCAGTCTCGAAGCCCGTATCCTGGCGATTTGCATCGACTTCGCACTCGAGCTCCGGATCGATCTCTCGTTCCGTTTCGATCGCAACTCGAAAGAGTTCGAGGACACGCTCGGAAGGTTGGGTCGGGATCGGTCGCCATTCGAGTGTGAAGCGACATTCGCCTGCAAGTACGTTTTTCGCTGAGCCGCCGTGGATCAAACCGACGTTCAGTGTCGTGTACGGTGGGTCGAAGGCGCCGTGCTGATCCTTTTTTAGTTGCTCCGCGATCGACTCGAGACGTCTAATCAGACGGGCAGCGCGAAAGACTGCAGACGCGCCGAGCGCCGGATAGGCGCTGTGAGCCTCGCGTCCTTTTACGAGCACTTCCGCGAGCGAATAACCCTTGCCCGCGCGGATCGGTTTAAGCGAAGTCGGTTCGCCGACGATGCTGTAGCGGACGCGCAAAGGTTTTAGTTGGGCCAACTGCTTCGCGCCGCGCAATCCAATCTCTTCGTCGGCAGTAAATATTAGTGCGAGCGGTTTACTTGGGTGGACGTTCTCGATCGCGGTCAGAGCGGCGGCAATGAACGCCTTCGTATCGCACGAGCCGCGTCCGTAGAGTTTGCCGTCGCGTTCGGTGAGATTGGTTGCTTCACTCCATTGCGGATCGTAAGGGACAGTATCGGTGTGGCCCACCAGCGCCAACTCAACTTCATCGACATCAGCCGTGAGTGCCACTAAATTGATCTTCTCAACCCCGTGTTCGTCCGGATACGGAAAACGCCGCGTCGTTAATCCCAACCCTTCACAGCGCCGCTCGAGATACTCAACAATCTCCGCATTCGATCGCGACGACACCGAATCAATCCGAACCAAATCCGCGAGTATCCGTCTAATCTGTGTCATCTGTGGTTTCCATCTTCAACGATTCGTCGCCCGCCGACGACAACATCACGCACCGCAGTTCGCGCAAGCGAAAACACAATGTTGGCCAGCAGATCATCGATCGGCGCTCCCGCGATCGAGGGGTCGTTCAGATCGACAGTGAAAAAATCCGCCGGTGCGCCTGGCTCAAGCCTGCCTCCATTAAAACCGATACTCGCCGCTCCACTGACAGTCGCGCAATCAAACAACCGTTGAGCCAGGGTTGGTGCGAGTACATTCCGCTCCATCTTCTGCAATCGCAAGTGATACTCCAGCTCTCGCGCATCTTCGAGCAGATCGATCTGAATTTGACTGTCCGTGCCTAACGACACGCGCACGCCTGCGTCGAAGTAAGCATCAACCGGCACCACACCGTCGCCGAGGTTTCGCTCCGTTGTCGGACACGCGCAAACAAACGCTCCGCTGCGCGCGAGTGCGGCAATCGCTTTTGGCGTCACGTGAATCGCGTGTACCGCAGTAAAACGTTTGCTGAGTAGCCCTTCAGTCTCCAGCAGCGCCACCGGCGAGCGACCATGCTCCGCGATGCACGCGCTCACTTCAGCCGGTTGTTCGGCCACGTGCATGTGTACCGGCAGCGCGCGCTCGTTGGCAAAGGCGACGATTGTCTTCAGATAATCGAGCGGCACCGCGCGCACGCTATGCGGCGCGACGCCGATCCACGCCATGTCGTCGTTTACATCGAGCAATTGTTCGAGATTTTTCAGGTAGAGCTCAGGCGTGTCTTCGATAAAGCGAACCTGCTGCGGATTGGGTTCTGTTTGATAACCCGCGCGCGCATAAGCGACGCGCAACAACGCGATGCGAATTCCGACGTCGCGCGCCGCGCGAATCACTTCGCGTTCGAGCAGGTTTGGATCGGAGTACGGTGAGCCGTCGCGTGAGTGATGAATGTAATGAAACTCGCCGACAGCCGTGATTCCGGTCAGTGCCATTTCGAGAAACGCCAGGCGCGACACGGCGTAGATATCGTCGGGCTCGAGCGTGTTCGCCGCGGCGTACATCTGCTCGCGCCAGGTCCAAAAGCTGTCAGTCGAATGTTGTGAGCGGTGTTCGGTACGCCCGCGAATGGCGCGTTGAAACGCGTGCGAGTGACCATTAACCATGCCCGGCAGCATCGCACGCCCGTTCAGACGAATCGCTTGCGTAGCATCCTTCCCGTCAACGATGCTCTCAATCTTTCCGGCGTCATCGCACACGATTGCGCGATCGGACTGAAACCGCCCGTCAACATAAACAAGGTCTGGTAACCACGTAGTCATCGTCTACTTCATCGCAAGCACTTCGTGCGCCGCCGTGCGATCGCCGGTGCAACTGATCCGTCTTGGTCCATCAAGATAAGTCAACTCAAACCCGAGCCTCTCATACAGCTCGATGATGCGCGCGCTCGCATTGGAAATAGTATCTATTCCATGTATAACATACTAGATCTCAAGCGTTCGAAATCTAATTTGCTCAGTTCGTTTATTCCTTGAGAGCCCAGGCTCAACCCACGCATGCAGGGATAGATTATTGCTACTGAAACGGCAAGCGACTGTGTAAAATAGTCGACACTTACGGTCCGCACAATTTAGCAAATGAAGAATGATTCAACATTAACGAACGTAAATAGGAACGGCACTTCCGTGAGCGACGGCCCTCTCGAACACCTCTCTCTTCCACATAACTCCCTTGTTCAGCTTGTGCCTACTTTTAGAGATCAAACTAACGGACTATGGTTATATCGAGGTGATAGTTTAGAAACCTTAGACGCCGTTGCGAAAAAGTATCCTGGTGGATGCTTCGATATGATTTTCGCCGATCCTCCATACTTTCTTTCAAATGGAGGCATAACCTGTCATTCCGGACGAATGGTGAAAGTTGATAAAGGCGATTGGGATAGGTCGAAAGGTGCAGAAGAGAATCACAACTTTAATCTGGCG
>Ga0126376_10001201_pt1 | contig 13798 bp, 12 predicted proteins | sample PanSoiMetPlot_15_FD_92760 | JGI IMG/M metagenome (GOLD analysis project Ga0126376, IMG submission 92760) | Tropical forest soil microbial communities from Panama - MetaG Plot_15 | ecosystem: Environmental > Terrestrial > Soil > Tropical forest > Bulk soil | place: Panama | collected 2016-02-17
CTCGCGCCGCCGCAGCTCGCCGCCGCCGACGGCTCGACGGGCGCCCTCACGCGCACGAAGCTCGGCAACGGCATGACCGTGCTCGTGCGCGAGAACCCGACGGCTCCGGTCGTCGCGATCTCGCTCATGGTCCGGATGGGTACACGGTGGGAGACGCGACAGAACGCCGGCATCTCGAACTTCCTGCAGCTCATGGTCGTGCGCGGCACCACCTCGCGCGACGGGACACAGATCGTCAGTGACGCCGATCGCATGGGTGGCAGCATCGATGCCTACGGCGATGCCGACTACTCCGAGATTCCGGCGACCGCGCTCTCGCGCTTCTGGGGCGAGATGCTCGATCTCGTCGCGGAGGTCGCCCTGCGGCCGTCGATCCCGGAGCGCACGAGCCAGGCCGTGCGCGACTTTCTCGTGCGGCAGATCCGCAACCGCGCCGAGAAGCCCTACGACGCCGCGTTCGACGGCCTGATGGCCCGCACGTACGGCGACAATCCCTACGCGTGGGATCCGCTCGGGCTCAAGGAGAGCCTCGAGCGCGTGGACCGCGCGGCGCTGCTCGCGCACTATCGGCGCCACTACGTGCCGGGAGCGATGGTGCTGGCCGTCAGCGGCAAGGTGAAGAGCGCGGAGGTGGTGGCCAGGGCCGAGCGCCTCTTCGGCGCGGTGCCGGCCGCGCCTGTGCCGCCGCCCAGTACGACGGCGGCGCCCGCGCCGGCGTCGGCGCGGACGGTGGTCACGGTGCCGGGCGCCCAGGCGCAGATCCTCATGGGCGGGCTCGCGCCCTCGCTGACCGATCCCGATCTCGCCGCCATGAAGGTCGTGAGCACGGTGCTCGGCGGCGGGCTCGCCAGCCGCTTCTTCTCCGAGCTTCGCGACAAGCAGGGTCTCGCGTACACGACCGCGGCGCGTGAGCCGATGCGCGTGGGCCAGGGCTACTTCTTGGCCATGCTCGGTACGGCGCCGGCCAACAAGGAAAAGGCGGAGGCGGCACTGCGCGAACAGCTCGAGCGCATCCAGCGGCAAGCCGTGTCCGACGAGGAGCTGCGCGTGGCCAAGGCGCACGTGCTCGGGAGCCTGGCGATGGACCGCCGCACGAACGCGCGACAGGCGTGGTACATGGCGTCGCTCGAGGTGGCCGGGGTAGGCCACGAGTTCCTGGATCGGTACGTGGCGCAGGTGCGGGCGGTGACGAAGGCCGACGTGCAGCTAGCGGCTCAACGATACCTGGCGACGGTGCGGACGGTCGTAGCGGAGCCCGCGCCCTAGACGAGGACGCCTACTCCGATCTGGGCGGGACCTTGATCCAGGCTTCGCCGCAGTTCTGAACGTTCGGGTAGTAGGCCTTTGAGGACGCGCAGTAGTACCAGTACGATGTCTCGGCCGGCTGGGCCGGAGCGCTGTCGGTGTAGACCGGCGCGGGCTGGACCACAACCTGCGGTTGCGGATAATAGTACGGCCCCGGGTAGTAGCCACCCCAACCCCAGCCCCACCACGGTCCCCAGCAACAGCCCGGCCCGACGACCACGACACCGTGCCCGTGGCCGCCGTGCCACCCGCCGTGGCCATTCCATCCGCCGTGACGGACTCCGCCGCCTCCGCGGACCCACGCGAATCCGGATGTGGCCGAAACCAGCATCACCACGATCATCAGAAGCGCGACGACGGCTGTCTTTTTCATGGCTATCCCACCGCGTTCCAGCCTAGACCCCTGACGTACATGGTGTCAATCCCCAGGGATATCAGCCGGTTCCGGAAATCTCAGCCGCTCATCACAAAGGCCTGTTTCGCCCTCAGAACGGCCCTCAGAACGTGAAGGGCAGGGGCAGCGGCGGACGCCCGAAGGGTCTGCCGCCCTTTATGGTCAGCGACGGCACGAGCTTCTTCGACCCGCTGCGCTTGTTGTTTCGCGTGTCGACGAACTCGACAGGCCCGTCCACCAGGTCGAAGATGGCGACGTCCGCCGGTGCCCCGACTTTCAGGGTGCCCAGCCCCGGCACTCTGCCGATGATCTTGGCGGGCTCCATCGTGGCCTTCGCCACGACGTCCTCAAGGGACATCCCCAGGTTCAGGAACTTCGACATCACGTTGGGCAGGGTGGGGTACCCCGGCGTGTTGATGCTGACTGCATGGATGTCGCTGGAGATCGTGTCCGGCACGGCGCCTTGCTGCATGGCCGGCTCGCAGATCGTGTAATCGAAGCTTCCGCCGCCGTGCCCAACGTCGAAGACGACCCCCCGCTGCTTGGCCGCTTTCGCGGCGCCCAGGAGCTGACCGTTCTGCACGATGTTGTTGCCAGCGCCGCTGAACGCATGCGTCAGGACGTCGCCCGGACGCAGCAGGTCGAGCAGATCCGACAGCGAGCCCGGCGCGGCTCCGATGTGGCACATGACCGGCACGCCCTTGCCGACCATCTCGGCGGCACGGATCGCCCGCCGCAGCGGCTCGAGCCCGTTCTGCCCGACTACCGCGTCGGTGATGCGGACCTTCACGCCGAGCGCGATGTCGGGATTCTCGGCCACGGCCTTCGCGCAGCCGTCCACGTTGGCGTAGTCGATGTTGAGCAGCTCGCCTGGAGCCAGACCGCCGGCCAGACCGATCGACGCGATGTGCACGAAGGCGAAGATGCGCGTGCGCGCTTGGGGGATCGCGAAGTGGCGGACGGCGCCGAACGTGTGCCATCCGGCGTCGCCGGCCGACACCGCTGTGGTCACGGCCGTGATCCCCACTAGCTCGTCCGCCGGCAGGCCCAGGCCGAGGTGCGGGACCAGGTGCGTGTGCAGATCGACCAGGCCCGGCGTGACGAGCTTGCCCGCGGCGTCGATCCGCTGAACGCTGCGCGGGGCCGGAATGCTCGCCTCGATGGCGGCGATCTGGCCGTGCTTGATCCCGAGATCGCGCTTGCCACGGAGCTTCTGGCTCGGATCGAGCACCTCGCCGTTCGCGATCACCAGGTCGTACTTCAGCGCCGGATCTTTCGGATCGAAGCCGTGCGGCGCCGGCGCGCCGGCCTGAGCGACCAGGAAGGGAGTCGACCTGGCGTCCACGACGGCTGGCTGAGCTGCGAGGGTGGCGCCGGCGGCGGCCGCCGACGTCGAGACGATGAAGTCGCGCCGCGAGACTTCCATGATGTGGTCTCCTCGTCCGGCTCCGCAGTCAGGTGAGCTTCGCGACGCAGCGGCGCGCAAACCACGCCGCGCTGCTGCCGCTGGGATGCTATGCGCGCGGCGTGCCGTCGTCAACGGGGCCCCTGGACGGGCGCGTCCAGCGGGCTCCCGCGGCGGTAAGATGCGTGCAGCCGGCATGACCGACTCTCAGACCGAGCAGACACCCAGCCCGCCGCCCTGACGCCGCCTCGAGTTCCCGATCCTGGAACTGTTCCCGAAGCTCAGCGCCGCGTTCCGTACTAGCCCGGTCAATGCCGCGGTGATCGCCGTCTGCGTCGCCATCTTTCTGGTGTTGAATCTCGGTGGAGAGCCGCTGCAATCGACTGCGCTTCAAATGCTCGCGCCGAGCCCCCTCGCGATCTGGACCGGCTCGCTGTGGGGCCTGGTGACCAGCGCGTTCGTTCACCTGACCATATGCCGCGGTTCGCTCGCGCCAGCGGACGCTCCGACCAGCTCTGACGCTGCCGAGGGCTGGATCGCTCACGCTGTCGCGGCCGTTCTGCAGGTGGCCGCCGAGACGGCGCAGGAAGCCCGGATCCGCATCCATGCGGCGGTCGGTGGTCTCCATGGAGTCACATCTCCTTGAGTGTTTGGGAAGCGCCTCTGCGGTGTGTACGACCGCGGCGATTCTGGCCGAGGGTGGTGTTAGGGGCGTGACGGGCCGTGGTCGAATCGAACACGTCTGGGCGGCGCGCCCGTTACGCTGCCGTCACGCGCGACTGAGCGAAGCGACATCGTCGCGCCACAGTCTGGTAGCCGGTTCTTAACGCAGAAATCGGCGCGAGCCTCCGCGACAATGGCGTCGTGATCGGCCACGTGTGCATCGTGACCGAGACGTACCCGCCGGAGATCAACGGTGTCGCGGCGACCGTGGCGCGGCTCGCGGCAGGGATGCGCGAGCGCGGCCATACCGTCTCGCTCGTGCGCCCACGCCAGGCCGCCGACTGCGTGAGCCGCCGGCCCGAGCCCGGCACCGTGCTGGTGAAGGGCATGCGGCTGCCCGGCTACAAGGGGCTGCAGATCGGCGCGCCGGCCACTGCCGCGCTGCGCGCCACGTGGAGTCGGCGCCGTCCTGACGCAATCTACGTCGCGACAGAGGGGCCGCTGGGATGGTCGGCGGCGCGCGCCGGCGCCGCGCTCGGCATCCGCGTGTGGAGCGGCTTTCACACCAACTTCGATCGCTACATGTCGCACTACGGCGCCGGCTGGCTGCGGCGCCCGATCGCTGCCTATCTTCGCCGCTTCCACAACCGGACGGCGGGCACGCTCGTGTCGACGCGTGACCTGCGCGACGCGCTCGGGGCCGCGGGCTTCGAGCGCCTCGGCGTGCTCGGCCGCGGCGTCGATTGCGGGCGATTCGATCCGGCGCGGCGCTCCGCGGCGCTGCGCCGGGAGTGGGGCGCGTCAGACAACGATCTGGTCGTGCTCTACGTCGGGCGGCTCGCGCCCGAAAAGAACGTCGAGCTCGCGGTCGCGGCATATCGCGCCATGCAGCGTGAGCGCCCGGGGCTCCGCTTCGTGGTCGTCGGCGACGGGCCGCTCCGCTCGGCGCTCGGCCGCGCGCACCCCGATCTGGTGTTCCGCGGCTTCCGCACGGGCGACGACCTCGCGGCGCACTACGCGTCGGCCGACGTCTTTCTGTTTCCGAGCGAGACGGAGACGTTCGGCAACGTCACGCTCGAGGCGATGGCGAGCGGTCTCGCCGTGGTCGCCTACGACTACGCCGCCGCCCGCGTGCACGTGGAGTACGGGGTGACGGGCGTCGTGGCCGCGCCCGGCGACGCGCGCGGGTTCGTCGCGGCCGCGGCGGCTCTGGCGCGGGCGCCCGAGTCGCTGCCGGCGCTGCGCCGGCGGGCGCGGACGGCGATGGAGGCCGTCGAGTGGTCGAAAGTGGTCGAGCGCTTCGAGCAGATCTTGCTGGCCGACGCGGGTCGGGAGGAGGACCAACGTGCCGAACAGTGTGCTCTGGATCGTCATGGGGCTGTGCCTGGCCGCCGCCGCGGCGCTCGCGGGGCGGAGGCTCGTGACGTGGGTGCTCACGCTGCGCGCCCGGGCGCTCACGCCCACCGTGCTGCGGATCCTCTCGCGGTGGGTGAGGACCCACTCGTATTCCGACGTGGAGTTTTTCCGGGCTGACGGCGCCGGCGACTCCCTCGCCGAGCGCCGGCGGGCCGGGATCGAGCGGCTGGCCGCGCACTTCAGCACCCGTTATCCGGAGTCGACCGCCTGGGGCGAGCGCCTTCGCGAGAGCTTCTCCGACCTGCGCTTCACCGACGCCAACCGCGTGCCCTTTCCGTTCGCCCGGTACATGCACGAGCACTTCAACCTCGCCGCGGTGGTCACTGCGTCCGACGGCCCTCGGCTCAGGCATCTGGACGGGCACTGGACGCTCGACGTCAGCGGCTCCTATGGGGTCAACGTGGCCGGCGTGGCGCGCTACAAGGAGTGGATGGCCCGCGGCCTTGAGCGCACCCAGGACCTCGGACTCGTCCTCGGCCCGCTGCATCCGGTCGTCGCCGACAACATCGCTCGCCTCAAGGCGATCTCGAAGCTCGACGAGGTGTCGTTTCATATGAGCGGGACGGAAGCCGTGATGGCGGCCGTGAGGCTGGCCCGCTTCAACACCGGCCGCAAGCTGATCGTCTGCTTCTCGGGCGCCTATCACGGCTGGTGGGATGGTGTGCAGCCCGGGCTCGGCAGCGAGCGCCCGGTCGACGACTGTCTCACGCTCAAGGACATGCATCCGGCTTCGCTCGACACCATCCGCCGGCGCCGGCGCGAGATCGCCGGCGTCCTCGTCAACCCGATCCAGTCGTTCCACCCGAACGCGCCGCCGCCCAACGACGCCGTGCTGCTCACCAGCGGCGCGCGCAAGACCGGCGACGCCTCGGCCGCGTACCGTCAGTGGCTGGCGCGGCTGCGCGCGGTGTGCGACGCGGCCGGCGTGCCCGTGATCTTCGACGAGGTCTATACGGGATTCCGCCTCGCCGCCGGCGGTGCGCAAGAGTACTTCAGCGTGCGCGCCGACATGGTCGTGTACGGCAAGACGGTGGCCGGTGGGATGCCGATCGGCGTCGTGTGCGGCACGACGGCGCTCATGCGACGCTTCGACCCAGCGCGGCCGATGCGCGTGGCCTATGTGGTCGGCACCTTCTCCGCGCACCCCGCGGTGATGGGCGCGATGAACGAGTTCCTCCGCTGGCTCGGCGATCCGGCGACTCCCGCGCTCTACGACGAGATGAACGACCGGTGCGCGCAGTGGGCCGAGGCGACCAACCGCCTCCTCGCCGAGGCGTCGCTGCCGATCCGCGTGGTGCACCTGGCCACGGTATGGACGGTCCTCTTCGTCGAGCCGGGACGTTACAACTGGCTCCTGCAGTACTACCTGCGGGCCGAGGGCGTGACCCTCTCCTGGGTCGGCACGGGCCGGTGTCTGTCGACGATGGACTTCACCGAGAAGGATTATTCGGCGCTGCAAACGAAGCTGGTCGACGCCGCGGCCCGGATGCGGGCTGACGGCTGGTGGCTGGGCGCGGATCACCCGCGCCGGGAGAAAACCATGCGACTTCGCCTGATCCGCGAACTGCTGACGGCCCTCGTGCCGGTGCCGCGCCCCGTGCAGTCGTTCTACACGGAGGTGATGCGACGAAAGAAGGACGACCACGTTGCCTCGCACAGCGACACCGTCAACCAGCTCTTCCACATCGTGAGCTCGAGCGTGTTCCTCGGCTGCTACGTGCTGGCGTTCTGGGACCTGACGACGGCCATGTGGGCCGGCCTCGCCGCCCTCTTCCTCCGACAGTTCGGCCACGCGATCCTCGAGCCGCCGTGCCACGACAAGGAGGCGACGCTCCTCGGCTACAACACGCGCAACAAGACAATGATCCTCGGCACCTACCTGGCGATTCCGATCGTGAACCTCGTGTCGTCGGGTGCCTGGTCGATCGAGGCGGTGCGGCAGCTGGCCGCCCCGGTGGCGTTGCAGTGGTTCGTGTGGACCGGGGTCGTGGTCGCCGGCCGGGTCGCCTATCTGATGTCGGCGCACGGGGCGCGTCTGGCGCTGGTCTGGTTCGTGAAGCTCGCCACCGATCCGCTGACCGACGTCATCGCGTACTCGCCGCGCTTCCTGCGGCACGCCTGAGCTGGGGCAGGGCTCAGGGCTTGCGGAACAGGATCGCGCCGATGTAGGACTCGGCGCTCGTGCGGGTGTCGTTCGAGTCGATGGCCACCGAGACGGCGCCGGCCGTCTCGGCGGGCGCCTCGCCGTAGATCCGCTTGTAGTCGTCGTACACATTGCGCGTCTCGCCGACCCAGCGGCCCGCGTCCGCCGCGCCCGAGCGTACGACCACGTAGGTCACCAGGGCGCTGCTTTCGCTCTGGACGATGGTGCCGACGGGTGCCTGCGTATCCCAGACGTAGCCGATGATCCTCGACCGCATCTCCTTGGGAAAGCGCGGAAAGACCACGTAGACTTGCGCCGCCTCGTCGTCCGTCGCCCGGCGACGGCAGTCGCCTCCCGCGGGGAGCGTCACCACCTTCCAGCGCCACGCGAGCAGCGGAAACGCCTTCACGTCGACCTTGATCTCCTTGCTGATCGTCGAGTTGTCGCCGTGGCTGCGTAGATGGAGAACGCGCTCCGCGCCGTCGCCGACCGCGATGAAATCGTACTTCGGGCTGCCCCAGCTGTGGCCGCTCCAGCCCTGGGGGATGCCGGCGCGCCCCTGCAGCTGGCTCGACCAGTCCTCCACGAGGATCGTCGACGTCTCGGCGGGCGCGGCGGACGCCGCGGCCAGGATCGCCAGCGCGAGACCGTGTCGGAGCCGCCGCATGCGCGCGCTCGAGTATAGGTCGCGCGCGTTACACAGGGATGACGGCGCCAACCGCATCCTCCCCTTCAAGCTCGGCGCGAGGGCCTCGCTGCCGCCATGCAGACGGCCCGCAAGGCGATTCGCGCGTACGTCATCCGCGAGGCGCAGCGCGAGAAGCAGCGGCTGGCGAGCCCGTGCAACCCGTCGGCGCGGTTCGGCGTTGGGCTCAGCGCCCGGGCGCCGGAATCTGCATGAGCAGGTTGCCGCCGCTGCCCGTCACGAATTGCGGCAGCTTGCCGTCCCACTTTGCGAGGTATTGCTGCTGGATCAGCGTCGGAGTCAGCGACTGCGTCACCTTGGAGTTGTATTCGGCCTCGGCGGCCGCGCGGAGCCTGAGGGCGGCCGCCTCGCCCTCGGCGCGCGCCTGGAGCGCCGCGCCCTCTCCGCGCTCGCGGGCCACCTTCGATTCCGCCTCGCGCTTGGCCTGATCGACCTCGTAGCGCTTCTGCTCGGCGACCTGCTGGGCGATCTGTTTGCGCTCCACCGCCTGCTCGAAGTCTTTGTCGAACCGGATGTCCTTGATGGAGACCTCGGTGACCTGGATCCCGTATTTCAGGAGCCATTTGGTCAGGCCGTCCTGCACGTCCGCCTTGATCTTCGGACGCTGCTGGAGGATGTCGTTGGCGGCGTGGACGGCCGTGTTCGCCTTCAGCACCTCGGCGGCGGCCGGATCGATGATCGACTGCTCGTAGCGTAGCCCGACCGTGCGGTAGACCTCGGGCGCGCGGTCGCCGATGAGCCGGTAGTTCAGCGCCATCACCGCGTGCACCGCCTGGATGTCCACCGACGCGGCGTCGTATCGCGCCTCGTGCTTCTGCACGCGCGTGTCCATTTGGACGACGTCCTTGTACGGCAGCACGAAGTGCAGACCGTTGTAGAGCGGGTCCTTCTCGACGTTGCCGAACACGGTGACCACGCCGATGTGGCCGGCGTCGACGACCACGAAGCTCGAGAGCACCACGATAACGAGCCCGAACAGCACGCCGAGGGCCTGCACGGCGCGGCCGATCGCCACCAGCGGCAACCGCGACCGGGTCGCGTCACGCACCTGCGCGGCCGTCGAGACCAGGAGCCGGCCGACGAAGAGACCTCCGACGATCAACACCGCCGCGAAGATCAGCTTGCCCATGTGTCCCTCCGATGTGGGTCAGCGTTTCCCGAGCTCGTAGCCGCGCGGCTTGATGCAGTCGACGAAGACCTTTTCCCGCAGCTCGGTGTTGGTCCTCCAGTAGACCAGGTTTTCCTTGATCCAACGCGAGATGAATCCCAGATCGCGCTCGGCCTCGCGGCGCGCCTGGTTGTCGCAATCGAGCACGTCGAGCAGCACGCGCGTGGGTTCGGTCGTGGTCGACGAGTGGCCAAGCCGTATGGTCTGAGACGTGGAGCCCACCTGGGGCGCCGCCTCGTAGCCCGCCGCCATCATGCACGCCGCGAAGCCGGCAGGCGGCGCGGCAGTCTTCTTCGACCACTCGTCGCACTGCTTGCGATCGGCGTCGATCTGGGCCGGGCTCTGGTCCTTGAGCGGCGTCGCTTTCAGATTTGCGGTGGTGGTGCAGCTCGCCAGGAGGAGCAGCACGGCGGCGGCCAGCGGCGCCTTCCTCATCGATGGCTCACCCGCGCACTAGCGCGTCTGATCCTGGAAGTAGCGCTTGCCGCTCATCGGCGATGGGGGCTTCAGGAAATCGGCGGTGTCTTCCGGGCCCCTGAATTGGGACGTTTCGGCCACGGAGACCTCGACGCGCTTCCAACCCTTGCCCCGCATGCAGGCACGGTAAATGGCCTCGAGGCTGTCCGGGCCGTAGGGGCTCCGCTTGGCGTCCTCGACGCAGGCCGCGCTCTCTCGCTCGAAGTCCGCGACGCCTCCGCCGGGTCGCTCCCAGTAGTGGGAGCAGCCGGCCGCGGCCAGCACGGCCACGACCGTGAGCACCGACTCCAGGGCGGGGGTTCGGGTCTTCGTCCACATGAGGCCTCCTCGGCGGCCAAGCTATGTCGGGGCCGCGTGCCCGTCAATGCCCTTGAGAATCGGGCGGACTCTCCGACCGTCGGCTTCTTTACGATTCCGGACGGGGCTTGTGCCCGGGCCGGTCAACCGGTTCGCTGACTACGACGAACGTCGTCAACCGCGTCACGTCCACGGCCAGCGCGGCGGAAACACATCTCTTCTGCACGCTCGAGGCCCACTGGGCGCCGATCTGGGCCATCCCATTGGCCGACGACCGGCCCACCACGGGCCCAGCGTTCGCCCCTCACCGGCCGCGAGGTTCTCCGGCCGTCTGGACCTTCCCGCAGGACGGCGCCGCGCACGGCGGCCGGTCTTCTCCGCTCGGCCCGCAACCTTCTTTCGGGTAGGGCTGCGTGCGCGCGCCGGCGCGCAGGTTCACGGTCCTCGGAGGGAGACCGTCTTGTGGCGTGCTGGTTCCTGGATCGATTCAACGGCCAGCACAGACGGCACAAGCGGCTCGCCCCCGAGTCCCTGGCGCTCCTCGGCGAGTACGCGTGGCCGGGCAACGTCCGAGAGCTCGAGCGACACCTGGCCGACAGCGTGAAGTGAGCGGCTGGGCGAGTGAAACGAAAACGCGCACGGGAAGGGCGGCCTTCCCGTGCGCGGCGGATCGTCTCCGGCGTTACGGCAGGCTGACGGTGCTGCCGTCGCCCGTCGCGGAGATGTTGAAAGTCCCGGCCGTGCTGTTCGGCGCGTACGAGTACGGCTGCCAGCCCGACGGAGGATTCGGAATCGAGGCCATGAACGGACCGGCCGTCTGGTTCTGACCATTGGTGGCCACCGCCGTGAGGCTCAGGAGGTCCGGCGCCACGACGCCCATGTGGGCCGAATAGATCGAGAGGGCCGACGCGAGCGCACGAGCGTCGGCCTGGGCCTTGGCCACCCGCGCACGCGCCTGCACATACGGTGGCGCGACGCGGTCTTGTGACCACCGAACAAATTCGTTTCCACGCGTGCGCGACGCCCTCGACGCGGCTGGCAGAATCTCGACCGCGACGGACGATAGAAAGTGGGCGCGGGGTTTCCCGGTAACTCCCGAGGCAAGGCCGTGTAGAGTCGAGGCAATGTCCGGGCCGACCCGCCTCGGTGCCCTCCGTCACCGCGATTTCCGGCTATTCTGGATCGGCCAGCTGATCTCCCAGATCGGGACCTGGATGCAGAGCGTGGCCCAGGCCTGGCTCGTCCTCGAGCTGACGCATTCGCCGCTCCAGCTCGGCCTGGTGAGCGCGCTGCAATTCATCCCGGTCCTGCTGCTCTCGCCGGTCGGAGGCGTACTGAGCGACCGCTTCGCCAAGCGGCGGGTCCTGCTCATCAGCCAGACAGCGATGCAACTGCAGGCGTTCGTGCTGGCCGCCCTCGTCTGGAGCGGCCGCATCCAGTACTGGCACGTCGCGGTGCTCGCGCTGATCTACGGGCTGGGCCGCGCGATCGACATCCCGGCGCGCCAGTCCTACGTCACGGACCTGGTGGGCCGGTCGGACCTGGCCAACGCCGTCGCGCTCAACTCGGTGATCATGAACGGCGCGCGTATCGTCGGGCCGGCCGCCGCGGGCCTCCTCATCGCTGCCTTCGGCGTGGCGCTGGCCTTCTTTCTGAACGGTGTGAGCTTCGTCGCGGTGCTGGTGGCGCTGATGGCGATCCGGACCGAGGGCAGCCCCGACGGGGCTGGCCGGGTCGGGATCCGGGAAGGGGTGCTCGACGCCCTGAGCTACGCGGCATCGACGCCCCCGGTCGCGTTCACGCTCGGGCTGATGGTCGTGGTGAGCCTCGTGGTGCTCAATTTCAACGTGATCGTCCCGCTAGTGGCTCGCGACGTGCTGAACCAGGATGCCCACGGATTTGGGCTTCTGATGTCCGCGCTGGGCGCCGGCGCCGTCGCGGGCGCGTTCGGTGTGGCGCTGTTCCGGCGAGGCCAGCCCCCGCTGGCGTTCCTGGTCGTCTCCGGCGCGACGCTCTGCGCCGGGCTCATGGTGCTGGCGCTGGTCGGCCACTTCGCGGTGGCCGCAGCCGTGCTGGCGCTCCTGGGGAGCTGTCAGATCCTCTTCACGACCGGCTGCAACACCATGCTGCAGCTGACCGCACCCAATCAGCTGCGCGGGCGCGTGATGGGTCTCTACACGGTCACGTTCGCGGGGATGACGCCCTTCGGCTCACTCCTGGTCGGGTACATCGCCGAGCACCAGGGCGTGCGGGCCGCGTGCGCCGTCGGCGGCGCCATCGGCCTCGTGGGCGTCGCGGTGCTGGTGGCCATCGCGCATCGCGGCGGGCTCGTCTGGACTCACCGGCGCCCGGTGTAGCCGCCGGCCGGCGCGAGTCGCTGCTATTCGTCGTTCAAAAGCCGCCGCACCCGGTCCATCATCTCGTCTTTGGGATAGATGGCCCCGAGCGCCCGCGCACGCGTCAGAGGATCGCTCGCGAAGAAGCGCTCGTAGAGCACCTGCCGGCTGCCGAACGCGCTGCCAGCGACGTCCCACGCGAGACGAAAGAGCTTCACCCGGTCGCGGGCCGAGGCGGTGTCGGTCGCGAGGTACTGCTCGATCTGCGGGGCGAGGGCCCCGCTGAAGTCCGCCTCGGTCGGCGTGATCATGAAGCTCGACGAGCCGAGGAGCTGCAGGATCTCGACCATTCTTGGGTACGCGGTCATGAACAGGTTGCGCGTGCTCTCGGCCGGCAGCTCGGCGGGACACATGACGCCCCATTCGTCGAGCTTGGCGTCCGCCTCGGCCGCCCGCATGCAGGCCCGTGTCAGCTCGGTGTAGAGCATCAGCTCGGCTAGGCGCTCCTCCGAGTGCGGCAGGTGCGCGTTGCCCAGGGTCTTGGTCATCAGGAGCGCGACGCCCAGGACGAACTCGCATTTGGCCAGGTTCTTGGCCGCGCCCTGGTGCGCCGTGTGGGTCATCGAGTGGGTGGTCATCGCCGTGGCGTTCAGCAGATCGACGTCGCCCAGCAAGAACACCCGCTCCCACGGGACCAGCACGTCGTTGAAGAAGACGACGCAGTCCATCTCCTCGAAGCGCGAGCCCAGCGGGTGCTCGAAGTGCGAGCGGCCCAGGTCGAAGCTCTCCCGGCACAGGAACTTGAGCCCCGGCGTCGCGCACGGGATGGCGAAGTTCAGCGCGAACGGGCTGTGGGTCTCGGTGTGCCGCGCCACCCGCGGCGAGTACACGGCGATCTCATCCGACAGCGGGCCGAGCGTGGCCAGGATGCGGGCGCCGCGCACGACGATGCCGGCGCTGGTCTCGCGGACCACCTGCAGCGCCGTGCCTTCCTCCAGGTTGAAGACACCGCTGGCGGTCCGGCTCCGCTGCAGATTGATCAGCGAGTGGGTGAGGGTCAGGTCGCGCTCGCTGATGTATTCGTAGTAGCGGCGGATGTTCTCGCCGAACTCGGGCCGGCCCCGCGCGAAGTAGCTCGCTGCCGCGGCCCAGGCGGCGAACGTCACGTTCATGAAGTCGGGCGAGCGGCCCATCATCCCGCACGTCGTCCGCGCCCAGCGGAGCATCATCGCGCCGCGCCGCGCCAGCTCGTCCCGAGTGCGCGGGATGATGAAGGAGAGCCCCAGGCGTTCACCGCTGGTGGGCGAGACGAACGTCATCTCGTCAGGCAGCTCGTGCTGCAGATCGTAGAGCGACGCGATCGCGCGCACCCCGTTGGCGAGGCCGGGGTGCGTGGTGACGTCCTTGACGCGCTCGCCGCGCAGCCAGACCTCGCACTCCTGCCCCTGGAGGCCCTTGATGTACTCGGCGCCCGTCCGCGCTGCCATC
>Ga0126376_10001202_pt1 | contig 13788 bp, 10 predicted proteins | sample PanSoiMetPlot_15_FD_92760 | JGI IMG/M metagenome (GOLD analysis project Ga0126376, IMG submission 92760) | Tropical forest soil microbial communities from Panama - MetaG Plot_15 | ecosystem: Environmental > Terrestrial > Soil > Tropical forest > Bulk soil | place: Panama | collected 2016-02-17
GCGCAATTCGGCGCGGGTGATCTGAATTGTCCAAGCCTGAATGATCCTGCAAGTTTCAGAGGACTACCCTTTCTTCTACCGGGAGGGAACATCTCCTTTCCTTTCATATTCTTACGCACACCCTACACAAATCGCGTCGCACGAAAATGCACACTGTTTCTTTTCGGATGACCCGCGCATACTTATAAAAAGAGAGGTGCTCTTATCAACTCAGACGGCCTCATCCGGTAAACATTCCTCCGTTCGGCGAAATCGACTGGCCTGTCATGTACGAGCTGTCATCCGACGCCAGAAACAGCGCCGTTGTCGCAATCTCTTCTGGCACTCCCCACCGCATCATGGGCACGCGCGCGAGCAAAGCCAACTTCAAAACCGGTGAAAAGTTCTGCGTCATTGGAGTCTCGATCCAGCCGGGGCATATCGCGTTTACGCGAATGTTCCGCGACGCGACCTCGAGCGCAACTGAGCGAGTCAGCCCCAAAATTCCTCCCTTCGCTGCGCCATAGTGCGGCGCAAAAGGAATTCCGTGTAATCCAGCTGCGCTGGACATGTTAATGATCGACCCGTGTTTCTTTGCGGACATCAGCTTCAACGCTTCCCGCGTACAGAAAAACGTTCCACTCAAATGCACGCCGATCATGCTTTGCCACTCTTCATCGCTAAGGGAGACGGTCACATCCCAGTGCGATTGAATCGGACCGCCACCCATCATTTCCCGCACTTGCCCTTCGCCTCTTTCGTTCAATTCGTCGCGTCGGTTCCCCGTCTCGCCGATTCCGGCGTTGTTCACCAAGATGTCTAATCCGCCGAATCGCTTCTCCACCTCCTCGAACATCGCGCGCACGGCCGCACTGTCCGAAACATCCGCTTGAATCACAGAGCCTCGTTCGCGAGCCGCACCCATCGCGGCGACCGTCGCTTCGGCGCCCTCCCGGTTCAAATCATTCACGATCACCCGCGCGCCTTCCTCCCCAAATCGCATAGCAATCGCACGCCCAATTCCCGAGCCCGCTCCGGTGACCAACGCCGTTCGCCCCTCAAGTTTCATCTGACTCCTCCCGGAATTTCGTCGAGACTATAACATCCATTCCGGAGGATAATTGCGGCCTTGAACGCCATCGAGCATTTCGACGTAGTGATCGTTGGTGCGGGCCTCTCCGGCATCGGCGCCGCCTATCGCATCCAGACCCGTTGCCGCGCCAAACGCTACATCGTTCTCGAGGCTCGGCCAGAAATTGGCGGCACCTGGGACCTCTTTCGCTATCCCGGCGTCCGTTCTGACTCCGACATGTTCACTCTCGGCTATCCATTCAGGCCTTGGAAAGAGGCCAAGGCTATCGCTGATGGCCCTGCGATTCTGAACTATGTCCGCGATACGGCTCACGAATTCGGCATCGACAAAAACATTCGATTTCGGCAGCGACTGATCTCCGCTTCCTGGTCATCCGAACAAACGCGCTGGCTGCTCGAGGTCGAAGACACCGCAAACGCAACGAGGGTTCAATACTCCTGCAATTTCCTTTATGGCTGCACCGGCTATTACCGCTACGATTCCGGCTACGAACCCACGTTCTCGGGGCTGGATTCCTTCCGCGGCAAGTTTCTGCATCCGCAGCAGTGGCCGGAAAATCTCGACTACGCCGGCAAGCGCGTCGTCGTCATTGGAAGCGGCGCCACGGCTGTAACGTTGGTTCCGGCCATGGCCGAAACCGCCGCGCACGTCACCATGCTCCAGCGCTCGCCAAGTTACATTCTCAGCGTCCCGGCGAAAGATTTCATCGAGCGCTTGTTGAACAAGTTTCTCCCCGAACGCGCCAAGCATCGCCTCATGCGCTGGAAAAACATTCTGGTGACATTCGGAATCTTTCAGATGAGCCGGCGCGCACCGGATTTCACGCGCAATCTTTTTCGCAAAGGCGCGATGAAAGATCTGCCGCAAGGCTATGACGTCGAAAAGCACTTCCAGCCCCGCTACAAACCATGGGACCAGCGGCTTTGCCTCGTGCCTGATTCGGATCTTTTCAAGGCCATCAGCGCAGGAAAAGCTTCCGTCGTCACCGACCAGATCGAGTCCTTTACGGAAAACGGTATTCGCCTCGAATCCGGCCAACAACTCGAAGCCGATATCGTCGTCTCCGCGACTGGCTTGCAACTGCTTGCTTTTGGCGCGGCGCGCCTCATCGTGGACGGTTCTCCCATCGCTCCCGGTCGCACGTTCTTTTACAAGGGCGCGCAGCTCGGCAACGTTCCCAACTTTGTTTTTTGTGTCGGCTACACCAATGCTTCGTGGACCCTCCGCGCCGATCTTGTCTCCCTTTTCGTCTGCCGCATCTTGAACCGCATGGACCGGAAAGGCAGCTGCGTGTGCAAGCCTGTCTGCGATCCCGCTTCGCTCGAAGCGCGGCCTTTGCTTAGTCTCAATTCAGGCTATGTCGTTCGGGCGACGCCGAGCCTTCCGAAGCAGGCCACCAAACGCCCGTGGCTCGTCCGCCAAAACTACTTCTTCGATTTGTTCACTATGCGATTGAGCAAGATAGAAGACGGCATCCTAAAGTTCGAGGGACTTCCTCTGAAGACGGCTGACGTCCCGGCCGCGATCAGCGCCACTTCTCGCGCAAGCGACTAATTCCGTATGGCAGAACAGCTCAAGGTTTTTCCCCGCCGGAATTTTGCTCTCCTTGCGCCTGCAACGGACCCGCGTATATCAGAATGGAGACTTTGGATTCGTCCTGGGTGTCCGGCTTCTTGCCGAGGCCGATCGTTTTTATCCGTCTATCGTCCAGCTTGAAATTCTGCACCAAATAATCGCGCACAACTTTCGACCGCGCCTCGGTCAGCGTCCGGGCCTCCTGCGTGTCGCCCGTGGTCTCAAAAGATACGATTACCACGGACCGGAACTCGTTGTCCTCCAAATACTTTCCGGCTTCGTCCAGTTTCTTCTTGTTTTTCAACTTCGCATTGTTTGTCTTGTCGAACATCTCTCGCGAGTTGTAATCGAATTCCTTGGCTGGGCGCTCTTGCGGCAAACGCGCAATCGCGTTTCGTTTCAGTTCTGCGGCATCGTGGTAACCGCGTCTCTCAAAATACCCACGAAGCAGGAAATTGTGCTGGAGGGCCTCCATGTCGTCGCGGAACTTCCCTGCTGCCGCCTTGGCTTCATCCGTAACCGCTCTGGCTTGCTCGGACACGTCGGTTGGCTTCTCGCTTTGGATGGTTTCTCCATCGTTCACCGGCTCGGACTTGGAGGACCCGAACGAAATCTCCACGTATTTATCTCCGAGAATGCCTTCCGTTTTGATGGACGCCACGGAATCCTTCTTGATCACGCCACGCGTCGGATTGCGCAGGTTCATAACCACGGTCATTTGCCCTCCGGGCTGCGCCGGAAGTTGAATCTCCTTAACCGTCCCTTCGTGGATGCCCCCAATGCGAATCTCCGCTCCGTTGTTCAAGCCTTGCACATTCTGAAAATTGCTTTTCAAAATGTACGTACGGCTGAACATCAGACTCTGATTGCCGATCAGGAAAACGCCGATACTGAGAATCACCAGTGCAACGAAGATAAGCAAGCCGACGCGAAACGCGGTGAACATGGTCTACTCCTCCGAGCCGTTTAGAAATTGCTTCACAAACGGGTCCTGGCTCTTTCGCAAATCGTCGAACGTTCCTTGGATCAAGACTTGGCCGTCCCTCATTAAAGCCAGGCGGTCGGAAACTGTTTGTGCGCCCTTCATATCGTAGGTTCCCACGATCGACGTAATGCGCCGCTCCTGTTGCAGGTGCAAGATCAACTTGCAGATCTCCTCCGCCGTGATCGTATCGAGCCCGGACGTGGGCTCATCAAAAAGCAAAATATCGGGCTCGAGCGCCAGCGCTCTCGCCAGCCCTGCGCGTTTCTGCATTCCGCCCGAAATCTCGCTTGGCAGCTTGTGCGCTTCGTTTTCCATGCCGACTTGCGCCAGGAGTTCTTTTACGTGCCGCTTTCGGTGCTCTTCGGATTTTGGTGAATGGCGCTGCAACGGAAATGCCACGTTTTCCGCTACGGTCAGAGAGTCGTAGAGCGCGGCTTGCTGAAATAAAAAGCCCATCTTTTTTCGGACCTCATTGAGTGCCTTTACAGGCAGCTTTGTAATCTCCTCGCCTTCGACGCGGATCGAGCCAGAGTCCGGCTTGTGCAGCCCGATGATCAGCTTCAGCAACACGCTCTTGCCGGTGCCGCTCCGGCCCAGAACCGACAGCGTCTCACCGTGCCCAACCTCCAGATCGATCCCTTTCAGGACGATCTGATCACGGAAAGACTTATGGAGGCCGCTGACCTTTACTTGCGGCGCGCCCTTTCCGTTTCCGCTTGTGACTTGTGTTTGTTCCACATTTACATCCAGGTTCACGAGAAAAACGTAAGAATCAGACGCACGAGCAACACATCGGCCAGAATGATCAGAAGCGATGCCAGCACGACTGAGCTCGTCGCGGCTCGCTCCACGCCCTCGGTTCCGCCACTGGTTCGCATTCCCTGGAAGCAAGCGACAACGCCGATAATCAGGCCGAACACGGCCGTCTTGAGTGTGGGCGGCAAGAAATCTTTGAACGCCATTCCTTTGAATCCGTGATCCAAGAACAGCCGCAGAGAAATGGGATCGACCAGCGTATGGGTCATCCATCCGGTCAGGACGCCGCAGAAATCCGTTACCAGCGCAAGCAACGGGAGCATCAAGATACAGGCGACGACACGCGTCGCGGCCAGATACTTGTAGGTGTTGACCGCGGACGCCTCCATAGCGTCGATCTGCTCAGTGACCTTCATTGCGCCCAACTCCGCACCTATTCCGGCAGCCACGCGCCCGCTAACGACAAGCCCGGTGATGACCGGTCCGCTCTCCTTGATAATCGAAAATATGGCCACTGCAGGAAGGAAAGATTTCGCTCCGAACCGCACCAGGCTGTCTCTTGTTGAGAGCGTGATAACAACTCCCGTGGCCGCTCCAGCTAGCGCAACCAGCGGCAGCGACTTCGCGCCAAGCTCGTCGAATTGGTGCAGGAATTCCTTTCCTTCGTACGGCGGCGTGATCGTGGCCCAAAGCAGACGTCCACAGAACATCCCTAGATTGCCGAACCATTCGAAGAAGGAGACAAAACTTTTTAGGATGCTCTGCAACGGCGGTTTCTGGAATAGAAAGCGAGGGCCCTCTGTTGCTATGTGAGCCAACACGACGACCGAGCAAAGAATTACAGGAGGTGCCATCCTAGCCCTTTCGGGCTGAGTGTTGCCTAAGACTTCTCGCCCCTCACCGTTAGAGGGAGCAAACGAGTGCCCAAGCTCAGTTCTCTATGTGGCTCAAAATCAGTGACTTCTGATATGTGAAAATTTGCGCCGGGCAAAAATTTCCCGCCGCCCGGAACTTGTGAAGTACTAGCCCGCGGTTTCTAGCCGGAACGCACGGGTTGTGATGCTGCGCGGTGATGTTTCTGATTGTAAAGGGCTTCGTCCGCGGCGCAAAGAATTTGCTCGATGGTGTGACCGTCGCTTGGATATTCCGCAACCCCCATGCTAGCCGAGATTCGCGGGTTCTCTTCGTCTTGCGCCAACTTTTCCGCGACACGACCGGCTACGTGGCAGGCCCGTTCAAAGGGCGTCTCCGGGAGCACGAGTGCGAACTCATCGCCGCCGTATCGCGCGGGCGTATCGATTTCGCGGCAATGCGAGCGCAAAACCGCAGCGATGCGGCAGAGCGCACGGCTCCCGACAAGATGGCCAAATGCGTCGTTGATCTTTTTGAGTCCATCCAAATCGAGCAACAGGACGGAGAACGGACGTCCGGTGCGGCTGTAGCGTTTGATTTCTGTCTCGATGCGTTCCAGCAAAAGACGATAGTTTGCAAGCCCCGTGAGCGGGTCTGTGACCGCCAGAAGTTTCGTGTGTTCCTCTTGTTTGCGCCGCTCGCTGACTTCTGCTGCGAAGGCGAGAGTCATGACAACCTTCACGGCAAGAAAGCACTGCAACAGAAGCAACGAATCATTCGGTGAAGAACGAACGAATGGCCCATAGCCAAGTTTGGTGCCGATAGAAGCGATCACGCAGAAAACAAAGATCAGCGCGGACGATTCCCTTTGTCCGAAACGGAACGCGGCCCACACGAAAAACGGCGTGCACAGGAATGTCCACGGATCATTTCGCATCTGCGCGTGAAAAATTGGGCCGAAAACAATGCCTGCCGTCAGCAGCAACATTCCGAGCAGTACCGTCGCCTCGAGCCACTGCTTTTCGCTCCAGTTCGGCTCTGGGTCCGCTGCCCACAGGAGCAGAAGGGGCGTGAAGACGAGAGCGCCGGCACCGTCGCCCAGCCACCACGTCCGCCAGATAATCCAGTATTGGCTCCAGTCAGCGTAGCCGCCGAGGCTCAAACTCGTGACGCCGAACGTGGCGGCTATGGTCGGACTAAGCACGGCAGCATAGAGCCCGAACCGGAGAATGTCCCATGTATGCTCAAAAGCTTCGCGGCCGTTGGCAAAGCGGTTCACGAGATAGGTTCCAAGCAGAGCCTCAAGTGCGTTACCGGTGGCAACTCCAAGGGAGGTAGCGGCTGAACCGTGCGTTATGAGATTCACAACAAGCGCGCCGACAAAAATGGCCGGCCAGAGTCGTGACCCGAAAGCCAAAAGCGCGGCGATCGCAATGCCTGTCGGTGGCCAGACTGGCGTGGCGCTCGGATGGATGGTGGCGAGGCGGAGGCTGAGCTTCGCCGCAACGATATACGCGGCACAAAGTGCTAGACCTGTCAGGAAGTTTTTCGGAATGCGAGGTTTCGTCATGACCTGCATCCTGGCGCAGCCAACTGGGAGAGGCGGTAGCCCGGACTGACGCCTTCAGAATACAGGCTTTCCGGTGCGCAACCTCTCTGCGTAAAGTACCCGTTTCATAAAGGTCATCACCATTTCTTGAGTTTGCGGATGGAACAGGAGAGTTTCAGGCTTGGTCCTTTTAAACCCTGAGTCGCGGAGGGTGCGGATTTCGAGCGGCTAACGACACACGGCAAACCGCGGCGTTGTTGCTTCTTTACCTCGTTGCTTCTTGTTTCGTCTTATGCCGCTGATTCCGACCGGAACATTCGCTGGAATCGCGGTCCGGTGAATTGCACGCCGACCAGACGTCCGCCCGTTGCGGTCGTCTCCGTAACATGGACCACGCGCCCGCGGGTCGAAAAATCTCCCTCGCTGCGCCGCGTCAGCTGCTGCGCACGCGGAATCCGGATCTCCAGATCCGAACCGATGGCAACCTCGAACCGCGTCAGAAACGCGGCTCCGCCCCTGCATAAATTTTCGCAGGAAGTATCTTCGGTGAAGACGACACCGCGTGAGTCTTTCCCGCTGACTTGCATCGGCAGTCGTACGGCGATCCTACGCTCCGAGCGTTGCCTCGAAGCAAGGGTGCTCACTGCTGGGACCATGGGCGGGGTCCTTTCCAGAAGCATCCCCTGGGTGGGCTGCTTCCTCGGCGGCTTGCCACGTGGCGCCGGCAAAAAACTTTTCTACCGCGTCCAGCACTTCCACCGGCGTTTTCGCCGCGTGCACGTTCTTGCGCAGTTCGCTGCCGTTCCCCACGCCGTGCGTAAACCAGCATGCGAACTGCTTCATTTTTCCCACAGCATCCGGCTGCTCCGCTGCCTTTATTTCCCTGTAGTAGCCGGATAGTAAACGGTAGCGATCCTGTTCACTCGGCGCAGTATACGCCCCTTTTTCCCCATATTCGAGCATCTGCGAAAAGATCCAGGGATTGCTCGCCGCCGCGCGGCCAATCATCACTGCGTCGCAATTCGTCTCGCGCACCATCCGCGCCGCGTCTTCCGGCTTGTTGATGTCGCCGTTGCCAATGACGGGAATCTTCACCGCCTGCTTTACCGCTGCGATGAGTTGCCAGTTCGCCGCGCCGGAGTAGCCCTGCACGCGCGTCCGCGGATGCACGGCGACCGCTTCGACACCAAGCGATTCCGCCATTTTTGCGACGTCCACGGCGACAATGGAATTTTCATCCCAGCCGGCGCGCAATTTAATCGTCAAAGGAATTTTCACTGCCGCCCGGACGGACTTGAAAATCTCCTCGAGCAACGGCATGTCGCGCAGCAACCCCGAACCGCCGCACTTCACCACCTTTTTCGCGGGGCAGCCGAGATTGATGTCCACGGCGTCGAAACCCAGATCCTCGACCATTTTCGCCGCGTCGGCCATTACCGCGGGATTCGCGCCAAACAGTTGCGCGGTAATCGGATGCTCGTCTTCCTGGAAATAGAGATAGCGCAGCGTCTTCTTCGCGCTTCGCGTGATACCTTCCGACGAAGTGAACTCCGTCATCAGCAGGCCGCAGCCGCCGAGGCCACGAATCACGCGCCGAAAAAGCGTATCCGTGACTCCCGCCATCGGCGCAAGTATCGCCGCCGGGTGGATCTCCAGATCGCGCAATTTGTAGACGGAGGGAGCCATACCCAACAACTTTAACCGAAAAGCGAGCCGCTCCCCGCTTTTTCCGATGCAGTATTCGCATCTTGCAAGAAGCGCTCGAGCTTGAGGAATTTGCGCTGCAGGGCGACGGAGTAGACCGACCAGAGTTCGTCGCCGGATTCTGCGGCGAGAGCGGCGCGAACAGCGGCAAGTTTTGAATCCAAATCATCCATATAGTGAAAGACGAGAGCTTCGCGGATCATCGGCAATTTTGGTGAACCAAATTCATATTGGCCATGATGGCTAATCAAAAGATGCTGCACAACCGTCTTTAGTGCGGGAGGAAATCCTTCGATTTTGTTGATGGCGTTCGCAACTGTTTCCATTTCCATGACAATGTGGCCAAGCAGTTGGCCGTCGGCCGTATAGCCGATGGTGCGCTCGTAGCACAGTTCGTCAAGTTTGCCGACATCGTGCAAAATTGCTGAGGTGAGAAGCAAATCAAGATCCAGTTCCGGATAGTGCTGCGCGACCTGGTGAGCTAAACCGCAAAGCCCCACGACGTGCTCGAGTAAGCCGCCCAGATAAGCGTGGTGCATGACTTTTGCGGCGGGCGCCCGCTTGTAGCGCGGACCGATCTTCGGATCGTTCAAAATCGACATATTCAGTTTCTTTAGCCAGGGATTTTGGATCGAGTCCGCCTCGGCAAGCAGTCGCGTGAACAGCCTCTCGACGTCTTCTTTTGTTGCGGGGAGAAAGTCGGCAAGGTCCACTTCCTCGGGCTTCGCCTTGCGCATCTGCATGACGGAAAACTGCGGCTTGCCGCGGTAAATTTCGACGCGGCCTTGCACTTTGACGATATCTTCGCGGTCGACTTCCTTTGTGATCGCTTCAATCTGGTCCCACATTCGTGCTTCGATGGTTCCGCTGCGATCGCCGAGTTCGAGGCGCAGGTAGGGCTTCCCTTCTTTCGTGCTGCGCACTTCTTTTTCGCAAATGAGAAAGAAAGTTGTGACGTTCTGTTCGCTGGTCAGATCGCTGACAAAAGACTGCTTCATGAAGGTTTAGAGCGCTTCAGCGGGAAGTACCACTTGCGCGGGCCTTTTTCACCCTTCTTTGCTTTCTCCTGTTCTGGCGTCGCGCTCACCTCCTGAATCTCGGAGTTGCCTCCGCCGCCCGCAGCCTCGACGTACGCCGGCTTGATGATCACGTAGCTCTGCTCGCGCAACGTTTCCAAATACTTTTTCAGGGCCGGCTGCACGCGCTCTTCGTAGAGCTGATTCATGATTTTGTCTTTCACTTTCTCGTACGACTGTTGGCCTTCGTCGTAATGCTCCAGCACTTCGAGGATCAAATAGCCCTGCTTCGTTTCCATGACGTCGGTGAGCTGCTTGCGCTTCATCGAAAAAACTTTGTCTTCAATCTGCTTCGCGAGTTCGCCGCGCTTGTACGCACCGAGGTAACCGCCTTGATCCTTCGTAGTTCCATCGGACATGCGTTTGGCAATTTCGCCAAAATCCTCGCCATCGTCCACGCGCTTGCGCGCGGTCTCTGCTTTCTTCTTCAAATCGGGAAGCTCGGATTCCTTTTTCCCTTCCGTGCTCACAACGATCTCGGCCAGCGCAACGCTTTCCGGCCCGATGAATTCGGCCTTATGATCTTCATAAAACTTCTTGGCATCGGATTCGGCAATGGTGATGTGCGAACCGACTTCCTGCCCGATCACTTTCTGAGTGATCAAGTGGTTGCGAATGTTGTTCTTGAAGTCTTCCCAATTCACGCCTTGTGATTTGACGGCATTCTCCAGCGCGTCCATGTCTGCCAACTTGTTCTGGATACGGATCTGGTCGAGCTGCTTAATGACGTCGGTTTCGACGCTGATGCTCAAGTCCTTGCCGCGCTGGACGAGCAGCGATTGATCGATTAGGTCGCGGAGAGCGCTCTTTTTGCGCTCGTCGCTCATGCTTTGCAACTGTTGCGGCGTGCAGCGGTTTTCACATTCCTGTTTTGCGTCTTCTTCGGCGGAGGCCAGAGCTTTGTCGTATTCGGACTTGGTGATGATCTCGTTGTTTACGCGCGCGATAATCTCCTCGACGACCTTTCCGCCCCCGGCGTCCGGCGTGACGGCTGCTTTCGGCTTGGCGACGGGTGCGGGTTTGGGCTTCGCGACTTCGGGCTCCGGTTCAGCCATTTTGGGAGCTTCGAGCTTCGGCTGTTCACCGGTCGGCGGCGGGGGAGCAGGCTGCTGCGCAGCAAGAGGCAAAGCGGCAAAAAAGCCTGCAAAAAATGCAAGTTTACGCATGAATTTCCTTTCTCCTCCAGTTTAGCCCCGTCCCTCGAGCGCGAGCAATACGTTTCTGAGCGCCACCGGAACGGATTCGCCGCGAATCGTCTCCATCCACAAAACGCCGCTTGGATCGAGCTTAATTCCTTCGCGCGAGCGGACCACCTTCACGAGCTTCGCGGGATCAAGCGTCGTTTCCGGATGGAAGCGAATCGCCAGGCGGTTGCCTTGCCGTTCGGCCGCGGAGATGCGGAGGCGTTCACAGATGGATTTGAGGACGGCATAATCCAAAAGGTTTTCCACGGAGCTGGGCAGCTTGCCGAAGCGGTCGGCTAGTTCGCGAGCGACATCGCTGCGCTCCTCGTCGCTGCGAATCGCGGAGACGCGTTTGTAGGTGCGCAGGCGGAGATTCTCCGTTGGAATAAATTCCTTGGGAATACGCAAGTCCAGGCCCAGGTTAAGTGTGCTACGGAGTTCTGGAGCGGCTTCTTCGCCTTTGAGCTTGCTGACAGCGCGTTCGAGCATCTGCGTGTACATGTCAAAGCCAACGGCTTCGATGTGGCCGTGCTGCTGGCGACCGAGCAAATTGCCGGCACCACGTAGCTCCAGATCAAGAGCCGCGATGCGGAAGCCGGCGCCGAGTTCGCTGAATTCCTTCATTGCCGAAAGACGCTTGCGCGCGATTTCACTGAGGACCGTCTCCGGCGGCACCAGCAAATACGCATAGGCACGCTGGTTCGAGCGCCCCACGCGGCCGCGCAGCTGGTATAGCTCGGCGAGGCCGAGACGATCGGCGCGGTTGATGAGAATCGTGTTGGCGCGGGGAATGTCGAGGCCATTTTCGACGATGGTCGTCGCGACGAGCACGTCCGCTTCATCGCGAATGAATTTCAGCATCACGGATTCGAGCTCTTTTTCCGCCATCTGCCCGTGGCCAACCACGATGCGAGCTTTCGGCACCAATTTGCCGACAAGTTCCGCGAGCGAATAGATCGACTCCACGCGGTTGTGGATGAAATAGATTTGCCCATCGCGGTCGAGTTCCGTCTGAATCGCCTTGCGAATCAATTCTTCGCTAAAGGATGCGACGGTCGTTTGAATCGCTAAGCGGTCGCGCGGAGGCGTTTCGATCAGCGACATATCACGCAGACCGACGAGCGACATGTGCAATGTGCGAGGAATGGGAGTCGCAGAGAGGGCCAGCGCGTCCACGTTTTTGCGCATCTCTTTCAGCCGTTCCTTATGCGCAACGCCAAAGCGTTGCTCCTCGTCCACAACAAGCAGGCCGAGGTCGGGAAACGTGATGTCTTTGGAGAGCAGGCGATGCGTGCCAATGACAACGTCCACTTTTCCGGCTTCGAGTTCGGCGAGAATTTTCTTTTGTTCGGCGGCGGAACGGAACCGGCTCAGCATTTCAATCCGCGCTGGAAACGCGGCAAAACGGCTTTTGAACGATTCGAAATGCTGAAACGCCAACACCGTGGTCGGCGCGAGAACCGCGACTTGCTTTCCGTCGTTGACCGCTTTGAACGCCGCACGCATAGCCACTTCCGTCTTGCCGTAGCCGACATCGCCGCAGAGAAGGCGGTCCATGGGCGTTTCGCGCTCCATGTCGCGCTTGATATCGGCTATGGCCGCGTTTTGATCGTTGGTCTCTTCAAATTCGAACGCGTCTTCAAACTCGCGCTGCCAGTGGCCATCGACGCTAAACGCAAAGCCTCTCGCCGCTTTGCGTGCGGCGTAGAGTTCGAGCAACTTGTCCGCCATGTCTTCCAGCGATTTTTTTACGCGCGCTTTGCGCGTCGTCCAGCCGGTGCCACCGAGTCTATCGAGTGGCGGCGCGGCGCCTTCCACCACGCGGTAGCTCTGCACGAGGTCCATTCGCTCCAGCGGGACGTACAAGCGCGCTTCGTCCGCATAACGCAAGAGCATGAATTCGCCGCGACGGCCGTCGGATTCAATTTGCCGCAAGCCCTCAAACTGGCCGATGCCGTGATCCACGTGCACGACGAAGTCGCCGGGCTTTAGATCCGCGAAATCGCTGAAGAAACCAGACGTACGAATCTTTTTGCTGGGGCGTTCGACACTAGGCGTGACGTCAAACAGGTCGGAATTGCCAAAGAGCGTGAGGTTCGCGTATGGAAAACCGACTCCCTCGGCGAACGGCGCACGAATCAGAACAAGCGCCGCGGATTCGAGAGCGCTTTCCGCCGTGAATCCGGCGGCGGCGTCTTCCGATTCGCCGAGGACATACGGTACTTCGTACTCGCGCGAAATGTCCGCGAGTCGTTCGAGTTCGCCGGTACTCGCGGCGGAAAGATAAACCGTGCCGCCGGCGCCCAGTTGCTCTTTGATCGCGGCGACGCAGGCAGGTACATCGCCATGAAAGCGGCTACTTGGCCGCGAGGAGATGGAGAACGATTTAGCGTTCCCGCTCCCTAGCCCAAGCGCTTCCAGATGAATTTGAGAAACGCTTTTCAGCGCGGCCTCTAAGCTTTCTTCCCGCCAAAAAAAGTGATCGGACGTGGGTGAGTTGGCATGGCCGTGGCGTTCGTAGGTTTCCGTCGCATCGGCTAGAAATTGCCGCGCCGTTTCGGCCATGGCGGAAGGTTCATCGAGAAACACGATGGGCTTCAAGGCGCTCGGCGAAAGCTCCAGCAGGTTGTGTTGCGCGGCGTCTTCTTTTGGTCCCCAATACGAAGGAAGGTCCCAAGATTCGGCGGTGTTCAGGGGAATGGTCCACTCCGTGAGGGGCAAAACGGTGGTACGAACAATGGGCGCTATCGAACGTTGCGTGCGTGCGTCAAATTCGCGAATCGATTCAACGGTGTCGCCCAGCAATTCCAGGCGCACCGGCCGCGGTGCTTCCGGCGAAAAAAGATCGACAATGCCGCCGCGCTGCGCGAACTGCCCAGGCATTTCAACCATTTCCGTGCGCGCATAACCGACAGCGCCGAGGTGCGCGATAAATCCGTCGAGGCCGACTTCGTCGTCGGGTTTCAGCGTGCGCGTCAGTTGCTCGTAATTTTCTCCTGCACGGTAGCGCCACAGCGCGGCAGAAATCGGCGCGA
>Ga0126376_10001206_pt1 | contig 13780 bp, 17 predicted proteins | sample PanSoiMetPlot_15_FD_92760 | JGI IMG/M metagenome (GOLD analysis project Ga0126376, IMG submission 92760) | Tropical forest soil microbial communities from Panama - MetaG Plot_15 | ecosystem: Environmental > Terrestrial > Soil > Tropical forest > Bulk soil | place: Panama | collected 2016-02-17
CCACTGCGGAGCCTGCTTCAATTGAGGAACTCGTTTCAGCCATGGTGCGGATCAATGCCCATATCAACCCCGACGGACGCACCGTCCAGGGGCTGGGCCATGAGCGTGAGGGATCAGGCATCCTCATCGACGGCGATGGGCTCGTCCTGACGATCGGTTATCTCATGGTCGAGGCCTATGCGGCTGAAATCGTCGCCAACAACGGGCGTACCGTACCGGCGAATGTCGTCGGCTATGATCAAGAAAGCGGCTTCGGCCTCTTGCGCACGATCACACCGCTTAAACTCAAGCCGATGCCATTGGGCAAGTCCGCCGAGATCAAGCAAGGCGATCCCGTGCTCGTCGCAAGCTTCGGCGGCACGGGTATGGTGGCTGGCGCCTATGTCGTGGCCAAGCGCGAGTTTGCCGGCAACTGGGAATATCTCCTCGACGAGGCGCTCTTTACCGCGCCGCCCCATCCGGCTTGGAGCGGGGCGGCGCTGATCAGCCGCGAAGGCAAACTCGTCGGCGTGGGCTCGCTCCTCGTCGGCAATGCGGGCGGCGGCAACAACAAGGCGCCAGGAAACATGTTCGTCCCGATCGATCGCCTCTCATCGATTCTTGCCGATCTGATTGCGGCCGGCCGCACGCCCGGACCGGCGCGGCCATGGCTTGGTGTTAACACCGACGAAATGGGTGGACGGCTCTTGGTCAGCCGCATAACGCCGGCGAGCCCGGCGGAGAGGGCGGGCATCAAGCGCGGCGACGTGATCGTCGGCGTCAATGGCGAGCAGGCCAAAAACTTGGCCGACTTTTATCGCAAGGTCTGGGCACAGGGGAGCGCTGGCGCCACCGTTGCGCTCGATGTGCTGCAAGACAACGAGGTGCGCCGAATCGAGGTCAAGTCGATGAACCGGCTCGAACATCTGAAGCTGAAATCGACGTTCTGAGCGCCGTTTAAGCGAAGTCCTTGAGAGGAAGCATGAAACGGCCGGCGACAAGGATCACGTGGCGAGGCTTCCTGGCGGCGCTCGGCCGCGCCTTCCTTGTCACCTGGCCCATCCTGTCGGCCATCCTAGTGGTCCAGCTTGGCCTTGGCCTCTTGATTGGCCTCCTTGAGGGTTGGACCATCGGGGAGGCGGTCTACTTCTCCTTCGTCACCGGCCTCACCATCGGTTACGGCGATATTGTGCCGCGGCAAGCGCTCACCCGCGCATTGGCAATCGGGATCGGATTCTGCGGCGTTCTCCTGACGGGCCTGGTCGCAGCCATCGCGGTCTCTGCGTTGCGTACGACGCTGAGGGACAGCAATACCGGGTGACGGGAATGCCCTTTCGCAACAACTGCACCGCTTGCTTAAGGCGGGCACAAAGCAGCCCCTTTTGTGCTTCTCTCGCCCAGCTTCAATGATTTCAAGACGTTGACGCCAGGTTAGCCACTTGGGTCGGCCAGGTTAGCCACCGGATGTTGCCGTTCTGGCTTGATCCACCGCGCGAGTGTAGCGCTCTACTTCCCGCAGGCTGGCATGGCCGCTGATGGCGGCAATCTCGTTAGCGCTGCACCCGGCTTCCGCCAGGCGTCGGCAAGCCGATTTGCGCAGTCCGTGCGCCGAGTAACCCGATAACCCTGCGGCATCGCAGCAGCGCCTGAACCATTTTGTGAACGCCATTGCCTCGAAGGGCTGACCGTCTTCCGTGACGAGAAAGGTGAGGTGCTTGGACGGTGTGCCATCGAGTGCTGCAGCCAGGGCAGGGGACACGGGAATCGCGAGCGTCTTGCCGGTCTTTTGTTGGCGGATGGAAATCACACCACCGCGAACATGCTGGGGTCCGAGCCGTATTACATCGGCGCGCCGTTGAGCCGTATGCAGCAGAAGCTCAAACGCGAGTCGCGGCTTGGTGCCAACCGGGTAATGTGACTCGAACGCTTCAGGGTAGGGAATTCCGGCATGGGTTTGATTTTCCGGGTTTTGGAGGAGCGCCGCCTCGGAGAACGCGGCCCCATTTGGGCAATGTGCCGTACGTCGTTTTGGCGACGTCAAGCCTTTAGGCGGCTCGCTACCACGTCCCAATTGATGATGTTGTCGATCACGGCCTTAAGGTGGTCGCCGCGGCGGTTCTCGTAATCGAGATAATAGGAGTGCTCCCAGACATCGAGGCCGATGAGTGCGTTCAAGTTCCGCGTCAACAGCCCGTCACCCAGGGATGTTGTGACGACGACGATCTTGTTGCCGTCCTGTGCGAGCCAGCCCCAACCGCAACCAAACACGGCCGTGGAGTCGGCCTGGAGCTTCTGCTTCAAGTTGTCGAACGAGCCGAAAGCCTCGTTGATCATTTTCGCGAACTTGCCGCTCGGAGCCTTAGCACCGCCAGGCTTGAAGCTGTCCCAGTAGAATGTGTGGTTCCAGGCCTGGCTCGCATTATTGTAGATGCGACGGTCGGTCTCCTTGTTGGCCTCGAAGACGACCTGCTCGAGAGACATTGAAGCGTATTTCGTGTCCTTCGTCAGTGTGTTGAGACTGTTGAAGTAGGTCGCTCCGTGCAGGCTGTAGTGTAACGTCACGGTGCGCGCGCTGATGGTAGGTGCGAGTGCCGACTCGTGGAACGGAAGCGGCGGCTGCTTGAACGGACCGGGCGGTGGGGCGGACGGCACCTGCGCTTGCGCGATCCGGCTATAAGGTGGCGCGAGCGTCGCGATGGCTGTCGACGTCGCCACAAAGGTGCGACGGGTGATCCTGGACATGAGATTCCTCCGTGTGGAGTTGCCGGGTTGATGTGGCATGTGAGCCCGCGCCATTCCATTGCACAGCGAATTAGTCCGCAGTGGACTTCTCGATTATATCCGCGCGCTGCCGCAAGGCGAATTACTATTCCCCGGCTTGAAGCGCCTTGCGGCCGTGGTCGAGGCCATCCGATACGACGACTAGGGCTGCGTAGACAACACCAGTCGTTGCAAGCAACCCGAGGGTGATCAGAGCTAATAGGCCCAGAGATAAAACGCCCCAATGAGGGCCACTACAATGCCTGACCAGCCGACGATTAAGCGATCGCGCATTTATATTTACCCTGTAACTCCACCCAAGATGAGTAGCTCACAAAAGGGCATAGAGCCTGTGACGTACGTCACAGGTGTGCGAGAAATATTTCATCCGAGACTCTAAAAACCGCTCCGGCTTCAGGAAGCCGCGCTCATGGCAATATTCTTCAAGCAATTTCTCGAGCAGAGATGAGAGCGAGCGCCGGTCGGCGGCTGCGGTAACAGCGGTCATTAACGAAGCTTGCTGGCGAAGACCGTGGCCCATTCGCGCTATCCAACTAATTTTACTGTTCACCTGCGTGTTCCTCTGATGGAAGCAAGACCCCATTGGTGCCATCGTCTTTGGTTTGCTGACAGCACTAAGCATTACAATAACCATCGATATGGCCATTGCGCTGGTCGCGCGCATCAGGGCGAAGCTGGCGCGATCTTCACTCCCGCCGATGGAAGAACCCACAGTTCAAAGATCGAAAGCTGGCCAGAAGGCACTCACCCCGCCTTGACTCAGCCCCGCCTAACCAGCGTCGCGACGAGCGCAGCGACGCATTGCGCGTATGCATAGCGATGACCACGCGCAGAATAACGAAGACCATTCTCTCGCGATGATCGGGTTCCGGTAAGGCAAAGCCTGCCATCAACTTGCGCATTTGCGCAAGTTGAGACCCGCACCGGCCGAGACGGATCGCGTCGGTATGCTTCCGCCTGCATTTCCACCTCGACCGCACGATGCTCCAGCGTGTAGAGCTGTCCGTCATGACGGACACAGACGAGGTCACCGCCGACCGCATCGCCGAGCAGTTTAGGCCGATCTTCCCAGTATCGTATTCGCGGCGCTGGTGAGCGAGAGGTCGGACGCGCGGCGCCTGTCGCCCAAGGCCGCCACCACCATGAACCTTCCGGCGCCTCGCTCCGACTAATGACAGGGACGTCTCTGGGGGAGCATGTCATGAACAATTTTTCGCTGCTTGCGGCCGACCGCCTTACGCACCTTAAGGTGGTGCTGCTGGCGTTCGCCTGCCTGACGCTGGTCGTCGCCTTTGGCCTTGTCCACAGCGCCCTGGCGCAGGAGCCCACCTCTATAAGTACAATAGTGGCACGGGTAACTGGGACGATTATACGCGCCCTTTGAACCGCGCCATTGCCGGGCGCACTGGCCTTACGGCTTAGCAAGGATCAGCAGTAACAGCCGCAAGGCCTGCCCAATGCCGATCAGGCTAAGGCCGCCAGCTATCAGCGTGGCTACGACCGCGTAGTGTCTCAACGGGACGCGTCCAGACGCCACCTCTTCGAATAGTAACCACATAAATGCCATTCCGCCGGTGGCGAATGTTATGAGGCCCATGAAATCGAGCACGTAAGCAAGCACGGTGGTCCACATGGCAGTCCCTCCGTTAGGGGGAATCCGATAAGGTTAGGGAGTTACGGTTCGGGTTACGTTACGGTTACGGTTCGAGGGACGGTTACGGAGTTACGTTACATTACGGGGTTCTATAAGAACCCGTACGTACGTAACCAGTCGTAACCTCATCACGGCTGTCTAACTCTGAATACTTGCGAGGTCTCATACACGAGCCGCTTGTGAACCAGCGCGGTGCGCAGGTCGTGGAGATCGGCCTTCCGGCTGGTTCCGAGGCCCGCGTCACGCGCCCGCTCATTCCACTGTTCTCTGGTCAAGCAACCCGCGTCATGCAGGATTGAGAACATCGTCTGCTGATTCTTGGTCAGGCGCGGTCCCTCGGCGGCCTTGGCGTTGCTTATCTCGACCGGAACGATGACGCAGCTCGTAATTGGGTCGCCATCCTCGTCTGCCCCCACCTCCACGCGCTCAAGCCGGCTGGCGATCACATCCCCTTCGGGGCCGTCCTTCATGTGCTCGACCGTCACGAGGACATTGTCGGCGGCATCGCGTTTGACAGCGAGCTGTGCGTCCACAGTGCCGGTTAGCGAGGTATGGCCGCGAGGGCGGGTGCCATCGACGCCGCAGTGGTGAACGATGACCACCGCACAATTGAACGCCTCGCGGATGGCGTCTGCGGCGTTGAGATAGGCCGTCATGTCCTCGTCGCTTGATTCAGATCCACGCAGGCTGCGGTTGAGGGTGTCGAGCACCACCAAAACGGGGCCTCGCTCTGCCCCTGAATAGACGCGATCAGTGCCGCGTGATCTTTCACTAGGTCTAGGCGCGTCGGCATGAGGAAAAACGGGACTTCGACATCGGGCGCAATGTTGTGATGCTGCCGGAAGGCGGCCGCGCGAGCCTTAAAGCCCTCGGCGCCCTCGAAAGCGCAATAAACAACAGTGCCTGAGATGACTCGGCGCCCGCGATACTCCCAGCCGAGCGCGCTGTGCATCGCGAGATCAAAGGCCCAGAAGCTTTTGCCGCACTTCGGTGGCCCCCACACCGCAACGATCCCAACTCGGGGAATGAGCCCCTTCACGAGATAGGAGGATGAGGTTCCGGGGCTTAATTGGCCGAACGGGACAAGCTGAAACCGCCGTGGCGTCTCTGGCGCTCTGGCGCCATCTGCCACAATCCTAAGCCGCCCCCGATTGGCGTCGGCACGGTCGCACGCTTCATCGAAGCTCGAATAGTATTCAGTGCGCATGATTTATGCCTTTGAAAAAGTAGCGGCCAAAATTGCTTGCACCGCGTCTTGCCCAATCTCATCAACGAGGCCGCTCTCAACGGCGAATGCTTGCAGCGGATCGACGGCGTCGGGCAGATCGAATTCGCTGGCGGCGTAGAGGAGGGCGCGGGCCTCGGCTCGGGCAATAAGAACGCAGAGGGGCGATGGCGACCTCGCGGCCGCACGCACATCGCGTGTGTGCATGTCGAATTTCCTTCAGGAAATTTGTTGGGGGTGCTCAGACCAGGTGCGCCACCGGCCGAAATAACCTTTGCCGCTCAATGAGCGTCGTTACGCTGGTTCGCCGCTCTAAGGCTTTGACGTCGCGCATTAACCACACACCAGCCCCATTCCTGCCGCGATCAACCGGCGATATGCGACGTGAGGGGACCGGTTGCGCCGGCGAGGCGGGCCGATCCGCGTTTATGCTGTGGCGTCACCGGCGAATCTTGCAGACCGCTGCAGGGGTGCTCGCGGAGCGGGGAGAGCGGATGGGGCGGCAGCTCACACTTTTCGGCAGCATTGCCCGCGTCGGCGCGCTCGCCGCGTGCTGTACCGTGCTCGCCCATTGCTCGGGACCATTTTCCAGCAAGGAATACAGCCCCCGCGTGGTTGAAGAGGGCGAGCCGGTGCCCAAGGGTGGCGGCGCCTACCGCATCGGCAAACCCTACATGGTCAACGGCCGCACCTACGTGCCGGCCGAGAATCCCCGCTACCGCGCCGAGGGCGTAGCTTCCTGGTACGGCCGCGATTTCCATGGCCGGCTGACTGCCAACGGCGAAGTCTATGACACGCACAGCCTCTCGGCCGCGCACACCACCTTGCCGCTGCCCAGCTACGTGCGAGTGACCAATCTCGATAATGGCCGCTCGATTGTCGTACGCGTTAACGATCGCGGCCCGTACCACCGCAACCGCGTCATCGATCTGTCGATCGGCACAGCCAAAGCGCTCGACTTCTATAGCCGCGGACTTGCGCGCGTGAGGGTCGAATATGTCGGACCCGCGCCGCTCGAGGGAAGCGATGACGAGATGCTGATGGCGACACTGCGCGATGGGTCGCCCGCACCAGCGCCCTCGAAGGTTATGATCGCCTCGGCAAAGCCTTTCATCGCTAACCTCGATGACGGCAAGAACGCGCCGTCCGCGCGGTCGTTCACGCTCGCCAGCACGTCGAGCCGCGTCGTCGCATCGGCGAGCGAGGGCGTCTCGAGCAACCGGTCGAAGACGAAATCGCTGGTGCGATCCGCGTCCGCTGCGGAGTCTCCGGCCGAGCCTAGCCCGCCGCCCGATCCAGCGCCGGCTGCCTTTGCGCCGACGCGAAATGAGACGCTCGATTTAATGAGCGGTCGCGGGCTGTATTGACGCAACGCTTTCGCCACACGCCATCGATCCGCTGTGAGGAGATTGATTCTCGTAGGTGCAACTTGCTAAGCAAAAGGCCGGGCAGGCAGAAAGCGTGGACATTGGCCAACCGCGGCGTGCCATGAATATCTCAGTGACTGGCAGTCTATTGCGGCGGTGCTTCGTAAGCGGGGGCACTGCCGCCGTTGTTGTTGCAGCATGTTGCGTCGCAGCCGCGCCAAACCCTGTGTCGGGGCCGAAATCGAGCGAGGGCTATCAGACCGCCGCCGCGCACGCGATCTTGATCGAGGCCAGCAGCGGCAGTGTGCTGTTCGAAAAAGCCGCGGATGATCTCATCCCGCCGGCCAGCCTGTCCAAATTGATGACGCAAGAGGTGGTCTTCAATCTGATCAAACAGGGTCGGCTCAAGCCTACTGACGAATTCATCGTCAGCACGAATGCTTGGCGCAGGGGCGGTGCGCCATCGCACACGTCAAGCATGTTCATTCCTATCCACAGCAAGGTTTCGGTTGATGATCTTCTGCACGGTGCGATCATCCAATCGGCCAACGATGCTTGTATCGCGCTTGCAGAGGGTATTTCAGGCAATGAATCGAGCTTCGCGGAGCTCATGACCAAACGAGCGCGCGAGCTCGGCCTGACGAAGTCAACGTTCGGCAATTCGACCGGTCTTCCCGATCTGCGCCAGCTCATGACGGCGCGCGAACTTGCCAAGCTCGCACGTCACATCATCGAGACCTATCCCGATTACTACAAATATTACAACGAGCGCGAATTCACCTGGAACAAGATCCGTCAGTTCAATCGCAATCCCTTGCTCACGATGAATATCGGAGCAGATGGGCTCAAGACCGGTTTTACCAAGGAGGCCGGCTACGGACTGGTCGGCTCGGCGGTGCAGAACGGATTGCGCCTAATCGTCGTGGTCAATGGATTGAGGTCGGAGAAAGAGCGGGCCGATGAGGCCAAGAAGATCTTGGAATGGGGATTTCACAACTTCCAGTCCGGGCTGTTGTTCGCCGAGGGTCAAGAGATCGCCCAGGCCAAGCTCTATGGCGGCATCAAGGGTCACGTGCCGCTGACGGCGCGCAAAGAGGTACGATTGATGGTGCCGCGCGGCTCGCGCGACAAGATCATCGCACGCGTGGTTTATTCTGGGCCGGTGCCAGCGCCGGTGGAGGAAGGGCAGAAGATCGGCACGCTGAAAGTGTGGCGGGGCGAATTCGTGGTCCTTGAGGTGCCGCTGGAGGCGGCCGAGAGCGTAGCCACCGGTTCGATGCCCCGACGCGCCTTCGATGCCGCAACGGAACTGGTGCTCGGCCTGTTCCGCGCCGGATTCAAGCGGCTATAATAGCCATCATCGATGCCCGGCCCGCGGTCAAGCTTGCGCAGACTGCGTAAGCTCATCTGTGGTGCCAGGCGCCTTGCTTTCTGATGCGGCGAGATGAAAAGCAAGGGAAGGTGATGGCGCCGCGAGGCCCATTGGGGGCCTTTGTCCGTCATCGGTTAGAGCGCGATGCGTGGACGATTTATTACCTTCGAGGGCGGCGAGGGCACGGGCAAGTCAAGCCACGCGACGCTGTTAGCCGATCGCCTAAAGTCGGCCGGCATTGAGGTGATGCTCACCCGTGAACCCGGCGGTTCGCCCGGCGCCGAAGTAATCCGCCACGTGCTGCTTGCTGGGGTTGCCAAACCGCTCGGTGTAGAAGCCGAAGCGCTGTTGTTCGCCGCTGCCCGCGGCGACCACGTGCGCGGCGCCATCGAGCCCGCGCTGGCGCAGGGCGCGTGGGTTATCTGCGATCGATTTATCGACTCCACGCGAGTCTACCAAGGCGCCCTCGGTCGCCTTGATCCGCTTTTCATCCGCGCGCTTGAACGCGTAAGCGTCGGCGACCTCAAGCCCGACCTCACCTTCATTCTCGATGTCCCGGCCGAAATTGGACTTGCACGCGCCCGCAAGCGGCGCGGCGAGCGGGTGACCGACCGGTTCGAGGCGGAATCGCTAAGTTTCCATGAGGCCTTGCGCGAAGCATATCGCCTGCTCGGGGCCGCTGAGCCCGACCGGTGTATCGTGATCGATGCAACCGAACCAAAACCCACGGTCGCCGAACGGATTTGGCGAACCGTCGTCGAGCGGCTCGATCCCGCGCGCGACTCGAGCCTGTCTGCAGGCGCAATGTCGTGAGTGTCGAGGAACCCGACAGCCTCGAACCGGCACCCCCGCGCGAGACCAGCGTCCTCTATGGCCATGGGGAGGCGGAGCAGGCGCTGCTCGGCGCTTATCGCAGTGGGCGTTTCCCTCATGCCTGGCTGATTGCAGGGCCTGCCGGCATCGGCAAGGCAACGCTAGCCTATCGCATGGCGCGCTTCATGCTTGCGAACCCCGATCCACGCGCGCCGGAGGCGCGGAATGCCAAGTCGCTACACGTGCAGCCCGATCATCCGGCCGCGCGCCGGATCGCGGCACAGGCCCACAGCGATCTCTTGGTGCTCGAACGGACCATCAACGAAAAAACCGGGAAGCTGCGTCAGGATATCCAGGTTGACGACGTGCGGCGTACGGCCGCGTTCTTCGGTTCAACGCCCGGGGAGGGGGGCTGGCGGGTGGCGATCGTCGACGCCGTCGACGAACTCAACGAATCGGGGGCGAATGCGCTGCTCAAGGTGCTGGAAGAGCCGCCGCGCCGCGCCGTGCTACTATTGGTGAACCGATCGGCGGCGCGCGTTCTGCCGACAATGCGATCCCGTTGCCGATCACTGGTGTTGCGGCCGCTCGAGGCCGAGGACGTGGCGCGGGCCGCGGCCGCTGCGATCGGGGGGCGGCCCGATGCTTCCGAGATCGTGGCCGCAAGCGCAGCTGCGGACGGAAGCGTCGGCCGCGCGCTGGCGCTTCTCGATCGTGACGCACTTGACCTGCGTAATCGCACCCTGCGCTTGCTTGAAGCTCTGCCGGGCGTCGATCCACGCGCGCTGCACGCTCTAGGGGACCGCCTCTACGGCGTCGATCCGGCATCTCTGGCAGCTTTTGTCGACACGGTGAATGGGTGGCTGCACGCCCGACTGACTGGTGGTGAGCATTCCGTCGCACGTCTCGCCCGATTGGCGGAGGTGTGGGAAAAGATCAATACTGCTGCCCGCGATGCCGAGGAATTCAATCTCGAGCGCAAGCCGCTGGTGTTCGACGTGTTCGGCTGGCTTGCCGAGGCATCGCGCCGTTGATACCTAAGCGATAAAGCGTCACGGCCGGGTCGGGGCCCTGCGGGACCCCGGTGTCCCGGCCTTTTCGGTCAATTCCGAAAGCGCTCGACGGAACCGACCGATGGCTGACAAGCCCCGCTACTATCTCACCACCGCTATCGCCTATCCGAATGGTCCGCCGCACATCGGCCACGCCTACGAGGCGATCGCAACCGATGCGATCGCCCGTTTCATGCGGCTCGACGGCTACGACGTGCTCTTCCTCACCGGCACCGATGAGCACGGCATTAAAATGTTGCAGACCGCGGCGAAAGAGAAGCTTACCCCACAGCAACTCGTCGAACGCAATGTTCCGCGCTTCAAGGCGATGGTGGAGCGATTCAATTGTTCCAACGACGAATTTATCCGCACCACCGAGGAGCGTCACCACCGCGCATCGATCGGCATCTGGCAGCGGATGGAAGCGGCGGACGACATTTATCTCGGTAAGTATTCGGGCTGGTACTCGGTCCGCGATGAAGCGTATTACGATGAGGACGAAACTAGGTTCGATGAGCGAGGCGAACGCGTTGGGCCGCAAGGCACGCCGGTCGAATGGGTCGAAGAAGAGAGCTATTTCTTCAGGCTTTCCGCCTACCAGCAGAAGCTGCTCGATCTCTACGCGCAACATCCCGACTTCGTGCTGCCGAAGGAACGGCTCAATGAGGTCGTCGCCTTCGTCAAGGGCGGTCTGCAGGATCTCTCAATCTCGCGCACGACCTTCGATTGGGGCGTCAAAGTGCCGGGCAATTCGAAGCACGTTATGTACGTGTGGGTCGACGCGCTGACGAACTATATTACCGCCGTTGGTTACCCTGACGTGGACAGCCCGAAATTTCGCCGCTATTGGCCGGCGGATCTGCATGTGATCGGCAAGGACATCGTGCGTTTCCACGCGGTTTACTGGCCGGCCTTTCTGATGTCGGCGGGAGTAGAAGTGCCGCGCCGCATCTTCTCGCACGGATTTCTGTTCAACCGGGGAGAAAAAATGTCGAAGTCAGTCGGCAACGTGATCGATCCGTTCGCACTGGCGGACGCCTATGGCGTCGACCAAGTTCGCTACTTCTTCCTGCGCGAAGTCCCCTTCGGGCAGGATGGCAATTATAGCCTCGAAGCAATTGCTAACCGGATCAATGCTGATTTGGCCAATGACCTCGGAAACCTGGCGCAACGCTCTCTCACAATGATCGCGCGCCAACTTGGCGGCGTGCTGCCGAAACCGGGCGCGTTCTCTGGCGCGGACACGGCGATGCTTGCCCTAGCCGATGGGATGATCGGACGGGCACGCGAGGCGATGCAGACACAGCAGTTGCATCAGGTGCTCAACGCAGTCTGGTCGGTGGTCGCCGAAGCCAACCGGTATTTCGCGGGCGAGGCACCTTGGGCGCTGGCAAAGACCGATCCGGCACGCCAAGGTACGGTGCTCTATGTGACCGCCGAGGTGATCCGTCAAATTGCGATCCTGGTGCAACCGTTCGTGCCCAGTGCGGCCGCCAAACTGCTCGACCTGCTCGCGACCCCTGCCGACGAGCGGGATTTCCAAGCGGTCGGCGGCGCGCGCCGCATCGCCGCCGGAACGGCGCTGCCGGCGCCGGCCGCGGTCTTTCCCCGTTATGTCGACAGCGAAAGTAGCGCACAGAGCTGATGCTGATCGACAGCCAGCGTATCTATCCTGCGCCGAGTTTCGCGTAGCTTCGCTCCATTTCTTCCTTGCTGCATCAAACTCGGTGTTTTGCAAGGGTTGGAGGCTCGCTCGACCTCGCGGGCACTCTGCCGGTCTCGCGCTATTGCGGACCGATTTTGAGTACCCAGTGAGTACCTGGAACTCGCCCCCCCGCAGGAGGGAATATGATCGTCAAACTCACCGACCGCTTCCTTGCCAGTCGCAAGCCGCCTGTCACGGGCCGGACCGTCCACACGGACGCCGCCATGCCAGGCCTTGCCTTCCGGGTGAGCGCCCCGACGGAACGTAACCCTGAGGGGCGCCGCGATTGGATTCTGCGATACCGGCCTCGCGGGCAGACGCAGAAAGCCGTCGCGCTTGGCAGCTACCCGCCGTATCGCTGTCAATGGCCAGGCAGAGGGCAGGGGGATTGTCGCGGCTGCCAAGCGCGGGCTGGACCTGATCGAGGCTGAGGAACGGGAGGGAGAAGTGCGACGCGCGGCAGAAGCGAGGGCACGGCCCTTGTCCGAGATCGCCACCGCATATCTCGCCAGCGTCAAGCACCTGCGCTCATGGCGCAGCATTGAAAGCCGCACCCGCTGCCACATCATCCGAAACCTTGGGAGCAGATCGGTAGGCGAGATTACCCGGGCCGATGTGGTCGCCTTTCTCGACGATCTGGAGCGCAAGGGAGGCTTGAGACATCAAGTCAACCGTTGCCGGGAAACGCTCCGAGCGATTTTTGCATATGCTATCGAACGTGAACTGATCACAGTGAACCCAGTTGCGGGCGTGTCGAAGCGCAAGGTCGAGATTCCGCGTGATCGCACGTTGACCACCGACGAATTAAGCGCGCTTTGGCGGGCTATCGACAAGCTGCCGGAACTGCCACGCGCCTACTTTCGGGTGGTTTTGCTGACAGGGGCGCGGCGCAACGAGGTGCGCTGCATGACTTGGTCCGAGCTCGATCTCGATGCGGGATTGTGGCGCGTTCCCGCCGAGCGAAACAAGAGCGGGCATGCCTTCGACTTGCCACTGACGGCACCGGTAGTGGAAACACTGCGGGCGCTCCCCCGAATTGGACCAATGGTATTCGCGCACGATGGCAAGCGGCCTATGAGCGTACATCAATTGATTGAGCGCATACGTCGCGACGCCGGATTACTCAATGTGCGCTTGCACGATCTGCGCCGTACCTTGCGCACGGGCCTAGCCGAACTTGGCATCAGCTTCGAAGTTGCCGAGCGTGTTCTCAATCATGCGATGCCGGGTCTGCAGGCCGTGTATAACCGCCACAGTTACACGACCGAGAAACGCAAGGCCCTGGCGTTGTGGGCTGAGTACGTTCTTACGCTTGCGGAGAAACGCGAGCCCACGGTGGTTGCCTTCCGCCCCGCTTCTGCCGCCTGATAGACTGCCCGTGGCGGGAATACGCCGTCGAGCAGACAAGCACTTTCCTGCCCCGATTGGTCACCGCCTGGCAGGGAACGCCAAGAGGACGCGCGGTTATGTCACCCGCAAGCAGCGAAACTCAGATTCCGGTTTGGGTGCCGGAAGCCGCGCGTCGGCGCATCAACGAGCTGCGTGAGAGGCCCTCGGGCATAACCGACTCCGGTGGTGGTTTGCTCACACGGCTCGCGACGTACAGGGCAATGAAGACAGAAGTTTGGGGAAAGCTGCCAGCAATCCCCCGAGGGCTATGAAGCGAGTGTCATCGAGTGGGCGTTTTTCGCCTTCACAGGTTTTCTGGCGCTTCGTCGACCCATTCCGAAAAAAAGTCCAAGATTATCGCATTGGTAGAGCATCAAGCAAAGCATCCGCCCTTCACCGATTTTGGGAATGTGAGCGAAACTGCCCTCCTACTATGGCAAGAA
>Ga0126376_10001207_pt1 | contig 13779 bp, 7 predicted proteins | sample PanSoiMetPlot_15_FD_92760 | JGI IMG/M metagenome (GOLD analysis project Ga0126376, IMG submission 92760) | Tropical forest soil microbial communities from Panama - MetaG Plot_15 | ecosystem: Environmental > Terrestrial > Soil > Tropical forest > Bulk soil | place: Panama | collected 2016-02-17
AAAGGACCAAAGACGCAGATCGTCGATGTTGGCGGCAAGTTCGTCATGCCTGGATTCAATGATGCGCATTGTCATCTCGCCAACGGTGGACAAGCCAAGCTCGAAGTTGATCTGGTCGGCGTGAAGTCGCTGGATGAAATGAAGCAGCGCGTTGCGGACGGTGCCAAGAAGGCGGCTCCCGGGGAATGGATTCTTGGCCGCGGATGGGATCACACAATGTGGCAACCGCAACAGTTGCCCAGCAGGCAGGACTTGGACACCGTTAGTGCCGGCCATCCTGCATTCTTCGTCCGCGTCGACGGACACATCGCTGTGGCCAATTCGGCGGCATTGAAGGTCGCAGGATTGAATCGCAACAGCAAAGACCTTCCCGGCGGACAGGCAGATCGCGACAGCTCAGGCGAACTCACCGGCATCGTTCGCGAGAGCACGAAAGATGCTTTCTACAAAGTCATTCCACCGATTTCAGCTGCAAAACGTCGCAAGGCGATCGAGCTAGTCCTGGCCGAAGCCGCGCAATGGGGGCTTACGTCTGCACAGGACAACTCCGCTTGGGAAGACTTCCTCGTTTACGACCAGCTCAGGCGAGAGGGCAAACTTACTCTGCGAATCGCGGAATGGCTCCGATTCAACGACCGGGTGAAGACACTGGTGCGACAGCGAGGCCATAACCCAAGCACCGACACCATGCTGCACACCACTCAGCTTAAGGGCTTTATGGACGGATCGCTAGGATCCGGCACAGCCGCGATGCTGCAGCCATACACAGACAATCCAAAAACTGCCGGATTGCCGCAATACGATCAGGACAGATTGACGAATATGACGGTGGAGCGAGCCGCCGCTGGATTCCAGATCGGATTCCACGCGATTGGCGACCGTGGCGCAAACATGGCGTTAAATGCAGTTCAGGAGGCGCTCCGGCAATCCAAATCAAACCATCCTAGGCCGCCTGCCGGAGCGACCTCCGCTTTGGACTTCCGCTTTCGCATTGAGCACGCTCAAGTGGTTACGCCAGCAGACATTGCTCGATTTCGCGAATTAGGCGTAATCGCTTCCATGCAGCCCAATCACTTGCTTACTGACATGAACTGGGCTGAAACCCGAATCGGTCCCGAACGAGCTAAGACCTCCTATGCCTGGTCCGAATTTCTTAAGACGACAGGGCACCTGGCCTTTGGCACCGATTACCCAGTCGAGCCAATCACGCCTTTTCGCGGTCTTTACGCGGCCGTTACGCGAATGAATGAAGCCGGCACGAAGTCTTACTACCCAGAACAGAAACTGAATATCCACCAGGCTATCTATGCGTACACATGGGGTGCCGCCTATGGAGAATTTGAGGAGAAAATAAAAGGCATTCTTGCCCCGGGCTATTTGGCGGATTTTGTTGTCCTGGATCGGGACGTTACGCGGGTAAGTCCTCCTGAGATTCTGCAAACGAAGGTACTACGGACCGTGGTCGGCGGGCGCACGGTGTACGAGTCGAAATAGCAGCCGAGCGATGCCAAAAACGGAGCGCCCGGGCACCCACGCCCGGCGTACGAGAATCTAGATCCGACACTACTGGTCGAGGAACCCACTCAACAGCTTCGCCACGCAAGGGTGCCGGCGTCCGTAATCAATGCGGCATTCCTCGCTAAAGCTCAGAGTGACAAGGACAAAGGGAGAAGTTCCGCAGTACATGACCTTTCCGCACGTTGTAAGCCTTTGAAACAAAGCATACAACTAATGAGCACTGTCTCCCCCGACAGAGCGCGCTTACCCGGCTCCCCAAGACCCCAGGAGGCTTCATGCACCACGCGGTATACGGAACCGGCTATCTGGCGACGGTTGTTTCGTCCTGCCTGGCCGATTTTGGACTGCCAGTTACATGCTTTCACGAAGATGTACCGCGTATTGCCTCACTGGCCCGGGATGAAACTCCCTACTACGAAAAGAATCTGAAGGAAGTGGTTCGCCGGAATGTCCGCTCCGGCCGCCTCGCGTTCTCGCACGACGTCGAACGCACCTGCCGCAAGTCCTTGATGATCTTCATCGCTCAGGACAGTCAGGATGGGCTTGAGGAAGTGGCCACTCGCCTTTCCCGTTTTTGCACCGACGATCACATACTGGTGATCAGCAGTCCAGCACCGGTGGGCACGGCTGCGCGCATCGAACGCAGCTTGCGTTCTGCCGGATCAAAGATCGCGATCGTCTCGCACCCCGTCTTCGTGACCGACGGTTGTGCGGTAGAAGACTTCAATTGGCCAGATCGCATTCTGATCGGTACTGAATCAAATGCGGCCGTGCAGGCGATGAAGATGCTCTACCGGCCTCTAGTAATGCGAGGCGTACCAGTGATCGTGACCAATCACGAAACTGCGGAACTTGCCCGCGAAGCTTCGACCGCCTTCCTGGCCACTAAGATCTCTTTCATCAATGAGCTCGCCACGCTGTGCGAGCACGTAAGGGCAGACGCCGTCGACCTTGCGCTTGCACTGGGCCTGGACAAGAAAATCGCACCCCGTTGCTTCCAACCCGGCACTTCAATCGGCGGACCATTTGTTGAAGCCGAGATGGAATCGCTGGCGCAGCTCGCCGCCAATAACGGCGTATCACTCAAGATTCTCAGCGCCGCGCGCGAAGTAAATCAGAGCCTGTGCGAGCGCATCATGACGAAGCTGTCATCCGCGCTTCAATCAGTGCAGGGAAAACAAGTCGGACTCCTGGGCCTAGCCTTCAAGCCGAACAGCAACTCAGTCATCGCCTCTACTTCTATGCAGCTCGCAAAGCGTTTAGTAAACATGGGCGCTCAGGTACGCGCTTACGATCCTGCCGCCATCGAAGGGGCTCGCGCCGAGTTGGACGGATCGGTTCGTTATTGCGATAACGCCTATGCCGCTGCGGAAGGAGTCGATGCACTGGTCCTCGGCACCGCCTGGTCAGAGTTCCGCAGCCTCGACTACGATCGCATCAAACGCTCACTCAAGCGTCCCCTGATCGTTGATACGAAGAACATCCTCGATGCAGTGCGGATGCGATCGTTGGGGTTTGAGTACGTCGGAATTGGCCGATAGTGCCAAATAAAAACGCCGGGCAAGGTGCCCGGCGCTCTGAAACAGCCAATTTGGGATTTAAGTTCCCTCGCTCCAGCTTGCCAGGTACTCTTCCTGCTGTGGCGTGAGCTTGTCAATCTTTACGCCCATTGCTTCTAGCTTCAGTCGCGCGACGCGCTTGTCGAGTTCGACCGGCACCGGGAATACCTTCTTCTCGAGACTCTTGTAATTCTTCACAAGATACTCGCAGGACAGGGCCTGGTTCGCGAAGCTCATATCCATCACCGACGCAGGATGCCCTTCTGCGGCGGCCAGATTAATCAGGCGGCCTTCGCCGAGGAGATAGATCTTCCGACCATCCTTCAGCGCGTATTCGTCGACGAAATCGCGGGTAGCACGCTTTGCGGATGCAAGCTTTTCCAAAGCGGGAATGTCGATTTCGACGTTGAAGTGTCCGGAGTTCGCGACTACCGCTCCGTTCTTCATTACTTCGAAGTGTTCTTTGGCGATGACGTTCTTGTTACCCGTTACGGTCACGAAAACGTCGCCGATCTTGGCAGCCTCTGCCATGGACATTACTCGGAAACCGTCCATCACGGCTTCGAGAGCCTTGGTGGGATCGATTTCGGTGATGATTACATCAGCGCCCATGCCCTTCGCGCGCGATGCCAGACCTCGTCCGCACCATCCGTATCCAGCGATCACGAACTTGGAGCCGGCGAGTAGCACGTTCGTGCAGCGCACCACGCCGTCAATCGTGGATTGTCCGGTGCCGTAGCGGTTGTCGAACATGTGCTTGGTATCGGCATCGTTCACAGCGATGATGGGGTACCGGAGCGCGCCTTCCTTCGCCATAGCGCGCAGCCGAATGACACCGGTAGTCGTCTCTTCCGTTCCAGCAATGATTCCGTCAACCACATCCTGACGCTTGGTGAGAGCCGTGGTAACGAGGTCGGCGCCATCGTCCATTGTGAGGTGCGGCTTGTGATCAAGGGCGCTGAGGATGTGTGAGTAGTAGGAATCGTTGTCTTCGCCCTTGATCGCGAAGGTCGAAATGCTGAAATCGCGAACCAGCGAGGCGGCCACGTCATCCTGCGTGCTCAGCGGATTTGAGGCGCACAGCACTACATCGGCACCTCCGTCGCGCAGCGTGATCGCGAGATTCGCGGTTTCCGTCGTCACATGTAAGCAGGCTGAGATGCGAATGCCCTTCAGCGGCTGATTCTTGATGAACTCTTTGCGAATGCTCTGGAGCACCGGCATCGATTGGTTAGCCCACTCGATGCGCTTCTTGCCTTGATCGGCCAGCTCCATGGTCTTTACATCAAAAGGAATTTGGGTTGCGGTTGCCGTAGCCATGCTCTCCTTAACGTGTGCCTCAGCGTGTGGCGCTTGTGGCAAATCGGAAATCAATGAGAACGGAGCGGCCACTGTGGCGACCGCTCCCAAGAAAATCTACTTCACGGTTGCGACGCTCTTTCCTGTTGCCGCAGCTTTCAGGGCAGCTGCCTTATCGGTCGCCTCCCAGGTGAACTCGGATTCTTTCCGTCCGAAGTGTCCGTAAGCAGCAGTCTTCTTGTAGATCGGTCGGCGCAGGTTGAGCGACTCGATAATTCCCTTCGGCGTGAGCTTAAAGTGCTCGCGCACGAGATTCTCGATCTGGGTCTGCGGAAGCTTGCCCGTTCCGAACGTATCGACGAGCACACTTACTGGATCGGCCACTCCAATTGCGTACGCCAACTGAACTTCGCAACGGTCTGCCAGTCCAGCAGCAACGAGGTTCTTCGCAATGTAACGAGCCATGTAGCAGGCTGAACGATCGACCTTGGTCGGATCCTTACCGGAGAAAGCCCCACCACCATGACGTCCCATGCCGCCGTATGTGTCAACGATGATTTTCCGTCCGGTCAGACCAGTGTCACCCATCGGACCACCAACCACGAAACGTCCAGTGGGATTGATGTGGTACTTGGTGTCGGCATCGAGAAGATGCTCAGGAATCGCCTGCTGAATTACCTGCTCGAGCACTTCGGCACGCAGGCGGCGATTGTCAACGGTCTCGCAGTGCTGTGTTGAGACAACCACCGCATCCACACGGACCGGCTTGTGGTTCGAATCGTACTCAACGGTGACTTGGGACTTGCCGTCAGGGCGAAGGAAATCGAGAGTGCCACTCTTGCGAACTTCCGAGAGGCGGCGGGTGAGTTTGTGCGCCAGCGAGATTGGCGTCGGCATGAAGTCGTCGTTCTCGTTGGTCGCGTACCCGAACATCATGCCTTGATCGCCGGCACCACCAGGATCGACACCCATCGCGATGTCGGGCGACTGCTCGTGGATCGATGAGATCACAGAGCAGGTCTGGGAATCGAAGCCAAATCCAGCATCGGTGTATCCAACCGCGGTTACGGTACCGCGAACGATAGATGGAAAGTCCACGTAAGCCTTAGTGGTGATTTCACCGGCAATGAAGGCGAGGCCAGTTGTGAGTAGCGTTTCGCATGCCACACGGCTGTAGGGATCTTTTTCAATACAGGCATCAAGAATGGCGTCGGAAATCTGATCGGCGATCTTATCCGGATGACCCTCGGTCACCGACTCAGACGTGAACAGAAAACGATCACGGGAAGACAAGCTTTTACTCCTCCACAAAATTATTTATAGGCAGCAACTAGCGCCTGAGGGGCAGAGCCTAGGAAGACGCACACACGAGGGGTGATTGACTTCTCTGCTGTTCAGAGTACGTTAGCAGACACTCACCCCGTCGGCAAGCAGTCTCTCAACTGCTAAGTGATTATAAGCACTTCTATTTAAGGGATTAGCCCAGCATTACACGTGAGGCGCAATTCGGCACCTGAACGGCAGAAAATACTGTCCAAACGGGATCACTGCTGCAGCCCGTCAGGCGTGAAAATCAGTTCTTTGACTTGCTTCGGCTCGCCGTCGACGTTAACGGGCTTGCCGTTGAACGACACTTCCACGCCCGCCACATTCCCCACTCGCAAACGAACTTCTTTGTTCGCGCGAATCGTACGGCTCTTCTGAGCGCCGAGGATGCCTTGCCCCAGGCTCTTGCCGTCTGCCGAAACAGAGAGCCAGGAATCTTCATGCGCAATAACTTCGAGAAGAATCGCCGAATTGGAACTCGCCGGGCTGGGATTCGAAGACACGTCTGTTGCGGCGTTTTTTGGGGTTGGTGCTGGACTTGCGACAACCTCTGCTGAAGGCTCAGTCGAGTTCTTGCCACTAGCGGACTCGGCAAATCCACTATTTGTCTTCGATGATTCGGCCGGTTCTGAAATGGGATTCGACGGAGCCGCAGAATTCCCCTGAATGCTAGCCGGCGGGGGTAACGCTTCCTGCGACGCAGGCGTGGACGCCCGACTCGTACTTTCCCCTCTTTTCCCCCAGAAGAATTTGACTGCTCCAGCAGCAACCACCACGAGAAGGACAATGAGAGCAATCGTAAGAAGCCGGTTAGAAAGCGCGTCGGCTTCCTCTTGCTCCGATTCAGCCTGAATGTCCAGCACGGGCCGCTTTTCCGCCTCGTACTCCCGCCAAGCTGCTTCGAAGTCTGTTACCGCCTGTTCTTCATCCAGTCCAAGAAAGCGCGCGTAAGCCCGTACAAATCCCTTGTTGAAGATGCCGCCGGGCAACTTCTCAAAATCTTCCTCTTCCAGGGCTTTCAGTGAGCGGGTACCGATTTTGGTTGATCCCGAGATTTCCTCAAGGGAAACGCCGCGCATCTCCCTGTCACGGCGCATTTTTTCGCCAAAGCCGCTCACGATATCTCGTTATACACCCGGAATTTGCGCCGGAGACGTATGGGCCGCAGAATCATAGGGTTGCACCAGGAATGTGTCAATTAAGCCGCAAAAGTAATGTTTACTTTTCATGTAATGCGGGGTATATCTCTTTTTGAGTCTAAGGGATAATGGGCATTATCTGAAGTAGGAGAAGGCTGGATGGGGGTTCCATCATTTACCCCGAGTCGCTCCCAATTTGGGTCAACTTCGAACTCGATGACTGAGGCCACTGCTACCGATCGCAAACGGCAGATGGAAGAGATCAGTATCTTCCATGATGTCGCCAAAGCGCTCACGTCTTCTCTGAATCTCGACTCGATCCTGCAGACCATCATGGAGAAGATGGCCGTATTCTTCCGCCCGGACACCTGGTCACTGCTGATGGTCGACGAGCAGAAGGACGAACTCTATTTCGCCATCGCCGTCGGCGATGCAGCCGACGCCCTCAAGAGCATCCGCCTCAAGGTGGGAGAAGGCATCGCGGGCTGGGTGGCTAAGCATGGCGAGTCTCTCCTCGTTCCTGACGTTTACAACGATCCTCGCTTCGCCAAGCGCATCGACGAGATGACGAAGTGGCAAACGCGCTCGATCATCTGCGTACCTCTTAAGTCGAAGCACCGCGTGCTGGGGGTGATCCAGCTCATTAACTGCGCCATGGAGAGCTTCTCGGATAACGAAATGTTCTTCCTCCACGCGCTATGTGATTACGCCGCGATTGCCATCGAGAACGCTCGCGCCGTAGAGAAGATCCAGGAACTCACGATCACGGACGACTGCACCGGCCTGTACAACGCTCGCCATCTGTACAAGACGCTCGAAGCCGAGGTCTATCGTTCGCATCGTTTCAACTACGAATTCAGCGTCATCTTCATCGATCTCGATCACTTCAAGCAGGTGAACGACACCCACGGACACCTCGTCGGCAGCAAGCTTCTGAACGAGATCGGATTCATGATCAAGTCGCACCTGCGCCTGATCGACTATGCATTCCGCTACGGTGGCGACGAGTTCGTCGTCCTACTTCCCCAAACGGGAAAGGAATCTGCCTTAGTCGTAGCGCGCCGCTTGCGCGATGTAATGCGCAACGCACAATTCCTAGACGAAGAGGGATTGAATTTATCCTGCCGCGCCAGCATGGGCGTAGCCACGTATCCCGAAGATGCGAAGAGCGCGCACGAAATCATCCGTCAGGCCGACGAGATGATGTACATGGTCAAGAATTCCACGCGCGACAACATCGCCGTCGCGCAGCAAGGCATGCTGCAATAATCCTACTTCGGTCTCTGACTCAGCACCGGACTGGCATCCGTAGCTGTCGGCTTTTCCTTCACCGGCTGTGGTGTCCAGGCAGTCGCGTTTGCCGGTGCGTTGGGATTCACGCCAAAATCCCAGACGAACATATTGATCGTCTCAGGATCGAGCATCTCCACGAGCGCATACTCTCCCGGTTCCAGCGGACGCTCTGGAGTCAACTTTACCCACTCGCCATTGCTCACAACCTCCGCCTTCGCTGCAACGATGTCTTCCTTATTTGAGACTTTTCCGAGCAGCGAAACCTTGACGTTGCTAACGACTCGAGCGTCCTTCTTCGCCTGCACACGAACGATCTTGAACCGGTCAGCCCGATTCAACTCCGGAGATGGCTCATTTTTCTTGGAATCTGAAATTTCGGAGGTCGAAGTAACGTCCACATAGATCTCCGGCGAGGTTTCATGCGCCTGAACACGCGCGCTTGGTCCCTTGAGCTCAATACTCTGCTTCGCCCCAGTCGGAATTGGATTCACGATGGCTCGCACGATGTTCTTGCTCGTCTGCTTGTTGAGCTCGCCACCATTCTGCACAACTTCTATGAGCTGCGGTTGTCCCTTGTAGCGATCGAGCAGAAACACACCACCCGTATCGGGAAGCCGTAAGCCAGGGGCCACGAGCGGACGCGCAGCCTCTTCCTTCTCCCGCTCCGCTTTCTCCTCCGCATCTGCCTGCTTAATCGCCTCGGCACTCAGATTCGGGTTTAACCCGCGCGGATTTTCCTTGTTGAACTTGTTGGTAGCGTCCCAATCCACCAGACTGTAAGGAATTTCTTCCCAAGCGTAACGCTCAGCGCTGTAGAAATGGACTCGATCGCGCTGGATCTCCCACTTTGTAGCGAGTTGGTACGAACCGTCTTTGAGGATCAGACGTTTGGTCTGCTGCTGCGCCACCAGACTAACGGGCAAGGCTAGTGCCAGCACAATACCGAAAGCCGTGATGAAAGCCTTGCGCATGTTAGTAGAGACGAAATCCAGAGCCATGGGGATGTAAACCCGAGGCTCTCGGCAGTGTTTCTGCACGCAACATGCTCTGTCTCTAGAGGTTAGAACTGGCAATCCGAGCACTGGCGTTCCGCGAGTCCGGACAAGACAGTATTCGCATCGCTCGACAATATTATGAACCTGTCGGGACTTATGAAGTAAAAGTCGTAGTTGACCGCGGGAGGAGTCAGCAGGATTGACCCTGTAGCGCGTCCGCTGGTTGCAATCGTCAAATTTCCCGTGAAAGGCTGTGCCGACTGCACAGTCCCATTAACGTTGAGGTCTTCCCTGCCTGAGATAGACCCGAAGCCTGCTATGGTGAGCTGCCCTGCCGCTGCTTGCGGCGCGTTTCCAGCGGAATTCGCGCCAGCAATAGCAAACGCATACCCTCCCGTCACGGACTGAAACCCGGCCTGCTGCTGGAACAGTGGCCCGCTTGCAACCACCGTGGAATCGGTTTGCAATGCGAAGCCCTGCTTCTGCGAAGCCAGCCAGACGATGAAGTTCGACGAGCCAGTCCCGATTTGGGTACGACCATTCGCGCCAACTGTGTAAGTGGCTCCGTTGAATGCGACATTTGAAGACAAAGTTCCGCCGTTGTTTGAATCGCTAATGCCGCTGGTGAACTGGCCTGCGAAATTCGTGTCGAAACGCGAAGCCAGGGCGTACGGCTTATTGCCGGATACTGCAGAGCCATTCACGAAAAATGCGCTGGATCCAAGCGAAGCGTTGCTGAACTGCGTTGCGGACTGCGCCAAGGCAGAACCAGCAATCCGCAGACCGGAGCTATCGACATCCAGCAACACGAGGGTCGATGCGTCCACGATGTAAAAGACAAACTGTGACGTGTTCAGAGTGGCAGTTCCTCGCCCTCCGGTGCCAACGGCAAACGGAGCACCGACCGGGCCAATAGGCGTCACACTTCCGGCCGTGTTCAAGTCCGCTGTTTCGGTTACCGTGCCGCTGTTGAATGCGAGCTGCCCAACCGCAGCCGCAGGACCGCCACTGTCTCCGGACATGCCAAAGACAAACGGCCCGTTCACACTCGTGATTGCAGTTTGATCTTGAAGGCGAAGAAGGCCGGATGTCACGGCAGGCGAATCGGAAGCAATGATCTGTCCGCGAGTATTCGAGGAGAGGGCAAATGAAAACTTATGGGACCCCGAAGCATCTGTCAGTGTCATTGTGCCGCGCCCGTCGGCTCCGACTGCGTATGTTCCCGTTAGCGGAATACCAGTAGGACCAGTTGCAGGTCCGGCTCCAGAATTTGAATCACTCACCCCGGCCGTAATGTTTCCAACACCATCCGCCTGGAGCGTTCCAGCACGATACGAGAATCCCGAGCCCGAACTATTGTCACCCTGATTCACGAAAAACACGTAGGTTCCCTTCAAGCTGGCGTTTCCGTATTGGAGCGTAATTGGAGCGGAAGCAGAGAACGCCGTGTTGGCCTGAGAGGTCGCGGTGACCGTAACAGCCGACTTCGGAGGTGAGGCCGGCGCCGTGTACAAGCCATTTGCGTCGATGGTTCCATGAATGGCATCTCCACCCTGCACTCCGCTCACGCGCCATGTGACACCGTTGTTCGTGCTCCCCGTCACAGTCACAGTTGGAGTGAACTGCTGTGTCCCCCCAGCAGGAACGGTGGCACTGGTGGGACTTATGCTGATCGTCACCGCGGGAGCGGTGAGCGTTACCGCCGCAGTAGCGGTCTTGGTCGTATCCGCTTGCGAGACTGCCGTTACTGCAACTGTCGTCGTTGTGGGCAAAACCGTCGGCGCGGTGTAGAGGCCGGTTGTATTAATGGTGCCGTTCGTCGCATCTCCGCCAGCAACGCCGTTTACCTGCCAGTTCACCGCGGTGTTCGTCGAACCGGTGACCGTCGCCGTGAATTGTTGCGTAGTAGCGCCGGCAACGCTTGCCGTTGTCGGCGAAATCGTGATTGTCACTCCTGTGGGAGTTGTGTCCTTCTTGCTTCCCCCACATCCAGCCCAGATCAGTGCAGCTAAGACTACAAAAAGAAGAAGTCGTTTCGACAAAGGTTTCGACGCCTCTATGATGATGTGTATTAAACCCTACTGAGACTGCAGCAACTTAATGAATTGTCATCCTGAGCCCCGCCGTTGGGCGAAGGACCTCCCGCAACTGCATCCGATTCCCTCGCTGTGTCCTGGCTTTTCGGCCCAAGATCCCGTGAAAGCGTCACAACAAAGCGACGAGCCTCACACATTTCAGGAAGATCCTTCCCCAACTACAGAGCTCAGGATGACAGTATTACAAAGAGCAACGCTGCTAATCCACCTTCATTCACCGTCGGATGGCCTGATTCTGCCGCTTGATCGCAATATGCAATGTCATCCAGTATTCCGCAAACCCGCAGCAATCCCGTTGATCGTCGCCCCCAGCACATAATCCAACTCGTCACTCTGGGCTCCAGCGCGTTTGCGCCGCAGCAATTCCGCCTGCACAATGCTCATCGGATCGACATACGGATTTCTCAGCCGAATCGAACGCGCGAGAATCTTGTTGTTCTCGAGCAAGCATGACTCGCCGGTAACCTGCAGCAGTAACTTCCACGTACGGAGGAACTCCGTTTCCAGGATTTTGAAGACTCGCGCACGAAGTTGTTCATCCTGAACCAGTGTGGAGTACAGCCGCGCAATGTTGAAGTCAGCCTTCGCAAGTCCCATTTCAGAATTCTCGATCAGATCGCTGAAGAGCGGAAATTCCTTGTACATGCGCTTCAGCAGCCTCGAGCCATCCGGCTTGTTCATGAATTGCTCGAGCGCATAGCCCACGCCAAACCACGCCGGCAGCAGGCATCGGCTTTGCATCCAGCCGAAGACCCACGGAATCGCCCGCAAATCCTCGAGGCTGCGAGTTTGCTTGCGCTTCGCCGGGCGCGATCCGATCTTCACGTTCTGCAGCTCACCCACCGGTGTCGACTGCTCGAAGTAAACCATCACGTCTGGATTCTCAGCGATGTTCTGGCGGTAGAACTCGAAGGCAGTGCGCGACAACTCTTCCATCACCGCTTCCCACTCGAGGCCGTCCGCGCTCCTTGGACCATTGGGACGCACAAGCGCCTCGAGTGAAGCCGCCACCATCAATTCCAGTGATCGTTCGGCCAGGATGGGCTCGGCATACTTCCAGTTGAGCACTTCGCCTTGCTCCGTGATCTTGAAATGCCCGGTGAACGCACCCACAGGCTGCGCCACCATTGCGCGATGTGTAGGACCTCCGCCCCGGCCAACAGTCCCACCTCGGCCATGGAAAATGGTCAGGTGAATATTGCGCTCTCGCGCCGCTCGATGCAGTTCACGATGGGCTTTGAAGATCTCCCACAAGCTGGTGAGCATGCCGCCATCTTTATTGCTGTCGGAGTATCCCAGCATGACCTCCTGCCGACGTCCCCATGAGTCGAGCAGCCGCGCATAGGCTGGAGAACTCCAGAGCTCTCGGCAAATTTCGGGACAGGCACGCAAATCCTGAATCGATTCGAACAGCGGAACCGGCATCAGCCCCGGATCTTCGTCATTGCCCTCCACTTGAACACCGGAGATCGCCGCGAGTCGCACGACATTGAAGACGTCCTGAGCTGAGGTTGCACCACTGATCACGTAACTTCGGATCGCCTCAGCTGGGTATCGCCGCTTCAGCTCGGCGATGGCTCGCATGGTGTCAAGGACCAGACGCGTGTTTTCCGAAGTTGAGGTGAGATCCTGACCCGGGCGCGTAGTCAGATTTTCGACGGCTTCGGTGTGGAACTTCGCGTGTTGCCGGATGTCGAGAGCGTGCAGATGAAACCCAAACGTCTCGACGATGATCAGCAGCGGGTCGATAAGCTCCTGCGCAATGCGTTCCCCTGAGTTCAACGCCAGGCTTTCGCGCAGCAACTGCAGATCGGCGAGGAATTCCTCGGGCTTCGCATATGCATTGTTGGTGTCCGGCTTTCTGGCTGCTCGGGCGAGCCGTTCCTGCACATAAAGAAGGAAATGTCGATACGCTTCGGTTTCTGAATAAGTGAGAGCACGCGCATGCACCTCAGGAAGGCACGTGGCATATTGCTTCAAAGCCGTTCGAAGCGCCGCAGTAATTTGCGTGATGCTCGTCGCCGAGCTTAGCAGCACGACGAGAGCACGAATCGCCTGAAGGTAATTGTTCAGGATCAGCTCGCGCGCCAATTGCAGCGCTTGCTCCGTGCTGGTGACCGTGACAAAGGGATTCCCGTCGCGATCACCGCCGATCCACGAACCAAAAGCGATCATTCGCGGCAAGTCAGAGAAGTGAACATCCGACTGATACTCGTGGTTCAACGCATGAGCGATCTCTTCATACACGTCAGGCACGCTGCGAATTAGACTGGTCCTGTAGTAGTCCAGTCCCATTTTGATTTCATCGCGCACGGTAGGCGTGCGGCGGCGAACCTCGTCGCTCTGCCAGAGCCCAGTGATCTCGGCAACGATCTCCTCGGCCGCCTTCTCTGCGGACTCATCCGTCAGCGGCGCCTCATCAAGCTTTTCAAGCAGCTTCGAAAGCCGCTCACGCTTCATAAGCACAGTGCGCCGAGCGATCTCGGTTGGATGAGCCGTGAAGACTGGAACTGCATGAATGCAGCGGAGCGCCTTCATGACTTGATCCAAGCTG
>Ga0126376_10001209_pt1 | contig 13775 bp, 16 predicted proteins | sample PanSoiMetPlot_15_FD_92760 | JGI IMG/M metagenome (GOLD analysis project Ga0126376, IMG submission 92760) | Tropical forest soil microbial communities from Panama - MetaG Plot_15 | ecosystem: Environmental > Terrestrial > Soil > Tropical forest > Bulk soil | place: Panama | collected 2016-02-17
AGAAGATCGACGCCGGCATGACCACCGAGCCCACCATCTCGCGCGCCGTCAAAACAGGCGTCGGTAAGGTGCTCATCGATCTCCGGACACCCGAATCGACGCGCTCGGCGTTGGGGGGCGACTACCCCTTCATCGGAGTCTTCATGAGGGCCGAGTACGTGAGCAGTCACAAGGCTGTCGTTCAAAGGCTGGTCAACGCCTACGTCAAGACCCTGAAGTGGATCAGCACGCACACGACGCAAGAGGTGGCCGACAAGATGCCCGCCGACTACTACGCCGGCGACAAGGATCTCTACGTCACCGCGCTGGACGCGCAGAAGACCGTGTGGACGAAGGACGGAAAGATGCCGGCGGCCGGTGCCCAGACGGTTCTGGACATCGAGCAGAAGTACGTTCCAGACATGAAGGGAGCCAAGGTCGACCTCGCCAGGACCTACACCAACGAATTCGCCAGCAAGGCGCAGTAAAGTTCCTAGTTGACCGGGGCGCAGAACAGGGTGGGGTAATACCCACTCTGTTCTTCACGGCGGCAACACATGGTCACACATCCGTTGCGTCGATCACGGTCTGGTTCTGTAGTGGCGACTACTGTTGGGCCCGGGAGAGCGCCGTAGGGTGGACGCCAAGAGATCGCTACCTCGGAGGACCCTGACCGTGCCAGCCAAACACCGCGCCGTGCCGCCCTCGGCGCCGGCGTCAGGTCAGACCCGGACGCGGCGTCCGGGTTCCCGGCCCGCAAGACGTAGAGGCGGTGGCTTCCCGTGGCGGACAGGCGGCATCGTGGCGGCCGTGGTCGCGGTGCTGGTCACCGGCCTGGTCCTGCTGGCGCGCAGCGGGGTGAACAACGGCACCAGCCAGGTCAGCGCGCCGCCGGCCACGGTCCAGGGCGGCAGACTGGCGCAGGGCCAGCCGGCACCGGACTTCAACGCCACGACGCTGCAGGGCTCGACGCTCACGCTCAGCAGCCTGCGTGGCAAGCCCGTGCTGATCAACTTCTTCGCTTCCTGGTGCACCGTCTGCGAGGCCGAGCTGCCGGGAATCGAGCAGGCGTACAAACAGCATCGGGCGGACGGCTTCACAGTGGTCGGGGTAAACACGCTCGAGAGCGGCGACGGCCTGTCGTTCTACCGCCGGATGAATCTGACCTTCCCGGCTGTCTACGATCCTGGGACCCCCGGCCGGATCGGATCAGCCTACGGGGTGACGCAGGGCCTGCCGGCCTCGGTCTTCGTCGACCGGGCAGGCAATGTGCAGCTCATCCAGTACGGGCCGGTAACAAGGGAGCTGATCGACCAGGAACTGACGAAGCTATGACCGTGGCGGCCCTGGGCGTCGCGCTCGCCTTCGCGGCCGGCCTCGTGTCCTTCGTCTCGCCGTGCGTCATGCCGCTGGTACCCGGCTACGCGGCCTACCTTACCGGCCGGACGAACCTGCACGACCGGCCGCGGGCTGACGCTGCGCTGACCGGTGCCGCCTTTGTGGTCGGGCTGGGCGTGGTGTTCATCCTTTTCTTCTACGTGCTCCGTCAGGCCCTGCAGCCGGTGCGCCCGTATGTGGTGCCCGTAGCCGGGGTCGCGGTACTGCTGCTTGCCGCAAATCTGGCCGGCTTACTCCGCCTACCCTTCCTGCAGCGGGAGCTCCGCCTCATGCATGCGGCTCCCAGCGCGCGTGGCCCGCTGGGTGGGCTCCTGCTCGGCCTCGGCTTCGCGGCCGGGTGGACACCCTGCATTGGTGTGACACTCGGCGCTGTCCTGAGCGCAAGCGCCCTCACCGGCACCACCCTGACGGGGTTCCTGCAAGTAGTCGCCTACTGCATCGGTCTGGGCGTGCCTTTTCTGGTGATCGCGCTCCTGCTTGACCGGGCGCTGCCGTTCTTGCGGGCCCTGGCCAGGCACCGTCGGCCAATCGACCTGGGCTCGGCCGGTGTGCTGGCCGCCATGGGAGTCCTGCTCATGACCAACAACCTGATCTGGGTTACGCAGCGGCTAACCGACCTGCTGCCGCGCGAGCTGCTGAGCCCCCTGGGGCTATGAACGCGAAAGCTGCGGCGGGCGCAGCCGGCGCGGTGCTGCTGCTGGTCACCGCCTGCGGTGGGAGCAACGGGTCGCCGGCGGGCGGGGCCGCCAAGCAGCCCTCTGCCGCGCCAGAGGTGGAGGGATTCAGTCGGGACGGCTGGAAGACCAATTTCGACAAGCACAGCGTGTCCTTGAGCGAAATCAGCAGTGGCGGGCCACGCAAGGACGGCATCCCACCGCTCGACCACCCCAAGTTCGTGGGCGCCGCCGAAGCCAGCACCTGGCTCAAACCAGCCGAGCCCGTGATCGCGTTGACGGTTGGCGCCGAGAGCCGTGCATATCCAATGCAGATCCTGATCTGGCACGAGATAGTCAATGACACTGTCGGGGGTGTGCCGGTCACGGTCACCTTCTGCCCACTCTGCTACACGGCCATCGCGTTCGACCGGCGCGCAGCCGGTCGCATACTGGACTTCGGCACGACGGGCGACCTTCGCAAGTCCGACCTGGTTATGTATGACCGCCAGACCGAGTCCTGGTGGCAGCAGGCCGTCGGCCGGGCCATCGTCGGCGACCTGACCGGGACCCAGCTGACCATCCTGCCGGCCGGCATCGTTAGCTGGGCCATCTTCCGGACGGCGCACCCGGACAGCACCGTCCTTTCGCGAGACACCGGCTTCAATCGCTCCTACGGGCTCAATCCGTATTCGGGCTACGACAGCGCCGGCACGCAGCCCTTCCTGTTCGACGGCAAGCCTGACGGCCGCCTACCTCCCAAAGAGCACGTGGTGACCGTCAGCCTGGGCGGGGAGGACGTCGCCTATCCGTACACCGTGCTGAAGCAGCGACGCGTGATCCGGGACCGGGTCGGCGGGAAGTCGATTGTGGTCTTCTACCAGGCTGGGACCCGCTCCGCGATGGACGCCGGCAGCGTCGCCGACGGTTTCGACCTCGGCGCCAGCGGGGTGTTCATGCCCGAGGTTGACGGGCGGACGCTGAATTTCAAGGCGACTGCGTCGGACTTCGTCGACGCCGAGACCGGGAGTCACTGGAACCTGCTCGGCCAGGCCGTCGCGGGACCCATGGCCGGCCGTCAGCTGGATCCCGTCGTCCACGGCGACGACTTCTGGTTCGAGTGGGCGGCGTTCAAGCCCGCGACCAGGATCTATCGTTGATTCGATGCCACACCCTGAGCTGGTAGTCGCCCCCACGCCCCGGGAGGGCGCGACGAGCCCATTCGAGCGGATCATGGTGGCTGTAGCCGACGACCCGTCATCGACAGCGGCCGTCCGCCTCGCTGCGGTGCTCGCCGCGCGGACGGATGCTGAGGTCCTGGCCGTCCACGTGTCGTGCCGCGACGTGCCCTGCTGCGGGCCGTCGGCCACGGACTGTGGGCTGCGAGGCGCAGACCTCAGCCTGGACAAGGCTGTTCGTGACCTCGCGGTGGCGGGAGTGCGGCATCGCGCCGAGCGCTGGCAGGCGCTGGACGACCGTCTGCTGGAAGCGCTCGTCGCTGCAGCCGACGAGTACGATGCCGACCTGGTGATCGTCGGCTGTCGAAGGCGGCCGGGACTGCGGGGACGGTTTCGACGCAGCCTTGGACTCAGGCTCGCTGAGCGGACCTCACGATCGGTACTGCTGGTCTGCTGACCTCAGTCTGTCCTCGGTACAGGTGATGGGCCGTCAGCGTGCCAGCTCCTTACCTGCCAGCTCGGTGCCCACCACTCGGGCCCGAATCTTCTCGAACGCGATCTCCCGCGCGGTCGAGGTGTCGTCTCCGAACGGTGAGAAGCCACAGTCGTCGCAGGTGCCGAGCCGGTCCGGGTCGAGATACCCGGCAGCTTCCAGGACCCTGTCTCTCACCTCCTCGGGCGTCTCGACCGTGGGATTGATCGGGTCGATTACGCCTACGAAGATCATCTGACCCGGCCTGGCGTGCTCTTTGATGATGCCGAGCACTCGGCCGCGGTCCGTCTCGCTGGCCAGCTGGAGGTAGAAGCTGCCCGCGTTCAGATCGAAGAGGCTCGGCAGCAGCTCCGCGTAGTCGACGTCCGCACTGTGCGTCGAGTCCTGGTCACCGCCTGGACAGGTGTGGACGCCGATCCGCCGGCGCTGCTCGGGCGAGAACCGATCGAGCACTTCGTTGTTGAGGTCGATGAACGCCCTTAGAAGCTCTTTGGACGGGTCCAGCTTGACCGAGAGCCGCGCCTCGGTGAAGTCGATCTGCACGTTGTGGGCCCCTTTGTCGAGGCAGCTCCGGATGTCGAGCGCGGCCTCATTTATGAGGTCGGCAATGAAAGCGTCCCGCGGATACCCCTCGAGGCCGTCCTGAGGATAGAGGAGACTCAAAGCGGAGGCCGAGATCACTGCCTGCTTGACGGGAACGTGGGCGTGGCGTAGAGCGTTGCCGAGGTAGCCGCCGGCCCGGGTGCGGTAGCGGAAAGGACCGGCCACAAGTCTCGGCAGCTGCCGCGTGTGGCCGTCGGCGAACGGGATCACAACGCCATCGGGAACCAGTGTCTCGACCCCGTGGATGGGATAGGTCGCGAAACTCGGCTTGCCCTGCTCGCCGTCGCTGATCACCGGGGACCCGGTGGCCTCGAACTGCTCGATCGTTTCCCGCACCACCTCGTCCAGGAGGCGAGCGTATGCCTCAGGGGCAATGCGACCGGTATTCAGGTCCTGGGCGGCTTCGATCAGCCTTTGCGGCCGGGGTATGCTCCCGATGGGCTCGGTCGGAATCGGCCGGTTAACTGATGGCACGTCGAACCCCCTCCCCCGGCTTCGCCGGGTACGGACGCTGCGGTCATGGCCGCTCAGCGGACGGCCTCAGGGCCTCGAGCCCCTTGGCCTTCGGCAAAGGCCGCGGCGGTCATTCCCGTGTGTTTGGCGCCAAGTATCATGCCATGGGCGACCGTGTTGAACGACACGTAGTGCATGACGGCCGCAGTCAGTTCAACCAGGGATCGTTCGTCGATCTCGGCCCGCCGGCTTAAGAGCTGGGTGAAGTAGGGAACCCAGTACTGGCTCTGCCGGAACGAGGCGACCGCGAAGCCGATGCAGAGCTTGGCCGGCACGTCGAGGCGGCCGGCGCCGAACACGAGCCGGTCCTTGGCCCAGGTCGCCTCGAGGAATCGTGGTTGGTGGCCCAGGAACCGCCAGAAGTCCGGCGCGCGGTCCAGTCCGAGTTGATCGCGGGACCATTCGGCGATCTCAGCCAGGCACCCGGCGCCCGCGCCCGGAGACGGCTCAGCGAGCGGAGCCAGTCGCCGGTCACGGCGCTCCGGGACGTCAGGCGCAACCTGAAGCGCCGCCGCCCCTACGCAAAGAGAGCTGACGTGTTCGGAGACGGCCATGATCTCCGTGACCCCCCTTTCGCCGATTCCCAGCCGCAGCACGGCGGCCACATGGGACGTGATTCAAAAGTCGCACTTGTTCGCCATCGAGACCGCGACGTGCATGGCCTCCTTCGTCAGTGGCGAGATCGCACCCTGAAAGCGGAAGCCGTACAGCGCCTGCCGGTGGTTGGCCTCGAGGTAATGGGGCCAGTACATCTGTGCCCGCCAGATGTCCGAGAGCTCATCCGGCGTGGCGCCCAAGCGCCTGGCCACCGCCTCCAGCGTGGCTCGGTCTTCCTCCGGGAGGTCACCGGGGCGAGCGAACCTGAGAGTGGTCAATGGTCGCAGGGTACTCGGGCCCATTCGGGCGTGAGTCGTGGCAGCATCTAAGGGCGTGGAGCGTAGGGTCTACCCGATTGCCGGATCCGTAACGAAGCTTACCGTCGGACCAGCCGTAGCTCCTCGTGACCATCGGGCCCAGACCCTCAGACCGGTTTGCGTGCCAGGATCAGCGCATAGCCCAGCTTGCCGTCAAGCACGGCCCGCTCCGCAGTCCGAGCCATCTCCCTGGCGCTTGCAAAGTCCACGCCGGGCAGCTGCATCCCCTTAAGGCGAGCAACCACTTCGGCACTCAGGAGCCGTCTCCGCACCGAGCGAACCATCTCCAGCAGCGCCTCGTCGTGATCTTCGAGGGTGACCAGTTCTAGCCCCGCGACCTCCAGATGGCGGATGTACTCCTCGGCCGGCCTGGCGTCCGCGATGCAGGCGATCCAGGCCAGCAGGTCTTCGAGGCCAGGGGGCAGCGGTGCCCTGCGCACAAGGTCGGCCAGACCCGCGACCCCTCCCGGGCGAAGCACCCTGCCCATCTCGGCCGCAGCCGCGGCCTTGTCCGGGAACGTGCAGAACGCGCACTCGCAAACCACGGCGTCGAACGCCGCGTCCGCACACGGCAGCCGCTCGGCGTCACCCGCGCTGAAGCTCACGCTGCCGCGCAAGCCAGCTCGGACCCCGTCGTCACGGGCGCGCGTGACGTTCTCGGCGCCGTAGTCCAGACCCAGCACCGAACAGCCGAAGTGGCGGGCCAGGTGCATCGCCGAGCTGCCCCGCCCGGAGGCGACATCGAGCACCCGAGCACCCGGACCCAGGCGCAGGAGGTCGCCCAGGCGCTCTGTCAGCGCCACGCCGCCGGGATGCAGCGAGTCACCCAGCAGCAGCTGCGCCCAGTCGCCGGCGTACAGATCGGCACAGCAGGCCTTTACCGCAGACGCGACGCTCATGAGCTCGCTCCAAAGTGGAACGTGATGGGTTCAGGCACGTGCGGGCGGCCCTCGCGCCGGGCACGCCGGCGCTCTCTTTCACGGTGCATGAGCTGCTCGCGGGCCTGTTCCCTGTAGCCGAGGGTGTTGTAGGCGCAGAACGGGATCTGGTGGCCGCCCGGCAGCAGGAACTCCTTGCAGCACTTCATGAGGTTCTTCTGGTTGAAGGTCCAGGGATCCATGAAGTCCTGCAGCATGACCATGAACATGCGGCCGGCAACGCTGGCGAGATCCGCTGCGGACAGATCGCACGTGGCGCATGACAGCGCGAAATCGCCGGCCGCCTTGTCTGAGCCCGGCACAGCCGACGACGACCACAGGCCTTCCAGCGCCTCTCTGACCTCAGCGTTCAGGTCGATGACGGCTCTGTTAGTGACGTAATCGAGGTAGTCGTCGACCTCCAGGACCCGCGTCAGGGGCAGGACGGTCTCGCCCTCCACGTACGCGTACGTGACCGAGTTGCAAGTTGGGAAGCAGCAGGGCACGGGAACGAAGTCGGTGACCTGGAACAGCCCCTCCGTCTGCTCTTCGATCAGACGCAGGACGTCCGGGATCGTCATGCGCCGCAGCGGGTCGTGGTCCACGTGGCGACCAGCGTGGAAGGCGGTCTGGAAGTTGACGCCGCGGACGGCCGGATGGTCAAGCCCGAACCTGAGGACGCGTCCCACCTCATGCTCGTTGACGCCACGCTCTACGGCCGGTACCAGCACCACGTGGCAGCCGATCTCCGCCAGCCGGTCCAGCGCTTGCAGCTTACCGGGCAGGATGTCGGGCTCACCCCGAAGGATCTGATAGGTGCGTTCCTCGAATCCATCGAACTGGAAGTAGATCGAGGGCCGGATTTCGGCCAGCTCAGCGAGGAAGCGGTCGTCTAACGCGATCCGCTTCCCGTTCGTGTTGAGCATCACGTGCCGGATGTCCCGGCGCTTGGCCGCGCGGAGCATCTCCACGATCTGTGGATGAATGCTCGGCTCGCCGCCCGAGAACTGCACAACCTCAGGCTGGCCCTCGGTCCGGACGAGCTCGTCCAGGATTCCCTCTACTTCCTCCAGGGTCAGATTGAAGCCCGGCCCGGCGCTCGCGAAGCAGAGTGGGCAGTCCATGTTGCAGGCGCTGTTGACCTCGATGATCCCGAGGCACGTGTGCTGCTGGTGCTCGGGGCACAGCCCACAGTCGTAGGGGCAGCCGCGGCGGATCTCTGTGTGGAACGCGAGCGGTATGGTGCCTGGCTTGTTGAAGCGGGCGTTCCGCACGTAGGCTTCGGCGTCTGCATAGATCAGGGCTTCAAACACGCCGTGGTCGGGGCACCGCTTTCGCATGAAGACTCTGCCGTCGCGAAGCAGGACCTGCGCGTCGACAACGCGCCGGCAGTCGGGGCAGATGCTTCGAGTCAGCTCATGGAAGACGTGGTCGGCGTCCCTCTTGAGGGCAGCCGGACGAACCGTCGGCGACGTGGCCATGGTCACTCCTTGATGGCGACGAGGGCGCTGGTGGTCAGCAGTACCGTGAGCAGGCGGAAGGGCGGCAGACACGGAACCGCGTGCTGTCAACCGTAGGACGCAGCCCGGCCGGCCGACCGTGACCCACGCCACAGAAGGCCGGCGTCCGCATGGCCCTACACTGCGCCATGCGCTACGACCTGGCCGTAATCGGAGGTGGCTCGGCCGGCCTGGCCGCTGCGAAGTTCGCGGCCAGGATGGGAGCCACGGTGGTCCTGGTGGAGGCGGAGCGCATCGGCGGCGACTGCACCTGGACGGGTTGCGTTCCGAGTAAGGCCCTGATCCACGCAGCGCGGGTCAGCCATCAGGCTCGAGCAAGTGGCTGGCTCGGCGACCAGTCAGTGGACTTCGCGGCCGTTGCTCGCCATGTTCACGAGGCCGTCGGGTGTGTCTACGCGTTCGAGACGCCAGACTCGCTGCGCGCTGAGGGAGTCGAGGTCGTGCTGGGGCGGGCGCGCTTCGTCGGCACCAGGACGATCGAAGCCGCCGGCCGCCGGTTGGAAGCTCGGCGATTTGTCGTGTGCACCGGCGCAGAGCCGGTGGTGCCGTCGATCCCTGGCCTCCACGAAGCGCCCCACCTGACCTACCTGACGGTGTTCGAGCTGAACGAGCTTCCCGACCGGCTCCTGGTACTTGGCGGGGGTCCTACAGGCGTGGAGCTGGCCCAGGCCTTCGGGCGGCTGGGGTCAGAGGTGACCGTGTTCGACCAGCTCGATCGACTTCTGGCAATCGCAGATCCGGAGGCAAGCGCGGTCGTCGAGGCGTGCTTCCGACGCGAGGGCGTCGAGGTGGTTCTCGGCGCCGAGGTTGCCCGCGTGGAGACAGGCCCCGCCGGGGTGTCAGTCGTGGCCAGAGGCCGCAGTCACCATGGCGATGCGCTGCTCGTCGCGGTGGGGCGGAGGCCGCGGGTGGCCGAGCTCGGCCTGGAAGTGATCGGCGTGAGAATTGCGAAGCATGGGATCGAGGTGGATGCCGCGCTGCGGACCTCACAGCGCCACGTCTACGCCGCCGGCGACGTCACAGGTGGGCCTCAGTTCACTCACTACGCGGTGTGGCAGGGATACGCCGCAGCCCGCAATGCCCTGTTTCCGGGGCAGGTCGACGGCGTCAAGCGCGCCGTGCCGTGGGCGGTCTTCACCGATCCGGAGGTGGCGCAGGTCGGTCTCGGCGAGGCAGAGGCCAGAGCCGGTGGCCACCTCGTCTCTGTACATCGCCTGCCCGTGGAGCGCATCGACAGGGCGCAAGCGGAAGGCGAGACTGACGGCTTTCTGAAGCTGGTCACGGCCGGCGGCGACCGGCTGCTGGGGGCGACGATCGTCTCTGCAGGCGCCGCCGACCTGGCCAACGCCATCGTCATCGCACTCGATGCCGGGGGCGGCCTCTCGCAACTGGCGCGGGTCATCCCGGTCTACCCGACCCGTGGCTACGGGATGCTGCAGCTCGCCTCAGTGGTGCGTCTGGAGCGCGCAGCTTCGAGCCGGCGCGTGCGGGTCCTGAGCCGCCTTCTGGGGCGCCGGTGAAGTTCAGGATGCGCAGCGGCGCTGCAGCGCCTCGGCGTCCAGAACCTCGAGACGTCTTCGACCGAGGGCCACCAGGCCCGCCGCCTCGAATTCGTCGAGTATTTTCGTGACGGTCTCTCGGTAGGCGCCGACAGCGTCTGCGAGGTCCTGGTGGCTCACGCCTTCGATGGCGCCGTCATTCGACATTCGGAGCAGGGCGGTGGCGATGCGGCTTGACGCGCTCCTGTAGGCAAAATCTTCCAGCCTTGCCTCCGCGGCCGCCAGCCGCCGCCCGAGGATCTCGATCATCCTCAGTCCGACCTGGGGCTTCGAGAGGACCAGCCGCTCAACGTCCGCCTCGCTCATGACACAGAGGAGTGAGTCGTCGACCGCCTCCGCCGAGGCGTTTCGCATGCTCACCCCAAGCATCGCCAGCTCTCCGAAGAATGTTCCCGGTCCGAGCACCGCCAGCTCCAGCTTCTTTCCCGAGGAGCTCAGTCGCGACAGGCGGACCCGGCCGCGCTTGAGGAGGAACAGGCCTTCGGCCCTGTCCTCCTGGTGGTAGATGACCTGGCCTTTGCGCACGGTCGTCATCCGGGTCTGACGGTCGATCTGCTCGATCTCCTCGTGATTGAGGTCGCGGAAGATGTCGATCTTCCGCAAAAACTCCTGCTTGAATGCGGCGGGAGACGTGTCCAGTCTGACTTCCGGCTTGCGCCGAGCCAGCGATCGCAGTCCGTTCAGGCCGAAGATGCCGTGGGGCATCGTGGCCTAACAATAGACCGGAGCGCCCGGCTGAATAGACGCCGTTTCCGGTCTTGGCGAGCGAGTCGGGCCCATCTCCCCGGCCACAGCGGGAGCACGCGCCGCCAGTCAGCTTCTATGCCGCGCTGGTGAGATGCATCTGGGTGCGGCGCATACATCAGAGTTGTACATCCAGGTACTGCCGCTCGTGAATCCAAGCAGGTGTCCGGGCGCGGGCTGGTTGCCCCGTCTCAGTGCCAGACGCCGCTCGTCACCGGCTTGCAGTCTCTCGCTCGATGGACACGCCCCGCCAGAACGCGACGTAGCCGGCGATGTGGGAGGCGGCTGGGCTGGGGTTGGGGTAGTGCCACGCCGCGTCGCGGTTGATCTCCTGGCCGACCCGAATCGAGTAGTAGCTCGCCTGGCCCTTCCATGGGCAGGAGGTATGGGCATCGCTGGGTACCAGATGCTCCTTCCGGATCGACTCTGGTGGGAAGTAGTGATTGCCCTCCACCACGATCGTCCGGTCGCTTTCTGCGACGACCGCGCCCTCCCACACCGCCCGTACAACCTGCCGGGTGCCGGGCTGGGCGTCACGGTCACGGCGATGCAGCCACTGGAGGATTCGTACAGGTGCCATGCACCCGACCATATCGAGCGCGGAGCACGGGGACTGTGACACGCATCACCAGGCGGCTCGGTCAGCCGGTCCCGCAATCTGTCCCTCTGTGGAGCGGGGGGCGCAGTCAGCCCGATCTGGGCTGGAACCGCGCCCCACGACGATCAGGCGCCCGCCGGGGCGGGGATGGCTCCAAGCTGCATCATCAGCGTTAGGCCGTCGTTCAGCCCCCAATGCTCGACGACCTTTCCACCTGCCACGCGGTAGATGCTCATCGACTCGACCTGTACCTTCCGGGAGCTCGGCGGCACTCCGAAGAACGGCGTCCCGGTATGGGTCGCCCTGGTGGTCGTCCTGACCGCCACCAGATCGCCATCGCCCACGATCTGCTCTATCGTCTGCTGGCGGTCAGGGAAGGACGCCATGACCATCGAGTGCCCCGCCTTGGCACCGGCGAGGCCAGGTGGCGATCCAGGCGGCGCGTCGTGGCTGACGAGGTCGGACGCGATCAGATCGTCCAGGGCATCCGGGTCATTCCGAGCCCACGCCTCTTCGACTCGACGGACGATCTCCTTTGCATCGGCCATTGCTATGACTCCTTCGTCTATCAACTGAGGCCGGCCTCCCGGCCCGAGCATTCATAGGACGAACAAAGAACGCGCCGGTTCGACACATCGCGAAGCAGACCCACAGTTCTGCTGCAGGTGAACCAACTGCTAGCGAACGGCCCAATCCGAGGGCCTGGGGGAGGGCCCAGTGCCGGCGATCGGTCCAATCAACGCGAGCGGGCGGCGGCCGTGTATCGGTCGTACTGGATTCGAAAGAGCTGGATGACTCCCGCCGCGTCGTCCGGACCGTTCATCCAGCAGCTGACCCAGCCAGTGCCGGGCAGGATGTGGTGGGGCTGCGCCTTACCCGCGCCGATCACTTCGTCGCGAAGCTTTCGTGGCAGGGGCAGATCCGCAAGCCGATCGCCGTGCACGTGGCCCATCTCCTTCCGGCCGTAGCGGTACTCGGTGCCGCCGAAACGGTGAGGAACCGCCTCAACCCCCGGCCACGCCGTGACCGCCTCCCGGATAAGGTCACCAGCTCTCCTCATCACCTGGTGTTACGAACCTGCCGCCGTGTGATGTTTAGTCCAAACTGTGGCCGGTGGCCCTGCCAGGGCCGCGTGCTCCGATCGCAGGTGAAGCGCAAGACGAAGCTATCGGAGCGTGATCGTCCCGTTGTCGCGCAGGCGACGTCGTCAGGCTTCGATTTTCGTCATCCAACCGAGAGCCCCGTAGAAGCGACGTGACCGCGCAAGGTCACGCACGCCAAGTGTCACGAGACTGACCCGCTGTTCCATGCCTGACCTCCTACGTCGGGTTGACCGGCTGGAGCACTGTATCGGCCGCGCTGCCCGCTGGTCGCAGCGCCGGGTAGCTCGACAGGTTCCGATGCACGTCCTGCAGGAACCGAACCAGCTGTCGCCGCTCGTGTGGCCCGAGGTTCCGCAAAGCGGACTCGGTCATCGCCCGCATCTCCTGATCGATAACCGCCTGGAGTTCCACACCTCGCTGCGTCAGGCAGATGCGGACGAGCCGCCGGTCGGTTGCATGCGGCCGCCGGTCAACGAGGCCTGCTGCTTCCATCCGGCTCGTCATCTTGGTCACCGTCGGGGTAGCCAGGCCCAACCGGCGAGCAATCTGACCGGGCGACTGGCAGTCCTGGCGCCAGAGCACCCTGAGGATGTGCTGCTGCCCGGCGCGAACTCCGTACCGGCGGAAGGCGGCCTCGCTCGCCTCGACCATCGTCCGTTTGGCGTTCCAGAACGCGGTCTGGAAATCGTCGTCGAGCTGATCAGCCACCTGGAATACACCCGCCTGGCAAGTCGTTAGACGTATAATAAGATCGTTGCCCGGCTAACGATAGCCGTCTCATGATGGAGTTTACCCGCATGACAGGATCTGGAAACCGATGGTGGCTGGTGGTTGGAGCCGGCCTTGCCGTCTTCATGGTCGCCCTGGATGCCAGCATCGTAAACGTCGCGCTGCCCACCATCGGGCGCGATTTCCGCTCCCCGGCTGCGCTGACCCAATGGACCATTCTCGGCTACCTGCTTCCCGCCGTCGCGCTTGTTTTGCCCGCTGGGCGCTGGCTTGATCGCAACGGCCGCCGGCCGGCCTTCGTGCTGGCCATCGCCGGCTTCGCCGCCAGCAGCGCCGCAGCCGGCGCTGCGAAAGGCATCGGCTGGCTCATCGTGGCCCGCGTCGCCCAGGGTGTCTTCGCAGCCCTGCTGGGTGCCCTGGTCCCGGCGCTCGTGACGGGAGCCGTCCAGCCGCAGGTTAGAGCGAGGGCGATGAGCGTGGTCGCCACCCTGGGTCCTCTGGGAGCGGTGACCGGCCCCGCCATTGGCGGCTTCCTGATCGCGACCGCCGGCTGGCCCTGGATCTTCTACGTGAACGTTCCGGTCAGCGTCGGGGTGATCACGATCGGACTGCGCACGCTCGAGCCGGGCGGAGGGCTGCGGCTACCGCAGGGGAGCTGGCTCGTCGAGTCCAGCCTGCTGGCTGCGGCAGGCGCAACCCTGTTGCTCGCCCTGACTCAGGCCTCTGTGCGTGGAATTGCCTGGCTGCTGGCCGCAGCGATCGCCCTGCCTCTGATCGTGGTCTGGAGCCGCACCCCCAGCAGCCGGCCGGTCGTCGACCTGGTGCGCACGCCCGGTATGGTGGGCCCCCTGGCGGCCCTTCTGGTCAACGTGAC
>Ga0126376_10001211_pt1 | contig 13774 bp, 10 predicted proteins | sample PanSoiMetPlot_15_FD_92760 | JGI IMG/M metagenome (GOLD analysis project Ga0126376, IMG submission 92760) | Tropical forest soil microbial communities from Panama - MetaG Plot_15 | ecosystem: Environmental > Terrestrial > Soil > Tropical forest > Bulk soil | place: Panama | collected 2016-02-17
CGATCAGACGGAACGGGTGTGCGAAGCGGTTCAGTGCAAGGGTGCAACGGCTAGAGTTAGCTGTTCATTGTTGCCAACGAGCAGTCGTGGGTTTTGTTTTTTATCGGTAGCCATACGAACTTTCTGACGCACGTAACGGAAGAGCTCACCGACACTCACGAGCCTATCGTGGTTGGTATCTGCGTTACCCTTTAGTCCGTCCATCAAGTAGTAACTAAACACGCCGTGACCGTTTCCCCACTGCCGCGATTCACGTGAGGGTTCGTTGATGTCACTCGAACTGATAATGGCTCGACCCTCATCCTGGTAAAGCAACTTCTCCAAATAGAGGTTTGCAAGGTTGTTAGCCACGTCACGCGTACCTTCGTTGGAGAAGCCGGCACTGTGACAAGCGTCAAGCAGCAGAACGAGGCGTTTTGATCTTACGTTGTGGTCGATGTAGCTGCGGAGATCTGGCATTGCAAGACCAGTCTCCGGCATAGAGCTCACATCAGTGTCGTACGCCACGAGATATAAGTTTTGAGGAGCAAACGGATCAGGCGCGCCGTGACCGGCAAAGAAGATCAGCAGCAGATCGTCTTCCGAGGCACGCGAGACGAAACTTGTCAGCGCTTCACGAATCCGTGCAAGGGTCGCCTTCTCGTTATCCAACAGCATCATATTCTCAGGAGCGAAGCCTCCGGTTTCGGGCCGTTGCAGGAGCTGATAAATCGAACGCGCATCCAGATCTGCAAAATCAAGATTAGGAATGCCGCGCAAAGTATTTTTGTACCGCGAAATTCCGATTATCAGCGCAAACTTTTTCCTGATGGGAACAATCGCACTACTCCCTCTTTCAAGAACTGGTACCAACACCTGGGTACGAGTACCTGATTCATCTTCAGCCTCCACAGTGATCTCTGTAGTGTTTTGACTGACGCTCGTTGTGGTCTCAAAATTGACATCTCTCGTGACACTCTCCGTCCGAACCAATTGCCTCATCGACACAGTTGGTGCGGTTTTGAATTGCACGTCCTTGCCGTCTACAGAAACGCGAACAATTTTGCGGTCGGAAGTTGCTCTGCCACTTACTTCGACAAGCGAGTTACCGGCTCCCTGGCGAAGCTGGATCGGTCCCTGTGGCTCAAACAAAATCACTTCGGGTGGAAGCTCGTTAGCGGCGTCCGTTCCCTGCACGACGTGATACGTGAAATCAGGGTTCCAGTTACCGGTTGCTGTCTTGATGACAAAGCTCGAGTAATAAGAACGACCGCGTCTGGTTTGAGCCCACACCTCTACAGTGTTACTTCCGTTGACGAACTCAAATCCCGGACGAAGTTTCAGATTGAGTTTGACGATCTTCCCGCGCAGGCCATTGACGACTTCGGCGATGATGGCTGAGGCCTGGCCATTGATACTCGTTTTGATTTCACCATAATCGATGTTATCTGCGGCGGGTTTGAGTATATGGACCAATACCTGATTTACGTTCGACGACGGAATCGTAATCTCTCTCGCACTCGACGGCGGAAGGTGAAAGTCAGGAAGTTCAAGTTCAAAAATGATCGGGGAACTTTGAGAACTTGTCAGTATCCACGGTTGGAAAAGAACCAAAACAAACGTCGAGAAAAGGACGAGAAACAGCACTCTCGTCCTCTTCCTTCGTGTTAAAGCAGCCGGAAAGTCTGTCACTGTTTTATCTTGGGAGTTGGAGAAGGCGAAAGTGTTTGCGACGCCGGCTGAACTACGGGCACTGCTGGCGTGTTCGAGTTAGGCGCACGTGAATTCATTACCTCAACGACGCCTGGCGCGGTCCACGTCTTTTCTCCGAGCAACCTCATGTAGCCGTAGACCACATCAACATTCGAAGGCAACAAATCATTCGTGCTGATGTGCGTCGCACGCTTACGTTCGAAAGAAATTATATAGTCCTTAAACGCCGTGATAGCCGCGTTATTGTTGTTGCTGTCCTTACTATCCATCAGCATCAGTGCATGATGCAGTTGCACTTCGGGAATATCATGCCGGACATCGAGGCTGATGGCTTTAAGCAACGACCGATCGGCGATCTCAAAATCTTCTTTCGTTCGGCCGACCGTCTTCATTACACGACCGTAGTAGTAGGCTGCGAGTGCGTCGTCCGACCGAAGCATGACAGCTTGCTCCAGGTTCTTCTTCGCGAACAGGAACATGTCATAGTAGAAAGCTTCGATACCGTTGTCGCGCTTCAGCTCCGCCATGATGAGGTTGAATTCCGGACTGGTTCCTTTGATCTTATTTGCCTTCAAGGCTTCCTGATAAGGCGCCTGCAATGCGCCGGCAAGCAGCTTCTGAGCATAGTCGTATCGGTCTCTCAACCGGGAACGCAACCCTATAAAGCCCAACTCGCATCGACTATCACTTTTGGCTACCTGGGCCATTAGGGTGTAGAGTCGCGGCACTTCCTGAATATCGAACGATTTTCCGAGTGTCGCCTTTAAAGCAAAATCATCAGCCTCGTCCTCCTGAGCCGCATTCCAATCAAGGCTGATATTCTTAGCGTAAAAACTACTGACCGTCGCGCCGGCCGTGAAACCTGATATTGCCCCGATGAACGAACCCTTGCCGCCGCCCGCTATTGCCCCGATCCCGGCTCCTGCTGCAGCAGCTAATCCGGCCCACACCATCCGCTTTTTCTCTTGTTTCTTGTTGTATTCCTCTTCAGCAAGCGGCAGCATCGCCTTGATACGCCAGTGATCCTTGTACACGTGGGCCAGCTCATGCGCGAGCACGTAGGCCAACTGAGCCTCATTGTCCAACATCGATACCAATCCGGTACTGATCAGAATAGTTCCCGTTGAAAGTGTGTACGCCTGAGGAATCGGATGCATAAACACCTTGAAGGAATAAAGCTTCTCAGAATCCTCCGGGACGATCTGTTGACCTAGGCGATTGACGTATTCCTGAACTCGCGGATTCAAGTACAGTGCGCGACGAAGCTGTAGGATATCTCCATTGTTTTCAGTTTTCACAACTTCCTTGTCATCCGAATGGTTGATCCGGTAAGCCTCCGCCATATGTTCCCGTTGCAGATCGAAATACGCGTCGTCGGCCTGATCTTTGAACTCCAGATCACTGGCATAAAGATCCATCGCGAAGTCGGTGAGCGTCTGGTATTTCTTGAGGTCCTTGGCTCGTAACTTCTCTTCCTTGCGCTTTCGCTCCTCCTCTTTCTTGTCTTTGCTCTCCTCCTCCTTCAGTAGTTTCTTTTCTTCGTCCGAAGTTTTCTGCGACTTCTCCTGTTCCTTTCCGGCGTCCTGGCCAAGAGCGATTAATTGTGGGGTGGGTAATGTAAAGAAGAATGTGAGCACTAAAGCAATCACTTGCACTGAACGCTTCTTCATGGTGTGTGAGTCCTCCTAGTTGAGTGGACGGCACTTGTCTTGGTCAGGTGAATGCCGTCAGTTTTGGGTGAAGCTCTTGTAAAGAGCAACGATAAGCAGGGGTTCGAGATCGGTGTTAGAGCGGCCGCGGAAATTCTGAGTCTTGCCGCCGCATTTGATATGAAAAATTTTCTTCGAGAGCTGGTTTCGTTCGAACTCTTCTACATCGCTGAACGGACACTTGAAACCATGTGTGCCCTCGCCAGGAACAAACTCGATTCCGTCTTTACGAAGATGAAGCCATCCACGGCAGTAATTCACCACGTCAGCAGTAGTGAACTTTTCGTGAGAATGAACAACAAAGAAGGTGGCACCGCCTCCGGCCTTAAAAGCTTCCTTGAAATCGTCCAGAGCCTTGCTGAAGTCGCGACGCTGGTACAGGTTCGCGGTGGCCATGTAAGTCAGAGCCTCGGCATTCCTGGGATCCCTCTCCAGAATTTCTTCAAGCCTTGCAATTGCTTCGTTGTAACTTTGACGCTCGATGAGCTTTAGCACAGCGTCAGTTGCGGATTGATTGGAAGTTTGCGGAGTGGCGCGAATACCTGTCAGCGATCGCGATGGCAACAGGAGGACAAACGTAATTACGATCAGGAGCAATAATTGGGAGCGCAGAGTGGTCGGGAGCATTTTTGTATTCCGGAGCTGAGTCACCTGAAGTACGCAAGGGTGAGATTGAAGAGAAGTCCGTCGCCTGCTTTGGGAGTTAAATAATAGATTGTTTGGGGAGGAGGATCATCACGTGTCAGTTGCCTGGTTCCTCTACGTGACGCGGCTTGCTCCTCTTCCATCGTGCGTGTTTTACCAGCGCCGCCATTCATTTCGAATCGCGCATTCAGGGCTGTCCATTTCCCTTCCCAGTCCGCCAGTTGTCTGCTTGCAACCGGTTGCGGTTCGTTCAAAAGAGATAAGGACAACGGCGATTTCGTTACGATAATCGTGAGCAGCTCGCCGGTCTGGTTGGGTTTCGGCTTGGCTTTGAATGGCGCCCGGTTTTCGTCTGGAATGTCGATCAGCTTTCCGGCGGCCAATTGGTTGTCTTCACCGCGAGTCGGAAAGATCAAGTTCGTCTCGCCCGAGCTGCCATCCGTGAACCAATCACGATCGACGACGTACAGGTAACCATCGACCGGCGATTCAATGCTCAACCGAATTCGATCGCCCTCGCGAAACTGTGTATCTGCTTCGGTGCGTCTCGCTATCCAGTTAGTGCCGCGGTAACGGTAATCCTCAACCGATGTTGGAGGTTCCAATTTCCAAATGGTTACTCCTAACTGAACAATGCTCGAGCTCGATGTGGCGAACGTCTTTTCCAACTGTGAGGAGGCAAGATGATATGTGCTTTTCTGCACTCGTTTAGATCTTCTCGGCTTTGGACGGTGCTTAATAAAGTCGTCTGCCGTGATTGAGCGATTATTGTCCTTTTGTTGAGACGTCGCCACTTGCGTGGCAAAGGATATCGACATAAGGAAAACGAGAAGAAGAATTCGAGTCAAAGCGCACCTCTATCTGTGTTCAAATTTCAGCATCTTGACTACGACGTCCCCAGTGCCTCGCACTGTCGTCTGATGGCTGTTCTTGTCAGTCGAATAATGAGGGTTTGATTCAGCTTGCTTCGCTGTCAAAAATAATTTGACCGCATCCAAATTCGCGCCAATCAATGCTCCATTCGGTTGTTTGAAAGCTTCAGCCTTTGCAGACTCGAGTTGATTCACCGGCGCAGTCGACCACACAATCCAGAAGTTTTCGGTTCCAGCTTCACCGCCAAAAGTGTTCCAACCAGTTTGCATCCATTGATCTGCGCCGAGTGTCGCGGAGCCGCTGTTAACTTCGGGAGTTGGGTAAATTATGGTGAAGCTGCTGCCGCCGCGTTCGGGAGGACCCTCATTAAAAAGGTAAAGGTATCCAGGATGAGAACTTGAAATATTAAGACGAAACTTATCGCCATTCGCGAATGTGTCGCGCCCGGTTGAGTCATATGGTTTGTTGTCGCGCACTCTTTGCACGGTGAGATAGTACGTGAAGGCACGCGTCTCGGGCGGCTCTGTTGCATCCCCGGTTGGACCACGCTTAATCCACAATACAACGCCAATAGCGGTTAGGATAGCTAAGACAATGCCAATGGCCGCGAACTGTGGTTTACCCAGTCCGAACGTTTTGCGAGTGTCGCTCGGGATTGTGGTTCGTCGAGGCTCCCACCCGTCAGCGTCAGGCTGTAGCGTTGTTGGAAGATCCAATTCACGTGAATAGCGCTCCTGAGTCGAACGCGGCTTCGGCGCGGTTCCTTGCTCGTTCAAAAGAGCTCGTGCGAGGGTGTCGCCAAATTCAGACGCACTCTGATAACGAGCTGTGCACTCGAACGACAGCGACTTGAGAATCACGGCTTGCGCCTCGGTCGAAATGTTCGCTCGAAGATCGACGGGCTTTACGCGCACACCGTCGCGATGCATTTCGAGCAACTGAGCCGCTGATGTTGGATTGAATGGCCGGCGCCCCGTGACCATTTCATATGCGATCACTCCCATCGAGTAAATGTCACTCGCTGCCGTAAGTCGTTCTCCACCCCGAACCTGCTCCGGCGACATGTAGACCACCGTCCCAACCGGCACGTTATCGACAGTGCTCGGACCGACCATCGAGTCTTTCACTTTTGCAATGCCAAAATCGACGACTTTGACGAGTTCAGTTCCGCTGCTAAGAGACTGCAGCATGATGTTGTCAGGCTTGAGATCACGATGAAAAATGCCGTTCTCGTGAATCTCTTCGAGAGCCTCGCCAATCTGCTTCAGAATCGCTGCGGCACGTTCGAGGTCCATACCCTCGCTGAGAATCTGGGACCGCAACGTCACGCCGCGAACATATTGCATAGCGATGTACGGCGTCTTATCCGGCAATTGTCCTGCGCTCAACACATTCACAACGCCTGGATGATCGATACGTGCGAGCGCTTCGACCTCCTGCTTGAACTTTTTGACGATGTAGGCGTTTTGCAGTGAGGTTTGCAAAAGGACCTTGATGACGACCTGCCTGTTGTGAAGCGTCAGATCACGCGCCAGATAAACTTTACCCATGCCTCCATGGTCGAGCTCGCTCTCGATCAGGTATCGGTTTTCGATCGTTTGTCCCACCAAATCATCCAAAGCAGGCACACTGGCGTGACTCCCGCCATTTGCGCCACTGCTCGAGATGATCTTGAGACCTATTTCGAATACAGGTTTTTCGAGAAAGCCGGCGGCTGATTCGTCGGCTCTTAATAAGGAGTGGATCTCATTCTCGAGGACTGGGTCGTGGTCACAAGCATTTGCGACGAACTCACCGCGCAAAGAGTGGTCCATCTCCAACGTCGAGTTATAGATTTCCTGGATGCGATCCCACAGCAGGCGCTCCATTCAAACTGTCTCCTAAGGTGGGAAATAGAGCGGTGAAAGTGTATGGGGCGCAGGATATTCGCGCCTTGAGTTCGAAATTTCGGGGCGCATTCTATACACCTCGAGGCTCTGTGACAATACGTGCCGGCAAAAAACAAGCATCGAGCACCTTTTAAGTCGCCTCCCACGCGGAAACAAAGGTCTCATCGGGTAATGGTTTCGCACGGCAGTTCATTACATTGTCAAGGTGACTAAAACACGAAAGCGCGCAATAATCCCCCTCAAGTGCTCCCAATGCCCAGGACCCACGAAATCACTGAGCTGCTGCAAGCCTGGAGCCGAGGTGATCCCGAAGCTCTCGAAAAACTCATTCCGCTGGTCGATCACGAGTTGCGGAAGATCGCACATGCCTACATGGGTCAGGAGAGGCCCGGGCACCTGCTGCAAACCACGGCCTTGATTAATGAAGCCCTGATGAAGCTCATCGAGGGCAAGCCAATCACCTGGAAAGACCGCAGACACTTTTATTCGCTCGTCGCCATACGCATGCGACAGGTTTTGATTGAATATGCCAGAAAACAGTTAGCAGAAAAGAGAGGCAAGCGCGCCGAGCACATTGACGTTGACGACGCTATATTTCTGTCGTCAGAAATGTCCGAAGAGTTGGTGTTGCTCGATGCGGCATTGAAAAAGCTTAGCGAGATTGATGAACGCAAAGCAAAAATTGTTGAGTATCATTATTTCGGAGGGTTCACGTTTGAAGAGATCGCGAAGATTCTTGATCTGGCGCCCACGACTGTCGAACGTGAGTGGCGATTTACGCGTTCGTGGTTGAAGCGAGAAATGAGTGAATGAAGCGTTTAGATTCCCAGCGCGTGGTGCAAGCGGTGGGTGGCGATGAGCATGTGGGCGTCGTGAAGGTGATCGGGGTTGAGAGCGTTGCAGTCGATGAATTGCAGTTGCGATGAGGGGATGCCGGCGGCGTCGACTTCGACGACGAATGGATAGACGACTTCGGGTGTCACGCCGGGGCTCGAGAAGTATGAGCCACCTAGTTCCCATGTGTTGCGAACCGCTAGAGTGAAGTCGCGTCGCAGCGCGGCGGTTATAAAAGCTGGTAGTTCGCCGATACTGCGCAAGCTGAGCGGGAGACGCCAGGATGGAATCGTCAGGATCCGAGAGCTGCTCGCGAAGGATTGCACTGCGGGCAAGTCGCGCAACTCCACGCCCACGTACGTGCCGCGTTGAGTTTTCACAACCGGTATGGCCGTAACCGTGCTGGCACTCAGTTTTTGCGGTACGACATATTCAAACGCGACTTCTGAGATGACTTCGCCCGATGGCGTGCGCTCGAGAAAAGTCCCTTCACGAATTGAAAGGAATTTCGGCGCCGACAGTTCACACGACTCAAACGCTCTGTGAGGCGACACGGAAAGAACGTCACTTTCATCGTCAATCTCAGCCGCCTGCTCTGACAACTTAATCGGCGCACCAATCCATGGACCAAAAGATCGCCCGAGCTTGTGAAGCAGACGATAGATGTTGATCTCGAGTCGCGCGTCAAACATTCCACCCACGTGACTGGCACGCAACACCTGCAGTGCGTCAAGCTCACGCACCGTGCCTGCGCTCGCGAACGAAGTGTAATTTGGAGAAGACGAACTAACTGATGCCTGCGGCCGCACCTGGACCAGACAGGCCATCACGAGCTCATTAATCCCGCCCGGCGACGTGTAATACGAATGCGGCTCACCGATCGAGATGAGCTCCGTTTCCGTCAGGTTTGCTCTTACTCGCAGGATGTCAATCACCGCTCCTGGATGTAACAAGTCAGGAAGGGCGGCCTGCCCCCGCTGTTCAACAATCGCACTGATCGGTTCGGTGATGTAGCCGGAGAGTGAAGCACCCGCAATTCGCACTTGCTCCGAACCGGCATTCACAAGCGGACGCGGAAAGTCTTTCTTCGCCAGCACGAGAATCTGGCCGCCGTCATCAATCCACGGAAGAATGTCAATCGTCCGATTCGGCCGCTCGACCAACTCCCACACTTCACCCGTTTCTTTGTGACGATATCCGGAGAGCTTCAGAAACTTCGGCGCCACCAGCACCTCGTTCCGCGACTCACACAACTCAACACCGTCACTCGCATCAACCTTCTCGCCAACGATTAAATAATTCGTCGGCGGAAACGGCAGCGGCCGCTCGTTCACGTCACTCAGGTAAAACTTGTTCTCGAAACGATTGCGCACGATCCATGGATTCCACAACGGCCGCGAAGTCACGATTCGCAAACCTCTGGCGCGAAATGCGGCTTCGAATTGAGCCTGGCTGAGATACGTGTACTCTTCCAACACCTCAGTATCCCAGTCAGCACGGTAATCCTTGCGCAGCACAAACTCCGCTGCCGCGCGCAACGCCAGTTGATACCGAACAAATCCATCGCGCGGCGACTCGAGCTTTGCAAACGGCACAGGACCGTTCGGATTCACACTGCTGCGCCACTCGCGCGCGAAGACTTCAAAAAGCGCCGCTGTACCGTCAGTGATCGACAAGTCGAGAAACACCTGCTCCGGCCCATCGGGAATGACGAAGTCGCGGATGACAATCACGCCGCCCGGTTTGAGTTGGGCCACCTGGTTATCGAGCGTTGTGAGAACGCGGTTGACGTCGAAGTTGTTGAAGCTGGTGACGTGGTGCAGCACCGACGAATCGAGAATGCCATCGAGCGAGTTTGCGGGAAACACCATCTGCGAAATGTCGCCGACCAGGTAGGAAAGATTCCCACGCTGAAATTTTTCGTGAGCGCGCTCGACCGAAATCGGATTGACATCGACGCCGATCAACTCGAGCCCGTGATACAGAGACGCGAGATCGAACGTACCGCGCCCCGAGCCTGAACCCATGTCCGCGATGCGGCCGCGCACGGGAAAGTGCGCCGTCGTCAGCGCCACCTTCTGCTGCATCGACGAGTCCATGCCCGCGAAATACGATTCGTATGCAGCCGCGCTGCCGCGATCTTGTTTGCCGTAAGTCGTGTCCGCGCTCAAATTCAGGGCACCAGTTTGAATTTGTAAAGCTTGCGTCCTTTGGCCATCAGCGCCTGTTTGCCTGTATGGAAGAGTTTGAGATTGTCCTTCAGTGCTTCGTCTTCAAGCACGCTGAGCTTCGTGGAGTCCTTCATGCTCGAAAACATTTCCAACTTGTTGTCGTCGATGAGATGAAGGGCCACTCCGGTATCGAGCACCGTAAACTCGATATCGTTAGCGACCACATCCGGCAACTTCCGCGCATCGTGAGTGCTGAAGTCTTTAGCGAATCGAAAGACGTACTTGTCGTATCGTCCCGCCGTCGCGACTACAACAACGAGAACGTTTCGAGACAGTTTTGCGTCGACGATCTGAGCGCTGTCCAACTCCGGCAGACGAACCTGATAACAACCGCCGTTGAGACTCGGAATCGAAGCGTAATTCGCACCCAGCAAATTCTGAATCGCCACGCCGTCAAACATCCGCGTCGAGCTCATCATAACATTTGCAACCGGTCTCAGACCGAGCAACATGTTGTTCGGCAGTTCGACAAAGTCGATCGCAAAGATTTGCTCGTGTTGCTTGATGTAAAGTTTACCGTGACTCAGCATCACGTCCTCACCTTCGATCGGAGTCTCGATCAATCGACTCGTGGTGAGATCGTGAAATCGGAGTCGTGTTCCGTCGTGGTAAGCAGCGACTGGATGTTGTCGACGCGGCGTGACGATGAGCTTCGCGTCAAACGGCGGCCGCGTGTATCGCTGCCCGTTGAAATAGACACTTCGCTCGGTTACGGTAATGACGCCGTCGTGCCAGATGACGTCACTGTCGAATTCGCGAACCTCTCTGACTTCAAACCTGCGACTCGCAATCGCCTGTGCAACAGGTGGTCCAACTATGGAAATTACAGCCTGCACTGCCTGCGGCGGCGCCAGGCGTCTTCCCTGCTCAAACACTGCCCGGTACCAATCGAGATAGTTTGGCGGGATCACTGAAAACGGCAGGCAAGTCGCCGGTACCGAAACTCCCGGATGCAGCACTGACACGTTCGCACGCATGCGCGCACTGAGTTTCGCCGTGTTGTCAGGCAAATGCTGAAACGCAGGATGGGTTCCCTTGAACGGGTGAATCCCGACAAACATCTGAAACGAGACCACCGCAAACGAAAACCAATCGGAGTCGGTGCTAAAAGTCTTAGCATGTCGGTCTCTGATACTGTCCATTATCCCAGTCGCCTGAAACGACGGCGTTTGGTAACTATCGACGTCGACGAAGTAGAGCTCACGGAAATCAGACGCGACGAGGAAATTCATCTCGTTCAGATCGACAATCAGAATGCCGCGGCTGTGAATGTGCGACACGCCTGTTTGTAACTGTCGAACCAGGCGCAACATCAAGTCCGGAGTGACGTTGTTTCGCTGGCGAAAGGCCCTCGGAAAAAGTTGACAGAGCGAATAGGCCTTGCCGGCTGAACGCATCGCATAACCGACTGGCCGATTCCGGCCGTCGATTACCAACTCCAGCGGGCGAAGGATGTTGGGTTGGACCAATGCGGAGAGCTCGTCGATCTTGGCTTGCGTGATGCAGCATAGCCGATCGATGTAGATCTTATAGGCGTTCGAGCCTTTGACATAAACAGAGCCTTCGCCGCCCTTAGCTTTGAATTCGGTTTTTCCGAGCCGGATCTCGCCTTGGCTCCGAACGAAGTAACGACTGCTCGAGTCGTCACCCTTCCAATACGTTTTGAGTGCGTTGCCGAACATGGTCGTCTCCGAGATGGATCACAGCGATTGAAAGATCGTCCGCGTGTTGCCAACCCTTGGGCTGCGAGTCTTTTTTGAACCGTTTCATGCGACGCTCGACGAAGGCGCCGTGCGAGTTTTTGAACGACCAGAATTCGCGGAGGACGTCAGGCAGCGACAGCGGTTGTAGACGCTTCCCGTTGGTTGCTTGTTGGGTGTGGAAGAAGGAGTTGAAACCGTCGGATGCAATCGCGGCGTACTTGTAGTCGGCGACGTTGAGTTTGAACGCGATGGTGAGCGCGTCGCTCGTGGTTATGCGATCGCCGTTTTTGATTTCTTTCGTGCTCCGGTCGTTAGCGACTAACTCCGCGAGACGCTCCGGTTGATGCGCGTAAGTCGGGTAGAACGGATAGCCTGAAGGGCTCGAGATCGCATAGACGTGGAGCGCGCCTGATCGTGATTCAAGGATGATCACGCCGTCGCCCGAACATGCGATGATCAAATCTTCGCCTTTGATCTGAGCGCTTAGCAAAGTTGCGTCCACAGATTGAGCGGGTAGTCCGAGCATGCCGGCCCAACTGAGAGCAGCCTGTGCGGCTTCTTTGTGTAGCTCCTCGACGTCAGCGGCCTTGCTTAGGCGTTGGTCCAACGCTTTGACAAGCAGGCGGGCGCCGATGTCCGTGTCCGGTGAGGAAGAACAACCGTCCGACAGGACCACGTAATCACTCCTCGCGATCGCGTAGTCCTGACAGACCGAGTGTGTCGATCCAATGCTGATTGTGGCATCGGAGTTCATATCTAAAACACGAGCGGTTGTGACGCGCCGCCGGTGCCGAGCGCCTGCGATTGCGCGCTGATGCTCTGTGACACAAACTCCGCCAATCGCGCGAGCGTCTTCGCATCGGCATTGTCGAGCTCGACATACTGTGTGAACCCCGCATCGACATGAAATCCCTTGAGGTGAAAACTCACCAGCGGATTATTCACATTCACACCGATGAGCACCGACACGACCGACTCCAGCGCTTCGCTCTGAATCGCTTCCGCAAACGCCTTCTTCACCTGTTTAGCCGAAGTCTTCGAAGCATTGTCCTCGCCGTCCGTGATCACAAACACGATTGCGTTTGCAGAGAAATCGCCTGCCGCGAGTTTCTGCGCATAGTTCGTCGTAGACGCGACCGCATTCTCCGTCGCATCGTAGAGCGCAGTCGATCCACCGGACCTGAGCGCGCCGCCGTAGTCAGCGAGATGACAATTCTCGAGCAACTTAAATCCGTGCAGCTCGCGCAACGAATCGTCAAACGCGATCAGCCGCAACAGCAGGTTGTCTGCGCGCGGGCTGAACTTGCACGCCTGCACAATCCTCGCGATCGCCGACTCCATGTCGAAGACGAAAGCCGCCGTGCTGCCACTCACGTCAGCCACGATCGTGGCGATCGTGTATTCGGTCGCTCCGAGATCGTCGAGACGCGTAGCCGAGTAGCCGTAGTGACTATTCGGAAGGACCACCTGGTCCAATTGTGTGTCATTGATTACTGGCATTTTCCGACTCCTTTCCTACGCGAGAAACTCAGTGGTCTTGGAAAGCTGCATTCCCCTGCTCGTCATCTCGTTCATGAAGTTCTGCGCGTGAGTCTCGAAGCCGGGAATGTCGCTCGAAGCATCGGTCAGCAACACGAGTTTCGAAATGTACGAATCGTTGCCGAAATTATTGGCGATATCGCGCACCGTGTTCGCGAGGCAGTGCGTGCGCGCTTCACCCGCGATGAGGACGAGATCGGCATTCTCCAACGTCTGAATCAGGCGCGTGTTGATCTGCGTCGAAGCATCTGCCGGGTCTGGGACGTCAGCCTGCACAGCGGAATAGTGCTCGGTCAGAATGTTGCTGCCCTTCGTCACGTAATCCACGAAAGCAAAGCGCGACTCCCACTCCAGCAAAGCAGCAAAGAGCTCCGGGTAGACTGTGTGACCAGGACTCCCGATCAAACAGTGCGGCGGCCAGATCGTTAACTCGTAGCGACCGTTCTGCTCGAGGTTGCAAACATAATCGAGTGCGCGTCCGTACAAGCTCGGCACGGTCGGTGTCCACACACCTTCTTCAACATCCGTCCGGCTGATGCGCGTAAAGGGAGCCGGATGCTCGCCGCGCGAATCGCGCCAGAAGATCGGGTGAGCGATGTGAATGAAGTGATGCGAGTCGAGCGTGACGTGTACGTCGTCGAGTTTATCTTTGAGACGCA
>Ga0126376_10001213_pt1 | contig 13759 bp, 10 predicted proteins | sample PanSoiMetPlot_15_FD_92760 | JGI IMG/M metagenome (GOLD analysis project Ga0126376, IMG submission 92760) | Tropical forest soil microbial communities from Panama - MetaG Plot_15 | ecosystem: Environmental > Terrestrial > Soil > Tropical forest > Bulk soil | place: Panama | collected 2016-02-17
CGGCGGGTGATCGCCCGCGGCCGCATGTTCGATCCGGCACCGCTGTGGCAAAGCGTGGGTTTTCGGCCCTGACCCGGGTTTGACAGAGTCGGATCGGGAGCTTACGTTGATGGAGGATATGCGGCGCCAGGCTCTTGCGCGACGGCTCTGGGCAGGCGTGCTCGTACCCGTGGTGGGGTGGGCGAGCCTGGGCGCGAGCGCACAGCTTTTCCGCTGCCGCTCCGATGGCGTGGCGCGTCGCGCCTGTTGCTGCCCGGCCGAGTCCGAGGCGACCGACCTGGCCACCGTACGGCCGCGCAGCTGCTGCGACGTCGAAACCGTTCACGCCGCGCTCGAACCGTCGGGCACCGCGAATCCCTCGTTCGCGCCGCCCCCGATTTCCGACGCCGTCACCGCGCTGGCGGTGGCCATTGCCAGGCCCGCCCGCCCCGCGGGCGAGCTCGACCTCGGGCGTACGCACGGGCCCCCGCTCGTGCTCCTCAAGCACGCCCTTCTGATCTGATTCGCGCGCACGGATCTTGGGCGCGGGCCGGTTTCGGCCGGTCCGCTGAGCATGGATCTGTCCGTGAGGTGTCAGATGAGAAAGCTCGCGTTGTGTCTTGCCGTGGTCGGGCTGGCCGGGCCCGCCCGCGCGCAGGAGCGGCCCCCCGTGATCCGGCTGGCCGCGCTCATCGCCGAAGCCCGTCAAAAGAATCCCGAGGTGCGGGCCGCGCGGGCGCAAGCGCGCGCCGCCACGTCCTCGGTCGCACCCGCGGGCGCCCTCGACGACCCGATGCTGATGGTGGAGCTGTGGAACGCGCCGGTCGATTTCTCGACCGTGCCGGTGATGTTCCAGCTCACCCAGACGGTTCCGCTGGGCGGCAAGCGCGCGGCCCGGCGTGACCTGGCGCGGGGCGCCGAGGCGATGGCGCGGGCCCAGGCCGAGGCCAGGCTGCGCGACGTCGAAGCCGCGCTGGCCAAGGCCTATTTCGATCTGTTTCTGGCCGAGCGCACGATCGAGGTCGATCGCGAAATCGAGCGCACGCTGCGCTCGCTGCTGGGCGCGGCCTCCGCGCGCATTGCGGCCGGGCGCGGCGAGCAGTCGGAGGCGTTGCGTGCGCAGGCCGAGCTGCTCAAGGTCGAGTCGGATCGCGAAGCGGCGCAGGCGCGCCGGGTGGCGGCCAACGCCAAGCTGGTGGCGCTGCTCGACCGTCCGCCCGGATCGGAGATGGGGACGACCGCCGAGCCCAGCCTGGTGCCCGCGTTGCCGGCTTTCGCGGAGCTACGCGATCGCGCGCTCTCCGGGCGCCCCGAGCTTTGGGCCGCGCGCGCCGCCATCGCGCAGGCGCAGGCGCACATCACTCTCGCCGAGGCGCAGCGTGTGCCCGACCTGGGGCTGATCGCGGGTGAGATGCACACCTTCGGAATGTCGGGGCCGGGCGTCTCGGATTTCCTGTTCGTCGGTCTCCAGGGCAACCTGCCCATCTTCGGCGCCAGCAAGAATCAGCCCCAGCAAGCCGCCGCGTCGGCGCAGCTCGAGGCCGCGCGCGCCGACCTTAAGGCGCTCGAGAACAAGGTGCTGGCCGAGGTCGCGGATGCCGCGGCCGAAGTGGCAGCCGAAAAGCGGCAGGTCGAGCTGCACCATCAACTGATTCCGGTGGCGCGGCAGGCCTTGCACAGCGCAACCGCCGCCTACGTGGCTGGTCGGGGCAGCTTCCTGATGGTGCTCGATGCCGACCGCGATCTCCAGATGCACGAGCTCGATCTCGCGACGCACATGGCGATGTACGAGCAGCGCCTGGCCGAGCTGGAGCGGGCCGTCGCGGCCGATCTGGGCCTGGCCCAGGCTGCCCAATCTGGAACCCGAGAGGAGCATGAGCCATGAAGACAAGAACCCTCCTTTGGGCGGCGCTTGCGGTTTTGAGCTGCGCCAAAGGCGCGCCGCAGACGGCCGCCGTCGGCGATCTCGAGCTCGCGCTCGCGATCGATCCCGATCCGCCGACCAGCGGCGACAACCGGCTTCTGGTCACGATCAAGGACGCGAGCGGCAACCCGGTCGACGGTGCCCACATCGCGTTCGTTTATGGCATGCCTGCGATGGGCGCGATGCCCGAAATGAAGGGCGGCGGCGAGGTCAAGCCGCAAGACCGCGGGCGCTACCAGATCACGTACCGGCTGCCCATGGCTGGCGACTGGTCGCTCACGCTTGGCATCGATGCGCAAGGCCATCCGCACCAGGAGGTCGGGCTCAAAGTATCGCCCCCGCACAAAGGGTTCCGGGTGCAGAGCGGCCGCGGCAGCGTAGCGGGCGCGGGCGCGGGCGCGGGTGCGGGCACGGGCACCGGCACGGGCGCGGTCATCGAAGTCTCACCCGAGCGCCAGCAGCTCATCGGCGTCACCTTCGCGACCGTCGAGCAGCGACCACTCGCGGTGACCCTGCGCGCCGCCGGCCTGGTCGAGGTGGACGAGCGCAAAGTGGGCGAGGTCACGCTCAAGTACGAGGCCTTCGTCGAGAAGCTCCTGGTCGGCGAGACCGGCAAGGCGGTGCGAACGGGGCAGGCGCTGGCAACGCTCTACAGCCCCGACCTGTTGGCGGCCGAGCAGGAGCTTCTGGCTGCGCGACGCACCGGCGGCGCGCCCGAGATCGTGGGCGCAATCACCCAGCGCCTCACCTACTGGGACGTCACCAAGGACCAGATCGCGGCCCTCGAACGGCGTGACAAGGCCGACGGCCGGGCCACCATCTATTCGCCGGCCAGCGGCGTGGTCCTGGAGAAGAACGTGGTCGAGGGCGCCCACGTGATGCCGGGCACCATGCTGTACCGGATCGGCAATCTGGGACGGGTGTGGGTGCAGGCGGCCATCTACGAACGTGACGCCGCGCGGGTCGCGGTCGGCCAGCCCGCCATCATCACGCTGCCGTCGCAGCCCGACAGCGCTCTGGAGGCGCGGGTGACGTTCGTGGCGCCGACCGTCGACCAGAAGACGCGCACGCTGGAGGCGCGCCTGGAGCTCATCAATCCGCGCCTGACCCTGCGCCCGGGCATGTTTGCCGATGTCGTCATCGAAGTGCCGCTGGGCGTCGCGCTCGCGGTGCCCGACAGCGCGCTGCTCTTGTCGGGAGAGCACCGCTACGCGTTCGTGGATCGGGGCCAGGGTCGGCTGCAGCCGGTGGAGGTGCAGGTGGGCGTGCAGGCCGGCGAGTACCACGAGGTGAAAGCGGGGCTTGCAGCCGGAGACCGGGTCGCGCTGTCGGCCACCTTTCTGCTCTCGAGCGAGGCCAAGCTCCGGGATGCGCTTCCGCGCTGGCGAGCTGCGCCATGATCGCGCGCCTGATTGCGCTCTGTGCGCGCCATCGCATCTTGACGGTCGCGCTGGTCGTGCTGGGCGGCGCCTACGGCGTGCAGTCGCTGGGCGCGACGCCGCTCGACGCGCTGCCCGACCTGTCGGATGTCCAGGTCACGATTTTCAGCGAGTGGATGGGCCGTTCGCCCGACCTCGTGGAAGACCAGGTCACGTATCCCATCGTGACCACGCTGGTCGGCGCCCCGCACGTGACCGCGGTGCGCGGCCAGTCGATGTTTGGCATGTCGTTCGTCCACGTCATCTTCGAGGAGGGCGCGGACCTGTACTGGGCGCGCAGCCGCGTGCTCGAGTACCTGTCGGCGATCGGAGCCAAGCTGCCCGCCGGCGTGACGCCGACTCTGGGCCCGGACGCGACCGGCGTGGGCTGGGTATTCGAGTACGCGCTGACCGACAGCAGCGGCCAGCACACGCTCGAGCAGTTGCAGTCGCTCCAGGACTGGACGCTGCGCTACGCGCTGCAATCGGTGCCCGGCGTGGCCGAGGTCGCCAGCGTGGGCAGCTTTGGCAAGGAGTACCAGATCGATCTCGATCCCAATCGCCTGCAGCAGTTCGGCGTCTCGCTGATGCAGGTCATGAACGCGGTGCGCAAATCCAACAATGACGTGGGGGGGCGGGTCTTGGAGATCTCGGGCACCGAGCATTTCATCCGGGGTCGCGGATACGTGAAGCAGCCCGCCGATCTGGAGAAAGTCGTGCTGGGCAGCGAGAAGGGCACGCCGATCATGCTGCGCGACCTGGCACGGGTGCGCATCGGGCCGGCCCAGCGGCGCGGGCTGGCCGAGCTCGACGGCAGGGGCGAGGTCGTGGGCGCGGTGGTCATCATGCGCCAGGGCGAGAACGCGCTCGCCGTCATCGGCGCGGTCACGGCCCGGCTCGACGAGCTCAGAGCCACTCTGCCGGCGGGCGTCCAGGTCGTCCCGACCTACGATCGCTCGGAGCTGATCCGCGCCAGCATCCACACGCTGCGGCTCACTCTATTCGAAGAGATGATCGTGGTCAGCCTGGTCATCCTGGTCTTCCTCCTGCATGTGCGCTCGACGCTGGTGCCGGTCGCCATGCTGCCGATTGCGGTCTTGCTGGCGTTCATCCCGATGGCGCGCATGGGGCTGACCGCAAACATCATGAGCCTGGGCGGAATTGCGATCGCGATCGGCGCGATGGTGGACGCCGCCATCATCGTGGTCGAAAACGTCCACAAGCGGTTGGAACGCTGGGAGGAGGCGGGCCGGCCGCAGCCGCGCCACGAGGTCGTGACGTCGGCGCTGACCGAGGTTGGTCGGCCCATCTTCTTCTCGCTTCTGGTCATCACCGTCGGCTTCTTGCCGGTGTTCACGCTCGAGGGCACCGAGGGACGCCTGTTCAAGCCGCTGGCTTTTACGAAGACCTTCTCGATGGGCTTCGCCGCCATCTTGTCGGTGACGCTGGTGCCGGCGATTGCTGCGCTGTTCATTCGGGGCCGCATTCGCAGCGAGGACCAAAATCCGATCACGCGCGCGCTGGCGGCCCTGTACGGGCCCGTGTGCCGCTTTGCCTTGCGCAGGCGGTACCTCGTCATCGGCGCGGCCGCGCTGCTGGTGGCGGCGACGGTGCCGATCGTGAGGAGCCTGGGCAGCGAGTTCATGCCGCCGCTCAACGAGGGCACGCTGCTCTACATGCCGAGCTCGGTCCCCGGCATGAGCGGCGAGACCGCGCGCGATACCTTGCAGCGGATGGACCGGGTGCTGGCCCAGTTCCCCGAGGTCCGGCGCGTGTTCGGCAAGGCCGGCCGTTTCTCGACCGCGACCGACCCGGCGCCGCTCGAGATGTTCGAGACCGTGGTCGAGCTCCAGCCGCGCGAGAAGTGGCCCCCGGGCGAGGACTGGGACGCGCTGCTCAAAAAGCTCGACGACGCGATGCAATTTCCGGGAATGCCGAATGTCTGGTGGATGCCGATTCAGACCCGCACCGAGATGCTGGCGACCGGCGTGCGCAGCCCGCTCGGCATCCAGGTCCTGGGCCCCAACCTCGACGTGATCGACGAGGTCGCGCGCAAGGTCGAGGCCGCGCTGCGCACGGTGCCGGGCACGCGCAGCGCGTTCGCCGAGCGCATCGGTGGGGGGCACTACCTGGACTTCGACATCGACCGCGACGCGGCTGCGCGCTATGGCCTCAATGTCGAGGACGTCGAGGATGCCATCGAGAGCGCAATCGGCGGCAAGACCCTGACCACGACCATCGAGGGGCGCGAGCGCTACCCGGTCACCGTGCGCTACGCGCGCGACTTCCGCGCCAGCGTGCCCGATCTCGAGCGCGTCCTGGTGGCGACGATGGACGGTGCCCAGGTGCCGCTGGGTCAGCTCGCCCGCCTTTCGTCGCGCGACGGCCCGTCGATGCTGCGCGACCAGGGCGGCCAGCTCTATGGCTACGTGTTCGCCGACACCGCGCGGCCGATCGAGGACTACGTCGGGGATGCCCGCAAGGCGATCGCTCGGCTCACGCTTCCGGCCGGCTGCCGCTTGGAGTGGGCGGGGCAGTACCGCTACCTGGAACGAGCGAAAGCGCGCCTCCTGGTCGTGGTCCCGGTGACGCTCGCGATCATCTTCATTCTGCTCTTCTTCAACTCGCGCAGCGTGACCGAGGCTCTGCTGGTCATGCTCGCGGTTCCCTTCTCGCTGGTGGGCGCCTTCTGGTTGTTGTCGCTGCTTGGTTACAACCTGTCGGTCGCGGTCTGGGTCGGCATCATCGCTCTGGCCGGGCTCGATGCCGAGACCGGGATCGTGATGCTGCTCTACCTCGACCTGGCCTGGCGCGAGTGGGCGCCGCAGACGCGCGAGGCGGCCAAGGAAGCGATTTTCCATGGTGCCGTCAAGCGCATCCGCCCCAAGATGATGACGGTCGCGACCATTCTGGCGGGCCTTCTGCCGGTTCTGTGGTCGCAGGGCACGGGCGCGGATGTCATGAAGCGCATCGCCGCGCCCATGGTCGGCGGCGTGGTGACGTCGGCCATTCTGGAGCTGATGGTGTATCCGGCGGTTTACTTGGCCTGGAAAGGGCGGCGACTGCCCGCGTGATCAGAGTCGTCCGAGCGCGGAATCAGCACATTTCCGTCGGACGATGCTTTGCAACCCCGGCGTCGACGCGTATGATGCGCGCTGGGGTCAGGCAGCGCAGGAGGTGACCATGCGCCGCGCGACAGTAGGCTTTCTGATCAGCGCAAGCATCGCACTTTTGGGTTTGGGCTGCGGACCGACCGGAACCGGGAGCGGGAGCGGGGGCGCGAGCGGTGGCGGGAGCGGCGGCCGAGGTGGCGGCGGCGGCACCGCAGGCAGCGGCGGTGGAGCCGGCGGCTCCGGAGGTTTCGGCGGAAGCGGGGGCTCGGGCGGCGGCGGCGGCATCGACAACTCGCCCGACGCCATGAGCTGCGGCATGCAGGACTTCACGCTACAGCGGCTGCCGCCCGACCTGCTCATCGTGCAGGACAAATCGGGATCGATGAATGATCCGCCGTCGGGCGGCGGGGCTTCCAAGTGGCAGCAGATCACAACCGCGCTCAGCATGTCGGTCGTGATGTCGCAGGCGCAGATTCGATGGGGGCTCGTGTTCTTCCCGAGCGACATCCTGTGCGGGACCTCGTCGACGCCCAACGTGGCGGTGGGCCCGAACAACGCGAGTGCGGTGCAGTCGGCGATTGCGGGCACTTCGCCTGGAGGGGCCACGCCTACGCAGCACGCGGTGCGCGACGCCACCTCGTACCTGCTGGGCCTTGCCGACAGCAATCCCAGATACATCGTCCTGTCGACCGACGGAGAGCCCAACTGCTCCTTCGGGGTCAACGACAACGCAGGGGCCGAGCAGGCGGTCACCGACGCCGCCAACATGGGCATCCGTACCTTCGTCATCGGAATCTCGGCCGGCAGCATGGCCGACGGCGTGCTCAATCAGATGGCGCAAAACGGCGGTGAGGCGCGCGCGGGCGGTCCGCCCTACTACTACTCGGTCAACAACCAGTCCGACTTCGTGAATGCGATCAACGCGATCACGGGTCAGGTCGTGTCGTGCACGTTCCAACTGACCATGCAGCCGCCCGATCCCAACATGGTTCGCGTCACGGCCAACGGAACGATTGTGCCGCGCGACACGACGCACATGAATGGCTGGGACTTTGGTGCCGGCAACATGTCCATCACGTTCTACGGGTCCTGGTGCAACATGCTGCAGAGCGGCAGCATCACCGACGTGCACGCCATCTTCGGCTGCCCGCCCATCGGGATCCGGAGCTAGGGCTGATTTCAAATAGCGTTCCGAAATGCTCGCGACTGCCGCCGATATCCGGCGCTGGCTTCAAGAGGCCAGGGAGAAAGACGCAACCCATGTGATAGTTGTTCGAAACCTGCGCGAGAACGACGAATTTCCGATACTGGTCATGTGGAATGAATCTCTCGTAGACGGGATAGACCGACTTGAGCAGGGAAAGGACCTGCGTGTCGGCGACATTTGCGTTGTGGGGCGATTGAATCTCTGGCCTCAATTCAAGCGATGGCTCGTTCACATGGTTGGCTGATGGCGGCCACGACCGCGTCCGTCATCACGATGAGCGTCGCTGCAGGGAAGCTTTGACCTATCATCGACTCAGAACGCCGCTACGAGCGCGGTCGCGAGGAGCTTGACCCCCAGGTTGAGCCACGGCGGCACCGGATCCGCCTTCGCTTGCGAAGTGCTGCGCACGCTCGAGACGAGATCCAAGGCCGTCAGCGCCACACCAACCCCTGGAATGATGGCTTCGGCTGCTTCCTCACCGATGATTCGCTCCAAAGCCTTTGCCCCCGTTTTCATCGCCATCCGCTCGGCGGTCTCGCGAGCGACCGCTCGAACGGCAGCGTGAGCCACCTTGGTCGGGAGGCCGTCGGGCTGGGTGGGTTGATCCTGCGGTGGCGCGGCCGATTTGGATGGGGCCCGACTGCCGCGGAGCGCACGCACGATGCGCGTCTCGGTGACCTCCTGAGGCCGGTATCGAACCAGCACGCTGCCCGTCAGCGCATTGGTCTCGACGGACTCGACACCGTTGAGACGTTCGAGGCTTCGCTGGATCCGGTTGGCCTCATCGGGGGAGCCGTAGACGCTCGACGAGTGAACTCGTACACGCCCGGAAATGCTGTGCACCACCCGGACCTGGCCGGCGGACGCCGAGGCAGACGCGAGCAGCGCGACGAGCCCTGCCGCGACGGCCAAGCGCGCGCGTCCGGGCCGGCGACCGGAGTGGCCGGCCAGCCGTGCTTCACGAAGGGGGGCGCTCATCATGGGGAAATGCCGATTGCACCTGTACTTTGCGGCGGCATGACCGTCGATGAGCGGCGCCGCTGTGCGGGGCCAGACATGTTGGGGGGCAGAACAGCAAGAAGCGTGCCTTCATGTCGCCGACTGGCTACGCGGCCGCGAAACGGGAAGGTTGGGGGTCCCTGGTGGTTTCGTGTGGCGCGAACACGCTTGCTAGAGCCTACCGCAACTCGTGGTGTTGCAGCAGGAACCGGTTGCGGGGCAGGCCATTTCGTGGACAAACCGAAACCGGAAGCGGAAGCGGAAGCCTACTGGGCCAGGCGATCGCGGACGCGACGCTTGATCTCGCCCTGGAGCCGATTCGATACCGCCTTTGACATGATGCCGAGCGGGACGAGCTTCTCGAAATCCCTCGCGGCCTGAATGACCTGGAGCTCGGTGGTGACCGGTTTCAGCCGGACGCTGGGGCCTCCCTTGTTCAGGTCCCAGCTATTCTCTGGCTCAAAGTGCACGAAACGGACCGTCGAGTTCTCCACCCAATTGTTGAGCGTCGCAGCGACCTCCGGAGAACGCCGGAGCGCATGGCCGATCTCGCTGACCTCGAGTGCGATCTCGGCAATCATGCGCGCTTCGATTGGGGTGAACTCCCCGACGTTGCTGGGCCCTCGCTCCATGTCATGAGGCGGCAAGGCTCGAATCGCCACCTCGTACGTTGCGGCCCCGATCACGAGCTGACTGCTCTTGAAGCCGCCGGACGAGGAGCTCGAAAAGGTGCTGCCACTGAATAGCCCGTGCGTGCCCGCGCTGGCCGAAGATGAAAAGGATCCGCTCGCGACCGGCTCTTTGCGGATGCTGCGTGCTGTCCAGTCATCGAGAAGGTGGATCAGCCCCACCGCTTGCGCGTACAACTCCTGGGGCGACGCCTCCTGGAGCCGCTGTTTCCACGCCGCTCGGCCTTCCAGGAATTTCTTGTCCAAGCGCTTGTGCAGCTCGGTTTCGACCGCGGCGATCGCACTACGCGAGCGCATGACGTCCGGATGTTGCTGCTGCAGGTTTTCCAGAACCCCCTTGACGACTGTGTACCATGTCCGTGCTTGCGTGGACGGGCCGTCGTCAAAGAAGGACCGTCGATCGCGCTCCGGCTGGAGACGCGCGCCGTTGGTCACAGAAGCGGGCAGCTTGGCCAGCACCCGGTTCACCGCGTCCATGACCGCCTGCTCGTCGGCCGGGCCGTGCCAGCTGCCGAGCTCCTTATAGTGCGGCTCCAGCGCGCTGACCTGCTGTGCCTGCACTCCCACGGCGCGCGTGTGGTCGCGGTACTGCAGGCGCAGGCCGCGGCGCAGGACTTCCGAATCGCGCTGCTCGAGAGTCTTTTTGGGCGCACGAGCGCGGGCGCCCCGCGTTTGTGCGTGTGCTCCGGTCGCGAGAATCGCGATCGCAACCAGGATGAGGTAACAACGTCCCACGGCGTGAGGCAAAGCAATTCCGAGGCCACGAGGTAACCGTACGAATCAATAGCTTATGCTACGCTCAGGGGGGGCTGGCCGGCTACTCGGGTGGCCAGAAACGCGTCTCATGGTGGCTCGGGATTCTTTGTGCAGGCATCCGCTTTGGCGGGCGTGCAAGCGCGCGCAAAGTGTCAACATCTGTCGACATCGCGACCCCCCCTGTGAAGGTGCGGTGTCGAAACCGCAGCGGGTGGAGTGGTCGGTCCCTGTCTGAGACGTGGCGAGTCACGCGACTCGGCCTCATTGCGCGCCGGCACGCGCGTTGCTCCCGTCTGCCGAAGGAGGGAGCAACCATGAAAGAAACGACGTGGACGCAACAAGAGCTTTCGGTCTCGGAGCTCCAAAACGTACGCGGGGGTGCAGACCTGTACCCTTACGGCGGCGGCGTCGAAATCGACGGCGACTGGGGCTACAGAAACCTAAATGGCGAGTGGTGGCCTGAGAATTTGCCTATCGATGGGCCGTGGTTCAATTTCGACCCGACTGACGTCGTACCGGACGAAAACGGGAACGGCGGCTGGGGGATCGGCTGAGCCCGGGCGGGCGCTTCCGGGCAGCCATGGCCGCCAGGGGCTGACCGGCCTCGCGGTTTCGGGAAGGTTCTGACGCGTGACTTGAGCGGCGCTCGTCGGCTTGGGCTCTCCTGATGGGGATCCCGGCTGCGAGTCGCGGCGATGAGCCTCCGATTCGGGCGCAGGCCCCCGGGGCAGAGATCCGCGAGCTTCCGGGCGGATCGACGCGGGCGCGCTGTGGGTATCCCCGGGCCGGGCATTTCTGCGTATCGCTCGTCGAGGGCTGGCGGAGTGAGATTTCCCTCATCCAGCTCGCGCTACTCCTCCTGCTCGGCGGTTCCCCTCAGAGGCAAGGCCATCCCGCCGGAATCGGATCGGTAGAAGCAAGGCCCCAGTGACCAAAATGGCAGACTGTGGTTCCACACAGCGAAGCATCCATTTGGCAGGTTTTGTAGACGTAGGCTCGCCGATCCTGGCTGCACGTCACCGGAGCGCCAGACGGGGGAAGATCGATCGGACACCTCATACTGTCATCCAAGAGATTGTCACAAAACGGGCAGTCGGGCCGATCGCAGAGCTCGGACCCATCCCGAATGTTGTTCTTGGTCTCGTAGACAAACCAATCCGCCCACTCCCCTGCACCGAAGTACCTGTCGCAAGCGTAATGTTGCAGTTCAGGCGATCCGGTCAGCTCGATCGGGATCTCGGTCGACGCGGCCAAATCTTCTTGAGGTCCAACCGGCACAGGATCGCAGGCGGTGTAATAGTGGGTACCGACCGGGTCTTCGCAGTCCTCGGGGCGTTGATCCTGGTTGGGCGCCAGTCTGACCAGCTGGAAGCCCACGCTGTGGGGAAAGTATTTTCCAAGCCCAGTATTGGGGAATGGCGTGCCTTCCAGATATTCGATGTTGTAATCGAACGGCACGGCGAGGATTCGATCGGGTGAAGTCTGGTCGGCAGACGAGACGATATCCAGGCTCTGGTTGCCGTTCCCATCTTCGTAGACAACCAGGAATCCAGAAGCCCAGCGGGTGTTGGGATCGAGATTGAAAGTCTGGATGGTATGCATGCTCGGATGAGTGAATGCAGACTCCGGCGGCAGAACTGTCACGTCCAAGGTGAAACTGGCTGGAAACTGGGCGCGCACCCCCTGATCTTGCGTGACCAGGTGCCATTGCGATGAGCTCGCCTGAGGCTGATACCAAGCCAGGGCGACGCGTACCTCGGGCGGCGTCGGCACGTCTGCTTTCGTGATCCGGCCGTGGATGGTGGCCAACACTTCTCCCCGGTAGCTCCGATCGGTCTGCGCGTCGCATGCGATGCCTCCACAAAGGAGCATGACCGGGACCGTCTTCCATCGAACGTGCATGGCGTCCTCCCGAAACGTTTTTCTCTTTGGACCGCCATCCCTCCCTTTGGGCATGGAGATCAAAAATGCCATCCCAGGCCCAGGCTGCCGCGGACCGCAAGAGCAGATCCAAACGTGACGCGGCCCTCGGCATCCTGGCGATCAAAGAGGAACAGCAGCCCCTCAGCACGGCATTGCCAGTAAAGGTGGCGCGCCAGATCACGCCCAACCCCAATTTCGCCCGCGAGCTGGGCGGCGGCACTGGCCCGATCGGGTGCCTTGCCCCGGATGACGAAGGTTTCATACAGAAGGCCCAGTCCGCCGCCGCCTCCCAGCGACAGCGTCCAGCGCCCAATGTCCCAAGCATGGGTCAGCCGCAGCTCGAGATCAGCGTCGTACGCGGTGGTTGCGATGTTCACGCCGTCGATTGTATCCCGACAGAACGCGAGCCTTGGTTCGATGCTCAAGGCCGCGAGCTCGAGGACGTAGCCCACGAAACCGCCCTGGCAGAGAAAAGCTCCCTCGTAGAGTGGCGTCCTTACCTGGTATCCGACCTCGAGTCCGTGCGCCACTCGGCGGATGCCCTCGCCCTTGCGGACGAGCCGGCCGTATTCGACCCGTACCAGCCGGCTTTCATCGATGAGGGTTTCCCGCCCTGCCGACGCGGTGACGGTTCCTTCGAGGAGGCTGGTCGGACCTCGGCTGCGAAGAAAGTATCGGCCGGGTCGAACGCTGAGCCGCCGCGTGCGCTCGCGCGCCCCCAGCTCAGCTACCACGCGCCCGTCCGCATCGCCTTGTAGGACCAGAAAGAACCGTCCAGGCGGGAACGACAGGGTTGCACGGTCGGGCCGTCCCCGCTCGGGCATGGTCACCACGACAGTTCCTTGCCCCCGAAGGTCGTATTCGAAGGTCGGGTGCTGCACGTTCCCTGCCGTTCGACTGCTCGATCGGAGCGTGTTCTCGTAGGCGTACCGGTACGCTTCGTCGAGCGTGACCGCGCCATTTTCGTCCTGATCCGCCGCACCCAGCAGCCCCGAGACGAAGTAGTGGGTAAAGAACGAGGCGGCGAGCTCATCGGATTCCTGCGCGTCCTCGCCTGCCGCGCTGGCGGTCAGGAAAACGGTTCCCTCGCTGGCGAGTGTGCGTTCGAGCTCGACGTCGAAAGGTGGCGCCAGCTTTCCCCCCTTGACGTGGGTGAGCCGGCCGGAACGGCAAGCGTCGAGCACCAGGATGCGAAAGCCGGCCGCAGAGCCGCGAACCAGCTGCTCGAGCTCCCTGAGCTCGAGGCGGCTCGCCCCCAGATGAAGCGCCTCAGCGTCCGCATGTCCCGAATAATAGACGAACAGGACCGCTCTTCCGCCGCCGCTCGTGGTTGCGCGAATTCGATCATTGGTCGCAATCAAAGCGCGCGTGAGCGAGTCGGCGCTTCCATTGCGGATAAGGACCAGGTTCTCTGCGGGAAAACCCCCCAGCTGCTCGAGCACATCCTTCAGGCGAACCGCGTCGTCCTCGGCATAGCGAAGGGGCGTCTCTTGCGCGGTGCCGTGATTGTTGCCGACCAGTACGGCGTAGCGCTCCACGCGCGCCTGCGCCGCCACTTCGAACACAGCCAGGGCCGCGACCGGGAGTAGGGTGACCGTAAGACGGTGAGGGCTCATCGCGACGTGCGCTTTTCGATCGACGTTGCGTCGATTTGACAGCCATCGGGCAGGGTCGGCGCCCTTCGTGTTTTTTCCACGCGAGCGCGGATCGGCTCGAGATCGAGCGGTACTCGGCAGAACACGCCCCAGATC
>Ga0126376_10001215_pt1 | contig 13736 bp, 10 predicted proteins | sample PanSoiMetPlot_15_FD_92760 | JGI IMG/M metagenome (GOLD analysis project Ga0126376, IMG submission 92760) | Tropical forest soil microbial communities from Panama - MetaG Plot_15 | ecosystem: Environmental > Terrestrial > Soil > Tropical forest > Bulk soil | place: Panama | collected 2016-02-17
CGCCGCCGAGCACCGCGGCCAGATCGCCCAGCGTCGTGCCCACGCGCCCGGGCGCCTCGAATAGCACGAGGGTGGCATCGAGTGTGCGCACGCGTGCCAGGTCGTCCCGCCGCCGGCCCGCCTCGCGCGGCAAGAACCCCAGAAACAGAAACCGGTCGGTGGGCAGCCCGCTTGCGACCAGCGCGGCCAGAACCGCGCTCGGCCCCGGCACCGGCTCCACCCGCGCGCCTGCCGCCACCGCGCCCGCGACCAGCCGCGCGCCCGGATCGCTCACGGCCGGCGTGCCCGCCTCCGAGATCAGCGCAACCCGCGCACCCGCGCGCAGCCGCTCCAAAAGCTCCTCGGTGCGTGCGGCCTCGTTGCCCTCGAACAGGCTGACCAGCGGCCGCGCGATGCCATGCCGCCCCAGCAGCACCCGCGCCGAGCGCGTGTCCTCGGCCGCCACCACGTCGGCTTCACGCAAGAGGCGCAGGGCGCGCGCGCTCACATCCTCGAGATTGCCAATCGGCGTGGCGACCACATACAGAACCCCACTCACTCGCTCCTCCCAAGCGCGATCTCGATGGCGTCGCCCAGCTCCTCACGCAGATACTTCTCGAGCTTGACCTTGAGCCGGGCCTCGATCTGCCGGGCCCGCTCGCGCGAGATCTTGTACTTCTCGCCGATCTCCTGCAAGGTGAGCGGTGCATCGTTGAGCATCCGCTCCTCGAAGATCGTCCGCTCCCGTCCGCTCAGCGTTTCGCCGAACCGTTCCAGCTTGGACCGCAAGAGCTCCGCGAACTCGGAGCCCTCGACCTCGGCGTCGGGCCGGGTGCCGCCCTGCACCAGGTCCAGCCGCGTACGCCCACCGTCGCCCTCGTCGCCCGCGATGGGTGCATCGAGGGACATCTCGCCAGCGCCCAGCCGCCGCTCCATGTCGATCACGTCCTGCTCGCTCACGTCCAGCCGCTGCGCCAGCAGCTTGGCATCGGGCACGAAGCCTTCGCGCTCCAGCTTCTCGCGCTCCTTCTTGAGGTTGAAGAACAGCTTGCGCTGGGCCTGCGTGGTTCCGATCTTGACCAGCCGCCAGTTGTTTAGAATGAACTTCAAGATGTAGGCGCGGATCCACCAGGCCGCGTACGACGACAGCTTGACGCCGCGATAGGGATCGTACTTCTTGACCGCCTGCATGAGCCCGATGTTGCCCTCCTGGATCAGATCCAGGAGGTTGCGGTAGGCGCGCCGGTACTCGTGCGCGATCTTGACCACCAGCCGCAGATTGGACTCGACCAGGCGGCGCGCCGCAACCACATCGCCCTGCTCGAAGTAGCGCACCGCCAGCTCGTGCTCCTGTTCGCGCGACAGCAGCGGGACGCGCCGGATCTCCTGGATGTAGGCGGTCAGCGGGTCGTGCCGGACCAGCGAGCGCTCGACCGGCACACCGAGCCGCGCGCTCTCGCCCCCCGCGCCCGCGTCCGCGCTTTCGGTCTCGCTCTCGACCGCGGGCAGGTCCAGATCGGCCGGCGTTTCGTCGGGCGACGCCAGCTCCTCGGGCGCCGGCTCCGCCTCCAGCTCCGGCTCCTCGGCCGCAGCCTCGGTCTCGCCCTCGACCTCGGTCTTGACCTTAGCGTCCGCCGCTTTTGGCTTGCCCGCACGCGACGATCGGGCCGTTTCGGCGCGGGCGGCGCGCGATGTCTGCTTCTTCTTAGGAGCCATGGCCTCGCTGCGTCAGGGCGCCGCCGCCGGCCCGAGTCACCTGCGGGCCCCGAAATCGGGAGCGCGCCACGAGGAGCCAGTAGAGCGCGATGGCGGCGACGCAGCCGGAAAAGGTATAACCCACTTGCTGGAGCGGCGGTAGCACGAACAGGACCGAGATGATCCCGATCCAGGCCAGCGCCAGCGCCGCCACCGCGCGCGAGGCGCGGCCCAGCGTCCAGGGACCGCGCTCGATCCGTCCCGGGCCCCGCACCAGCGCAAGCGCCACCGGCAGCCCGTAGGACGCGTACAGCGCAATCGTCGACATGGCGACGATGACCGAGTTGGTGCCGCCCCACAACGCGACCACGAACGCCATCGCCACCGCGAGCCAGACCGCTCGATGGGGGGTCCGAAAACGCTCCGACACCCGCGCCAGCAGGCGCCGCTCGCCGAGCCCGCCGTCGCGCGCAAACGCAAACAGCATGCGCGAGTTGGAGGTGACCGAGCCCAGCCCGCAAAACCACATGGCGCCCATGGTGAGCCAGATCGCGCCCGCGCCCAGACGCGCGCCGAGCGCGTGCAGCAGGATGGCCCGGAACGCATTTTGCGCGCTCAGCGCGGGTGCCAGGTCGTGGATCGAAAGGGTCACGCCGGAAAGGAGCGCCAGCCCGAACAGAGCCGACACGCCGACCGAAAGCACGATGCCCCAGGGCGCGCTGTGGCGCGGGTCGACCGTCTCCTCGGTCACGTGAGCGCTGGCGTCATAGCCGGTGAAGGTCCACTGCGCCTGCAGGAGCGAAAGCGCCAGGCAGTACAGGAGCCCATGGTCGGTCCGCTGCACGGTTTTCCACAAAAAGCTGACCGGCTGATGGGGCGCAAAAGCGGCCAGCATGACCACGAGCACCACCACTCCGACCATGTGGTACCAGGCCGAGAACCGATTCAGGATCTCGACCACCCCGATCCCGAAGTGGTTGAGCAGCCCGTGCGAGATCAGAATGGCTGCGTAAAGCGGCAGGACCGAGTGAGCGCGCGGCAGATCGAGCATGTCGGCCACGAACTCGGCCAGGCCATAGTCGATGCCGGCCGTGATCGCGAACTGCCCGATGGTGTTGAGCCAGGCCGTGAAGAACCCCCAGCCGGGCCCACCCAGGATGGCGCTCCAGTGGTACAGCGCGCCCGCGGTCGGGTACGCGCTGGCCAGCTCGGCCATGCTGCAGGCGACCAGCAGGGTCATCACCGAGACCAGGAGCCATCCGCCCACGACTCCCGCGGGCCCGCCCCAGCTCAGGCCCCATGTATACTGGGTGACCGCGCCGGTCAGGATCGAGATGATCGAGAACGAGAGAGCGAAATTGCCGAACCCACCCATGCGACGCAGAAGCTGCTGTGCATAGCCGAAGCGGCCCAGATCCTCGGCGTCGCGCTGTGCCTGCGTCGGGTCCAAGGGGCCCATCTTGGTACGCTGCGCGCCGACTTGACAACCCCCGCCGCTCATGCGACGCCGTGCGCTCATGTTGATCGAGCTGGGCCAGGTCGAGGTGGGCTACCACGGCCAGGCCATCCTGCCGCCCATCGATCTCCGGCTGGCCGAGGGCGCGTTCGTCGGCATCGTGGGGCCCAACGGCTCCGGCAAAACCACGATCGTGCGCACCATGCTGGGCCTTCTGCCCCCGGTGCGCGGCCAGGTGCGCTACCCGCGCGGCGAGCGGCCGCGCATCGGCTACGTGCCACAGCGAGAGCAGACCGACTCGACCTGGCCGCTGACCGGCCTCGAAATCGTGCTCATGGGGCGCTACCACCGCATCGGGGTGGGCCGGCGGCCGCGCCCGGCCGATCACAAAGCGGCCGGGGCCGCGTTGGCCAAGGTGGGCATCGATGATCTCGCCCACACGCCCTTCCACGCCATGTCGGGCGGTCAGCGCCAGCGCACGCTGATGGCGCGCGCGCTGGCCGGAGAGCCCGAGCTTCTGGTGCTGGACGAGCCCACCACCGGAATGGATCTGGTGGCCGAGCGCGCCATGCTCGACCTGATCGCCGATTTTCCACAACAGAAGATCGCGGTCCTCATGGTGAGCCATCAGCTGGCGGCGGTTGCCAACTACGTGCACGACCTGATCCTGGTCGACCGTGACCGCTTCCAGGTGCAGGTGGGCCCGATCGAGGAGGTGCTCACCAACGAGCGCTTGAGCAAGCTCTACAATGCCCCGGTCGCGGTGGCCGACGTGCACGGCCATCGCAGCGTCTTCATCGACCGCCCGCCGCGAGGCGGCACGCCGGCACGAGGCCTGAGCGCCCTCAATCGCGAGGGCGCGGGCGAGCGCGCACCCGAACGCGAGGGCAAAGGCAAAGCCTGATGGAAAGCGTTTCCTTCTGGAGCAGCTATCTATTGTGGCGCGACGCGGTCGTGGTGGCGGTGCTGGCTGGGGTGCTGTGCGCCTATCTGGGCGTGTTCATCGTGCTCAAGCGCATGGTGTTCGTGTCGGCGGCGCTGTCGTCGATCTCGAGCGTGGGCGTCGCGGTCGCGTTCCTGCTGGCCTCGGTGTTTGGCGTGGCGCCGCACGACCCGCCCCTGCTCTTGAGCCCGCGCCTGTACGCGCTCGGCTTCGCGGCCCTGGGCGCCATCATCTTCTCGTTCAACCTGGGGCACCGCCGGATCTCGGGCGAAAGCGCAATCGGCCTGGGCTACATCATCGCTTCCGCGCTCGTGATCGTGGTCTTGAACAGCCCGCGGGTGGCCCAGGAGGCCCACGAGATCAACGACCTCCTGTACGGCAACGCGGTCGCGCAGTCGACCGCGATGGTGTGGTGGACGGCGGCCACCTTCGTGGTGGTGCTCATGGCGCATGCGTTGTTCCGCAAGGAGTTCGTGTTTGTCAGCTTCGACCTCGAGATGGCACGGACGCTGGGTTATCGGACCCGGCTGTGGAACATCGGGCTCTTTCTGACCTTCGCGATCGCGGTGTCGGTGACCACGCAGGCCATCGGCGCGCTGCCCGTGTTTGCCTTCATGGTGGTGCCGCCGGCGGCGGCGCTGCTGATGGCGTCGCGGCTGTGGTCGGTGTTTGCGCTGGCGACCGGCATCGCGGTGTTCGCGGCCGCGTTTGGCTACTACCTTTCGTTCGTGTGGTCGTTGCCCACCGGTGCCACCATGGTGGTGGTGGCGGCCGCGACCATGATCCCGGGTCTGGTTCGACTGGCGCTGCTGCGCCGGAAGTGAGTCCGCGACATAATCGGGGCATGCAGCCCTATCTGCAGGTGAGCTTGAACGTGCGCGGCCGGACCTGCGTGGTGGTCGGCGGGGGCCCGGAGGCCGAGGAGCGCGTGGTGCGCCTCATCGAGGCGCAGGCACGGGTGGTGGTGGTCGCGGAAGCCCTCACCGAGCCGCTGGCCCGCTGGGCCTCGCAGGGCCGGATCGAGCACCGCGCGCGCGGTTTCGAGGGCACCGACCTGGAGGGCGCGTTCCTGGTGCTGGTGGTGGGGCGCGATGCGGCCTGGCAGGACCGCATCTTCGAGCAGGCGCAAGCGCGCGGCGTGCTCGTGTACGCGCAGGATCGACCCGAGTCCTCGCACCTTGCCATGCCGGCGCTGGTTCGGCGCGGCCTCCTGCGCATGGCGATTTCGACCGACGAGGCCAGCCCGGCGCTGGCGGGACAGCTGCGCGGCCAGCTCGAGCGCTTGTTCGATGAGCCGTTCGTTCGCTACATCCTCTGGCTCGACGAGCTGCGCACGCAGCTCAAAGACTCGGAGCCCGATCCGGAGCGGCGGGCGGAGCGCCTGCGGGCCGCGGTCGAGGGCTTCTCGATCCATGGCCTGATTCACTATCCGGAAGCCTATCGAAATCGATCAACCAGTACGTAATCGACTTTACAGTCTGCCGAGCCTAGTTGGTGCAGTGTACCAATTTGATGCCCCAACATGGTGCGCCATCATCGCCAAGTGCCTGAAAGAACAAGGAGGCCGTATGGTATGACGATTGCTTCAGATCACACCGCCATGATTCTCTCCCGTGCTGACCACGGTGACTCCACGATTCTTCGACTTCAGGGCGTGCTCGACGCAGTTTCCGCGGCGAACGTCCGCCCGATGTTGGACGCGTTACTGGCCGAGGAACGGAACAACGTGGTCCTCGAGCTGTCGGAGCTGCGCCTGATCGACAGCACCGGCGTGGGAACGATCGTGGCGCTGTACAAGCAGATGCGCCGACGGGGCGGGCAGGTGACGGTGGTTGGTCTGCGCGACCAGCCGCTGGCCGTGTTTCGCCTGCTGCAGCTCGATCGCGCGCTCGCAGCCGCCGGCTAGTCAGGGTCGCCCTAGGAACAGGGCCGCCCCGCCATTAGGCCGTCCGGGCGCGGATCATCGGCGAGGGGGTTTCCGAATGATCCCGACCGGTGCCCGAACAGCCTAATGTCGGGGCGGCTGTGCTTGCTGCAGCAGATCGAACCCGGGTGTGTCGGATGCTCGCGGTCCCCGCGCTAGGATGCAGGAGCAAGGCTTGTTCCAGCGCCTGCCGCACATCATCAACATTCTGGAATAATTCACGAAATCGATGCCGCGAGGGCGCGCGTGCGAGACTTGGGATTTGTCATTCTTACAAACCGCTCGCAACCGAGATGATAGAGATTACAAGGACCTGTCCGCAAAATAGGCGCTGTTCAGGGCGGCGACACCCCGTAGCATCTTGCAACATTCCATTCGTGGTGGACGGTCGAAGTTCAACCTCTATAATAGCATTGGCATGTCACGTGCCGTCCCCGAAAACTTGGCGCCGTCAGCTGCGTCTACAGGAGAACCGGAGCCCTGGATGAAGCGTTACTTCAAGCCCCTGGTCGTCCTCGCCGCCTTGCTGGTGGCGCTCACGCTCACCATCTACCGGAGCGGGCCCGCTGGCCTGGCCGGCCTGCAGGTGGGCCCCGATCGGCCGTCGCGTGCGGCCGCGGCGTCGGACAGCGCCAAGCCCTACGACTTGGCGTCGCTGCGCGTGCTCAACATGACGCTGCAGCGGATCCGAGACAACTACGTCGATCCCAATCGGATCGTGCCCAAGGACATGCTGCTGGCCGCGCTCGACCACGTCCAGCGCAACGTGGCCGAGGTGCTGGTCGAGCCGAGCGTCGACAAGAACGCGGTCTCGGTGCGCGTCGATACCGCGCAGCGGAGCTTCGACATCTCGAGCGTCGACTCGCCGTGGGCGCTCTCGTCCAAGCTGCGCGAGATCTTCAAATTCGTACAGGCCAATTTGCCCCAAAGCGCAGACACGCGCGAGATCGAGTACCAAGCCATCTCGGGCCTCTTGTCGACGCTGGATCCGCACAGCCAGCTGCTCGATCCCGACATGTATCGCCAGATGAAGATCGACACGCGCGGCAAGTTCGGCGGCCTCGGCATCGGGATCGCCATTCGGCGCGACCTTTTGACCGTCATCGAGATCCTGGGCTCGCAGACGCCGGCCGCGCGTGCCGGCCTCAAGGCGGGCGACCATATCGTGCGCATCAACGACGAGGCCACGGTCAACATGGCGCTCAACGAGGCCGTGCAGCGGCTGCGTGGCGATCCGGGCACGAAGGTCACCATTTACGTCGAGCGCGACGGCACCAAGGGCACCCGCAAGGTGGTGCTCGAGCGTGCCATCATCGATGTACCCAACGTGATCGGCCTGACCAAGACGTCGCGTCCCAAGATCCTCAAGAACGGCGTGGGCTACATGCGCATCCTCCAGTTCCAGGGCACCACCGCCGAGGACGTGCGCAAGGAGCTTTCGGATCTGCAGAAGCAGGGCCTGCGCGGGCTCATCCTGGATCTGCGCACCAACCCGGGCGGTCTGCTCGATCAGGCGATCAAGGTGTCCGATGTGTTCGTCGAGAACGGGACGCTCGTGACCACGGTCGGCTACGCCGGCAAGCAGCGCGACGAAAAGCGCGCACGCGCCGACGGCAACGAGCCCCACATCCCGCTGGTGGTGCTGGTCAACGGGCAGTCGGCCAGCGCCTCCGAGATCGTGGCGGGCGCGCTCAAGAATCTGGATCGGGCGGTGGTGCTCGGGCAGACCACGTTCGGCAAGGGCTCGGTGCAGGTGCTCTACGACAACGACGATGAGAGCGCCCTCAAGCTCACGATTGCGCAGTATCTGACCCCGGGCGACGTGTCGATCCAGTCGGTCGGCATCACACCCGACGTGCAGACGGTGCCGGTGCGGGTCGAGAAAGAGGGCATCTCGTTCTCGCCCGGCGTGCACGCAACCCTGCGCGAGAGCGAGCTCGAGCAGCACCTCGACTCGCGCAACATCAAGAAAGGCGAGCGGCCCGAGGAGGTCGTGCGCTACCTGGCGCCGATCCCGAAGAAGACGGCCGCTTCGGCGCGCGACGAGGACGAGGACGTGGAGGGGCCCGACGACGAGCCGCCGCCGCCCCCGCCCGAGGCCGATCAGCAGCCGGCCGACGACGTCGAGATCGACGTGGCCCGTGACCTCCTGGCGGCGGTGCCGCAAGGGCTGTGGCGGCGCCGCGAGGTCCTGCAGGCCACCAAGAGCTTCTTCGAGAAGACACGCGCGGCCGAGGAACAGAAGATCGCGGGCGCGCTGGCCAAGCTCGGCATCGACTGGACCGACGGCCCCAGCCAGGGTGCGCCGCGCATGTCGGCGAGCGTCTCGACCGACCGCCCGGGCGCAAAGGTGGCGGCCGGCGAAACCATTCATGTGCGCGCCACCGTACGCAACGACGGCGGCGGCACGGCGCATCAGCTGCGCGCCAAGATCAAGAGCGACTATGCGCTGTTCGACGAGCGCGAGCTGGTGTTCGGCAAGGTCGGACAGGGCGAAAGCAAGACCGCCGACCTGCCGATCAAGGTGCCGCGCCAGGCGCTGACTCAGATCGATGACCTCAAGCTCGAGTTTCTGGAAGCCCACGGAACCCGAGTCGAGCCGGTCGAGCTCAAGGTCCAGATCGATGGCGCCCCGCGGCCCGTGTTCGCCTACACCTACCAGATCATCGACGACGTTCAGGGCAACGGCGACGGCCAGCTGCAGCGCGGCGAGCGCGCCCGGCTGCTGGTGACCGTGCGCAACCAGGGCCAGGGGCGCAGCTACAAGACCCAGGCCACGCTCAAGAACAACAGCGGCCCCGGCGTGTTCATTCACAAGGGCCGCTTCCGGGTCGACAACATCGGGCCCGGACAAAACAAGCAGGTGGCGTTCGAGCTGGAGGTGATGCCCGACCTGCAGGACGACACGGTGCAGGTCGAGCTCGCGGTGGGCGACCAGACGCTGGGCGAGTTCGTCAACGAGAAGCTGAAGTTCCCGGTGGCGACCCAGCCCGGGCGAGTGCCCCAGTCGGCCAGCGGCGCGGTTGCGATGCTCAAGGATCATACCGAGGTGCGGGCGGCTCCCCAGCCCGACGCGTCCGTGATCGGATTCGCGTCCCGGGGCGCCAGCTTCAAGGTCACGGGCCGGGCCGCCGAGTACTACCGGATCGAAGCTGAGGCGGGACGGCCGGCGTTCGTGGCCGCGCAGGCGGTCAAGCCGGTCGGCAGCCCGTCCGCGGGCGGGTTCGAGCCCAACTGGATGGTGTCGCCGCCGCTGCTCGCGGTCAGCTCACCAGCGCTGGAGACGCTCGACGGCAAGATCCACCTGCGCGGCACGGTCAAGGACGAGCGCCGGGTGAGCGACGTCTTCATCGTGGTGCAGAACCGCGGTGCGAAGATCGACTTCAAGAAGGTCTTCTATCGCTCCAATCGAAAGGGCGCGGATCCGAGGAAGATCGACTTCGAGGTCGACGTGCCCCTGTGGGCGGGCGAGAACTTCGTCCACATCTTCGCGCGCGAGAACCCGCAGGTGCAGACGCGGCAGACCCTGGTCGTGCTGCGCGGTAGCCAGGGCCCGGTCGCGCCTCCCGCGTCCACAGAGCGCCCGACCTTCCCACCCGAACGGCGCTGAAGCCGGAAACTTCACCGCAGAGAACGCGGAGAGCGCGGAGAAACCCAGGCTTAACCTTACAACCGCCCGACGTCGCTGTCGCGGACCCACCCCTCGAGCCCATTGGCCAGACGAACCTTGAGCCAGTCCTGATCGCGGTCGGTCAGGCGCAGCTTGAGGCCCGCGTGCACGTCGAACGTGGTCTTGTAGTTGGGGTCGGGCCCTTCCTTGACCGCAACTGCATCGGGCAACACGATCGCCTGATGCACGCGCTCGGCCAGATAGATGCGCCCGCCCAAGAGCAGCCCGGCCGCCAGCGTGGCCAGGGCCAGAAAGGGTGACACCGCCACCAGCCCGGCACGGGTGCCGCCCGAGGGGATGAAGCGCAGCGCGATGAACAGGCTGAATATGCCCACGTAGAGCGCCAGGAAGGTCCAGGTCAGCATGGCCACCGTGAACGCGCTGGTGGCGCGCATCCAGAGCGGATCGCGATCGGCGCCTTCGATCTTGTCGGCGGCGCGGCGCTCGGCCACCTGACGCGCAATGCGCAGGTTATAGGCCGCGTCATCCTGGTCCGGGTCGAGCTGCAAGGCACGCTCGTAGTTGTAGATGGCCGGGCCCAGCCGGCCTGCGCGGTAGTAGGCGTTGCCGAGGTTGTAAAATAGATCCTCGTGCACGACGCCGAGCGCAGCCACGCGCTCGTAGGCCGACACCGCGGCCGCGTAATCGCCCCGGTAGTAGGCCTCGCCGCCTTTCTTGAAGGCCTCGGTGACGGAATCGCCGCGCGCCGGCCCCGCCCAGCAGATCAACCACAGAGAACACAGAGAGCACAGAGAATAAAAAAGGGGCCTTGCAAAGCCTCTGTGTTCTCCGTGTTTTCTGTGGTTCAGCTTTCGGGCTCTCAAGCGGCTTCCTCTCTGACCCGGATGCGCTCGATGTGCGACAAGATCTCGCGCGTGCGCCGGACCGCCGAGCGCATCTCGACCGGCCCGGGCGCCGTGGGAGCGAAGCGTGCGAAGTCGCACGCCTCCAGCTCGTCGACGATCTGGTCGACCACCGGGGTCGGGAATCCGCGGTCGGTCAGGAACGCCCGCAGCTCGCCCAGCGTCATGCCAGCCACGTTGGCCCCGAATCGCTCCTCGATGTGGTCGCGGATGACGCGCGCGATCTCTCCGTAGAAAGCGGCCGGCCGGTTCATGCGGATGTAGTACTCGGCGGCTCGGAAGCGCCGGCGCGCCCGGCCGCGGGCCCGCCGCAGGCGCGCGCGTGGCGTCTCGCGGCGCAGCCGCTCGCGCACCTTGTCGACCAGCACCAGAAGTACGTACAGGCCCACCGGCAGGGCCAGGAAAGGCAAGAACACGGAGCTCTTGTAGAGCACCGCACCGACGCGCGATTGGATGGTCTTGGCGTTGCGCAGGTTCCGAATCGCGGGTGCCAGCACGTTCTCGGTGCCGCCCGCGTTGCCCGCTCCGCCCGCGCCCGCCTCACCGACCACCGCGAGCTTGAGGCGCTCGGAGCGTGCGCTGGCGTATTTCTTGTCGTAGGGATCGAAGTACGACAGCTCGACCGGCGGAATCGTGAGCTCGCCGCCCCGTTGGGGCACCAGAAGATACTCGACCGTCTTCACGCCCTGGACCACGTCGCCGGCGTCGAGGCGATCGGTCACCTTGGGCTCGTAGGTCTTGAAGCCGTCCATTTTTTCGGGCCTGCGCAGCTTGATGTTGCGCAAGTTGCCCTGGCCGGTGACCGTCACCTTGAGCGTGACCGGCTCGCCGGCCGCCACCCGTTCGCGATCCAGCGACGCCGCCACTTGAAATCGGCCGACGTTCGCGGGATCGAAGCCTGCGGGCGCGCCCCCCGGCAGCGGCGCCACCTCGATGCTCAGGGGCGGCGTCTTCTTGACCGCACCGCCGGTGGCATAGAACGCGGTCGAGAAGGTGGTGACCTCGCTTTCCATGGGCCCGATGCTGAGCTTGCCGGCCGAAAGCGGAAACAGCGCGCGCTTGAGCAGCGTGGCGACCGAGTACTCCTGGCCCCGCACCATCTGCCGGTCGTAGAGGAGCCGCTGCGAGGGCACGTACAGCTCTTCGACCCAGAAGCCATCCGTCTTCGGCTCGGTGACCGTGCGGTACTTGAGCACCTCGCTCTGCGTGTACAGGTACCAGGTCACCGTGACCTGCTCGCCCACGAACACCCTGGTCTTATCGGCCTGCACGTCGAGAAACGCCTCGTCGGAGCCCGAGCGTGTGGGCGTGTGCAGCTCCGGCAAAGGCGGCTGGGGCGGCGCGACCGCAGGGCCCGAGCCACCGACGTGGACCGTGAGCGGGCGGGTGGTGTAGGTGCGCCCGCCGTACACCAGCTTGGCCTCGCCGATCCGCAAGGTGCCCTTGCGCCGCGGCCGCAGCACGTAGGTGTAAAACTCGACGTGCTTGACCTGCTGGCCGCGCGCCGGGTCGATCAGCCACTGCGTCGACTGCTGGGGCGTGAACTGCACGATCTCGAAGTCGGGCAGATCGGGCGCCGCGTAGCGAGCGTGCGTGTTGGGGTCGCCGGTCGAGACCTGGATCGTCAGCTGTACGGTTTCGCCGAAGTTGATCTGATCGTTCGAGAGCTGCGCCTCGAATACCACCGGGTCGGCCGCCCACAGCAAGAAAAGGGTGAGGGCGCCTCGTGTCATCAATAATCCTTGGCCGGCTTGCGGCGGCCGTGCGCGCGCATACGCGCCTGCTCGAGCTCGAGGTTCTTCTCGGCGCGCTCGAGCGCGTCGAGCACCGCTTCGGCGTCCTGCTTGTCGAGCGGCTTTTCTTGGGCCTCCTGCGCGGGCGACGGCTTGGGCGCCCGCTCCTGCCGCGCCTGCTGTGGCTGCTGTGGCTGCTGTTGTTGCTGCTGCTGTTGTTGCTGCTGCTGTTGCTGCTGCTGCTGCTGTTGTTGCTGCTGCTGTTGCTGTTGTGGCTGCTGTTGTTGCTGCTGCCGTCGCTGTTGCTGTTGCTGTTGCTGCTGCTGCTGTTGCTGCTGCTTCTTCTGTTCCTCTTCCTGCAACCGGCGCAACGCCATCTCCAGGTTCCACTTGGCCCGCACGTCGCGTGGATCCGTGCCCAGTGCCCGCTTGTAGGCTTCGACGGCGTCCTTGTAGCGCTGCATCTGATAAAACGCGTTGCCCATGTTATAGAACGCGCTCTCCTTGAGCTGCGGATCCTTGGCCTCGGTCGCGCGCAGGAACTCCTTCTGCGACTCGTCGAACTTGCCCAGGCCAAACAGGGCCGCGCCCCGGTTGAAGCGCACACCCGGCTCCTCGGGCAGCGCGCGCGCGGCCCGATCGTACTCGTCCAGGGCCTGGGCCAGCTTGCCTTCCGCAAACAAGCGGTTGCCCTGCTCGACGTGGCTGTTGGCCGCCACGAACAGCGACCCACCCCAGAGCAGCCCCCACAGCGCCCTCATGCGGCCCTCCGCTGCAGGACCCGGCGCCGCTCGCGGAATGCCTTACGGTCGCCCAGGCACGCCTCCCCGACCAGCAGCAGAAACGCCGGGAACAAGAACCAGTGATAGGCCTCGTCGTACTGCTTGACCAGGCGCGCCTCGTGCTCCGTGCGCTGCAGGCTCTTCAAGGCCGCCGCCACCGCCTCCACGCCGAACCGCTTGGGATCGATGCGAAAGTACTCGCCGCCCGTCATCTGCGCCATCTTGCGCAGAGATTCCTCGTCCATGCGCGAGGTGACGTATGCGCCGTCGTCGCGCCGCAGATACCCGACGATCTTGCCGTCCTCGCTGGTCTCGGGCACCAGATCGCCGCCCGTCGACCCGATGCCGACCGCATAGATGCGAATGCCCAGCTTCTGCGCCTCGGCGGCCGCGGCCAGCGGCTCGCTCTCGGTGTCCTCACCGTCGGTGAGCAGCAAGATGACCTGGGCGCGTGGACGCCAGCCCGTGCGACCGCGCGCCAGCATGTCGGTGGCCGCGGCCAGGGCGCGCCCGATCGCGGTGCCGCCGACCGGCATGTCTTCGGGCCGCATGTCGCGCCAGAATAGCTTGGCAGCCGCGTAGTCGGTGGTGAGGGGATACCGGAGCGTCTCGCCCGCGAATGCGACCAGGCCCAGCCGGTCGCCCGAAAGGTCGTCGATCAGTCGCTCCAGCTCGCGCTTCGCGCGCTCGA
>Ga0126376_10001216_pt1 | contig 13726 bp, 5 predicted proteins | sample PanSoiMetPlot_15_FD_92760 | JGI IMG/M metagenome (GOLD analysis project Ga0126376, IMG submission 92760) | Tropical forest soil microbial communities from Panama - MetaG Plot_15 | ecosystem: Environmental > Terrestrial > Soil > Tropical forest > Bulk soil | place: Panama | collected 2016-02-17
AGAACCGGGAGATCTCCTGTACGTCTTGGTCGAAAGATCAAGACCGGTCCGCGAAGGCCATAAACCGAACGGCGGACGTGAACGTACAGGAGAAGTCGGACTGCGCCGTAGTACCTGTGAACCAGCCGAACAACGAAGGGCAACCTTCCACGGAGGCAGGGAGGGAAGGGCGCAGACTAAGGAGAACATCGTTCAAACTCACATGCGCCCGACCCAGAGCGGGAAACGCATGTCCCAGGGCTTGCACGATGTGCGGCAAGCGGCATCCCTATCCTGATGCTCGCTTCGACGCCACTTATCCTTAGTAAGAGCCGTATGCGTAAACGCGCTCGTACGGATCTGTGCGGGGGGCGGCCAGCAATGGTCGTCCCTACCGCGACAGTTAGAGGGCCACCTTCCCCCTAGCAGAATTACCTGTTAACTGTACGTTCCATAATTATTTGGTGGTGCTCTAATTTGATATTAGGACACTACCAATTATTTCTTGCTGTTTTCTCGCGGCCTCTGCCGCGTGAAAGCACACCTTCTTTTATGGTCCAATTATGGTCCACTAACTCTTCCTCACCGCTCCAACAACAACTTTGGGAGCCACCCGCGTCGCCTGATTCAATCAGTTACGACCCAATTGGTCGCTGTCACGGCAGAGGCCGCGGGTTCGAGTCCCGTCGTCCCCGCCATTCTAGAATCAAGCCTTTACGATACAGATCCCATTTGAAAGCTACTCCAGTCCTGATCCAAGTCTGAACTGTTTCAAGAAGATTCTTATGGACCACTTTTTTCATTGCTTGTTTAGGTCTACGTAATATAGATCGGTTGCCACCTCGAACTCGTCTTTGTCCAGCGAGGTCTGCATTGAATTCCAACTCGTTGTCGGATAGATAATCTGCCAGTGGTCGGGGGAGCCTACGCGCATCGGCATGGAGAAGTCCACCTCATCGGCACTCCACTTGTACATCACCATCCCCATCGCCTCACCAAACAACAGTTCCAAACGGGGAATTTTGGCGTGCCGCAGATATTGTTCGAAAATCGGCGTCAAATTTACGCCACTCTGCTGATTGAAATAGGAGATTACGTCTTCCGACGAGATGGTCTGATATTTGAAGTGCTGGTAGAAGTTATAGAGCAGCGTCCACCATTTCGCATCATCGTCTATAACGCTGCGCATAGTGTTAAGCATCAAAGCGCCCTTGAAGTATTGGTCTTCTGTGGGATCTGCATTCACGCCGTGCTCAGCAATGATGGGGCGCAGGTTATGTATCTTGGGTTTGTAGCCATTGAGGTACTTCATGGCATCGGCCTTGCCCCAACGATATTCCACATAGAGGCTCTCGAGGTAAGTTGCCCACGCCTCGTGAATCCACATATCCGAAGGATCGGCAGCAGTGACGCTATTGCCAAACCACTTATGGGCGCTCTCGTGAATGATGATGAAATCGAATCGCGGGCTTATGCCAACTCCGGTCCAATCCCGCCCCAGGTAGCCATTTTGGAAGAGGTTGCCGTAGGTAACGGCACTCTGATGTTCCATTCCGGAATATGGCGCTTCGATCAACTTATAACCATCCTCGGGGAAAGGATAAGGGCCGAAGTAGTGCTGGTATGCCTCCAGCATCCCTTTGGCCTGCGCGAATTGCATTTTTGCCTTTGCTAGATCTTCGGACAAAGCGAAGAAGTCGAGATTCAGATCGCCAAGCTGTTCGGAGAACTGAACGTAGTTGCCAATATTCAGAGAAACGTCATAGTTGTTGATTGGGTAGTGAACGCGCCAGTCCCAGCGGGTATAGCCGTCGCCGAGATCGGTTTTCCCCACAAATTTTCCGTTGGAAACATCGACCAGGCCGTTGGGGATGGCGACGCTGATGTCCATATTCTCGACCTCATCGCGCCACTGGTCTTTGTTGGGCCACCAGACACTTGCGCCGATTCCTTCGCAAGCAGTGTTGATCCAGTCGTGTCCGGAAGTGTCTTTCTTGAACGTAATGCCGCCGAAGCGGCCGGTCTCCGAGGGATGGCCGGAATAATAAAAGTCGATGGAATAGACCTGACCGCTATGTAGGGTCTCTGGGAAATCGATGAAGACCGCGGCCGTATCGCGCTCGAATTTGAGGGGAGCCGTGCCATAGAGAATCCTGTCGATCTGTAGCGCCTCGCTCAAATCGAGCTGGATGCGTCGGTCATCCTTGAGCATGCGGAAGCGAATCGTGTTCTTTCCGCTGATGAATTTCTGAGCCGGATCGATCCGGATGTCCAGGTGCTAATAGAGGAGATCGTTGTTGTCGCGGTATGGGCCGTAGGTGCCACGCAGCATCTGGAAGCGTGTAGGAATGGGAGCACCGGCGTCGTTCGGGCGGATGCGCGGTTTGGGTTTCTCGGCAGGAGCGGCGGTTTTACTCGCCTCCTGAGCAAAGGACGGGCTTACGTTCCCGACACACAGAATTAAAGAAGAGCCCGATCAGAGATCGAAGCGCTGATGATTGTATGGATCCCATACAGTTCATCGCGGACCCGCCGGGAGATGCTCGGTCAAGTATCGTGCGAGCAAGTGATACAAGTGCACGGTCGTGCCCGTGCCTTCAAAGATAGCGTGCGAGCGATCGGGATAGGTCATGAAGTCGAAAGGTTTCCCGAGGGAGATGAGCTTGTTCACCAGCAACTCCGTTCCCTGGTAATGAACGTTATCGTCACCGGACCCGTGCACAATCAGCAGGTGGCCCTTTAATCCTGCCGCGAAGTTGATCGCCGAACTCTGCTTGTAGCCGTCGACGTTGTCTTGAGGCAGACCCATGTAGCGTTCCTGGTAGATCGAGTCATATAGGCGCTGGTCGGGCACCGGCGCGACCGCCATGCCGACCTTGTAAAGATCGGGCGAGCGAAACATCAGGTTGAGAGTGTTGGTGCCGCCGCCGCTCCAACCCCAGACGGCGACGCGGTCCAGATCGACAGTGGTGTCCACCTTGCCGAGCGAACGAAGAGCCTGCGCCTGCTGTTTGGACGAGAGAACGCCGACATCGCCATAGACGGCCTTGCGCCAGGCACGGCCGCGTGGCGCGGGAGTCCCGGAATTGTCGAAGCTGAGCACGAGGTATCCGAGGGAAGCAATGTAGCGGTGGAAGAGGGCGCCGTTCCCGCCCCAGCGGTCGAGCGTGGTCTGCCCCGCTGGTTCGCCGTAGATGTTCACCAAGACCGGGTATTTCTTCGAAGGATCAAAGTTGGACGGCTTGATCATCCAACCGTCTACCATGACACCGTCGCCGGCATCGACCTTGAAGAACTCCGCCGGCGCTGTGAGGAACTGCGCGATCTTCTTCTTGGATTCTGTGTTATCGCCGCTCATACGTGTGGGCTTGTGATCTGGCAGAGACACAAATTCGCGCAACCCAGGATCATTCATGCTGGAGAAACTGTGAAACGCGTATTTCCCGTGTGGGGAAATATCGTAATTGTTCACGCCGACGAAGTTGCCCGGAGTGACGCGCACCGGATCAGCCGAGCCGTCGAGCGGTGAGCGGTAGAGATAACGCTGAGTCGCGTTGTCGGGAGACGCAATGAAGTAGAGCCAACCGCCTTTTTCGTCGATACCCTCAATCCCCGCGGTATCCATGGCCCCGCGCGTAACCAGCGTTTCATGGCCGCTGCGATCAACCGCCCACACGTGCATCCACCCGTCCTTTTCGCTGACGGCGAGGAACTGGCGGCCGTCATGAATCGGCTGCGCTTCCGGCAATCCCCCAAAGCCGACGGTGATGAAGGCGTCGTCGTGATCGCGCCACATCTGGTGGACAGCGCCTGAGCCGGCGTCGGCGAGGAGATAATTGTCGGTGTTCTGCAGGCGATTGAGTTGCTGAATGAGAAGAGTGTCAGCATCGGCCCACTGCATGCGGGCGATATAGTTTTGCCGCGGATCGCCAGGGGCCTCCATCCACTTCACGGTGCCCTTGCCATCGGCATTCACTACGCCGACGCGCACGGCGGAATTCGTAGTTCCTGCCAGCGGATAAGGAACTTGCATCTGCACCGGATACGGACCTGTCCGGGGATAGGGAATGTCCGTGATGATTTCGCGCTCTTTGCCGAGGTAGTACATGAGCGCGAAGTCTCCGACGCCGTGCAAATCAAATTGCCAGAACGCGATTCGCTTGCCGTCAGGGCTCCAACGAAAACAGTCGTGCAGGCTTAATTCTTCGTCGTTTACCCAGTCGGAGGCGCCATTGATCACAAGATCGGAGCCGTCGTGAGTGATGCGCTGAATGTCTCCGCTCGCGAGGTCTTCGACATATATGTCATTTTTCTTAACGTATGCGACCTTCGTCGCCTCGGGATTGAATTTGGCATACATCAAGCTGGCCTCGGGCGCATCTCCGCCCAGCTTCTTGAGCTTGCCGGTCGCGCGGTCGAAGAGCCAGTAGTCACCACGAGAATTGGTGCGCCACACACGGTGCGTATTCGCGAAAATCAGGACCTGTTGGTTATCCTTCGACCAACTAAGCGCGGCGATCTGTAGCGGCTCTTTCCCACTTGCAGGCGTGAGGTGCGCAGCCGTGATCAGGACCTCGCGGTTCTTGCCCGTCGCGGTGTCGTACTTCACAACGTCACTTGCATAACCACCGGCGGCTGGTTCCGTCTCAATATAGGATTGCCCGCCATCGAACCAGCGCGGTGGAGATGAAGAACGGTCGCGGAATTCACCAGTGAAGATGCGAGTGATCGTGTCCTTTGGCGTCTCCGCCGGCGGCCCAGCTTGCTGCGCGAACGACACGGCAGACAACAGCAGGATTGAAACAAACCTGAACCGCCGAAGGTCATGCTGGTCCATGAGATTCTCCGAGTGAATTAGAAGGAGCGATGGTACGGTAGAGCATGGAAGAATGCCAAACCTGAGCCCGCGCCGCGAGCTGGGAAGTGCACCATGCGAATCCCACTAGTGCACGGAGTGACGTTGATTCTGATGCATCGCAGCCGCGGCGCTCTACAATCACTAGCTTCGGGCAATCGCGGTGATGATTTTCGCCAACGCATCAACATCGCGTACGTCGATGACTTCCCCGGCAGAGTGCGAGTAGCGTAACGGCCAACCGAGAGCCACATCGGTTGTGCCGTAAATCAGAAACGTGGCTCCATCGTTTCCCCCGCCGGTGATACCGAATTGTGCTGCAATGTTATTGGAGCGGGCGATCGAAACAACCTTGTCCGAAAGTTTACGTGGAACAATGTTGGAGTTGTTTATTGCCCGCACCACGAAACGATTTCCCAGAATGGCATTGCCGAACCGCTTAGACTCCAAAGGCGAATCGGCGCTGACAAACGTGTCGACGGCAAATACGTAGGTCGGTGTGCGTCCCTGCGCGACCATGTCCTTGGCAGCAGCTCCCTCGAGTCCGAGTTCTTCACGCGTCGACCCAATGAATGTTATGTCGCGATTCGCCAGTTCAGGCGATTTCAAGTTTTCTCCAGTGCCCAGGTAGCCGATACCCAAGCAGCACAGCCCACTCTGTCGTCCAAGGCACGTGCGCTCGCCTTCGTTCCCAACAGCTTGCGATACCGTCTAGGAATTGTGACGAAATCACGATATAAAACGGAATGGAGCCGACGAATGGCGCGCCTGTCTCGTTAGAATCCACATCACTGTTCCATACCGGGAACCAGAAGTCGCGATAGCCGCCTGCAGCTCCGTTGTTGTAAGCGCGGAGCTTAGGCGCTCCCGGCACGGAGAGGTTCTGGACGTTGTACATCAAGTGAATGATGCGAGCTTCAAAGTCAGAGAGGCGAGGGGGATTTGCATTTGGAACGACGGGAAAGAATCCTTGAACCAGGAAGGAAAATTCATCACAGCGTTTGCGCGTATGGAACTACGCTGCGAATCCACCACTCGGCATTCCCGGACCGCTGACTCGATAGAAATAAGTAGTGTCGTACTCCAGATTTCGCAGGTACGGCTGAGGACCCTGCTTGCAAGCGAGCTAACGCCGCGACAACCGCCCGCGTCGATTGATCTTTTCAGAGTTTCCTATGATTCGGAAGCGAGATGGAGTTTCATCGTTCGCAGCTCTTATTGCGCAAACGCAGGTTACAGTTTGGTCGCGGTTTATTGAATTTCGTGTTGCGATCGACGACACCGAGTTCGCAGGGAACAGAAACCTGCATTAGATCGTGGGCAGATGGCACTGGACACTTGAGAATCGTGACTGCAACTCCCTCGTCGCAGTGTTCGCTGCAACGATCCTCCCCATGATTTCAGGCTGCCGTCCCTGAAAGAAAGGCCGCGAGTGTGCGCAATTCCGAGCGGTTCAAGTTTTCCGGGAACCCAGTCCACGGAAAAGGTGCTTTGCCATGCAGCAGCTTGTAGGAACCTGGTCTTGCTCCCAAATCAAAAAAGCCCTGGGCGCCTAGGCGCCCAAGGCCGTGTTTTCTTTTCGCTTTTATCTAGCGAAGCTATTGTTCATCATCATCGCTTTGGCGCAGGCTGTTCTTGAGCGAGGTGGCTTGAGCATCGAGCGGGCTCAGCGGTTCGAGACCGAAACGCTCCTCGATCGTCTTGAGAATCGAAAGCGTGCTGTACTGCGTGTGGTCTACAAAATGGCGCCTGGCAAGTGGCCCGATGATGATGCCGGGAACGCGGCTACCATTGCCCCAGATCCCGGTGACTGGCGGTGTTACGTGATCCCAGCGACCGCCGTGTTCGTCATAGGTCACAACAATGAGGGTGTTCTCCCAATAGTCGCTGTGTTTCACTGCGTTCACAAGATCCGCCACGTGCTGCTGACCCCGCAACAGCCCAGCGTATCCTGGATGTTCATTGTCAGGTCCCAGCGGCTTAATGAAGGAAACCGCCGGCAGGCGTTCTCCTTGGAGATCCAGGAAGAAGTCATTTTCATCCTGCAGGTGCGCCGCGGATACTGGGTTGCGGGCGCCATTCTTGAAAGGAGCATAGTTGTCGTAATAAGCGAACGGTTGGTGATGCCACTGGAACAGTGGATCCACCGGCGCGTTCGGAGGTACGGTGCCGTTGTTGGCGGGGTTGCTGACGGTGCTGGCCAGGGCGTTATCCCACCCACCTGAGTACCACTTCCAGTTGATATGCTTCGCGCTGAGCCGGTCGCCGATTGTTTCTATGAAGGGGCGCTTATTGGGATCGGCGGTGGGATCGCTGTCATTGACGGATGGCAGCAAGGCCGGGCCTGCCCCGGAAAACGTGGGAATCAGGTTCGCAGAGAAAATCGTATTCACGGCGTAGTTCTTGTCGAAGGTAGCCGTAGGAACAGTGAACGACACGCCACCGATTGGCGTGATGTTGCCGTCGTGCACGATCTTGCCGGTAGTCGGATTCACCTTAAGTTGTCCGTCAGCATCCAAGACCGCTTGCATCCCTGTCGGTGCGTTCGGATAGACCGGAGCTTGCGCCGCGATCAGGAACTGGTGATTGAGGAACGATCCGCCAAACGCCGCATGGAAGAAGTTGTCGTCCAGCGTGTAATGCTGAGCGAGCAGCCCTTCAGGCAGGTTAGTCGCATCAAAGTAGCTCATGGTCAGGCCGGGGTTGTCACTCCAAGTGACGAACCAATCCATCGCTCCCCCATTGATTTGCGACTGCTCATGCCAGAAACGGTGAACGAGGTCGCCCGTGGTGTCGTTGGTCATTAGGCTTGAGTTCGTCAGAATGTTATATGGAAGCAGGGTATTGAGTCCGGGCGTAAACCGCATATCGATCTGCCCGTTGTTGATCGGTGGCGGGGGCGTGGTGAGCGTCAGTGATCCGGACACCAGGCTAAACGGCTTCCCTGTTTGCTGACTGAGAGGTTGGTCGAACCGATCGGTCTGATTCAGGGACGCGGGCGAGGCCTGCGCCAGACCATTGGCTCCCGGGAATAGGCCGTATAAGGAGTCGAAGCTCCAGTTCTCCTGATAGATCACTACGATGTGCTTGATATCGCGCAGCTGAGGGTCAGGCTTAAGTCCTTGGCCAAAAGCAAGGGCGGAGATCAGACAAAGAGAAATGGCAAGCAGAACCAAGCGCCACGGTGTTCGCCGAAAGTCTTTCGGTGCGGAGTACGTTTCCATTCAACTACCTCCTGTTTTTACTCGCCCTCTTATACGGACATCGCGTTACGCAAGCATTACGCGCGTATCAATATCCAGCTAAATCCGGACGAGGATCTGCGGAAAAGAATCTATCTTCCACGGCAGGCTGGCAGAGCGGAAGGGAGTACTTGAACCGGTATTGGTGCCGAAACGGCACGGGTGAAAAGCGGTTTTGCTATCATCTGTTCTCTTTATTCTCTATCTACTTACATGAAGATTCCTTGCAAGGTTTGATCGAAGAAAGCATGTGCCTGATGATTGCGATTCGGTTGCGGTTGGATGAATAGCACATGAAGGTCGATCGCGACTTGCGCTATCAAGAATTGATGAGCTTTATGTAAAGAGATGTAAACCGTCTCGGCACAACCCCGCGCTAGGCGTGAAACTGCTGGCACTTTGTTGGAGCGACTAAGTTAAAAGATATCCACTCGCGCCGTAACTCACTGGTACTAAGTATGAATTTCATAAGTGTGTAATTCACCATACCTTTAAGTTTTCCCAACACAATCTCAATACGGTGCTCCTAAGGTTTTGGAGTCCTGCTCGAAGCAGCGGTTAAGCGCGGGCTAATTTCCACCTGCGGTGCCCTCTTCTTGTCCCGTAAGAGACATGGCACCAGTCTTTAGTGTCACAGAACTCCGGGAGTAAGCATGACATCGTTAATCCCCGTGCATGAGCGGATGTCGTTCCTGCGATACCGACTTGGTTTAAAAATTATTGCTGTCTGCTCGATTGTCGCCTTCCTATCGTCAGCCGCATATGCGCAGGTAGATCGCGCTGCCCTGAATGGAACTGTGACCGATCCAGATGGACGCGTCCTGCCTCGCGTTGTCGTATTGGCGAGGCAACAAGCAACCGGACTTTACCGGCAGGCGGTCACCTCCTCGCAAGGGACCTACGACATTCCAGAGCTTCCGATCGGAACTTATACCGTCACGTTCATGCACAAGGGATTTCGATCATCGCGCTTCGACGATGTGATCGAGGAAGTGGGAAGAACTCGAACCTTGAACGTCAGGCTTCAACTGGCCGAAGCCGCGGAGCAAGTGAATGTCTCAGCGGCGACGCAGCCGCTTGATCAAACTTCGGACTCGCTGGCAACCGAGATCGAGCAGAAGCAGGTGGATGAACTTGCTTTGAACGGACGTAACTGGGCCAATCTGACCGCGCTTGCTGCCGGCGCGATTGACACCGGTGGCAGCAATCAGAGAAGCATCCGCTTTGCAGGCAGAGGTCGTGACGACAACAATTTCACTTTTGACGGCATCGACGCGACCAACGTCATTAATCAAGCCCAGCAGCCCTACGTTCGCCTCGCAATTCCTCTCGACACGATTCAGGAAGTAAAAGTTGACTCGATGCTGGCGACCGCTGAACTGGGCGGCACTGGAGGAGGGCAGATGGTAGTGACGTCGCCCTCCGGCACAAATCTATTTCATGCGCGTCTGTTCGAAGCGCTGCGGAACAACGCTTTTGACGCCAGACAGCCAATCGACGCTTTGAATCCAAGGCAGCCACCGTTTCACCTGAATCAGTTCGGCGGATCAGTGGGTGGTCCCATCGCTCGCGACCAAGTGTTTTTCTTTGCCTCTTACGAAGGGTATCGACAGAGCTTAGGCCAAACCCTAACCGGTTTTGTCCCGAGCGCAGCCTTTCGCGCAAAGGTATTCGCTCAGGCTCCCGCATTGGCTCCAATCGTGAGTGCATATCCGGAAGGGCAGACGCTCATCAGCCCGAATGTTGCCCGCTTCGTAAGTGAACGATCACAGGACGTGCACGAAGACTCTGGCATGTTCCGTCTGGACTACCGCTTCTCCGACAAGACGACGGCCTTTGCTCGCGCGAACATCGATAGTGCACTCAGCAATGTTCCCCTTGCAAGTTCGGGACAGTTCCTGAATGGGCAGACGGAAAGCAAATCTGGACCAGTCAACACCGCCATTGAAGTGTTGCACATCTTTTCTTCCACGCTGGTGACTGAAGCAAAGTGTGGATTCAACCGCAGTACTGCGTTCACCACGAACATCAACCAAACGGGATCGCTCTATGCCATTTCCGTTCCCGGGTTCACCACGTTGAACAATAATCGCGTCAACACCGGAGTAGGAAATTCCTTTTCTGGCATCGACAACTTGACCTGGTTGAAAGCACGACACGTGGTGAAGACAGGTTTTGAAATTCGTCGCATTCAGGTGAACCAGGGCAGCATGGCGAACGGAACAATCGCCTATGCCTCAACGGATGCCTTTGCCGGCAATCAGGTGAACTCCGCCACTCTGGTGGCCGCGTTGCCGGTCAACGGTCTGCGCAAGACGCAATACTTTGGGTACTTTCAGGACGAATTCAAACTGCGCCCAAATTTCACGTTAAACCTCGGAGCGCGCTACAGCTTCTTCGGCATATTCCATGAAGTGCTTGGTCGGGCGAATCCATTTGATTTTGCCACTTGCGGTCCCGCAGGCTTTTGCGGAGCTGGCGCCAGTTTCGGAGAGCCGAACTACGGAGATATAGATCCTCGCGTCGCCTTTGCATGGGCGCCTGGAGCGCTTGGAGGCAAGACCGTCATTCGAGCGGGATTCGGTATCTACCACGAAGACGGCCAGCTGGATGATCAGAACTTGCCAGAATCGAACGAGGTGCTTCGTTACTCGTTGTCGAAGAAGACAACGGCCGGGCTGGCGTTTCCAATCGATTCATTTCTTACCGGTGCCACAGGAATAATTTCTCCGCGCGCGGAAGATCGGCGTCGCAAGGACACAAGCGTGAACCAATGGGGCGCTTCAATTCAACAGGCCTTGCCAGGCAATTTTGTCGGGACAGTCTCTTACGTTGGCAGCAAGGGAACTCATCTCCTCACACTCTCGGAAGTTAACGTCATCACCCCCATTACGGGAACTAGGCCTTTTTCCTCGTTTGGGCAGATCGACTGGCGAGGCAATACCAATAACAGCAGTTACAACGGTTTGTCGGCGGCAGTGAGACGTTCCTTCTCACAAGGGCTATTGGTTGCTGTCAACTATATGTACTCTCACGAGATCGACGATGGCTCCAACGGCAGCGGGGACGGCGATTCGCTGGTCGCCCAAAACGTCGCATGTCTTCCCTGCGAGCGCGCGAGCGGGGCCTTTGATGCACGCCATGTCGTAAGCGCAAATTCCATCTATGAGCTCCCGTTTGGGCTTGGAAGGCAATATTTGAGTGCGCCAGGATTCTTGCGCAGTATCTTCGGATCGTGGGAGCTTATCTCGATGGTCTCAGCCCATACCGGATTCCCGGTCAACGTCACCATCGATCGGGACGCTTCTGCTGTTCCCGACGGCAACAGCAGGAATCAACGTCCCAATCTTGTACCTGGAGTGTCATTGACTCCGCCAACTGGCTCGACCATCGCGCAATGGATAAATCCGGCTGTCTTTGCGATTCCTGCCGCCGGTACGTTTGGCAATGCCCCGAGAAACATTGCACGTGCACCGGGCGTGTGGCAGGTAGACACCGGATTGGGCAAGCGTATCGCGGTCTCCGAGCGTGTTCATCTTCAATTTCGAGCGGAGGTGTTCAACATCTTCAATCATCCGCAATACGCAGCCCCGCAGGCGAACCTTTCGTCAGGTCCCGGAATCTTTGGATCGATTATCTCGACGGTCAACACAGGACCAGTGGGAACCGGCACTCCGCGTCAGATGCAGTTTCTCTTCCGTGCTGAGTTCTAGGGTGCAGCGCAGGATGGAATCTTATTAGCTTATGACGATGTATTCGTAGAGTGGGCCGAAATAGGAAGACCACACAGACGTTGGGAGAATACTGTTTAGGACCACAACTCGCGGAGAAGTAGTTGTTTACTTCGCCTTCCGACAATGGGTCGGTTTTTCGATCGTCCCACTTTAGAACTGCCACGTAAATTGTGCGCTCGACTACAACGAGAGTTGCTTGAGCGCGTTCATCAGATTCCAACAAACAATTCACATGTTCGGAACCATTTCGAAATGCGCATTCCATAGACTTCCTCACTGGCGGGATCCATCCCATCCCGTTAATCGAAGGAGGAACTGATGAACGCAAAAGCTTCCGGCAAGAAAGGTTACCGGCGTTGGCTGTCGCTGGCAGCCGTGTCTTTGCTGGCTCTCTCTGCCCTTCCCAGTTGGGGACACAATCGTCTCAAGCTTGACGATGACGACGATAAGAATCAGAAGTCAGTGACACCGCCGGGCCTGTCTATAACCCCAACGGATTTGCCTCATGCCGTGCAGCAGGTGTTGAATCCCGGCCTAACCAATTATCCGAAGTTCGTCGCGGGTGAGGCGGTAAAGGCGGTGGTCAGCCCAGACGGCACGACCCTGGCAATTTTGACCGCAGGCATGAACTCGCTGATCGACTCCACCGGTTTGAAAGCCGACACGGCCGCGTCCACCCAGTTCCTCTTTCTCTACGACATTACTAGTTCGAATAAGACAAAACCTGTCCTGAAGCAAGTCATCCAGCAGCAGAATGCACATGTGGGTCTGGTCTGGGCGCCAAATAGCAAGACTCTGTATGCTGCCGGTGGCTGCGACGACGTGGTGTACGTTTACAGCAACAATGGCAGTGCATTCGCACCAAGCGGCACTATTAGTCTTGGCCACGCACTAAAGGGCTGTGCCAGCAATTCAGGCCTGGGTCGGGGTGTCGGGTCCAACGCATCTGGACTTGCAATTTCAGCCGACGGCAAGACGTTGGTCGCCGTTAACAACTACAACGATTCCATTAGCGTAATTGATACGGCAAGTGGAACCGTGCGATATGACTACGACCTGCGCCCTTATTCCACGCCGGGCGCTACGGATGGCACAAAGGGCGGCACGTTCCCCTTCTCCGTCGTCTTGAATGGCGCCACCGCCTATATCGGCTCTGATCGGGATCGTGAGGTCGTCGTCGTGAACGTTGCCGGCCAAACTGCGGGTTCATTTGTGGCTCGCATCCACCTTGATGGCAATGCGAACGGGATGACACTTAGCGCAGACGGTTCCACGGTCTTCGTTGCCCAGGATAATCAGGACCAGGTCGCCGTCATTAACACAGCGACGAACACGATCACTAACAAGATCGACACGCGTGGGCCCGCCCGTCTGAATTTCCCTGCCAACACAACGGGCGCAGCGCCGACCGCCGTAACCATTAACCCGGTCAACAAAACGCTATATGCCGTGAATGCAGGTTCGAACTCGATCGCCGTGATTCCTCTTACAGGCTCAGGTGCTTTCAAAACGATCGGGCTTCTTCCCACCGCCTACGACCCGACTGATGTTGCCTTCAGCGCCGATGGCAGCTGGATGTATATCATCAACGGCAAGAGCATTACAGGCCCGAATCCTGGCTATGGTTTCGGCAACTTAGCCTTGATCCAGTACATCACCTTCCCGGGCGGCAATGCAGCGGAGTCCGCTAAGTTGAATGCGAACAACCAGTATCAATTTCAACTCGAACACGCATCGCTCGTCAGCGCTAAAGTGCCGGACAAGGACGACCTCGAGGATTTGACCTCACAGGTAGCAGCCAATAACGGCTACCGGCATGAATCCTCCGACGAGGATAACGAGAAGATGAAGTTCCTTCATTCGAAAATCAAGCACATCATCTACGTCGTAAAGGAAAACCGTACCTTCGATCAGAT
>Ga0126376_10001218_pt1 | contig 13718 bp, 7 predicted proteins | sample PanSoiMetPlot_15_FD_92760 | JGI IMG/M metagenome (GOLD analysis project Ga0126376, IMG submission 92760) | Tropical forest soil microbial communities from Panama - MetaG Plot_15 | ecosystem: Environmental > Terrestrial > Soil > Tropical forest > Bulk soil | place: Panama | collected 2016-02-17
GACATCCGTGCCAAGGGCGGCGCTCTCAGTATCCAGAAGGGGCGCAGCGGTCGTGACCTCCACCGTCGTGATCACCCCCAGCGGGTGCAGCGTGAAATCGATCGTCGTCTGCTGGTCCACCTGGAGCACGACGTTTTTCTGCTCCGTGGCGCGAAACCCCGCGCCCTCAGCCTTGATCGTATACACCGCCGGCCGAAGGCCGGTCAGGATGTACATGCCGTGGTCGTCGGTAGTTGCCGTGGCTGGGATGCCGGTGGCGTCGTTCGTAATCGTGACCGTTGCTTGCATGACCAGCGCACCGCTCTGATCCTTCACCACACCGCGGACCTGAGCCGTGTAGCTCGCCTGTCCCCAGGCAACGTTGGCTAGAACCAAGAGAATCGTGAAAATACCGGCATTGAATGCACAGAGAAGACCACAGCGGACACGCATAGCAGGCCTCCACAAAATTGGCTTTCATATTATTACGAGTCAAAACTATTACTTTCGATTATGCCGAAAGTCAAGATAATTCGCAGGGAAAGTGCAACCTCCACCCGGCGGCTTACCGGAGCGGGAACTGCCCCCTAAGTCGTTCCTCTGGTGCTATTAGTTGGATTCGGTAAGTTAATAAGAATCAGCAGCTTAAGGAACGATCACGGCCGCTCCGTCGATAGCATCATTCTTCACCGCCAACAGCGCCTCATTGGCCTGATCGAGCGGGAAAACCGTGACTTTCGGACGCAACCCAATTTGTGCCGCCAGTGCGAGAAAATCGCGGGCATCCGCGCGTGTCATGTTCGCTACGCTTCGCATCTGACGCTCGCCCCAAAGTAGTTGGTCGTAGTCAAACTGCGGGATACGATCGAGATGAATCGCGTTGATGGCCACCACGCCGCCTTTTCGCAGGCTCGCAAGTGCAGCGACCACCACATCGCCGGACGGGGCGAAAGTTACTGCGCGGTCGAGCTCCACCGGAGGCTTTTCCGTTTCGCTTCCCACCCAAGTAGCACCCAGCGATTCGGCCAACTCCCGGTGCGATTTCCCGCGAGTGGAAACATAGACCTCGCACTGCCACGCCCGCAGCACGGCAATCGCCAAGTGTGCGGAAGCCCCGAAGCCGAATAAGCCGACGCGTTCTCCCGCCTCGACTCCCGCCACTCTCAAGCTGCGAAATCCGATGATCCCCGCACAAAGCAGAGGAGCAGCATGCAGATCGTCCAGAGCATCAGGAAGCGGGAAGACGAAGTCGCTACGTGCAAAGGCAATTTGCCCGTACCCACCCGCGGCGGTGTAGCCCGTGAACGTGGGTGAATCACACAGATTCTCCATGCCTTTCTGACAATAGAAGCATGTTCCATCCGTTCCGCCGAGCCATGACACGCCGACCCGCGCCCCCAGCGGAAGCTCAGGAGTGGCGCCATCGATGACGTCTCCAACAATCTGGTGTCCGGGGATCAGTCGCACCTGCTTGGCGGGCAGTTCTCCTTCCACGATGTGCAGATCGGTGCGACACACTCCGCAGGCGCGCACTCGCAGCAACACGTGCCCTGATCTGACGCGAGGATCGGCGACGTCCACAATTTGCAAAGGGCGTTCTGAAATGGGAGCAGGCGCAGCGAGGATGGCGGCTTTCATGACAGGAACTTACTACCTTTAATGATGCCAGAGACCATATCGCCGTACCACCGCCAACGGTATGCAAACCACATTGACTGGATGCGCAGGGTCTGCCTGGGAGTCAGAGTGGTTTAAGAAATAGTGTGACTTTCTTGTGTGCACTCAGACTAGTTGTCATGCAGAGCGGAGCCGGAGTGCAGCGAAGCGGAACTCCGGCGCAGTCGAAGCATCCCTACCTCAGAACAACTGCTGCGCGAGACTCGGTACGCTCGACTCCTCTATCGTGCCAGCGTGAACGTTGAAACAAAGAGTACGCAGAAGGCGGCAGCGTGTTTCACTTCGCTCCAACCCAGTCGGCGCACGATCAACGGCGTGGGTTCCTGAACAAAGTAGAACCATCCGCGGAAGAGAAGTGGCGCAAATGCAATGGACGCAATCGGTGGCATCAGCCGAGCCATGCAGACCAGGGTGATGATCGCCGTCATGAACGCCTGCCCCGCCGCAAAAGCCCAGCCACGGGACAATTTCGCGCGGAAGCCCTCGATCTTGGCGGTATGAATGCGCAGTTGGACATAGTGAATCTGGTCGCCGGCGAACAGAATGTTGGCCAGCCAGAGCATCCATGCAGTCGCATTGAAGTGACCGGTGATGACGTAGTAGGCAGCAGGCGCGGACGCGGTCAATCCGATCGTGCCCACCATCTCGGAGAGCATCCGTGTGCGGCGTCCCATCTTCTTGAGCAGTGCTTGTCCAATGAACGCTGCCGCCACGGCAGCGCCGAGCGGCCACAAGTCGGCATTTCGCCCGGCCCAGAGCAGCGCGCCAAGAGCCACAGCTGCCACGGCCCCCAGTATTGCAATCACCGACTTCACCGTGCGCGCTTCTTCGCTGGTTTCGGCTTTCATGGCAGTAGTGCCCAGCAGGCTCTCGACAGGCGTTCTCAACCAGAACAGGGCGAACGCGGCAGCCGATAGCAGGATAAGCGGAAAAATGTGGCTGCATTCGCGAAACGCAACTCCGGCGCCGGTAATCATGGGAACCAGCAGCAATCCCCACGCCCCGTGCTCGCGCGGCACAATGAGTGCTCGATGCCGTTCGCGGCGCGCCTTTGCTACCGCCGCGTCGGGTCGAGTCGAAGTAAGTTGGCTGCTCTCTGGGAGTTGAGTGATAACTGACATTTTAGTGCCACCCTGCCATGTGAATGTGAGACATCCCTTTAACCGCGCGCATATATTGCGCACGCTCAAACGCTCCCGGGTCCGGACAGCGAAGCTGGCTCATGCTGCCCTGCATCTGCTGCACCGATTCGTACTCGTGCTCCTCCATCCACTCGCGCAGTTCCCGATCGACGTGCCGCAGATGATTGACGCCATGCCGCATGAGAGATGAGCACAGCATCGTCACGTTCGCTCCGACCATCAACAATTTCACGACGTCTTCTGCGCTGTGAACGCCGCTCGTTCCCGCAAGACTGGCTTTCACGCGGCCATATAGAATCCCGATCCATGTAAGAGGAAGCCGCAACGCCTGCTGCGAGCTCAACAGAACATTCGGACGAATCTCCAACTCTTCCAAATCGATGTCCGGCTGATAAAAGCGATTGAATAGCACCAACCCGTCGGCACCAGCCTCGTCGAAGCGGTGAGCCATATTCGCAAAGTTACTGAAGAACGGACTCAGCTTGACTGCGACAGGAATCGTAACCGTGCTCTTTACCGCTCGTACGATGTCGAGATAACTTTTCTCCACATCAGCAGCCGTAACTTTGGGATCGGTCGGAATGTGATAGATGTTGCACTCGATCGCATCAGCTCCCGCCCTCTGGACCTCGGCCGCGAACTTCGTCCATCCGCCCAGCGTCGATCCGTTGAGGCTCGCAATTATGGGAATCTTTACCGATGATTTGGACTTCCGTATGTGATTCAGGTATCCGTCCGGCCCTGTGTGAAACTCGCTCGGCTGTGGGAAGTACGTGAGTGATTCGGCAAAGCTCTCAGTCCCGGCGGCCAGATGGTAATTCAGGTCCGCCTCTTCCTGTCGCAGTTGCTCCTCGAACAGCGAATAGAGAACAACAGCCGAGGCACCAGCTTCTTCCAGACGGCAAATCCCATCAACTTCGCGCGAGAGCGGCGACGCGGATACGACCAGGGGAGATGCCAGCTTCAGGCCCAAGTATGTCGTGCTGAGGTCGATCATCGAAGTCTCCTTTTTACTTTGCCCCTACCGGAGTTGGTTTCGCTGCTGCCGGCTTTGCGGTCTCTTCCTTTGCCGGAGCGGCTTGCTCCGGTTTCCGGCTTGCCATGTATTCGTACATATGGAAGCGGGTTTCAACATCCTTCTGCGCCGCTTTCCATAGACGTTCCGCATCTTCAGGCTTGCTCTTGGTCAGCATCTTGAAGCGGGTCTGCTGCAGCAGCCATTCCTGCACCTTGCGGCTGGGCGCCCGCGAGTCGAGCGCCAACGGGTTCTCGCCTATGGCAGCGCGCTCCGGGTGATAACGGTAGAGCAGCCACTGTCCCGACTCGACAGCGATCTTCTGATCGCTCATCGAAGTCTTCATGTCGATGCCGTGCGCGATGCACGACGAGTACGCAATAATGATGCTCGGCCCGTCATACGCCTCAGCCTCGAGGAACGCCTTCAGCGTATGCTCGTCTTTCGCACCCATCGCTACACTGGCGACGTAGACGTTGCCGTAGGTCATCGCCATGAGTCCAAGGTCTTTCTTCGGACCAGGTTTCCCGCCCGCCGCAAATTTCGCTACGGCCGCACGCGGGGTTGACTTCGAAGCTTGTCCACCGGTGTTCGAATAGACCTCGGTGTCGAGCACGAGAATGTTGACGTTGCGTCCGCTGGCCAGTACATGGTCGAGTCCGCCGTAACCGATGTCGTAAGCCCAGCCGTCGCCGCCAACAATCCATACACTCTTTTTCACGAGCATGTCGGCGACTGCCAGAAGTTGCCTGGCTTCGGGCGAGTTCAGCTTCTGCAGCCGCTCTTTCAGGATGTCGATCCGCTGCCGCTGATCGTAAATATCCGACTCGTCTTTCTGCTTGGCCGTGATGATCGCCGTTGCCAGATCCTCGCCAACGTTCCCAGCGAGGCGCCGCAGCAGCTCTTGCGCGAACTCTGTCTGCTTATCGATCGAAACCCGGAAGCCCAGGCCGAATTCCGCATTGTCTTCAAACAGCGAGTTCGACCATGCAGGGCCCCTGCCGTCAGCATTCTTTGCCCACGGAGTCGTCGGCAGGTTGCCGCCATAGATCGATGAGCAGCCCGTCGCATTCGCCACGACCGCACGGTCGCCAAACAGCTGCGAGACCAGCTTCACGTAAGGAGTCTCGCCGCACCCCGAGCAAGCCCCGGAGAACTCAAACAATGGCTCCTGCACCTGTTGCTGGCGAATGGTCCCAACCTTGATCTTCCGCCGATCCAGTTCAGGAATGTCGAGGAAGAACTCCCAATTCTCTTTCTCCGGCGCGCGCAGCGGAGGCTGCGGCACCATATTGATCGCTTTCAGCCGCGCTTCGCTCTTGTTCTTCACCGGGCAGATGTCGACGCAGACGCCGCATCCGGTGCAGTCTTCCGGTGCGACCTGGATCGTGTACTTCATCCCAGCCCATTCCTTGTCGCGCACATCGCATGACTTGAACGTCGCCGGGGCGTCTTCCAGTTCCTTACTGTCGTAGACCTTGATGCGAATCACGGCGTGCGGGCACACCATCGCGCATTTGCCGCACTGGATGCAGATCTTCGAATCCCACGCCGGAATCTCAAGCGCGAGGTTGCGTTTTTCCCAACGTGCCGAAGCAGTCGGAAACGTGCCATCGCACGAGAAGGCACTGACCGGGAGTTCATCGCCTTTCCCCGCGTAGATCGTTCCGAGAACATCGCGCTCGAACTTCGAAGCTCCCGGGAATACTGGCGGGAGTTCAATCTTGCTGGTGGCCGTCGCCGGGACTTTCACTTCGAACAAGTGCGCCAGCGTCTCGTCAACCGCGAGCATGTTCTTCTTGACGACCTCTTCACCCTTCTTGCCGTAGGTGTATCGGATCGATTCGCGAATGGCTTCGATAGCTTCCTCACGAGGAAGAACCTTCGAGATCGCGAAGAAGCACACCTGCATGATGACGTTCATGCGCGATCCCATGCCGGCATCCCGCGCGACCTTGTATGCATCGATGGCGTAGAACTTCGCCTTCTTGGCGATCAACTGTTGCTGCACCTCGCGCGGCAGATGATCCCAGACTTCGTCTTTGCCATAAGGACTGTTCAGCAGAAAGACTCCGCCTTCCACCAGCGAACTCAACATGTCGTAGCGCTCGAGGAAGATCCACTGATGGCAAGCCACAAAGTTCGCCTTAGAAACCAGGTAGCTCGACTTGATCGGCTGCGGTCCGAAACGCAAGTGAGACACAGTCATCGCCCCGGATTTCTTCGAGTCGTAAACGAAGTATCCCTGCGCGTAGTTATCGCTGTTCTCGCCGATGATCTTGATCGAGTTCTTGTTCGCGCCCACGGTTCCGTCCGCCCCGAGTCCGTAGAACATAGCGCGGATCACGCTATCCGGCTCCGTCGAAAATGACGCATCATAGTCGAGGCTGGTGTGCGTGACATCGTCGTTGATCCCGATCGTGAAATGATCTTTGGGCTGCGGCTTCTTGAGATTGTCGTAGACAGCCTTCACCATCGCCGGAGTGAATTCCTTCGACGACAGCCCGTATCGTCCGCCAACGATCGTGTAGGGACGGACGCTTTCGTCCGTCCCGCGAGCGGAGCGAGCGTCCCCTCGGAATGCAGTCGGGACCATGTACCCTTTGCTGATAGCCTCATGAATCGCGTTCACGACATCCAGGTACAGCGGCTCCCCAATCGCACCCGACTCCTTCGTACGATCGAGAACCGCAATCTGTCGAACCGTCGGGGGGAGCGCCTCCACAAACGACTTCACGCAGAAGGGCCGATACAACCGGACTTTGAGCAATCCGACCTTTTCGCCGCGCGCATTAAGGTAGTCGACAGCCTCATGCGCAATCTCCGCTCCAGACCCCATGACGACGATCACGCGCTCAGCATCGGGCGCCCCAACGTAATCGAACAACCGATACTGGCGTCCCACGACCTCGGCAAACTTGTTCATCACCGCCTGCACTTTGGCGGGCGCATCGTCGTAGAACTTGTTCGCAGTCTCTCGAATCTGGAAGAACACATCCGGATTCTGTGCCGTGCCCCGCAGCACCGGATGATCCGGCGACAGCGCCCGCTGCCGGTGCTCGATCACGCGATCCATATTGATCATCGCCCGGATATCGTTTTCGTTCAGCATCTCGATCTTGCTGACCTCATGCGAAGTGCGGAATCCATCAAAGAAATGCAGGAAGGGAATACGGGTCTCCAGCGACGCGGCGTGCGCGATCAGAGCCAGATCCTCGGCCTCCTGCACCGAGTTCGAACACAGCATGGCCCACCCGGTAGTCCGGCAAAACATCACGTCGGAATGATCGCCAAAAATCGAAAGTGCATGTGTGGCAATCGTGCGTGCGGAAACATGGAATGCAGCTGGCGTCAACTCGCCGGCAATCTTGTTCATGTTCGGGATCATCAACAGCAATCCCTGCGAAGCCGTAAATGTCGTCGCAAGCGATCCGGTCTGCAGCGCTCCATGCACCGCTCCGGCGGCCCCGCCTTCACTCTGCATTTCGACGACGTGCGGAACGCTGCCCCAGGCGTTGGGGACGTTCTCGCTGGCCCACTGATCGGCCCACTCGCCCATCGGCGACGAAGGAGTGATCGGGTAGATGGCAATGACTTCACTTACCCGGTAAGCGACATGTGCGACGGCCTCATTGCCGTCCATGGTCTTAAACTTGCGCTTCATGTATTCCCCCGTTCCGTAATCTCGACGAGAACCACTGGCGTGGCCCTGCGATAGAACAAGGATGCAGGAATAGGGGTATATCTGTCGGGACGTGGATTCACACCTCGGTGTGATTGAAATCACAGCGATCTCAAAAGCGCTGGGAAATATTGGGGTTAGCCCATTCCTAAACGGAGCGCCATGGTGTATTCAGTGAGGGTTTGGGGTCACTGCGATAGGTTGAGATTTCTGCGATCAAGAAAGATCTAAACCGCCGAGATCGCCAAGAACCGCAGAGTTCGCAAACAAACCAGTAACTCAGCGTCCTCTGCGGAAGTTCTCGGCGATCTCAGCGATAAAAGCTCCTGCCGAGCAGCCCCCGGAGCCCAAACTCGTAACTCGGGACTCGCTCACTCCAAGTCCTCGGGATCATTAAACAGCACGGTCAGCTTGATGCTGCCATGACCGAATTGCGGAAAGTACTCTTTCTTCGGATCCGCAGGATCAAGCGTCGACGCCGTATCATCCGGAGGAAACAGCACCAGGGAGTTGAGGAACGTGATCACAGCACTCTGATCGCCAGCCTTCAACGCCACGAATGCATTGCGAGAGTTCATTGCCTCGCCCCCGTGACGAAGGATCACATCGTTCAGCGTGAGGGTGCGCCCGTCATGACCGTAAGGCCCCGAGCTGCCCACGCCCCACAGAGGACGCGTGAGGAATTGCGTCTGCATCGTCCCGTCCCAGTTGCGCTCGTAGAAATTCGTACCCAGATCGTGACGTTTGAAATCGGTGTAGATATCTCTCACCAGGAATGAATTGTCCAGCGGCAGCTTCAATACGGGATATCCTCTGCCATCATCTTTGGTGTAGTAGAGCGTGTTGGCAGTGGCAAACAAGGTGTTGAACACGCCATTCACAGGGTCGTATTTAGTTTCAACATCCGCAACCCGTCGATCATGATTGATCATCATGTTCTCGACATGGCACGACGAGCATCCGACTTTGTTGAAGACAACGCGTCCGCGGTCGGTCACAGCCGTTTCCTGAGAGTGTCCAGCCTTGAAATAGTTCAACAGGTAGAACTCGAGATGATCCACGATTGCAGGATCGATCTCGTTTCCGTTCTCAGCGTCCGGCGCCGGAGGCGGGCTGATCGTGTCCTTCGATCCATCCAGCACCATACCCGACGGAGTGACTACACGCCCGCCCTTGCTCGCTGTCGTTAGATCAGGATCCGAAGAAGCTTCCAGTCCCATTTCCTTATGAAGTGCGCCCACTACGAATTCGCGGATGGAAATCGTCGACCCCTCGGCGAAGAACGGTTTCACGCGCAGATCGGTATCCACGCCCACGACATGGGAAGTGTTCACCGAACCATCGGGATTCCCGGTAATGCTGCCGAACCCTACGCCTTTGGCGAAGAGCGGAAGCGTAACTGATTTCTTTCTCTTCTCAGCGAGGGTAACCGCAAGATCTCTGATCCCCCGCATCTCGGAAGTCATTTCGTCGGCGAGCATCTCCCGAAGGCCGAGACCAAACAGGTGCGGAGCGTCGCGGCTATCGGGCCGAGTTGCAACGTTCCCCCCCGCTCCGGCAGACCCCCGCGGGCGTCCATGGCAGGCTGCGCAGCTGTCGGTGAGTCCCGCCGCAATCGCCCCATCAGTATTGAGATCGCCGACGCCATCGCCTTCGTTCGGTCCTTGTCCTTGCGCTCGCGTGAACTTGCGCTGGAACAATTGCCGGCCTCGGCGGATCGAACGAAATGGGTCGCGCTTAATCATGAAGACAGAGGAGTTGGGCATAAGAATGTTGCCGCGCCCCGCTCCGATCTCGTCAGTGAGTGATTTGTTGATCCCGGCTCCGGCAGTGTTCGTCGCCTGGGTGTTGTCAATCATCTGGGCCTGCAATGTCACCGCCGACATCGCGCAGACAATCGCCGCAATACGCAGAATTCTCATAAGAACCTCTCTCTCGGTCTACCACTTGATGGGATAGTGGTTGTAGGTCGCAGATCGTTACAGTTCGTCGCTTACCGGTTGGATCGCAAAAAGAGGGGATGCGCAGGGCCATGGCGGGATAGGTCTGCGGGTTCCAGGACTTAACTAGTAGGCGTCGCAAAGACAACGCTAGTACAACGATGTAGGGGCGGACGCATTCGTCCGCCCCGCCGAAGCGTAGCGAGGTGTGACCGCAGCATAAGCTAGCCATTAACGCCGTCACTGCGACAGTCCGCCCTGGAGAGCTCGCAAGGTTGAAGTTCACGCCCGATCTTACGGTCGGATCCCTGCCTCGATTAGCGCTTCCGCCCAAATTTGATAGCCCTTGTCGCTCGGGTGGGTTCCATCGGGCATCAGCGATACCGGCAGCATGCCGTCGGGGGCCAGGAATCTCTTTCCAATATCGAGGAATGTGATCGCAGAACTCTGGGCGAACTTTTGCGACAGCAGTTGATTGGTCTGGGCGATCGGCCCTCGCAAAGGATCGTCAGTCTTCGCTCCTCGCGGAAAAATTCCCATCACAACGATGTGGGATTCCGGCGAGCGCCGGCGCACTTCATCGCAGATCGTGCCGATGGCGTCCGCGATCTCCTGGGGTGTGCTCGCTCGTGCGTTCTCCGTGCCGGTGAGATTGTTGGTCCCGATTTCAACGACCACCCAGCGTGGATGAAGACCTTCAAACTCATCTTGCCGCAGCCGCCACAAAACATTTTGCGTGCGGTCCCATCCGAATCCCATGTTAAGAACTGACATTCCTTTGAACAGGCTCTGCCACGCTGCGGGACCATTTTTCACCGTCGCTTCTGGCGGCCCAGACCAGAAGTGCGTGATCGAGTCGCCGATCATGACTACGTCAGGCCGCATGCGTTTTTGCAAATCCAATTCGGCATGATGCCGCGCAAACCAGTCGTACAGGTCCTGTTCCAGCCGGCTGACAGGGATGAGCGCGGTGTTGATGTCCGTCATCGCTGCCAGCGGATGTCGAGGAGTGTCCCCCATCAACCGCGCCAGCGTCGGTTCAATCGCCTCGGCCATCATGCGCTGCCCATTGGTATCGGGATGCAGTGGCTTCGGATGTCCCGGCAGCCGCGGATCGTAGAAGATCGAGCTGTTAATCGCGCCATCTTTCTCGAAGATCGAACCAATATCGAGATAGGTAACGCGAGGGTTCTCGCCGTAGCACGTCGCAAGGTAGCTGTTGATGGCTCGATCGCGTGAAGTCTTGTCGTCCGATCTATCGCTGGGAAGTATTCCCAACAGAAGGACATGAGTCTCGGGCAGAAGCTCCTCGATGCGATTCACCACCGCATCGATGCCGATCTCCGTTTGTTCCGCGGTCTGGCCGTGCCCCGTGTTGTTTGTTCCGATGAGCACGATCGCGACCTTGGGATGAATGCCATCCACCTCGCCATGATCGAGTCGCCACAGCACATGCGAGGTCGTATCGCCGCTGAAGCCGAGGTTCAGCGCCTTCCGCGGCGCATAAAACTCATTCCACGTCGGCTGGAAATTTTCGTCCGGAGGATTTGCCTTGTCGTAGTTATTGGTGATGGAGTCGCCGATCAGAACGAGCCCGGTATCGGAATGAGTGTGAATCTGTTGAAGAATTGCATTATGCCGGTCGGCCCACCACTTCTCACTCATGCGATCGGCCGGTACGATCGCGGGATTCAACGCAGATTGCGCGGAAAGCGCCGTAATCGGAACAATGATGAGAAGAAATGCGATGGGAAGAAATCGCTTACGGAGATTAGTAGTCAAGAGTCCTCGTTAGTTCGCGCAGTTTACCTGTGTCCGGCCGCCCATGTCGACTGCTGCGGTTGGCTGTCGGGCTTCCGGCTTTCAGCTTCGGACCTCTGAACCTCGGACCTCAGACTCCTCATTCTCAAGTTTTGGATTTTGATTTTTATGGAGCGAGCGCCTCGCCCATTGCCTTTGACTTTGATTTTCTTCCGCCCCTTCGGGGCTTGTTCTCCTTTTGCTCGCTACCCAGCGCTTGCGCGCTGGGCTGCATTCTTTCGCTCCTTCGGAGCTGCCGCGGTTTTGCTTTCGGCTGTCACCGATTGGGCTTTCACGTTTACTGGTGGCTTTCGTTTTGTGGGATCGACGGCTGCGTTTCCACCGTGCGTATCCCGCTCCTTTGTCGTGCTGAGCGGAGCCGCGTCCGAGCGGAGCGAAAGACACGGCGCAGTCGAAGCATCCCTGCCGCCAATTCTGCTGTTGTCCTCTTTACCCGCGGCGCTCGCGACTGCATTTGCTTTAGGCATGCTCGCTGCGCTTGCGGGACGGACGAATGCGTCCGTCCCCACACGAACGGTGGCGTGGCGTAGCGCTTCCTCCTGAGCCAGCACGCGTCCGCCTTCTTCGCTGCGTTCGAGCCAATGCGGATCGCGCGGATCGACTGGCTTGCAGGACACGGCAGCGACGGCGGGCAAGGATTCGTCGAACGGGTCAGGTTTCATTACAAGCTCGCTCGCTTTCCCCGCTGCACGGACGATGGCAACCGTCCCTGCATGGTCCATCGTCTCTAGATTTTCCGTGGCCGGTTCCGCGTACTCCGGAATTTCTCGTACTTTTGGATAGACCTTGCTGTCGAACTTCACGTTGCGCGCGTTCTTTACCGCGATGTGCAGGGCGCGCAGGATCAGTTCGGCGCGCTTCACATCGAGCGTGTTGCGCAGCAGGCCGTTGATGACTTCCATCAGCGAAGCCTGGATTGCCTCTTCGCTTTCGATCAGCGCAATGGGATGCAGGCGCGAGCGTGCCGGACGGCGCACGCCGCGATGCGCGTGCTGGTGGAAGTAGCAGAATTGCTCTCCGCGGAGAGCTGGGGAGTCGCAGCGGGCTCCGGTGACTTTGATATGAGTGCACGATTTTGGATTTGGCATAGTGATCCTGTCGATAATTTCTTGGTAGTTGCGAGCTAAGATCTTGGCTTCATTGGAGTTTGGGAAATTTTGGATGACGGAATCTAGGTAAAATCTTGTGAGGAAAGGGCTTGCTAGTAAATTCTTGAGGACAAGGGACTTAAGGTTGGCGCGGAGGGTGGTGAGGTCGTTGTCGGGATGGCTCACGCGAGAGTGTGATGAATGGGAGATCCCTCCTCCGCCTGAAAGGCGGCTCCTTCGGGATGATGCCTCGGTGGAGGGGGTGGGCGTTTTGCTTGGTTTACGGCTTCCCGATTTGGGAATGAGTTGGTTGGGTTGGACTGGTTCGATTGGGAATTGTTGGTGGGCAGCTGGGACATGGTCCCACTTTTGCCCAGGCAGATTTCTCAGTAAAGGTTGTTCGTCACATCGAGAAATTAAAGCTGTGGAAAAGTCTTGAACACAGAATTTAGGGGCCTGTCTGCCATCGTTTTGTTTTCTGGCGGGATGATGAGTGTAATGGGGAGTAGAGTCGAGAACAGGCGCAGTAAAAGTAGTCTCCCGGTGGGCTTGTGACTGGGCTTTCGCCGCGTCCCCTCAGTCCGGTTTGACCTAGTTCTGTTTCCTGTTCCCGCTCATCGAACCGGACTGGCAGTTTTCCCGCATCCGGCTCTCGGAAAAGACTCACGCGTGCGCCCACGGAAGACTCGGCGTACGGTGTGGTAACTGCACCAAACCATACACAGAAAGAAGCGTCGCTTCCGGAAAACGTTTATAGCCCGGCCGCGCTTCCCCGTATTTGTTGCATAGCCACCGACGCAGCCTTCGGCGGGCGTGTAGATCGACCGCACTGTAGGCCTTGCTGACGGGGCCTAGACAGAAGTAGTTGGCCCAGCCGGTCAACATCCGATTGAGCTTTTCCACCAACGTCTTCGGATCCAACCTGGCGGTGTCTCGTCCGGTCTCATCGCTGATCGCGCGACAGATACGCTGCACCCGTTTCTTGGATGGGAACGTGCCAAGATAGACGCGGCCCTTCCTCATCGAGTAGCACCGCCCGAACGTGTACCCCAGGAAGTCGAACTTCTCTTCCGGCAGACAACAGACCCGCGTTTTGTTTTCGTTCACCGTCAGCTTCAGCTTCGCCATCATCACCCGCATCGCCGTCAGTGCCTGTTGCGCACCAGTTCGAAAGCAGATGACCAGGTCATCAGCATAGTTCACGATGTACGCTTGCCAACGCTTCTCGTGCCCAAGTTTCCTCCACCCCAGCACCAATCGTCGCATGTACAGATTACTGAGCAAGGGACTGATCGGACCTGGCCGCGTCCCTCGACCTTCGTCCCGATTGCGCGTACTTCGACGTTTATTTCCACGCTCGTCGGTTTCTTCGAC
>Ga0126376_10001219_pt1 | contig 13717 bp, 10 predicted proteins | sample PanSoiMetPlot_15_FD_92760 | JGI IMG/M metagenome (GOLD analysis project Ga0126376, IMG submission 92760) | Tropical forest soil microbial communities from Panama - MetaG Plot_15 | ecosystem: Environmental > Terrestrial > Soil > Tropical forest > Bulk soil | place: Panama | collected 2016-02-17
CCGATATCCTACTCGTCGAAGACAAAGACAGTCTGCGTCGCGTACTGCGATTAACTCTCGAGAATGCCGGATACAGTGTAGCGGAAGCGATTGACGCCCGCGCGGCGCTCAATGAGATCGCTGACGCGCGTCACCGCCTCGTGCTTACAGACCTGCGCATGCCGAACGGCTCCGGTCTCGACGTCCTGCGTGCGGCGCGTGCCGCCGATCCCGACGTGCCGGTGATCGTGATGACTGCCTTCGGCTCCATCGACGAAGCCGTTCAGGCAATGAAAGACGGCGCTCACGATTTCCTTCAGAAACCGGTCGACTCAAATCATCTCCTGTTGCTCGTCGAGCGCGCGCTCGAGCAGGCACGTCTCCGCACCGAGAACATACTGCTGCGCGAAGAATGGTCGCGACGTTACGGCTTCCCGCGCATACTCGGCGAGTCCGAAGTTTTGAAGCGCACAGTTGGCGAGACTCAGCGCGTCGCCCAAACCGAAGCCACTGTGTTGCTGCTTGGTGAGTCAGGCACAGGCAAAGAACTTTTCGCACGCGCGGTTCATCATCTTTCGGCTCGCCGCGACCATCCTTTCGTGGCCATCAACTGCGCCGCGATTCCGGAAACCCTGATCGAGAACGAGCTCTTCGGACACGAGCGCGGCGCTTTTACCGGCGCCGGCGACCGTCGCCAGGGGAAGTTCGAACTTGCGGCCGGAGGCACCGTATTCCTCGATGAGATTGGCGAGTTGCCGCTGGGCGTGCAGGGAAAACTGTTGCGTGCGATTGAAGAAAAGGTGGTCGATCGAATCGGCGGCCGCGCGCCTGTTGCGGTCGATGTTCGCGTCGTTGCAGCGACCAATAAAGACTTGAAGGCGGCAGTCGATAACGGAGAGTTTCGCGGTGACTTGTTCTTTCGTCTGGCGGTCTTTCCGATAGAGGTGCCACCGTTGCGCGATCGTGGCGACGACGTCGTGCTGCTCGCAGAGCATTTCGCTGCCGACATCGGGCGCGAGCTGCGTGGTCGCGAGGCACAGTTCACCGCTGAAGCACTGGCGGCACTCAAACAACATCGATGGCCCGGCAACGTCCGTGAACTCGAGAACGCGATCGAGCGCGCCTGCATCATCTCCGACTCACTGGTTCTGCAACCGTCCGACCTGGGCTTCGGACCATCAGACGCGACTGAATCAGAGACCTTGGACCAGCTCGATCTGTCGGGCACGCTTTCTGAAGCAGCTCATCGCGCCCTGCGTCTCGTTGAACGAAGAAAAATTCGCACCGCACTGGAGGCAAATCTGGGTAACAAGAGTAAAACCGCCGAAGACCTTGGCATCAGCTACAAAACCCTTCTCAACAAAATCAAGGAATACGCTCTCTGAGATAAGATGAAGGACCAAACTCCGGGAGTGATTGCGGGCGAAACGCTCGAACAGGTTGGCGCTATGGAAACCGGCGGACCGGCGGCTCGCACCGAAGTCAGCACCGGCCGTTCGGCTTTTTTTGTCGGCGCCGGAATTCTCATCAGCCGTATCGTCGGCCTCGTACGGCAACGCATCTTCGCACACTACTTCGGTGGCCATTCCGCTGAAGGTGACGCCTTCAGCGCCGCTTTCAGAATTCCCAACTTCCTGCAAAACGTCTTTGGTGAAGGAGCACTCTCGGCTTCTTTCATTCCGGTTTACGCCAAACTGCTGGCGCAGGGTGACGAGAAAGAAGCAGCTCGCATAGCGAATGCGATCTTTTCGATCCTGGCAGTCGTGACGGCGGTCATCGTTTTGATCGGCGTCTTTGCAACTCCCTACATCGTCACTCTGATTGCCGCCGGTTTCGAAGAAGAGCGACGCCAGTTGACCATCACGCTCGTGCGCATCTTTTTTCCGGGCGCAGCGCTGCTGGTTCTTTCGGCCTGGTGCCTCGGGGTTCTCAACAGCCATCATCGTTTTTTCATCTCTTACACCGCACCGGTCGCATGGAATGTCGCCATCATCGCGGCGCTCGTGATGTTTGGAAATCGGATGGATCTCTCGAGTCTGGCTGTTTATACAGCGTGGGGATCCGTTATCGGGAGTGCACTGCAATTTGCAGTTCAACTACCAACGGTGTTGCGATTGATTCATCACTTTCGCCCCGTACTCACTTTGGCAAATGCTCACATCAGACAAGTGCTCAACAACTTCTTTCCGGTGTTTGTGAGTAGAGGTGTGGTCCAGATCAGCGCTTTTGTCGATGCGTTCCTCGCGAGCTTTTTGGGCCAGGGTGCGGTTTTGGCGCTGACCTATGCGCAGAGCTTGTATACGCTTCCGGTAAGCCTGTTTGGAATGTCGGTGTCCGCTGCGGAACTGCCGGCAATGTCGAAGACGCTCGGCAGTGCCAGTGTTGTAGCTGAAACTTTGCGGCACCGGCTTGATGACGGACTCAAAAGGATCAGCTTCTTTATCGTTCCCTCAGCGGTGGCTTTCCTGGCGCTCGGCGATGTGATTGCCGCGGTGCTTTATCAAACAGGCAAGTTTAAATCTGATGATGCGGTCTACGTCTGGACCATCCTCGCCGGATCCGCCGTGGGGTTGCTCGCCTCGACGCTCGGGCGTCTCTACGCGTCGACTTATTACGCGTTGCAGGACACGCGCACGCCGTTGCTTTATGCGGTGATACGCGTTGTGCTCAGCGGTGTTCTGGGTTACTTCTTCTCGATCCATCTGCCGGGTATGCTCGGACTTCCCTCGAAACTCGGTGCGGCGGGCCTGACGTCTTCGGCGGGGTTGGCAGGCTGGATCGAGTTTGTTCTACTGCGAAGCAGTCTCAACAAACGTATCGGCAATACCGGATTGCCGGTTTCCTACTCCGCGAAACTCTGGCTCGGCGCGGTCATTGCCGCGGCGGTTGGCTGGGGGCTGAAGGTGTTAATACCCGGCTGGCACCCGATCCCGCTCGCGATCGTCGTGCTGGGTGGGTATGGGGTCACGTATTTCGGAATCGAGTACCTGTTCGGCGTCCAACAGTCACAAATCCTCATCCGCCGCATCCTGAGAATGGTCGGCATTTAGTTTCACGCAAAGGCCCAAAGAAGGGGATTGCTTTCTTTGCGCCTTTGCGTCGGCCCTTTGCGCCTTTGCGTGAAACTCCTCTGTACGGCACTGGAACAAACCCTCAATTAACACTTTCTCTTCTCTAGTTTAGAGAAACCAAGGACAAGGAGTCCCCTAGTTATGCCCCAGATTTTTAACCTACAACGCCTGATACTGGCCTGCGCGGCGTTCGCTATCATGATGGTCGCCTCATCAACCGCCTGGGCGGACCCGATTACGATCACCACGGGTAATCCCGGAAACCAAGGCACCGATAACGTGTTGTTCAACAACGGCAGCCTTGTTCACTCCGGTTTGCTGGTCCAGGGTGATTTCAATGGCATCGGCGCCGGCTTCATCGTTGATTTCACTTCCGCCTCCGGCACCGGCAATCTCGGCGTCAGCGGTGGCCAGGCGGTTCTCGTCGGTGGCACCGGCAACATACCGTTTTCAAATGCGACGATGCAGCTCGAAAATGGCGCCACTTTCACCAAGCTCATCCTGAACATCGACGTCACTAACGGCTTGGCGCCCCCGACCCAGGTACAGTTCACGGTTAACTACACACTTTCCGGCGGCCAGGTCTTCAACCAGGTCTTTACAGTCGACACCAACGGCCAGAACTTCTTCGGAATTCAGGCTGCTGAAGGCGCTGTCATCAATAGCGTTACGGTTCAGGGTCTGAATGGCACAACCTTCCAGGATATCAACCAATGGCGTGTTGGCGGATTCAGCACACCCAACAGCGTTCCTGAGCCGGCGAGCATGTTCCTGCTCGGCACTGGACTCGCGGGAGCCGCGGGCATGGTTCGTCGCCGTCTCAACAAGAAGTCGGAAACCAAGTAAGACGGATAAACACACGGGAGACAAACAATGTATACGAGGCCAATGATTCTTCCCCTCGATTCGACTGGCCGAATCTACGTTCTTCAGGACGAAAAGGGTCAGGTCGTGGGCACCGGATCACGCGAAGTCTGCGAGACTCTGCTGTACATAATCGGCGCCGGTTTAGCGCCAATCACGGACACTGCCAAGAACATGACTCGCAGTAACGTTCGGGCTGCGATCACGATATAAAACAAAGTAAACGTGCTCCTTTTGGGTTCTGGAACAGGCTCACGCTTGTTCCAGAAATTTTTTTTAGAATTTTTCTGGAGAGTCCGACGTATTGAAAATATAGATTAGATATCCTGGAAAAACGGATGGTTGGTGCAGCGGCGGGCAGGCGGGCGGGCTCGGGCTGCGCTTTTTGTTTCTTTGCGGCAGAGAAATCCGCGGCTCTGCTATCATCCCCTCGTGCGACCCGTACTCTCCGCCGAACAAATCCGCGAGATTGACCGTCTCACGGTTGAGAACTATCACACCTCTTCCCTGCTCCTGATGGAGGCCGCCAGCGCAGCCTGCATGGAAGCGATCCGCGCCCGCATGGACGGCCAGATCCCTGGCAAGACGGCCCTGATTCTCTGCGGCAAGGGAAACAACGGCGGCGACGGCGCAGCACTGGCGCGAGCGTTGTCACGCGCGGGTATGCACTGTGGCGTCGTGCTCTTCAGCAAGCTCGCAGAGACTTCCGGCGATGCGCGGACCAACTTCGAGTCCGTCAGTCGACTCGCCAGTTTCGAGGCCGGCTCTTCCGATTCACCGCCGCCACTCACGTTCATCGAATGCGAAAGCGTCACCGCCTGGGAACAGATTGCCAAACCTCGCCACGCTTACGACGTCATTGTCGACGCGCTATTCGGCACCGGTCTGAGACGCCCGCTCGAAGGCGTTTTTCTGAAAGTTGTCGCGCACCTGGCGATGCTGAAAGAAGCACGCGATCGCGCGTCGGGCACCCGCCCGCTCGTGCTCGCGATCGATATTCCGTCCGGACTCGATGCCGACAAGCCAAAAGCCATTGGTCCAGCCGTCCACGCGGATCTCACGGTGACTTTCACTGCCGCCAAACTCTCGAACGTTCTTTCGCCGGCGTGCGAGTTTGGCGGTGAATTGATTGTCGCCGACATCGGTTCGCCGGCGTCGTTAATACAAGCAGCCAGGCCGTGGTTGTTTCTGACTGAAGCTGACGATGCGCGCAACTGGTTGGTAAGCACGCGTTACATGCCTGAGTCGTACAAGAACACGCACGGTCACGTTTTGATTGCGGCTGGTTCGCGTGGTTACTCGGGCGCAGCAGCGCTCAGCGGTAGTGCGGCGATGCGAGCGGGCGCAGGGCTTGTCACCATCGCTACGCCGGCGTCCGCGCAAGCGTCTGTTGCTGCGGCTGCAATTCCGGAAGTGATAACGACAGCACTGGCCGAAACGGATCGCGGCGCTATCAGCGATGAGGCTGTCGATCATTTTCTGAAGCTGGCTGAGAAGATGACAGTGGTGGCAGTCGGTCCAGGTTTGACGATTGACGACGAGCGTACACGTCGCTTCGTGCGCGCGATCGTCGAACGACGCACGACGCCGTGCGTGATCGACGCCGATGGATTGAACGCACTCGCACCCTGGGATCTGAAGGGTTCAGACGAGCATCCACTCGCCCTGACTCCACACGCCGGCGAGATGCTCAGATTGATGGGCACGAGCGACAAGTCTGCGCTGGACGATCGCGTCGCGGTGGCGCGTGAGTTTGCGACTGCGCATCACGTGCTTTTGGTGCTCAAGGGTGCGCGGCCGTTGTTGGCGACGCCCGATGGACGCGTGTTTATCAACCCGACCGGAAACGCTGGGCTCGGCACGGCCGGCGCGGGCGACACGTTAACGGGCCTGATTGCCGGCTTTCTCGCCCAAGCCTACGGCACACTCCAACACCGCGCCGATCCTGTCGCCGCGACCATCGCGGCACTGTACGTCGGCGGCCTCGCCGGCGACTTCGCCGCGCGCAAACTCGGTATGCGCACAATGCTCGCGTCCGACATCCGCGAACACTTCAGCGACGCCATCCGTGCTCTCGATCCGCGTGGCGAACAACCTTAGTTTCACGCAAAGGCGCAAAGTGAAGACGCAAAGGCACAAAGAAAATCCTTGGGTGTCTTTGCGTCTTCACTTTGCGCCTTTGCGTGAAAGTTCTTAACATCTACCAAATTACAAACTCAGGAGATTCGATATGCCATATCCCGAAATCATGATTCGTCCCATGCGTGAAGATTTGACGCGACTCGGCGTTGAGGAGATGAGAACGCCCGAGGCAGTTGATGACACTATTCAAAACAGCAGGGGCACGTTGATGGTGGTAGTGAATTCGATCTGCGGTTGTGCCGCCGGAAAGGCGCGTCCGGGAGTGGCGCTCGCACTTCAGGGCGAAAAGAAACCAGACAAGGTCGCAACAGTATTCGCAGGCGCCGACATCGAAGCAACGGAACGAGCGCGCAGCTACTTCACCGGTTATGGGCCATCCTCGCCGTCGATCGCGTTGCTGAAAGATGGGCAACTGGTCTACATGCTCGAGCGATATCAGATCGAAGGGCGCGATGCGCACCAGATCGCCGGCGAGCTCACGCAAGCATTTGAGAGGTTTTGCTAGAAAGAATAGGTCCTATTAGTCCTATAGGACCTATGATCTTCCCAACAACCTCATCACTTCTGAATGCAAGAGCACCACATCCGGCGATTGTTGTAGCGCGAGAAAATAGTTCTTCTGAAACTCAGTCCCCGTTTCCGCCGGCGCGAGCAACGTCTTCGCTCTTTCAATCAACGCGCCGGCGTCAGCCTCAGTCGCCGGAGTTTCAGCGTGTGTGTCGAGCGTCTCGTCGATCTGCACGATCAATTCCGAAAGCCGGTGCAACCAATCAAACCACGGATCTTTCAACACCAACTGTAAAAACTCATAACTGTTGCCGATTCGCCCGCGCGCACGTTCGTAGTCCCTGCGCTCGAGATCCAGCAACGTTTTATGAAGCCGCAATAACCCCTGCCGTAACGCTCGCAAACTGCCGCGCGTAGCGTCCGATACCCTCTCGTTTGTCATAACCGGTTCCTCTCCGTTCGCTATGTTATGATCGCCGCGATGCCCAGCGCCATCTCCCTCAACACTCCGGTTGAGGATCTTCACAGTTTTAAGATCGCACGACTCGGGCCGGTTCTTTCTCGTAAACTCGCGCTGGCTCTCGCCACGCAAACTCACAAGAAGAGTGCCGCCGGCGTCACAGTCGAAGATCTGCTTACTTACTTCCCGATGCGTTATGAAGACCGTGCGCGTCCGGCTTTGATCAGGGACCTGCACGACGGCGTCGAAGCCTCGCTCGAACTCACCGTCACGCATGCACACGGTTACGCCGTCAGAAACCCGCGTGGTTACGGCAGGCCGCAACTCTACATCTTTGAAGTGTCGGCGATTGATGGTCCAATGAGTGGCCGCGAAGTGATCGTCTGGTGGTTCGTCTCCGGACGCCGTGCCTACGACATCGTCAAGTATTACACCGCGAAACTCGTGCGCGGCACACGCTTCATCACCTTTGGTCGCTGGGAACGCGAAGCACGTCGCAACACGTTCAAGTTACGACTCAACAAACCCGCCGACGAGCTGGAAGTTCTCGGAGCACCGGAGAGTGCGGAAGCGCCGGATCTCGAAGAAACTGAAGAAAACCGTCCCGATCCGGCGTTGGCAGCAATTCACGTTGGTCGCAGAGTTCCGGTTTATCGCAAGCTCGGTGAGTTTAACTCGAAACGCGTGCGAGAGATCGGACACGCTGTTTTGTCTTTACTGAACGACAAGGACATCGAAGAGACTCTGCCGCCTGACCTGCGACATCGAACCAAACTGATCGGACGAGCGCAGGCGTTGCGCGAGATCCATTTTCCACCGCCGGACGTGTCGATGCTCGACTATGAACTATCGAAGAGCGAGCCACACCGGCGCATGATCTTCGAAGACTTCTTTTGGGTAACGTTTGCGATCGGAGTGAAGCGCGGTCAACGAGTCAAGGAAGTAAAAGAGACACCGCTGCTAATCGACAAGACAGTCCAGAACCACATCGCCTCCGTCATGCCTTTCAAGTTGACGCGCGCACAACGAAAAGTCACGGCGCAGATCTTCAACGACATGAAATCGCAGACGCCGATGAATCGTTTGCTGCAGGGCGACGTCGGCAGTGGCAAAACGATCGTCGCCGTCATCGCCATGATCGCGGCGATGGAAAACGATCTCCAGACTGCGCTGATGGCGCCCACCGAGATTCTCGCCGAGCAACACGCGCGCAACATCAAACGCCTGTTGGCCAAAACTCCGTATCGCGTCGAGTTGTTGACCGGTTCGCTGCGCGCCAAGGAAAAGCGACGTCTCCAGGAAGCACTGAAAGCGGGCGAGATTCACGCGTGTATCGGAACACAGGCGCTGATCCAGGACGCCGTCGGTTTTGACAAACTGGGACTCGTGGTCATCGATGAACAGCATCGCTTCGGCGTGATGCAACGCGCAGAGTTGCGCGTGCGCGGCCTCAATCCCGACGTGCTCGTGATGACTGCGACGCCGATTCCACGCTCGTTGGCAATGACCGTGTACGGTGACCTCGACGTTTCTGTCATCGATGAACTGCCGCCGGGACGGACCCCGATCGAGACGATGGTCTTCGGCGAGGATCAACGACAGGAAGTCAAACGACTCATCACGCGCGAGATAAAAGCGGGCCGCCAGGTTTACGTGGTCTATCCGCTCGTCGAAGAGTCGGAGAAGATGGATCTAAAGGACGCGACGCGCCGCTATGAATACCTGCGCGCAACGGTTTTTCCGAGACTTCCGATCGGCTTGTTGCACGGCAAGATGAAGCCGGCGGAAAAAGAGAAAGTGATGAGCGCGTTTGTGGCCGGTGAGCTTAAGATTCTCGTCTCGACGACTGTAATCGAGGTCGGCGTGGACGTGCCGAATGCGTCGGTGATGATTGTCGAGCATGCTGAGCGCTTTGGTCTCTCGCAGCTTCATCAGTTGCGCGGGCGTGTCGGTCGCGGCGCCGAGAAGAGCTACTGCATACTGTTGACGAGTGACAAGCGCACGGCGGTCGCCGAGGAACGGCTCGGCATCATGGCACAGACGAGTAATGGCTTCATTATCGCCGAGAAGGATCTCGAATTGCGCGGCCCCGGAGAATTGTTGGGAACGAAGCAATCGGGACTGCCGGAGTTTCGCATCGGCAACATCGTGCGCGATCAACCGCTGCTCGAACAGGCGAAGCAGGAAGCTGAGTTCTATCTGAGTAAAGAGACGTCAGCAGTGACTGCGAAGCTGGTCGCGCGCGTCAAACAGGATCCACGCTTTGGACTCGCAGACATCGGATAAGAGATGAGGATTATTGCGGGAGCTTACAAGGGTCGAAATCTCAAGAGTCCACCGTCGCTGGACGTGCGGCCTACGTCCGATCGGTTGCGTGAAACGCTCTTTAACGTGATTGCGCCGCGGATTGAGGACGCTCGCTTTCTAGACCTGTGCGCGGGTTCGGGCGCGGTTGGGATTGAGGCACTGTCGCGCGGCGCGAGTTATGCGACGTTCGTGGATCGATCGCGGCGTAGCTGTACGTTAATTGAGTCGAATGTGAAGTTGTGCCGGGTTCCGGAAGAGCAATGGGAGATTTACTGCTCGGAGGTGAATGAGTTTCTCAAACAGACAAATTCCCGCTGGGACATCATCTATTTCGACCCGCCGTACAAAGACGACTATCTCAGGACATTGGAATTAGTTGGCTCGCGTGTGCGCGATCTTCTTATCGTCGAACATCACCACAAAACGCAACTTCCCGAAACGGTTGGAAATCTGCCCCGTACACGAATCCTCAAACAGGGCGACTCGGCCTTGAGTTTTTATAGAACAGCAAAATAGGTCCTATGTGACCTATAGGACCTATTTCTTTTTCTTTGTTGATGGCCTCGTCACGCGAGGCCTGTGGGCCTTATCAACCCTCTATCGTACTCATCGCCGTTACGGCCCTCTTTTCGTACGCCGCAATGGTGGCGATGTTTTTCTTCTCTACGTCGGTCAGCGCCGCGTCAGTGAAGTTTGGATCGGCCTTGTACCAGTCAAAGCTGGAAAAGTACTTCTGCAACCACGCCTCTTTAAATACCTTGCCGTGCCGCGCGTAGATCTCCTGTCGCATCTGGCTCGCGTCCTCGAGGAACAAGCCCTCGAGTAGCGCACGCGTGATCGGCTTCGTGCTCAACTCCTGGTGAATCGTGTTCTCGTACTTAACGATCGTCTCGACGTTTACCTTGTCGTTGCCCGAGAGCTCTTCATCCTTGAAGTTCTCATCCGGCGCGTACCACGGCTGGAAGAAGAAATACTGCTGCAACCACTCCGCGTGGAACATACGCCCGTGGCGCGCATAGATCTCATTTCGCAGCAGGCGCAGTTCGTGCAGGCTCAGCCCGTGCAGCATCTGCTCGGTAAGCGCCTTGTTTTCGAAATACTCCATGTCGCCCGGCAACAAAGCGACTTTGCGCTGCTTCTTCTGCGCGTCGCTCAGAATCGCGAGATTCTTTTGCTCGATTGCTGAAAGCTTCTTCGCGTCGTACTTGGCATCCGGAAAATACCAGTAACGCTCCTCGAAGTACTGCTGCAACCACGGCTCATCATCGAATCGTTTGCCGTGAATCGCCTCGACTTCCGCAAGCAGAACTTTCCATTCCGCGCCGCTGTGCTTGCCGAGCTTTCGCGGCGTGATCTGTCGATCGCGCCAGTAACGCATATCGCCCGGTTGAATAGTCTCGTGTTTCGAAGCTTCGGCGATGCGGATCACGTCGAGGTTGCGGCGCTCGACGTCGTTGAGCAGCGAATTCTTGAAATCAGGATTGGGCTTGTACCACGACTGCTCTTCGAGATAGCCCTTGATTTCGCTGTCTTTGAAGACGCGGCCGTGACGGCCGAAGATAATGCCGCGCAGCAGCTTCAGATCTTCCATCGCCAGCTTTTGCGCCTGGGCTTGCTTGATGGAAGTTTTACCGAAGTCCAGACCCTTCAGCGTGTCGATCGTGTCCTGCGCGACGGCAGTGATGGATATAAAACTCAACAGTGCGAGTAGGACCAAGCTTCTCATTGAAAAGCCTTTCATCCGAAGATATCCCGAACCTTGTCAACCAGTCCTTTGTTCTCCAGATCCTTGTTCTCAACCTCGGCCAATTGCTCGAGCAGGCGTCGCTGTTCGCGATTTAATGTAGTAGGCGTTACGACTGTCACGGAAACAAACAGATCCCCACGCCCGCGGCCACCAAGAATCGGCATCCCTTTTCCTCTGAGGCGAAACACGGTGCCAGTCTGTGTGCCCATCGGGATTTTCAGCTTCTCCTCCTCATCGAGCGTCTGAACCATAATCTCGGCTCCCAAGGCCGCCTGTGCGAAAGTGATCGGCACCGCCTCGTAAAGGTTATTACCTTGTCGCTCAAATTGGTCGTGCTCGGCTACGTGGATAACAACATAGAGGTCCCCGGGCGCGCCCCCCTGCTTCCCGGCTTCCCCTTCACCTGTAACGCGTAAACGCGAGCCGGTTTCGACCCCCGCCGGAATCTTTACTTCCATCTGTTTCTCGCGTTCGACTCTCCCCGCGCCTTTACAGTCCGCACACGGATTCTTGATGACCCGTCCGGCGCCGCGACAAACGTGGCAGGTCCGCGCGACCGAGAAAAATCCCTGCTGGTAGCGAACCTGGCCGGTGCCGCTACAAGTCGTACAGGTCTCCGGCTGGCTTCCGGCTGCGGCACCCGAGCCTTTACAGGTGTCGCACTGCTCAAGACGCGGAATTCGGAGTTGCGCCGTCATGCCATTAGCGGCTTCTTCGAGTGTGATCTCCAGGTCGTAACGAAGATCCGCGCCGCGTTGTGCGGAGGTGCGACGACCGCCACGCGTGCCGCCAAACACATCGCCAAATCCAAACAGGTCGCCGAGGATGTCTTCGATCCCACCAAATCCCGGTGCGCCCCACGAACCGGCACCCGCGCTGCTCGAAACACCTGCGTGGCCAAAACGGTCATAGCGTTTGCGCTGTTCGTCATTCGACAGCACGCTGTAGGCTTCCGCCGCCTCTTTGAATTTCTCTTCGGCCGCTGCGTCGTTAGGGTTCTTATCCGGATGATGCTTGACTGCGAGACGCCGGTAGGCGCTCTTGATCTCCTGGTCTGTCGCGGTGCGGCTGACGCCCAGGACTTCGTAATAATCACGCTTGTTCATTGCTTTAGTCTTATATAGGTCATATAGGTCCTGTAGGACCTATTCTTTTTCACTACTAACAGTGTCCGAGGCATTCAACATCGCCGCTGTGAGTTGCATGGCGACGCGTTCCAACCTCAGCATTGCCCGGTTGATGTCGTCGAGCTTTTCGCTCTTGCCTGCCGCATCCGCCTCGATAAAAATCGACTCGGCGTTGGCTTGATCTTCCTGCGACATCAAACCACCAAATTTTAAGAACGATTTCCTCGTATTCTTCAACAACGAATCCAGCTTGTTTCTCGACAAAACAACAGCTTTGGCCGTGCGATCGGTGTCGGCAAAATCATCGGCTTCCTTGATTAAACGATCGATCTCCTCGGGCGCGAGGCCGGAAGTCGGCGTGATGCGCATCTGCTGTTCGCGACCTGACGTTTTGTCCTGCGCGGAGACTGACACGATGCCGTTCGCATCCACTTCAAACGAAACTTCAATCTGCGGCACGCCACGCGGATTCGGCGGAATCCCGACCAGCTCAAACTTGCCGAGTGAACGATTGCCCTGCGCGACTTCACGTTCACCCTGAAGCACGTGAATCTCAACCGACGACTGGTTATCGACGACGGTCGTGAACGTGCGACTCTCACGCAGCGGGATCGTCGAGTTGCGCTCGATGATCTTGGTAAACAGTCCGCCACGAGTTTCAAGTCCCAAACTCAGCGGCAACACGTCAAGCAACACGATGTCTTTTACTTCACCACTCAGCACGCCGCCCTGGATCGCCGCGCCCATCGCGACCACCTCGTCTGGGTTGATCTCACTCGAGGGCTTACGTCCAAAGATCTTCTCGACGGTGCGTTCAACGATCGGCGACCGCGTTTGGCCACCGACGAGGATCACTTTGTGAATGTCGGACGGTTGCAGTTCGGCATCTTTAAGCGCCGTCAAACACGGTTCGATCGTCTGATCGACAAGATCTTTGACGAGCGTTTCGAACTGTTCTCGCGTAAGTGCTTTATTAAAGTGTTTCGGACCGCTTGCGTCGGCAGCAATGAACGGCAGATTGATGGTCGTTTCAGTCGAGGTCGAAAGATCGCACTTCGCGCGTTCCGCAACTTCCTTCAAACGCTGGAGCGCCAGACGATCCTGCCGCAGGTCGATTCCCGTGTCTGCGAGAAACTGACCCGCCATCCAGCTCATGATCCGCTCGTCAAAATCCTCGCCGCCGAGAAAAGTGTTTCCCGACGTGGAAAGCACATCGAAGACGCCGTCGTTCATCTCGAGAATCGAGATATCAAACGTGCCGCCGCCCAGGTCATAGACAGCGATGCGCTCGACGCTCGACTTTCCGAGTCCGTAAGCAAGGGCTGCGGCCGTCGGCTCGTTGATGATGCGCTCGATTTTCAAGCCGGCAATCTTGCCCGCATCTTTGGTCGCCTGTCGCTGCGTGTCGTCGAAATACGCGGGTACGGTGATGATGGCGTCGGTTACTGACTCGCCGAGAAAATCTTCAGCGGCGGCTTTGAGACGCTGCAAAACGATTCCCGACAACTCCGGC
>Ga0126376_10001221_pt1 | contig 13713 bp, 15 predicted proteins | sample PanSoiMetPlot_15_FD_92760 | JGI IMG/M metagenome (GOLD analysis project Ga0126376, IMG submission 92760) | Tropical forest soil microbial communities from Panama - MetaG Plot_15 | ecosystem: Environmental > Terrestrial > Soil > Tropical forest > Bulk soil | place: Panama | collected 2016-02-17
AAGAGGTCGCCTTCGCGGACAAGCGCCGCGAGGGCAGAAACCGCTTGCTCAATCTCGTGACTGCTGAGCCGATTGCGCTGTTCACTCTCCTCGATCTGGCGGCTCAATTTGCCCAGCAGCTCGTTCAGCAGCAGCCCAAGCTCTGCCGCGTTGCCGCTGAGCTTATCCACGGCTACGCGCGCCGAGAGCTGTCCCCCGACCGCTGCGCGGAGGGCTGTCAGAAGCGACTTGAACTCAACGGTGGATCGGCGAGGGCGAAGTACGCCCCTGTCATCGCTCGATTGCAAAGCCATTCATGCCCTCCGGGCCCTCCAGGAGCTGAAGTAGGTCAATCAACATCACCGGCCTTTCGCCATCGAGCCAAAAGCCCAGGGCGGGCCGACTGATGCCAACCACGTGCGGCAGGCGACGCAGCGATGTCACCGGAACGGTTCGCAGCCCCGCCACCGCTTCCACGCTGATTGGGAGACACGCGCCGTTCCCGCCGCGGACGATGAGCGCGCGTTCGCTTCCTCGCCGAGGCCCGGGCGGCACCGTCTCGTCGCCTGGCGAGTTGAGCGCCACCCGATCGAACCGGATCACTTGCGAGGCATCGGCAGCGTAGGTCACGCCGCCTATCTTGAAGAGCACGATTTCGACGGTCTGCGGCGCTTGATCGACAGATCGGATCATCGCGGTACCGCGCGCTGGCGCGCCGAATGAAGCAATTTGGTCAGGTCGAGCAAGAGAATGATGTCTGCCGCCGGATCCGGCCGCACCGCGCCCAGGAGGTGCTCGCCGCCTCCGCTCCCACTGACCGGAACGGGATGGATGTCTGCCAACCGGAAGCGCCGCAGCCCAGTCACTGCGTCCGCAACGATTCCTGCCACGTAATTTCCAGAGACTCCGACCACGAGCCGCGTCTTGCCGGCGATTCGAACTGCGCCCTTTCCCAAGAAGCGCAGCAGATCCAGCACCGGCAGGACTTCGCCGCGATGCGCGCAGACGCCGAGGATGAACGCCGGCACCTTGGGAAGTGGAGTCAGCGGTCCGGAGCGAACGACTTCCAGCACATGCTCCGAGGCAATGGCCAAATGAAGATCTCCCGCTTTGAAGCAGAAGTACTCGCGGTCCGCGACTGTTTTGGCTGCGCTTGGCCGTTCAGGAGCAGCTTCAAGCGCGCGCTGCAACGGTGTGGAGTCCAAGGCGGTGCAGTGGGTGAGCCGCTTCGATTGGGTTACGAACGGGACTTGCTCGGCGCAGACGATGTAGAATGACCAGCAGCATCCTAACTCGGCAGCTTCGGAGTGGTGAAGGGACGATGTCGTCGCGGGTCTTAGTTCTGGATGACAGCCCCGTTTTGCTCGAGCTGACCACCAAAGCGCTCCTATCATTGGGAATCGAAGCGGTCGGCGCGCTCGACCTTGCCGAGCTGGATCGAAGGCTCAGCGCCACCAGCTTCGATGTCATCCTGGTCGACGTGAAAATGCCGGAAGTTTTCGGCGATGACGTGCTCGATTTTCTCCGCAGCCAGCGCAGAGTCCAATCGAAGCTCGTCCTCTACTCCGACCTACCGGAACCCGAGTTGGCGGAAAAGGCGCGCAGTTGTGCTGCCGATGGATACATCTGCAAGGCGAATGGCCTCGAGCGCGCCGTGGCGGACGTGCTGCGACTGCTGGAAGGCGGCGACGCAACCTCCTCGTCGCAAGGGCGCGCCAACCGCGCTCCCGATTTGGCCGCGAAAAAACGGCGCGTGCTGGTCGTCGACGACAGCGAGCTCACCGCCCAGTGGCTCGAACGAGAGCTGTGTTCCAAAGGTTTCGAGGTGAGCACCGCGGACAGCGCGGACGAGGCAACGAAGATCATTCTGAGGAAGCAGACGCGTCCGGACCTGGTCTTGCTCGACGTCAAAATGCCGAACGTGAACGGTGAGCAGCTCTGTCGATTCATCAAAAGCAACAGCTTGTTCGCCGGAATCAAGGTGCTGCTTTGCTCGGGAGAAGGCACTGAGGAGCTGAAGAGAATCTGTCGCGAGGCCGGCGCGGATGGCTACGTGGCCAAGGATGCGGTGCTTGGGCAGCTCCTGGCACGAGAGCTCGGCTAATCCTGCGCGACGGCCATCGCCTGACCGAAATCAGGACAGCTAGGTAACCATATGAAGTTACTGTTGTTTGTCCTAAAGATTGAGGCCGCTGAGCTGATTCGCGAGTCGAAACACTCCGATACTGTAAACTAGCTTTACATTCTCAGTCCCTGGCTCCTCCGTTTTTCACCGAAGATCCGGCAGCTTAGCCTTCATCGTCCGTACGCCTGCCTGGCTTGTTTCTTGTAACTCCACCGTGAAAACGGTTGCTTTGCGAATCTGACTTCTTCAGAGGCTGGAATGGGTCTGGCCTCAAATGGGACTCCGACCTTCCCCCCGGGCCGAAGTCCCATTTCTTTTTGGCCTCCCGTTCTTTCGTCAGGCGTCGCGTTTGGTGGGGCCAGGCTCGCGCGCCGCGGCAGAGCGGGTCTCGATCAGCCGCGCATAGTCCAGGCTCACGGCGTGGCCCTTCTCGCAGTTTCGGGCGCCGGTCTTTCCTTCCTTTTCCAGCTCGCGGAGCAATCTCCGGCAACAATCTGGAAAACTGGCGAAAGTCATTTTGGGCATGGGGGCAGTGTAGCGGACGTTTGGGACAGGGCCATCAGGCATTGTCGGTCTTGCGTTCTGTTAGCCCGCGCGCGAAGTTGCCGATCGCGAGCCACGGGGCCACTTTCCGCAGCCTGCGGAGCATCGGCAGCACCCCAAGTGGACTTCCGCCAGCGCCCCTCCCATGAGCCACCGCTAGATAATCGAACGGATCGATGCACAAGCTACGCGTTTGCAGCTGATCGACGCGATATCGTCGGATCAGGTCTTCCAGTGCGGCGACTTCACCGGACCGATCGCTGACGCCTGGAAAGAGGAGAAGGTTGATCGCCAGGTATGCGCCCCGTTGTCGGGAGAGGGCGATCGAAGCCTCGACTGAATCCCACCCATACCCGACGGGGCGATAGTAGGCGGAGTAGAGGCTGGGGGTAGCCGAGTTCAGCGAGATTCGAACTGCATCCAAACCAGCGTCGAACAATAGCTCGAGCGCTCGGGGCATGCTGCCGTTGGTATTGATGTTGATCGATCCCCTCGACGTTCGTCGACGGATTGCACGAATGGCGTCGGCGATTGCCCGGTGCCGCGTCAGGGGCTCGCCCTCGCATCCTTGTCCAAAGCTCACCATGGTCCGGCCGCGCGCATTGGACAGATGGAACGCGCTCACCTCTGCCATTTCCACAGCGGATGGTCCCTCAGTGATGCGCTCGTGGGAAGCAGGGGCACCTCCGGCCGGCTGATCAGAGATGCAGCCAACGCAGCGAGCATTGCATCCCACGGATGCGGGAATGGCACCCTCGTCGCGGACGAAAAAAATATTCTGGCTGGTGAAGCAACGGTAGACGCGCGCGCAAGTTTCGAGCTGAGCCAGCACGCGATTCTTCGGGAAGCGGGCGCGGTAGCGGTGAATCTTGGCCTCGAGGTCGGGGGTTGAGAACCGGTTGGGGTTCCAGTGCCTGCGGCGATCGGTGCGCGTTGCCCAAACGACCGCACTTCCGCCCGCCCAGCCTGCAGCAGTGTACGCCCACTGGGGCAAGATGGGTCCATCCGCCTTGACCTCACCGGGAAGGAAAGTCCGCGTATACCCAGGAGGCAGCAGCGCGCCCACCGCGGTGGGCGTTATCGACTTGCCGTCCACCTTGATTCGATCGAGCAACTCGAGCTCGCCCGACTCTGCGTCGACTCCGACCGGGAGGTGTCCTGGCAGGTGCACGAGCCGGGCGCCCGGCGGCATCCTGATGAATTCGCCCGTCGCCCTCAGCAGTCGTTCGCCGCTGCGTACGCTCGCCAGGAGATGGGGATGCTCCATCACTTCGCCTCGCGGCAAGGCGAACAGCAATTTCGGCAGGGCGGCCAATTGCCCGTGAATAGCACGTCGGCCGCATCGCGGCATCGCTCGCCGAGGCAAAAAGCGGCATTTCGCACCGGAGGTCCAAGGCCGATTTTATTTCGGAATATTTTTGCGCCCTCGCCGTCTGTTGGTGCCTTGGATTCCGTCCGAGGCGCGTCCGCGCATACATTGACGGTAGTGGTGGGATCGGCAAGACTTCAGTCCCGCTGAGGGAAAAGAACAGATGTTGAGTCTCAATCGACCGAGTCGAATGAAGCAAGAATTCGAGGCCCTGGCTTTGGCGCACCTGGATCCCCTCTATTCTGCCGCCCTGCGTTTAACGAAGAATGAACGGGATGCAGAGGACCTGGTTCAGGACACCTGCATGCGCGCCTATCGGTTCTTCGACAAGTTCGAACGCGGCACCAACATCAAGGCCTGGCTTTTTAAGATCCTTACCAACACCTTCATCAATCGCTACCGGCGTCGCATCAAAGAGCGCACCGTCGTCGAGGGCATCGACCGCGATGCGGTCCACGAGCGGTTCGTCAGCCGGGACGCGACAGACGTCGCTGCCAATCCGGAGCAGTACTTCTTCGACCGCCTCCTTTCGGACGACGTGCTTAGAGCGATCGATGGTCTGCCGATCGATTTTCGCCTGGTGGTCATCCTGGCTGACCTCCAGGAGTTCTCTTACAAGGAGATCGCGGAGATCCTCGAGTGTCCAGTCGGAACGGTGATGAGCCGACTGTTCCGCGGCCGCAAATTGCTGCAGAAGACCCTTCGGGATTATGCGCTGGGCCAGGGTGTTTTCAAGCCGGACGAATCGTCGGGCTCTCCGGTGGATTTGACGGAATACCGTCAGCGGAAGAAGACCGGATAGGCCTGGAGTCGATAGTTCGGAGGTTGAGGCGTGGCCACGATGTCCGGAGAGATTTCGCAGCGCGTCATGACCTGTGAGGAATTAGAAGGGTTTTTGTACGCGTACCTGGACGGGGAGTTTGAGGCGGCGGACAAGGTCGAATTCGAACGGCACCTTGCCCGCTGCGCGCCCTGCGCTCAGAAGTTTCATCTCGAGTCCGCCTTTCGAGAAACCCTGCACAGCAGGGCGAAGGAGCATGCAAGCGGACCTTCGTCCCGCGCTCCAGAGGGCCTCAGGCGCAGCATTCGCACCCAATTGAGACACGAGCAGCATCGCGCTGCGCTGCGAAGCTGGGCTCGGGCGGGCGCCGCGGCTGCCGTCATCGCCGCGGCTGGAGGAGCTTACGTGACGCTGCGGCCCGGCATGCGTGAGGGCTATATCGAAGATGCCGCGCGGCGCCACGCCAAATCCCTGCCCTTCGAAGTACAGCGAGAGGGCGCCGAGAGTCTCGAAGCCTGGTTCCAGGGCAAGCTTGAACACAGTGTTCACGTGCCTACCTTTCCAAACACCAGTCTCGCCGGCGCGCGGCTGTCCCACGTGAAGGACAAGCAAGCCGCTTACATCGCCTACGACGGGCTCGGAGCGAGTGCCGGTCCGCGCCGAATCGGGCTCTTTGTCTTCCAGGACTCCGATCGCGACGTGCCCGCGCAGCCGCTGCCCTCGTTGGAGCTGGACAGCAGCCACGGCTACAACGTGGCGATCTGGCGAGATCACGAAATAGTCTACGAGCTGGTGAGCGATCTGGACGAGAGCGACATCCGACAGATGTTGGTTCCTTCCAACTCGCCGAAACGCCGGCCCTCGCCGGGTGACCCGCGCCCAACGGGTACGACCTCGCCGCCCGTTCTCCAAACACCGAGTCTGGTTCAACCCGCATCCCTCCAGCATTCTCCGGGCGCGCGTTGACGGCATCCCGAAGCTCCCGCTAGCCTCTCTTGGTATCCAAGGTATTCGACGTTCCTCTCAGCTCGGACGTAGGCCTAGGGTGATGCCCAAGAGAATCTTGATCGTCGAAAGTGATCGCGGCTTATCCGGCGAAATGAGAGACGCGCTCGCGACGCGCGGTTTGGATGTCGAAGAGACCGCGGACGGAAGGAAGAGCGTCGACCTAATCCGCCGCTCGCACCCTGACCTCGTTGTGCTGTCCGTCGAACTCGCCTCGGGTCAAAGCGGTTACATCATCTGCGGAAAGCTGAAGAAGGACGACGAGCTCAGCAGCATTCCGGTGGTTATCGTCGGCAACCCGGATGGGTTCGTTCAGCACAGCAAGCTGAAAACCCGAGCTGAGGAGTACGTGCCCAAGCCTGTCGACCTTCGGGTGTTGGTCGAGCGGGTGGGAGGCCTATTAGGGCTGCCCGAGCCGGATGCCAGCGCGGACGACAGCTTGACGATGGACGATGTCGTGGAAGCTGAGGGCGATCTGCCAGTGGAGGAAATCTCCATCGACGAAACCACCTTCGATGGCGATCCCGAGCTCGAGATGATCGATCAGGCTTTCGATTCCGGAGCGTCGCGCGCGAAGGACCAACCGAGCGAAGAGCCGGTAGAGGCACCCCGCGAAGCTGTGGAGGAAGCGCACGCAGACTTCGCAGACGGACAAGAGCTGGCCGACGATGCGGCTCGGGCGGTGGAGGTCCTGGGCACTTCGCCGGGGGACGAGGCACCGTCGCACGCGTCAGCAGATGCTCATTCCGAACCGCTTGCGCCCGGGCAGGCGGACGTGGAGATCCGCTCGCTTCGCGCTCAGCTCGCTGTTCTTCAGCGCTCGCTCAGCGCGGCGCAGAGCCGCCAAAACGACGCCGAGGAACGTTCGCGAGAGCTGGAGGCACAGCTCGAGAGCCGCGGCGCAGAGCTTGAAGCAGTTGCCTCCAAGGGCGGCAAGGGAGAGAAGGAATTCTTCGCGCTTCGCGAGGCCCTTAATAAAAAAGAGAAGGAAGTCCTCCTGCTCAGCACCGGCCTGCGCGATAAAGAAACCGAGATGGTTGAGCTGCGCGATCACGAGGTGCAGCTCGAACAACAGCTTTCGGAGTCCTCGGTCGAGCTCGCTCGGCGCGACGCGCAGATCAAGGCGCTCACCGGCAGAAACGAACAGATCGGAGTTGAGCGCAAGAAGCTGCAGGAGGACTTGAACGAGACGCGCAACCGACTGCAGGCCCGAGAGTCAGAGACGGACGAGCTGCGTTCACGGGTCAATGAGCTGGATGCGGCGCTGCGCCAGTCTCAAAGCGAGGCAGCTGGCTTGCGAAATCAGATGGACGCGATGCAGGCGGCGATGAACGCCGCACACCGAGAGGCGCAGCAAACCCAAGCGCGTTTGTCCAAGGAAGCCGATTCGCTGCGCGCGCAGCTTCACGAGCTGGAAGAGCGGGCGAACAAGCAAGACGAGAAACTGGCAAAGCTCCTCCAACGCATCAAGGGGCAGGACAAGGTGCGAGACAAAACGAAGAAGGCGCTGTCGATCGCGCTTCAGCTCCTCGAGGAGCAGGCCTCGGAGGAGGACGAGCCCGCTGCCGCCTGACAACGTTGTACGCGGGCGACGAGGGCTAGGCTGCGCGGGGCAATCTTCAGCTCTCCCGCTTCGGCGCGTCCTTTTTGTCCACCATCTTCTTGGCCGCCATTTGCACGCTGGAGGGGACGTTTCTGTCCCGGGCGAGGTCCTTGATCTCGCTCTCGCGCAGGGTGCTTAGAAAGCGAAGAGAAATTGCGAGCGGCGTCTTCGGGTTTTTCACCAGCGCCAGCTTAACTGCGTACATCTTCGTCCACTCGCGGTTGCCGTAGATGACGCGAAGCACGTCGTCCAGTACGGCGCGATTTTGGGTTATCCGAAGGACTTCGCCGTCCGTGATCCGCGGGCTTCGGATCACCGCCACCGCCACCAGCTTGTTCGTGTCGCGGATCAACAGCCCCCGCGCTTCCTTATTGCCAACCGTGGCCAGCTTGATCTTCTCGGTGATGCTCATCTTCATCACGCGCTGTGCGAGCGTGAGCCGCTTTCCCTCCTCCATCGGGGGAGCTGCCTCGTCGGCCAGCTCGAGATATTCCTTCATTATCTCGGCAGCTGTCGGGCCCCGGTCGACCGGCTTGGCAAGTGCTTCGGGACCAAAGATCCGGACGCGGGCCTCTTTCATCTGCGCGACGTCGTTGAGCACCACACCGCTTCGAACTGCGAAATCGCACACTCCGTCGATCAGGGATCGAGAAGCATTCGCGTTCTCACAGAGCTGGCGAACGATGTCCTCGTGGCGAAGCAGGCGGAGCTGATTCTGCGAGATGATCTCGGCAATCCGGGAGCTGCACTGTTGCGCCACCTTGGCGACGGCGTCGTCCGGAGTGCTCGCATTCAAGATGAGCATCTCGGCGTAGGCGTTGTTGTCGCCAACCAGGTCGAGGAAGTAAGCCAACACCGGCGGCTTCGTCCCTTCGTCTCGCAGGGCCGGCGCAAGGATTCGGTCCGGCAGGCTGGCCGCGGTCTTGCCCGCCATTTCCCGAACGCCCGGATCCGGATCAAAGGTCAGCATGAACAGGGCGGCGAGCATTTCGGAAGGGGCAAGAGGAATCAGCGCCTTGGCAGCCATCATCCGCAGCGGCGCTGGCGCACCGGGGTCGACGTGCTTGCGCATGTTCGGAGGGAGGACCTCCGGCGTTATCGGACAGCGCGCGGCGTCCTCGGCCGGGGCCGCGGCCTCGACTGGCTCACTCACCCGCTGTGATTCCTTCCGTGGATAATGCGCAGGCCTTCCAGCGTGAGGAACTCATCGACTTCGGCGATCGCCTTTGATTCCTGGGCGACGAGTGGAGCCAGCCCGCCGGTGGCAATTACCTTGACCGCCCCCAGCTCTCTCGACATCCGGTCGCATATCCCATCGACCAGTCCCACGTAACCGAACAGCAAACCCGACTGAATGGAGTGTACCGTGTTCTTTCCAATGATGTGAGGCGGCTTAATGAACTCGACCCGAGGCAGCTTCGAAGCGTTCTTGAACAGGGCCTCCATTGAAATGGCGATGCCGGGACAAATGGCCCCGCCGAGGTATTCGCCCCTGCCACTGACCGCGTCAAAGGTGGTCGCAGTGCCGAAATCGACCACTACCAGTGCCCCCTTGTGCTTTTCGTAGGCAGCGACCGCGTTGACGATCCGATCGGCGCCGACCTCGCGCGGGTTGTCGCAGACGATCGGCATCCCCGTCTTGACGCCCGGGCCTACGAACATCGGCTTGCATCGGAAGTACCGCTCGCTCATCCGCTCCAGGGTGAGCTGCAAGGGAGGCACGACATTCGAGACCGCGATCGCGTTGACTCTGTGCGGCTCGATCGAGCCCCAAGCAAACAGCTGGCGCAACAAGATGCCGTATTCGTCATGCGTTCGGCAAGCGTCTGTCTCCAGTCGCCAATGCTCGAGGAGTCTTCGACCCTCGAACACCCCGATCACCGTATTCGTATTGCCAACGTCGATAGCAAGAAGCATCCGCGTACTCTAATCCGGGAGCGGCCGCCGGCGAACCTGCTCGACGTCTCCGGCCAGTATTCGCCGCCTCGTTCCCTCGGCAGTGGAAATCACCAGCGCTCCGGTCTCGTCGATGTCCTCCGCCCTGCCGACGATCTGCTCCTTACCTGTTTGCACTGCGACTTCTTGTCCCAGGGTTAAGCATGACTGTCGCCAGACATCGCGAATCTTGCCGAAGCCCTCCTCAGCGTGGACATCGAGCCAATTTTCCAGCCGGCCCCATAAGTCGGCGGCAAACCGAGCGCGCCGGACTTTTCCCTTGATCGCCTCTGCAACCGATGCCGCAGTCGGCGCGATCTCGGCCGGAAATTCCGACCGTGCTCCATTCAAATTGATGCCCATTCCGAGGATCGCGAAGTGAATCCGATCGGGATCCGAAGAGAGCTCGGTAAGAATTCCGCCGACTTTTCGGCTGTCGATCATCAGGTCATTGGGCCACTTGATTCCGGGTGAGACACCCAACGCGCGCAGCGCGTCAACCCCCGCCACGGCCGCTACTAAGGTCAGCTCAGGGGCGCGGTGAGGAGAAAGGTCTGGCCGAAGAACGACCGAAAAATACAGATTCAAGCCCGCTGGCGACAGCCAAGATCGGCCGCGGCGGCCTTTCCCGTGCGTTTGTTCTTCGGCCACGACGACCTCTCCGTGCGAGGCACCCTCGCTGGCCAAGCGGAAGGCGAGCTCGTTGGTGGATGTGACGCTCTCCCGATAGTGGATGACCCGGCCGATGTCGCGGGTGTTTAAATGAGGCGCGATTTCCAGGGCGGTGAGCCGGTCCGGTATCTCCACCAACCGGTAGCCGCGGGCTGGCACCGCTTCGATGCGATATCCCTTCTGCCGCAGGGACTCTACGTGTTTCCAGATTGCCGCGCGCGACAGGCCCAATTTGTCCGAAATGGCCTCGCCCGAGGTGAAGTCGTCTCCGCCGTCCGAAAGGAATGCGAGGATGAGCTCCTCGTTCGTCTGGAGCGGCTCTGGGGTTGGGTCGGCCATATCGCACGCGCAGAATCACCTCAGCGTACGAACCTGCCGCCCCTCGGTCAACGAGCCCACTCAGACGCCCGGCTTCTCCACCTGCTTAGCCAGTTTCCCGGGTCTGCGGGGCGAGGGCGAACTCCTTGAGCTCGAACGTGCTCTGGGGCACGCGCTTGCCGCCCGCTTCCAACGTCAGCTCAATTCGAACGATCCCCACCGACGGCGCGAAAGTCAGCTCGTTTACCAACGTCCGTTGCTCGTCCATGCGGTTTCGCGACTCGACGCGGACACACTTCGGAAACGTTCCTGCGGGGACGCGACAGGGAGACCCGAAGTCGGTGATTTTGTAGTGCTCGGTCGAGGAAGCCGATACGACGTTGGTCCACGAATGCCCAACCTCGATCGGCTCTTTGAGGAGGTAGCGTTTTTCGTCGCGCAATCCAAGCCCGTCTATCGCCAAGTGGGCACCCTGGTTGTCGATGTAGTAGCCGTCGCGGCGATCGAGGATCTCCACTCGCCGCTCGCGTCGATCACCCAGAAAGTTGGTGTCGTACGTCCAATGATTCCCGATCGCCAACGGATAGTAGTCCTCGGCTGAAGCCGTCGGTTCGCGCGGCGCCTGCGGGCGCGACGCGCATGCGGCGGCAGCGAAGGCCAAACACATTGCGGCTCTTCCCTTCACGGCGAACCCCCCGTCGACTGCCGTTTGGCATTGGAATCTGCGCGCCCTCCCCGACTGGGACTGCGCGCCCTGAGCTCCTCGAGCGCCTTCTTGGCAGCGGCCCGAACCGCCGGCTGATCGTGGCCCTCGGCGACGGTGTAAAGGTAAGCCTCCGCCTCTTCGCCCCCAATTTCGCCCAAGGCGAAGATAATTTCGCGCACGAAACTGGGGTCCTTTCCCTTTGCCAGATCGATCAGATAGGGGACGGCTCCGGCGTTCTTAAGCTCGACCAGCGCCCCAATGGCGCGGCGCACCCCGCTCGGATCGGAGCTTTGTAGTTTATCGAGAAGCGCAGGCTCCACCGCCGGATTTTTTCGCGCCGAAAGAACGCGGATGGCGAACTCTCGTACCCGTGGATCCTTGGCGGACAGCTCCTTCACCAGCGCTGAATCGGACTTCTCAAGCGCGGCGAGCTGGAGATGAGCCGACGAGCTGACCTGATCGAGCGCCGAGGCCAATGCGGAACGCATCGCGCTGCGCCGCGACGGCGCGTCCTCGGAGAGGACCGGTGACTCGCCAATGCCTACGACTTCGTAGGACGCGGAGCCACCGTTCTCCTTGCGCCGGATGGTGAGCAGCGCGCCAACTTCGGCGAACGTCCCGTCCCTGCCCTCCTTTTGCGCTTCGCGCGTAAATGCAATTTCCAGGCGGAGTCCGATGGGCGGCGCCCCGCCTCGCGCAGGAGCAGAGAGGAGCTCAAACCGAGCCTGAGAAAGCTTGTGCACGAGCAGCTCGTTGACCTGGGCAGGGCTCATCGCCAGCAGCGGGTTATCGCGCAGAGTTTCCTCGGCGATATCGATGTGGCCAACCGGCGTCTTTGCGCCGCGGCACCCGGTACAAATGACGGCCGCAACTGAAATTAGCAGGACCCGGCGGGTGGACGGCCCTACGGTCGGTTTAAGGCGTTTCATTCTCGCTGCCCGCTGGCGGCGGCTCAGCAGGCACTTCTGCAGCAGCAGGCGTCTGCGCCGGACCGGCTGCCCCGGTCGCCGGCGCCATCTCCGCGGGACGACTTCTCCCCCGCCGACCCCTTCGCCTCCTTCGCCTGCGTTTTCGTTCCGGCGGCGCGCTCGCCGAGGCGGCCTCAGGTTCGACCGCTTTGGCTTCGTCCCCCTCGCCTTCTTCAGCTTCCTCCGCCAACTCGTCCCGGGTACCTGCGGCGGAGTCGGGCGGTGGCTCGCGGATTGCCGCCTCTGACGCTTCCTCGCCCACGGCGTGCTCGCTTGGGAGCGACGATTGCTCCGAGGCGGCGGGTTCGACTTGCTTCTCGATCTCGGGCTCTCCCGCCGGGGCCCTTCCCTCTCGCGCTTGGCGCTCGCGCATCCGCTCATCGCGCCGGCGCCGAGCTTCCTCCGCCTCGAGCTTCGCCGCCGCGAAAAATCGATCATCCACTTCGAACAGCTCCAAGTGGCTGGCGCTAATCCCCGCTCGCGCCTCGATGAATTTCTCGCCCAGCGCTTCGGCGCACCAAACCAGAGTCATCGACCCATGGCTTTGCGCCTCTGACCTGCCGTCTCCGCGAAGGTCGCCGGCGGAGGCGATCAGCCCCACTTGCGCCGAATAGTGGCCAAGGTCGCGCCGCAAATCCTGCACCATCCGACGATCCACCGCTGTCGCTCCCTTGAGCAGGCGAACCGCGAAGCGCAGATCAACGCTCCCCTCGCGCTTTCTTGCCGTCAGCAACACTCCGTCTCGAGAGCGCTTGGCGACCTTCAATTCGCGAAAGCCGAGGGCCTGCAGCACCTTAACCAATGCCTTGTGGAAGGCTTCCACATCCAACTCCACAAGGCGGCGGCGCAGCTCGCGAGCGATTGTTCGACGAGAGTCCTTGACTGCCGCTCTGATCGCTGCGTTGCCCCACTCGGCGCCATCGGCAGGGGCCACTGCCGGAACCCGCGCCAACACTGGCCGTCCCCCTTCGATCGGAATACCCAGCGCAGTTGCCAACACCGCCTGCACATCAGAGGGCTCCCCGGCACCGGTGCGCTCTAGACTCAGCTCGCCCGTTTCTTTGGAGAGCACGAACTGCGGCCGGCGACCGACGTCGATGCGGCGTTGATTGTCTTCCAAGAGCGCGGTGAGGAGCTGCTCCGAGCTCAGCTCCCCACCTGTGAGCTCCCGCTCGCGTGCGAGTTGGCTGATCTCTTCCGGCTTCATCGGCCTAGCCGCCTCGCTCAGAATCTCGAACACCAGCTCCGAAATCGGCGGAAACCTCCTCCTCCGACCGCGGAGATCATGCTCTTCCTCGTGCCTGCGCCGTCGATCCGCGCGCCCTGCCGCTCGGACGTTATCTACCCTTGCTTCCGGATGGCGCTCCAGCGGCCTCAGCGGCGCGAGCGATTCTTCGGGATTGGGCTCAGGAAGACCGGTTTGCGCCAACGCCTCCGGGTCTTCAGGAATCGCCCATTCGGCGAGGGCAAATGTGTCCTTGGCGGTAACAATCACTCTGCGGTCCCTGGTGCGGCGGGCCATCGCAGCCAAACGCGACAGCATCGTCGCGTCGGGCGCCTTGCCGACGTGCGACAACAGACTCTGCCCGATCGATTGTTCGGTGATTTCCTGGACGTGGAGTGGACGGCCGGCACTCTCCAGCACGCGGAGTGCAGCCTCGTAGAACGTCATTCAATATCCAAGTAGATCAGCGGGTTGTACAATCTTC
>Ga0126376_10001223_pt1 | contig 13710 bp, 14 predicted proteins | sample PanSoiMetPlot_15_FD_92760 | JGI IMG/M metagenome (GOLD analysis project Ga0126376, IMG submission 92760) | Tropical forest soil microbial communities from Panama - MetaG Plot_15 | ecosystem: Environmental > Terrestrial > Soil > Tropical forest > Bulk soil | place: Panama | collected 2016-02-17
ACAAAACATCCAGGACGCCTTTCTCAACACGGTGCGCCGTGAAAAGACTTCCGTGGTCGTTTATCTGCTCAACGGCGCCAAGCTGACGGGCCGCATCCGTAGTTTTGATAAGTTTTCGGTCCTGCTCGAGTCAGGTTCTCAGGAACAACTGATATTCAAACACGCCATTTCGACCATCTCACAATCAAGACGCGCGACCGGCGAGCTGCATTCGCAAGCCACCTCCGAAGCGAACCCGCGTGAGATTCGCGGCTCTGATGTCAACTCGCCTGAGGCTTGACATTCGTTTACACTCTCGCGTGCATTTCACCTGAATCAACGAGGAACTGTGCCTGGAACTTTCATTACTTTCGAGGGCATTGACGGCAGCGGAAAGTCGACTCAGCTACGTTTGCTGGGGAATTTCTTGCGCGCAAATGGTTGTGATGCCCTGTTGACTCGCGAGCCCGGCGGAACGGCGCTCGGTGTGCGCCTGAGAGCGGTGCTGCTGGATGCGATGGAGGAAGTCGATCCATTGACCGAGCTGCTGGTCTTTGCTGCTGACCGCGCACAACACGTGCGTCGCGTGCTGCGACCCGCGTTGAAAGCGGGCAAGGTTGTCATCTCGGATCGTTATGCCGACGCGACGGTGGCGTATCAGGGTGCGGGACGCGGTTTTACGCCGGAGCTGATCTCGCAGATCGTGCAACTGGCAACGGAAGGATTGAAACCTGACCTGACATTGCTCTTCGATCTCTCGATTGATGAATCAACCAACCGCACCGCCAGACGTACGACGGGGCGATCATCCGGCAAGATCTCGCGCGACCGACTCGACATCGAGAAAGCCGACTTTCACGCGCGCGTGCGTGATGCTTATCTGCAAATCGCGCTGGCAGAACCGGAGCGCGTGAAGTTGATTGACACGGGTGGTCCGGTCGAGCACACGCAGGAACGTGTGAAAGAGATAGTCATTCCATTTCTGCAAAGCCGCGGAAATCTCGCGATGAACTATGTTTGACGAGTTAATTGGAAACGAGCGCGTCAAAGCGGCGCTGAAGCGAATGCTGGTGGCTGACAGGTTGCCGGGAGCGCTGCTGTTCGTCGGCGAAGAAGGTATCGGCAAGAAACGCTTTGCGCTGGAAGTGGCGCGTGCGCTGAACTGTCGCACGGCGAAGGACCATGAAGCGTGTGGCGTCTGTTCGTCGTGTACGCGCATCGTCAAGCTCAACTATCCGCAACGTGACGATGCAGACGAGTGGACGCAAATAATCTGGACGGACCACCCGGACGTCGGCCTGGTTGTCGCTCCGAAGCGCGTGTTGCGCGTCGAGCAGATGCGTCAGATCGAGAAGGAAGCGAACTTTCGTCCGTTTGAAGGCAAGGCGCGCGTGTTTTTGATCGACGAGGCTGACAAGCTTAACGACGCTTCCGCAAATGCGTTACTCAAAGTCCTCGAAGAACCACCGAGGACATCGCACCTCATCTTGATCACAGCACGTCCGGCAATGCTCTTGCCGACGATTCTTTCGCGCTGCCAGATGATCCGCTTCTCGCCTTTGACGCCGGCTGAGATCGAAACTCATTTGACTAAAAATAAGCTCGCCGACAACAAGACTGCGCGGCTTCGTGCGCGGGCGGCGGGCGGCAGTATCGGCCGCGCCCTGTCAGGCGATCTCGTGACGTTCACATCGCAACGAAAAGCGATGCTCAAAGTGCTCAACGCGCTCGTGCTCAGCCAGGATCGCGCGCAACTGCTGCGGGCGGCCGAACAGCTCAACGAAGCGCAATACAAAGACGAGTTTGAAGAACGGCTCGACGTACTCGAAACGCTGATTCGCGATGCCTGGATGTTGTCGCTCGGAGTTAATTCAGAGCAACTGGTCAATGAAGATTTGTTAACTGAGTTGCGTGAGATCAGCGAGAAAATAGATTCGTCGCGTGCGGCTGACTGGATTCTTCAGATTGAAGACTTGCGCGAGGCACTGATCGTGAACGTCAACCGGAAGGTGACGACGGACTCGCTGTTCCTCGTGATGGCGGGTGACGTTGCTGCTCAGAAGCGACCAAAAATCCGGTAACACGGATTACGCGGATGGTTGCGGATTAGACTTGAGATCGGCGAGGAGTTTTTCGGTTTCCATCACGAACGCTTCGACAATATTCTCGCCCGCGACTTTGCGCATCGGCACGCCGTCTTTGAAGATCATCCCGACGCCTCGACCGAACGTGATTCCGAGTTGTGAGTCGTGCGCTTCGCCTGGACCATTCACCGCACAGCCCATGATGGAAAGATGAAGCGGCTCTTCGACGTGGGCCAGGCGACGTTCGATCTCAGTCACGATGCCGACGAAGTTATCGACGTCGAGCCGGCCACAGGTCGGACAGGCAACCACGGTAACTCCACGCGTACGCAATCCGAGCGACTTCACAATCTCCCACGCAACTCGCACTTCTTCCTGCGGTTCAGCCGCAAGCGAGACGCGAATCGTGTCGCCGATTCCTTCGTAAAGCAGGATGCCGAGTCCGATCGAAGACTTAACAGTGCCGCTAAACGAAGTGCCCGCTTCGGTAACGCCGAGATGAAACGGATAATCAACTTTCTGCGCCAGCAGTCGATAAGCCTCGACGGTGCGATGCACGTCCGATGCTTTCAGCGAAATGATGATGTCGGTGAAGTCGAGATCTTCGAGAATCTGAATGTGACGCATCGCCGACTCGACCATCGCTTCGGGAGTCGCCGTGCCGTATTTCTTGAGCAGATCTTTTTCGAGTGAACCGCCGTTAACTCCGATCCTGATCGGAACCTTCTGTGCCTGCGCCGCGCGCACCACTTCACGCACACGCTCGTGCGCGCCGATATTTCCGGGATTCAAACGCAGCTTGTCGATGCCCGCTTCGAGCGCCATCAACGCCAGCTTGTAGTGGAAATGAATGTCGGCAACGATCGGAACGTCAGGTACGCGCTCGCGAATCTCTTTCAACGCGATTGCCGCATCGTTATCCGGAACGGCCAGCCGGACGATCTCACATCCGGCCCGGACCATCTCTTCGATTTGAGCCACAGTGGCGCCCACGTCAGCAGTGTCAGTCTTTGTCATCGACTGAATTGCTACGGGAGCGCCGCCACCAATCTGTATGTGCTTAACCTGAACGGGACGCGTTTTGCGCATTGGCTATTTCTTTGCGGGTGCAGCAGCAGCCGGGGGTTTCTCCGGTTCGCGATTTCCTCCAAACGACTTCAGTATGTCGTTTGTAAATACAAACACCATTAACAGCAGCACCATCACAAAGCCCACTTGCTGAATACGGTCGCGCACTGCGGCTGAAATCGACAAACCGATCAGCGCCAGCAGGCCTTCAATCAGCAGCAGGAAGATGGCGCCGCCGTCGAGCACCGGAATCGGCAGTAGGTTGAAAATACCGAGGTTCAAACTGAGGAATCCCAGCATTCCAAAAACGCCATCCCAGCCAAGCTTCTCAATCGACTTCTGCGTGGCCTGGTAGATTCCGATCGGACCAGAAAAGGTATTTCTCACTGAGCGCTGGCCACTGAAAACCTGTCCCAATGCTTTTCCGGTCAAACGGAGGATCTGGAGGTTTTGGTTGTACGCGTACTTCACGGCCGAACCGACTCCAGCGGGATGAAGCGGATATTGTTCGGTAACGATGAAGCCGAGCCGTCCATTGACGCGACGTTCGTCAGTATTGATTTGCGTGGACTGGCCGTTGCGCTCGACAGTGATCGCGATTGGCTCCGCATCGTGACTGCGAATGTATTCGGTCACCTGCGCGGAGCTCTTCACGTTTTCGCCGCCGATGGTCAGGAACCGGTCGCCCTCTTTTAATCCTGCCGCCTCAGCAGGCGAGCCGGTTTGAACTTCGCCGGCTACAACCGGCAACCCACCGTAATCGGGAATGAACTCGAGATATCCGGCCGACTCGCCGTTTTCCGTTCGCGTAGCGGGCGTGATTGTGAGTGAGATTTCATTACCGTTTCGATTTATAACCATCGGCAAAGGTCGACCAGGCGAGAGCAGCGCATCGCCACTAATCACATCCCAACTCGGATTCTCGGTTCCGTTAAAAGAAACTATCCGATCTCCCGGCTTGAGACCGGCCTGATCCGCAGCGCCACCAGATTGAACGTAGTAAACAACGGGTGCCGGGGTCGCGGGCACTCCGTAAACGAACGCTCCCGCAATTGGGATCGCCATCGCGGTGATGATGTTCATTACGGGACCAGCCACAGCAACCAGCACACGTTGCCAACGCGGGCGAAGGTTGTACTGCTCCTCGGGCGGGATGTCCGGAGCGCCCGAACCTTCTAAAGGAGCGTTTGACTCGTCACCGCCGAGCTTTACGTAGCCACCCAGCGGTATTGCCGAGACTCGGTAGTCTGTGTGTCCCCATTTTCTGCCAAAAAGACGCGGCCCAAAGCCTACAGAAAAAGTCTCAACACGGATTTTAAAGAGTTTGGCAACAAGAAAATGGCCGAATTCGTGCAGGACGACAGCCGAACCGAGGATGAAGATAAACGCTATCGCGACAAATAAATCCATTCAGAGCCTTCTTCTTATAGTCTTCCGTCAAACAACCACTTTTAGACTCGACGATTTCGAGTCAGGTTGCACAAAACCGAGTTTACCACGGATATCACTGATGAACACGGATTGGAATCCGCTCAATTGTGGCGCGGGCAGCGAGACGCGATTCGTGATCGGCTGCGAGAATCGTTTGGATGTCTTTTGCGGGCTGATTTGAGTGGTCGTTCATGACTGACTCAATGACCTGCGGGATCTCGGTCAGGCTGATCCGTTCGTTCAAAAACGCTGCTACTGCTTCCTCGTTTGCGGCGTTCATCGCGGCCGGCAACGTTCCGCCTTCGCGCAAAGCACGGTAAGCCAGTCTGATACAAGGAAATCGCTCGTGATCGGGCGCTTCGAAGTGAAGACCGGAAACGGTGGTCAAATCCAGCGGCGGCAGTTGACAGGTATGACGCTCGGGATAAGTAAGCGCGTACTGAATCGCGTGACGCATGTCTGTGACACCTAACTGCGCAATCACAGAACCGTCCACCATCTCGATCATCGAATGAACCACTGACTCGGGATGAACGAGAATGTCGATCTCTTCCGGTCCGAATCCGAACAGCCAACGAGCCTCGATAACTTCGAGTCCCTTGTTCATGAGCGTCGCGGAGTCGATGGTGATCTTGGCGCCCATGTTCCAGGTCGGATGCCGCATCGCTTCGGCAACGGTTGCGAGTTCCATGTCCGCTTTATTCTTCGTGCGAAATGGTCCACCCGAGGCCGTGAGTATGATTCGTCGCACTTCCTCGCGACGTTCACCGCGCAGGCACTGGTGCAGAGCGTTGTGCTCGGAATCGACCGGCAACAACTCCGCGCCTGACTTTCGCGCAGCCGCAGTCATCAACTCTCCCGCCATCACCAGTGTTTCTTTGTTCGCTAGTGCGACTCGCTTGCCGAGTTCGAGCGCTTTGAGTGTCGGAACAAAACCAACCGCACCGACAGTGGCTGAGATCACGCAATCAGCACGTGGGTGAGTCGCGACTTCACACAGTCCTTCTTCACCAACCACGATGCGCGGCAAATCCACGTTACGAGCAAACAACATCGCGCGCAGATCGTGTGCCGCTGCTTCAGTGTCAACTGAAACAACTTCGGGCAGATGCGTCGCGATCTGATCTGCGAGGCGCTCGACATTCGTTCCCGCCGCCAGCGCGACGACACGCATCGGCGTGTTGGTTAACGACTCGATAACGCGCAGACTGTTGCAGCCGATGGATCCAGTTGAACCAAGGATCGCAACTCCGCGACTATCAGTTGGTGAATCGATCATACAATTAAAAGGGGGTTTGGTACCCTTGTGTCGTAGGGGTCGAGCAGAGCGATCTTTTGGCCCAATGAGTTCACGTATGAAGCCGAGGTTACGCGCCAGGCGTTGCCTTGCACCAGCATCAGGTCGACGTTGGCGTTGACTGTCTTTCGTTCACCGATAACTTTCATTTTCAAGGTCACTTCGCTGTTGCCGTTGCGTTCATTGATGCTTGCAGTGACGATGTTACCGAAGTCTTTCACTTCTCCGATATCCTGCTTCAGCTTCTCGCTTTTGCGGAGAAAATCCTTCGCCTTCTCCGCCGACTCGCTATTGCTTACCGTATAAAGCCCGAAAAACACTATTGCCAATACAAAAACGAGCGTCAAAGCTAAAAGCGCGGCGAACACGCTGCCAACAATCTGCACGATTTTCTTCGCCGTCATGGGCTTGCATCAGCTATGGAAGTAGAAGCGAGCAAAATAGTAGATGAGTGGCGCGTTGAAGAGCAAGCTATCGAGTCGATCGAGTATGCCGCCATGTCCGGGCAGAATGTTGGCCGCATCCTTTGCGCCCGCGCCACGTTTGAGAGCGCTTTCGGCGAGGTCGCCGAAGATGCCGACGACAGTCATTACTGCCGCGAGCGGCAGGGTGAATTTAAGCGGCAGTTCGCGGAAGAACCAGAAGTGCGCGAGTGTCGCCATTGCGAGGGCTGCGACGATCCCACCGACTGCGCCTTCCCACGTTTTACCGGGACTGATCGACGGCGCGAGTTTACGTTTTCCTAAAGCACGACCAACGTAATAAGCGCCCGTGTCAGCACCCATCAGTACGAGAAAGAAGAACGACAACAGGTGAGCTGAGAGCGTCTGGGTGAAGCCTGTGCGGAGTGAAACCAGATGACTGCCGAGCAGCGGGATGTAAAGCACGCCGAGAATCGTCGCCCCGGCCGAAGCAATCATCTTGTCGAACGGAGCGCCACGCAAAGTCGCGGCGATCAGCGTGCCGGCAGTCAGCACGATGATCACGAATTGGACCAGCAGGACGTTAACTGCCGGGTCGTTCTGGAGTGAGATCGTCAGGATTGCGGCGCCGGCGACATAACCGGCGCCGGGATCGGGTTTGAGCTGGAGTTTTTTCGCGAGCAGGTAAAACTCCCAGAGGCCGATAACCATCGCGGCCACCGCGAGCACGACAAACAGCCACCATAAATACGAAACGAGAATTGAAGCGATCAGGATGGGTAAAACGATGACCGCGGTTAGGATTCGTTTCATTCAAATAGGTCCTATAGGTCCTATAGGACCTATGAAGATCTGACGAGCTTCAGTCCACCAAATCTTCTGTCGCGCCGCTGATAATCAACCACAGCCTCGAGCAGATGTACGCGGCGAAAGTCGGGCCAAAGAGTTTCCGTGACGTAAATCTCGGCGTACGCGCTTTGCCAGAGTAGAAAGTTTGAGATTCTCAACTCACCGCTGGTGCGCACGAGCAGATCCAGTTCAGGCAGGTTACGCGTGTAAAGCTCGCTCGCGATGCGCTCTTCGGTTAACTCGTCAGGACGGCCACCTTCGTCAACCAGACGCCGGACGGCTGCGCGCGCCGCATCGACGATCTCAGCGCGCCCGCCGTAATTCAGCGCCACGGTCAAAATCATGCCCTTGTTTCGAGCAGTCTGCTCGGTGGCTCGCGCGATCTCGCGGCGGACGTTTTCGGGGAGTGCCGCGGTGCGGCCGATCGTCTGAAACCTGATGTTCTGGCGATCGATCGCGTCGAGCTCGAGCCGCAGGTAACGACGCAACATGCGCATCAACGCATCGACTTCGTAACGGGGGCGTTTCCAGTTCTCGGTGGAGAACGCATAAAGCGTCAACGCACCCAGGCCCAGGCGTGCGCCCGTATCGACCGCGGCGCGTACGGCTTCAACGCCTGCTTTGTGTCCGGCGATGCGTGGCTGGCCGCGTTGGGCTGCCCAGCGCCCATTGCCGTCCATGATGATTGCGACGTGACGCGGCAAACGATCCCAGGCGACTGCGCCGAGCAGCGCCTCGTCTGGTGTACCCTTTTGGATTACCCCGGTGAAATTAGCAAGCATAGGATCTCAGAATTATAGGTCATATAGGTCCAATAGGACCTATTCATTCATAGCGAACATGTAGCAAAGTCAACCCACAAGCGGGCGCCGTCACCGCCGCCAGTGGGCGGTTTAATGTTTCAAGCGCCTCACCTATCGAATCGCAATCGAGTTCGCCTCGGCCCAACGCCATCAGGGTCCCGGCCATCGCCCGAACCATGTAACGCAGAAATCCTTCCGCGCTTACACGAATCTCAATCAAGGTTCCCTGCAAACGTTCGTCAGGCACCTTCAGGACCTCGACTTCAGTGACGGTTCGCACGCGATCTTCAACATCCGACTGAGCTGCCGAGAACGCGGTCCAGTCGTGCCTGCCACGAAACAACTCCGCGGCTTCCCTCATTTGCTCGAGGTCGAGCGGACGTGCATCGTGATGAGCGTAGCGCCACCAGAACGGCGACATTACCGGACCATTCACGATGCGATAAACGTAAGTCTTTTCAACCGCGGAATAGCGCGCGTGAAAATCGTCCGGCACCGTTTCGATTGTCAACACCCGCACGTCTTTGCCGATGTTTCCGTTGATTGCCGCGCGCAGTTTTTCCCTCGAGATCTCGCGCTCGATCTCAACACTCGCGACCTGTCCTTCAGCGTGAACACCAGCGTCAGTGCGGCCGGAACCGTGAACATTAACGCTGCGACCATCGATCAACGAAAGCGCGCGCGTTAATTCACCCTGGATGGTCCTGCGGCTTTCCTGAATCTGCCACCCATGAAAATCCGTGCCGTCGTACTGAAGGAGTAGTTTGTAATTCACTTTGCAACTTTGCGGCTGCCGGGCTTCACCACTGGTTCACCGAGTTTGCACGCACCACAGTCAGCAGCGGGAACCGATAACACCTTGAGCGCGGCGAGAGCAGTCAGCGGCACACCAACATCCGCAGTGCCTGCCGAACGATCGATTATCGATGCCGCAGCAACCACATCGGCGCCGGCTCGTCTCAAAGCTTCGATTGTCTCGCGTGTTGAGCCGCCCGTCGTGATCACGTCCTCAACCACGAGCGTCTTCTCACCCGGTGAAACCGTGAAGCCGCGGCGTAACGTCATCTGATTGCCTTCGCGTTCTGTCCAGACAAACCTGGCGCCGAGCGCGCGCGCCACTTCGTGTCCGATCACTATCCCGCCAATCGCCGGCGACGCCACCAGTTGAATTCCCGCACCTCGATACTTCTCAGCTATCGCGCGTCCGAAGCTTTCGGCTCGTTCCGGAAACTGAAGCACGAGCGCGCACTGCAAGTAGACTGTGCTGTGCAAACCGCTGGACAGTTGAAAGTGACCCTCCAAAAGCGCGCCCGTCGTTCTAAATTGATCGATGACTTGTTCAGCGTTCAATCTCTTACCTCGTTGAGTTGGTGCATGCTACAATTCGAGTTCGAATGCCGCCTTACTCGAATTTAGTTTCAGATTCTAACCTCGTTCAGGAAACAATCGACCTGCTAACCTGTTCCGGCGGACGCGCGGCTGCCTCGGAGATCGTAGACGCGGTTTTCAAACTCTCTCACATTGATGACGAGCTCGCAGGGCTGCTGGTGGCCGACCTCATTCGCAACGATCGGCGCTTCAAGATCGTCGAGAACAACACCGTCGAACTACAGGCGGATGACAGCCAATCGCGACTGCTCAGGGATCTCGACTTCGTAGTGGTTGACGTCGAAGCCACCGGCGCAAAGACGCCGCCCAATCGTCTCATCGAGCTCGGCGCGTATCGCATTCGGGGCGGACGCATCGTCGACAAGTTTCTGTCGCTCGTCAATCCGGAGATTCCGATTCCCCGCTTTGTCGCCTCACTTACCGGTATCTCGAACGAGATGGTGAAGCGCGCTCCCGTGTTTGCTGAAGTTGCGCCCAAATGGCTCGACTTCGTGAGCGACTCGGTGCTGGTGGCACATAACGCTCCGTTTGACACGAGCTTCTTAAATCACGAAATCTCGCGTGTCTATCCCGGGCATCGCATGGTCAACCCGCACCTGTGTACGGTTCGACTTTCAAGACGCGCGCTACCGGATCTCTGTAATCACCGTCTCGACACGATTGCCGAGCACTTCTCGATTCCGATTACGAGTCGCCATCGTGCCGGCAGCGACGCACTCGCGACCGCCGAGATCTTTCTGTTCTTACTCACCGAGCTCGAAGAAACACACGGCATCAAAGATCTCGCTGCGGCGAGAAACTTTCAATTCCCGGAACTCCTCGTTAGCTAACGAAGGTTTCAACTCGCGCCTTCAATCGTCTCCTCGACAATTTCAGTCTCTCGCTTAACCCAGCGCTTCACGAACGCAAACAACACGATCGCCACTACGAGCCCCAATCCAATCCACGGATAGTATCTCGCCAGTATCTCCTTCGCCGCCGCGCCGTAACGCACGGCGAAGTAGCCCTCGAGCAAAAATCGAAACGTCCGCCCCACGATGATCGCAAGCATGAACCGCAGCAAACTGAACCGAAACACCCCCGCAGTCACCACAAACAACTTGAACGGAAACGGCGGCGGCAACAATGTCGCCACCAACACCGCCAACGCATCGTAACGCTCGATCCAATTCTTGACGCGTAGCTGTTTTGTTTCCGAGAACTTGTTCAACGCCCGCGCGCCTGCGCGCCGCGAGATGAGATACAGAATCCAGCAACCAATCGCGGAACCAGCCGTCGCCATGAATGCATAAAGCACCATCCAGCTCGGATTGGTTGTCGACAGCAGAATCATCAGCGCGTCAGCGCTACTCGGCAACGGCACAAACGTCGAATCGAGGAGAGCGACCGCAAAGAGACCGAAAGCACCGAAAGTGACCAGGTATTCAGAAAGACGTGTAAGCCACTTGGTTACAAAATGAAGAAGCGATTTCAATCAGGATTCCTTTCAACCGGGGGAGTTTTGCGCCAGTTAATTATCAGGTAAATAATACCGGCGACAAGCAATATCGTCGCGACGATACTGATGATCACCAGTCCATTATCTTTCATGAAGAGCAGGACGCGTCGACCATAGTACACAGCCAGAATGCCTTCCACGTAATAACGCAGCGCGCGCGCGATCATCACCGTCAACAAAAACTTCCAGCGCGGATACTCGAGCGCACCGGCAGTCGCAACGAAGATCTTGAACGGCAGCGGCGGCGGCAGTACCGCGGGAATCGCGATGGCGAAAAAACCGAAACGCTCGTAGGCGCGTTCGACGCGTTTGATACTCTGCAAATTGAAACGTTTCCGCAACACGGCCTGGCCGCCGCGGCGGACGATCGTGTAAAGCAGACTGCAGCCAATCACACTTCCCATGGCGGCAAAGAGCGGGAAATAGAAGACAGCACTGTGGTCTTTAAAACAACGCCCGACGACGAGATAGTCATTGATTTCGGGCAACGACAACAACGAAGAATCGAGCGCCCCGATAACGAGCATCGCTGGTGCCGCAAAATATATCGGCAAGCCAATAACGTGAATTTCCAACCATCGGGCAATCGCCGCTAACCAGTCATACATGCGGCGCTAATGAAACCACAGATGAATAATCCGCGTCTATTCGCGTAAATCTGCGGCTTATTTTACTGGGGCAAACACTGAAGGCGTGTCATAGGTGACTCCGATCGTGAACCCGGAGTTGGGACTGAAGCTGGTGAGACCTTTGATGCCGGCGAAATCGAAACGCAATCCTGAAGCTCTGACCTGCATGCCGAGTCGCGCTTCCGCCTGCGACTCCGTGCCGAGCGGACCGTTGCCCGGCCGCGTGTTGGCGCGTCCATTAACCTCGCCCGCAATGCTGAACCTCTGGTTGACGCGGAAGATTCCGGCTACCCCGTACGTCAGCACATCGTTCTGAGTAAACAGCTCGGTCGGTGCGGTGAGAATCGCGATACCGAGGTTGCCGAAAGTATTGAAACGTCCGTCCTGGCCAAACTTCTTGCCAATCAAGATCGATCCGAACGCGTTGGTTGCGTTGAGACCGATACCACGCGCCTGGTTCGAGTTCGGAAGTTCTACGCCGAAACGAAATCCGAGTGAGGGACCACGACGCGTCTCGTTACGGAGTTTGAACTTCGCTGCGAGAGTGAAATCGCCGGTGCCATGCGTGGAGTTCGCGCCCGGAGCAACGTCAAGCGGGATCGCCGATGGGCCACGAGAGTTGATGCTGACGTAGTTCTGCGCCACGCCTTCGATCTGGAACTCAACGTTGGGACTCATCCCGAAACTCACACCAACAACGCCAACCCGCGTCAGCTCCCCTCGGATGCCTGAGACGGGATACTTCGCACCCTGCATGAAATCGATGCCCGCTTCGATGCGGATCGAGCCTGGCGGAATGATGTCCACGTCTTCGGTGATCAGCGGTCGCTGTTGTGCCGCGACAGTGATAACGCTGCACATCAGCAGGGCCAGAATGTATAACAGACGAATCATTTTGCGAATGGGATTCTAAGATAGGCTTTATAGGATTGACAATAGGTCATATAGGACATATAGGACCTATGGATAATCAACAAAAAGGGAGTCGAACCTATGCGACGCGTTGCCGTCCTCTTTCTCGCCTTAGTTTGTCTGTTCAGTTCCAAAGCACTGGGCCAACAGAACGCGGTCCAGATCAAAGGCATCAAGGACAAGATCACGATCTACCGCGACGAGCGCGGCATTCCTTACATCGAAGCCCAAAACGATGACGATCTCTATTTCGCGCAAGGCTACGCCACCGCCGCCGATCGTCTGTGGCAAATGGATCTGTTCCGCCGTACGGTGCGCGGTGAACTCTCTGAAGTGCTCGGCGTTGGACCAAACAACATCGCGCTGGACCAGGACAAGCTGCATCGCACCTACGGCTTCACGCAGGCTGCCGAAGCAGAACTCGCGGCCGCCTCGCCGCGAACGCGCGCCGTTTTGGAGGCCTACGCTCGCGGCGTCAATGCTTACGCAGCATCACTCGACCCGAAGTCGATGCCGCCTGAGTTTCAAATCCTGCAATACAGCTTTCGTCCCTGGACACCAACCGACTCACTCGCAGTCGTCAAGATCTTCTTCGAAGCACTCTCCGACACCTGGCGCCTGGACATCATGCGCCAGGCCCTTTCTGCTCTACCTGCTGAAAAACGCGCGGAGCTCTTGCCCGAGATCTCGCCGATTGACGTGCTCGTCGTCGGCAAAGATACGAAAGCCAAAGCTTCGTCGGCGCATCTCAAAGCCGAGCCGGTGTCGCCGGAGTTTTTAGAAAGACTCGCCTACAACCAGGCGATCGCTGCCGCCGCTTTGGCTCGCATCGGCTTTGATACTGACGCGCTCGCGGCCAGCAACAACTGGGTCGTCAGCGGTAATCGAACCGTTACCGGCAAACCGTTGCTCTCAAACGATCCGCACCTGCGCCCGACAGTGCCGTCGATCTGGCACATGATCAATTTGAGCGCGCCCGGTGTGCGCGTCGCTGGTGTGGCCACCCCCGGTTTGCCCGGCGTCATCATTGGCCACAACGATCGTTTCGCGTGGGGTTCCACCAACGTTGGACCAGACGTTCAGGATCTGTATATCGAGAAGTTTAATCCCGACAATCCGAAGCAGTATCAAACACCGTCAGGCTGGCAGGATGCCGTCATTCGACACGAAGAGATCAAGGTGAGAAAAGGGATCGGCAGCTCCGAATACGATACCGTCACTCAGGACGTGACGGTGACGCGTCATGGTCCAATCATCTTCGAAGGCGACGGCAAGCGTTACGCGCTGCGCTGGACCGGACTCGATCCAACTAAGAACAACGCCGATTCGACCTACGTCTTGAATCGCGC
>Ga0126376_10001224_pt1 | contig 13706 bp, 2 predicted proteins | sample PanSoiMetPlot_15_FD_92760 | JGI IMG/M metagenome (GOLD analysis project Ga0126376, IMG submission 92760) | Tropical forest soil microbial communities from Panama - MetaG Plot_15 | ecosystem: Environmental > Terrestrial > Soil > Tropical forest > Bulk soil | place: Panama | collected 2016-02-17
GATGTTGGGAACATCTATCACTGCGACTACACGACGTGGGACCAAGTGCCGACCTCCACCGTAGGCGGCCCGATCCGCCGCTATTCCCGCGACGGAAACTCCGGCACCACCGACGTCTTCGTCGGCCGGCTGTTCTGGCGGGATGCTGGCGGAATCCATCAGTTCCCGAGCCTCCCCTCCGGCGATGAGAACTACTGGGAAGAGCGGTTTAGCTGCGTGGTTGCCATCCACGGCGATGGAGCAACCCTCGCGTTGGGCGCGATCGCGGCGAGCGACTCTCGCGCCATCGTCTACGGTGGGGATCCGGCGCTGATGCAAGGAAATCGCGCCCTCTGCGTTTCCGATGACGTGAACCATGATCCTCCGTCGGATCCTGTATGTCCCAGCGTTGGAACCATCGAGGACATGTCGTACTACTGGGCCCGCCTCCTGTACTACCATCACGTGATCGGCATTAGCGACTCGTTCGGACCTACCGACGCCCAGGCAACATTGCTCGATGCAGTGAGCAATCCGGACACCAGCTGCGGGTACCTAGATAACTTCCTACCGCAATTCGGCTTCTACCAGGCTCCTCGCTGCTACACGCCGTAGAAGCGTCGCTAGGCGCTTCAACCGTTTCATCGTAACGAGAGTCCGGAGGGCTTCCGCCTTCCGGACCCTTCTGTTTGAGAAATCCCCTCTCGCCCCTCGCAAATGTCACCTGAAATTTGCTTGAGGGGTCGCGCCGTCTGTGTCTTTAGCCCGGCGCAAGCTCGCCGCGGTTTGTCTAAGTTCTTCCTCAACCCCTCGCGCCAGTTAACTCTTGGCAAACGGGCGGGCGAAGGAAACACGAGCTTCAAGCGAGTCGCTTGAGGAAGGGGGCAAACGATGAAACACCGGTTCAGGGCAGTGACGCTGCTGTCCCTCCTCAGCGAGATGTCGTACGCCCAGCAGGAGCTGAAGGGATCGGACACAATGGCCCAGATGACCCGTGCCATCATCTACGATTTAGGGCTGTACGATCAGTTGAATTACACGGGCGGCGGCACCACGCTCGGGCTCGCCAATACCTGCCAAAGGTTCCAGGCCGTTAGTCCCGCCTCGCGGCTTGCACAACCACCCGAGCTCGATTGCGCGGCACAACACTCCATGGAACTGTTTAATTCAAGTCCAATCGCCCTGGATGCCGTGAATGTGATTGTCAACGATCAGGGTAACCACGACTTGGTCAATATCAAAGTTACGGATGTGGGTAACATTTATCATTGTAACTACACCACGTGGGATCAGGTGCCAACCTCCACGGTCGGCGGTCCGATCCGCCGATACGGGCGAGACGGAAACGCGGGTACGACGCACGTCTTCGTAAGTCAGCTCTTTTGGCGGGATGGTGCGCTCCAGCAGTTTCCCAGCCTTCCCAATGGAGACGAAAACTACTGGGAAGAACGGTTCCCCTGCGTCTTCCCCATCCACGGCGATGGGGCCACCCTCGTGTTGGGGGAGATCGCCGCGGCCGACGCTCGCGCCATCGTATATTCCGGCGGCCCTGCGCTGAGGGATTCGGATCGCGCCCTTTGCGTTTCCGACGACGTGAACTTCGATCCGCCTCGGGATCCTGTCTGCCCCGGCGTTGCGACCATCGAGGACTATAGCTACTTCTGGGCGTATCCCCTCTATTACTACTTCACTGACGGCCCGCACAGCAGTGCAGAGTGGACGCTGCTTAACGCCGTCATCGACATGGTTTTCCCATTCAACCCACACTGCGCCTACCTGCAGTCATTCGTGGATGGTTCTCACTTCTATCCCGGTCCCACCTGCTATTCAGGCAACGTCGTGCGACGCCCACTAGAGTGAAACCCGAGCTAAAAGCCGAGGAGGCGTTGAGAGCGCCTGAGCAAAAAGTGGCATCGCTGAAGAAAAATGAGCGCTGAAAGCAAAGCTGTTGTCAGCGGTGCTCGAACGAGCTGCTAGGGAATGTAAGGGAACACGAATGCAGTGTCGCCGTAGTCCACTTACGGTAAGTAGCGGACCACAGCAAATTGATTGGAGTTTGTCGGTTGATCCACGCTTCCCACCGCAACCATCTTGCCATCAGGCTGGAATGTGATCGCATAGAACACGGCATTGTTCGCGGACGGATTATTGACTGCGATTCCTGAGCCGTCCGTGCCAAACGCTGTGTCTGGCGAACCATCGATGTTGTAGCGCACCACCAGGAACTGCTGATTTGTCGTTCGTAGGAAGCTGCCCGCCAGCACGATCTTGTCTCTGGAAATCGCCGCTGCGTTCACTGCCGCGGAGTTCGGCATCTGACTGCTGTGCGTGAAGACCGTTCTTGCTATTCCATCTGTGCCGAAGCTCGAGTCTAGGCCCCCATCGGGCTGAAGGTTCACGTTAGCAATGTCTTGGTAATTGTTGACCGTCGCGCGTGTATTGGCGGTGACCACGACGTTTTCTCCCAGCCCGAGCGCCGTTTGCCCAGTCGACGAGTATTCTCCGAGCTGGAACAAAACTTGCCCCCCATCATTGAACGAAGTGTCAACAAAACCACCATCGGTCAGATCGAAACTCACCACTGCCATGCCTGTGCGGGAAGGAGCGCCAAAGCTGGCGGAGCCGACCAGGAATGCCTTATCACCCACCAACGCAGCTCCGCTCACGGAAGGGCTTCCCGTCGTCCCAGCAAGTTGCTTCACAAGAATACCGCCATCGCCGAATGTTGCATCCAAAGTTCCATCCGAGTTGTATCGCGCCAGCGCTACGGAGAGCTGGGTGGGCGGGGGATAAGTTATACCCGCCACCAGAATCTTTTCATCGGCCAACACCGCAACCGCCGAGGCATTGATTGTCTTCCGAGCGCGACCGGGTCCTCTTCCCCCATCGAAGTTAAAAGTCTCGTCAAGGGTCCCGTCGGGCATGAGGCGAAATAGAGTGTCCGGATTCGTGGTGGAGCCACCTGATGCGAGCAAGATGCCGCCGTCACTGATTGCGACTGCGGTCACGCTTGGCGGATTTGTGGTAATGGCGCCTTCAAACATCACAATCGCACCCAGAGGAGGCGCGACGCCGCCATCAGGCGTCCCGCTTCCTACGAATGTGGGGTCGAGGACGCCCCGAATATCATAGCGGGCGACGGCGATCGCTCGACAGGTGCTGAGGCAAGGAGTCCCCACCCCGGTCGTCCGTCGCTGGCGATTTCCTACGACGACAATTTTTCCGTCGGAGTCAATCGCTACGCCCGTTGCCGCCGAGGTTGTTCCAGCATCGGTGGTCTCTAGATGCGTCACTGCCAACCCAGGAACGTCGGAGCCGCCGGGGCCAAAGCTATCATCCACCGCGCCAGGGGGGTTCACAGTCAAAAGGAAGGGAACGGTAACTTGGATAGAGCCCGAAGTGCCCGTCACGTTCACCGGGAACGTGCCGTCCCCCGCGGTCGGTGCCGCCCGAAACAGGAGATTTCCGACATTCGCGCTGATGGACAGCGGGTCAGCAGTCACCTGAGGCGGCAAGCCCGCGACGGTCACCTCAATTACACCGGAAAAATTCTGCCGGCTGACATGCACTGCGACCGAATGGCTGGAGCCTCGGCTGACATTGGCTTGGTTGGGAACCAAGGAGAGTGAAAACCCCGTAGCTGTCACATTCACGATCAGCGGTGCGCTAATCGAGTTGTGTGCATTCGTCGCCGTTACGGTAGCCGACGCACCGCTCGTAACAGGCGCGGTCGGGGAAGCAGAGAGATTCACCGTCCCCGTGTTCCCAGTGAAGTTCGCAGGTGAAGCCGAGACCCCGTCGGGCAGACCGCTGATCGTGACCGCTACCGGACCACTCTGACCGGTGGACCGCACCACCCTGAGCGTCACTGGAACTGTCAAACTCTGCGGAATCGACACTTGCGCCGGCAAAAGGCTGAGACCGGTCAGCTGGTCTTCAACCAGTGGCTGAGACTCCGTCTTGGGGGACGAGCAAGCAGCTCCCGCCAATCCCGCCGATACCAAAGTTGCGAATAGCCGTTTCATTGTCACTCCGCCGGCGGCCGACACCCTCAGCCCAATCCAGCGTGGGGCAACGCTGCTAGATGAAAAAAGTTCGCTTGGCAAGCCTTGTTGCGAACGATTCACAAGCAAATCCAATACTTGTGAAGTCAAATCACATTTGTGTGACAGATAAGGAAACTCTGCAGCAGAGTCACAATCTGCTCTTGCCACCTAAAGCTGGGCAGTTTAGAGGGCCTCGCGCGAGGGGAAAGGAAACAAGGCAAGGGAATAAGCAGCGGATGAGTACCAGGGCGTCAAGGGACTCTCGATGCGCCGCGGCGCTGGCGGTGTTGTTTATTCTAACGCCGAGCACCATCGCGGGTCCTCTGCTTCGGCCACCGGGTGCGCCGACGCCTGGTTCGCCTGCGGCGGCAGCGGCGTCGGCCCGCGCGGCGCAGAACGCGGAATCACTTGCACGCCAAGCCAATGAGTCCTTGGTTCGCGCGTCGCAAGCGCTGCAGCGCTTTAGGGCCCAGCAGGACGCAGCGCGCGCAGCAGCGGTCGCCGCCCCTAGCTCGGTTCCAAACGGGCTGACCCCGGGTGGGTTGGTGATAATTCCGGGAGCCAGCGGCGATCCGGAACTCTGGAGCGGCGCGAGCCTGCCCACCCAATCCTCAAATGGAGGGCGCACCAATGTCCAAATCAACCAAGACAGACCAAAGGCAATTCTCACTTGGCAGAACTTCAACGTCGGACGCGAAACCGATGTCCACTTTGACCAGACCGCGGGAGGCGACAGCGCGCAGGACTGGATTGCGCTCAACCGGGTGAACGACCCGAGCGCGAGGCCATCGCAGATCTTGGGCTCGATCCGCGCCGAGGGACAGGTCTACCTGATTAACCCCAACGGCATCGTTTTCGGCGGCTCGAGCCAGGTCAATGTCAACTCAATCATCGCCTCGAGCCTCGATTTTTACGGGGCTACGCTGCACGACAAGAACCAACATTTTTACAACGGTATTCTCTACAATCCAAACCAGAGTTTCTCGCCGACGCTCGCCTTCGGGGAAAGGCTAGACGCGACCTACGACGAGCTGCACCCCAATCCAAACGCGAACCACGATCCCAACGAAACGTTCTCCGCTGGGGACGGCGTGGCGATCCAGGCCGGCGCACGGCTCAACGCCGCAGGTGGACTGGCGATGTTCCTCGGTCACAATGTCGACAATGCAGGCTCGATTACAGCCACCGACGGTCAGGTTGTGCTGGCTGCGGGGCGCGGCGTCTATCTGAACAACAACGCCCCGCGTGGCTTCTACCTGAGCGGGGTTGCTTCTAACGCACTCGATGCCAACAACCGAGGCCTCACCATAGGAGTCAATCGCGGTGGCTCGGTGGTGAACACTGGAAGCATCGAAAGCGATCGGGGCAGTGTCAAAATCACCGGAAAGTCGATCTTGCAGAATGGTTTGGTCACCGCGACCACCTCCGCCTCTGCAAACGGTCTCATCACCATGACCGCGGGCGACGGCGTTTCCACCATGCCCGGCGTCCCCAATCCCGACCCGACGAACTTCACCAATCCCGACAACCAGTCGATCAGCAGCGTGGGGGTGATGGGCGAGCTCACCTTTGCCGATGGGAGCAGGACCCAAATTCTTCCCGATGGAAATGGCGAACAAGCTATCGGATTCAATCAATTCAGACCGTCGGTGGTGTTGCTCTCCGGACGCGACATTACTTTCGGGCGCGATTCAACATTGTACGCTCCGGGGGCCAGCGTCACCTTGGACGCCCAGCGGGGGCCGCCTGTACACGACTGGGTACGAGATCCCGCCGGCAACTTGGTGGAGACTCCGGACAACAGCCGAATCTACCTCAGCCAGGGAGCAACCATCGACGTCTCGGGTCTGCGGAACGTTCAGGTGGCGATGGAGCGCAACACCATCGCCGCGCAACTGCGCGCAAACGAGCTGCGGGACAACCCGATCATGCGCGACAGCTTCCTCCGGGGACAGACGGTGTACTTCGATGCTCGCAAAAACATCACCATTGCGGACGCGTCGGGCTACTACGGCCTGATCCCGCGCGACGTCACCGAGCTGATGACCCAGGGTGGCTCAATCCAGCTCAAGGCGCCTCAGGTCATCACCCGGCCGGGGTCGGTGATTGACCTTTCGGGTGGAAGCGTCGAGTACTCGAGCGGATACGTGAAGAGCACGCGGCTAGTTGATCCATCGGGGCGGCCGGTGTGGATTGAGGACGCAGACCCCACCATTCAATATTTGGGTTTCTACGGCCGGACGACGGTTGACCACGCGCGTTGGGGCGTAATGCAAAGCTACGCCTCGCCCCTGTTTCGCGAAGATCAGGGCCACTACGAGGCAGGGTACATTGAAGGCCGTTCCGCGGGCACATTGGCGGTGGGACAGACAAGCGATCTCGACCGCTCCTCGGGAGCCTATGGGTACCGGATTCTCGAGGGAGATATCAAAGCGGACATAGTGGTGGGCCCCAATCAGAGAGGGGCTCCGTCGGGCGCAACCGCCAAGGACGTGACCCAAATTTGGCGTGAACGGCCGCAAGGGGCCACGCTCAATTTCGGTTTTCTGGGGGAGGACCCTGGCAGTCTCCAAGGTCTTCCACCCGTCGGCGGAAACATCACCATTGGCCAGGGACCGCTCCTGCCGGACGATTTCGCCTTCAACAGTCGAGTTGATCCGTCGATGGAGTACAACCACGTGTTGCCAGCGAAGTATTTCGATGGACAGACCTTTCGCGTCGTCAACCTGTACAGCGGCAAGGTGGGCGCGGGCGCAGGTGCGCCCGGTGGAAAGTTAGTCGTCAGCCAAGGGACAACCGTAGACCTAGGAGACTACGGCAAGCTCAGCTTCACCGGGACAAACGCGGACATCGAAGGCACGATCCGCGCCCCAGGCGGCGCGGTGAGCATCCTCACCCCTTGGGTCGCGCCAAGCCCGGACGACCCCAGAGTCCCTCTTTGGTCACAGGTCGATCCTTCCCTCAGACCGCAGATCACCCTCGGCTCCACGGGGGTAATCGACGTCGCTGGGCGCTGGGTCAACGCATTGCTCAACCCCGCCGATCGAACGCAGCTCGATATCCGAGGTGGGTCGGTTAGCCTTGTGACCAGTTACAACTTGACCTTGGCTCCGGGCTCGCTCATCGATGTGTCCGGCGGAGGTCGCCTCTCCTCGGACGGGAGAAAGGTGACCCCTGGCAACGCGGGCTCAATTTTATTGTTCAATGCCCACTCGCTCCGAGGAGCCAGCGGTCTCCCCGAAAACCATGGCTTGTACTTGGGGGGAACCCTTCGGGGATTTGGGCTTCAGAACGGTGGCGCGCTGACGGTCGGTACCGGGGGGTCAGTCGTGATCGCCGACCAGCCGACTCAATTCGGACCGAACAGCTTGGTGCTGTCCCCGGACTTCTTTCGCCAGGGAGGATTTTCAGCGTTCACCGTCACCGGTTCATCGGGAGTGACCGTCTCCGAGAACGCCGTTATTGCCCCATCCGCCCAAAACTTCGTTCTTGCTGACTCAGGCCGCTCGCTGGCTACCGGCGCTACCCTCTTCGGGGCAGCGGATTTAGTCGCGCCGCCAATTGACCTGGCGCAGCCCATGTCGCTGACTTTGAGCGGTCCGCTGGTCGACGCGAACGGAGACCTTGTCAAGATTGGCACCGGAAGGCTCCCCTGGGCTCCGCTGGCTGCAGAGACTCCGGGGGCAGTGACGGTGGCAACAGGCGCCCAGATTCAAATGCTTCCCAGGTCTACGGTGCGGCTGGTCTCCGGCACCAATATCTTCGTCGACGGAACTCTCTCCGCACCCGGTGGTCTGATTCATCTGCGTGGTGGGGTTGGTTCAGTCACGGACGTGCCGAGGGCGGTGCGCCTTGGCGAGCACGCGCGCCTGTTGGCGCCCGGCTACGTGCAGTCCACGCCTGACGCAGACCAGCTGTTTACCCGCCATACCGTCCAAGATGGAGGGAACGTCCGCATCGACTGGTTTGCCTACCCATCACTCTCCGTCGTTACCAACGCGGTTGGCTTCCTAATGACCGACCCGGGGTCGGTCATCGACGTTTCGGGAATTCAAGCAATGGGGAGCCTGCTCCGAGCGGCCCCACCCATGCAGCCTCCCAGCAATCGCTACGTCGAGCAGCTGGTCGACGGATCGGCGGGTTCCATCGCCATCGGGACCGATATTGTCTCGGGACTGGGCGGTACACTGGCGGGCCGTCTGCTTTTGGCTCCCGGTGGTCCAAGCGGCCGTGGAGGAACGCTCGACATTTCTGGCCACGAGCTGGAGATCACCCAGCACGCCCCGGCGGGGCTGCCGCATGTGACGGCGACCTCTCCCATCGACCGCAGCAACCTCACCCTCACCACTTTTGCCGACCTGCTGAATGCCTCGGCAGCCGACGACTTGCTGCTGCGCCCCACCAGCATCACGACTGCAAGTGGCGGCACCCGCGGGCTGCTTTTCACCGGCGATGTCTCGCTCTCCACGCGCCGGTCCATCCAACTCGGAGGGCCTACCATTGCGGTCAACCCCAGTTCTCCGGGAACGGTCGCCCTCTCGTCGGAGTACGTGTCTTTTAATCCGCGAAATTCTCCCTCGGAAGCTCCCATCCCGTCGTCTCCGTTTCCCCGCAGCGTTGCGGGCCGACTGCTGGTGCAGGCGGACCTGATTGACATCGGATACGGGGCGGATTTCGGTTGCGGCTCGCCGCAGTGCATGACCGCTGGGCTGGACACGGGATTTGCGGATGTTCACCTGATCTCGCGCGGCGATATTCGGCTCAACACCCAGAGCCTAGCCCCAACGCCCGCCCCTCCACGGCTGAGCGCGGGCGGCACGCTGACGCTCGAGGGGGCGCAGGTCTACGTCACCAGCTCCAAGGCGTCCCGCACCTCGCCCAGTGATCTGGGCTTTCTGGTAACAGCGCGCCAATCGGTGACGATCAAGGGGAATGGGGCGCCCGCGCCAGTCCCCTATTCCTACGGCGAGCGGCTCACCATTCGAGCTCCGGACATCACCCAAGCCGGGATATTGCGTGCTCCCTTGGGCGAGATCCGATTGGAGGGTTTGGACGGCGCACCCGCTCACAGCGTCACATTGGCTCCCGGCAGCTTGACCTCCACTTCACTGGAGGGCCAAGAGGAGATCAGTGGGTACCTAAAAGTTACGCCCGACAATCCCTTCCCCAACCTCGCCCGAAACGGCGGCTTGGACTCGCTGCCCAGCAAAGCGGTCCGGATCAACGCTGCCAATGCGACGGTCAGCGAAGGCGCGACCATCGACGTATCCGGAGGCGGTGATGTTTCCTCATCGCAATTCACGTCTGGCACCGGCGGATCGCGAAACATCCTGCAGGACCCTGGCACTTTCGCCATCGTTCCGTCTTATGGAGGGCCCGTGCCCGGATGGCAAACCACGGACAACGAAGCCTTCTATACTTCCGTCCCACTTCGAGTGGGCGACCAGATTTACCTGCAAGGCGTGCCCGGGTTGGCTCCCGGTCGATACACGCTGCTGCCGGCGAGCTTTGCTCAGCAAAGCGGCGGCCTTTTGCTCCGAACGGTGGGAAGAAACTACGCGCAGGTCCCTGGCACGACCGTGAGGCCGGATGGCTCAACGCTGGTTGGCGGGTACCGATTGATCGACGGCACGCCCATTCACGACGCTGGCTACAGTCGATTCTTGGTCATGCCGACAAGCGTCTTCGGTAAGTACAGCACCTGGGTCAACTATTCATTCAACGGCTATGTAGCGAGCACGGCGGCCTTCAACGGAGTTTTCGCGCGAAGCGCTCTGGACGCGGGCTCAGTCGTTCTGGGCGCGACCGGCAGCCTCATCCTGAACGGAACCGGTCGTTTCAACGGCGCCGGGTCCGGGCTGGCGGGCAACTTAGACATCTCCTCCCAAAGGATCGCCGTCGTCGGTGGAGGCTCCTCCGCTCCCGAAGGCTACCTTTCCCTTGACGCCGACGCGGTCAGCCGGTTTGGCGCAGGCAGCGTTTTCATCGGAGGAACCCGCTCGCCAGGTGCGGGCGGCACAAACGTCACCGTCAACGCCACCAATGTGATCGTCGATAACAATGCGAACAGCGCGCTCACCGGATCGGAGATCTTGATCGGTGCACAGGACGCGTTGACCATCCGCCCCGGTTCGGTGATTGAGGCCCGAGGGCCGGTGATCGCTGATACGAGTCCGCTGCTCATCTCAGGAAATGGGGCTCTGTTGCGCGCCTCCACCGGTGCTCGCGTCGATGTGAATCGGTCCAGCGCCAGCGGCTCCGCAGGCTTTCTGAACGTCGGCGCGGGCGCCACACTGCGGTCCTCCGGCGCACTGAGCCTGGACGCCAGCAACAGCGTCGTGCTGGACGCAACGGCGACCTTCGACGCGGAGCGCCTCGGGCTGAGCTCCCTGATGGTGAGCATGGGCGATGTGCCCGGAGGTGTCCCCGGAACCGTCCTCACTGGCGCCACCCTCGCCAAGCTGAGCACGGCGAAGGATCTGCTGATCCGTGGGAGACAATCGATTGACCTATACGGGAGCTTCGCTCTCGGGGGCTTCGATGCGGCGAGCGGATTTACCCTGGGCTCACTGACGCTCGACACGCCGCAGCTGAACGGTCACTCGGTCGATGGGCCCTCCATTTCCGCAGGCACGCTGACTCTTCGCAACAGCGGAACGGCCGCCTCGAACAGCTTGCCCCGCGCGGGGAATCTCGCGCTCCATGCAAGCACGCTCATTCTAGGACCGGGTACGATCAGCATTGCAGGCCTTGAAGCGATAAACGTCACCAGCGATACGCTGACCGCGCAGGGAGCTGGCGCCCTAAACTTCGACGGCTCAATGTCGGTGGCCACCAATTTGGTGACCGCCTCCGCCGGCTCCGACTACGCCATTTCGATCGACGGCAACCTCTCGGCGGTGGGCGCGGGTGGCGCAGCGCGGGCCGCGGAGGACTTTGGAGGACGCCTCTCTTTGTCCGGAGCCACCGTTACTCTCGACACCGCAGTGGACCTGCCTGCGGGCGTATTCGAAGCCCATGCCACCGCCGGCAACTTGACGCTAGGAAACTCGGCGAACCTGAAAGCCTTGGGTCGCGCGGTTGACTTCCGCGATACGTTCAAGGTCGCCCCCGGGGGGACGCTGCGGCTGACCGCATCGAGCGATATCACTGCGGCCAGCGGCTCTAGGTTGGACGTCTCAGGCGACAGTCGCGGCGGTGAAGCCGGCTCGATCGAGCTTTCCGCCGGGGGAGTGGCTTCCCTGCAGGGGCAGCTCAAGGGAAGCGCGTCCGCCAATTCTTGGGGAGGGCGCTTTTCGCTCACGGCTGGCAGCCTTGCCGACTTTGCCCATCTCAATTCCAGTTTGGAATTGGGTGGCATGAATCGCAGCCGGGTGATTCACGTTGTGAGCGGAGATCTGACGCTGGAAGCTGATCAATCCCTCACCGCCAAACAGGTGTTGCTGCAATCAGACCTCGGCACGATCTTCGTGGCAGGCACGATCAACGCCTCTGGAAATGCCCCCTCCGCCAGCGGTGGATCGATCCGCCTGCTGGGCGGCAACGGAGTGAGCCTTGCGAGCACGGCTCGCCTCGACGCCCACGCCACTGCTCCGCGTCCAGGAGCGTTCGCCGCGGACAGCGGCTCGGTTGAAATTGCCGCCACCGGCGGACAAGTCGACATCGCTCAAGGCGCAGTCGTTGATGTCTCGGGCGGCAAACAGGGCGGCGGCCTGGTGATGGTTCGCGCCGTCCGCGCCGGGGATGACATCGCCGTTAATCGCCTCAACGGTCAGTTGATTGGCGCTCGAGAGTTGGACCTTGTGGGCATGCGCTCGTACCAGACCGATGGCACGGTCGACCCCGGCTTGTTGACGGAGCTGATCGACGCGAGTGATTGGATGACTCATTCATCCGAGATTCTCAATCGCCTGGGCACACCATCGTTCCAAGTCCAGCCCGGCATCCTGCTCAAAAGCAGCGGCGATCTCGCCATCGACAGCGACATCAATCTATTCAGCGCAAGGTATGGCGGCGCTCCGGGATATCTCGAGCTCGACGCCGCTCAGGACATAAGGATCTACGGCACCTCAAGCTCGAGGGTCTCGATTTCCGATGGCTTCGACGCCACGGGGGCGCTCGCCGCTACTAACTCTTGGAGCTACGTTTTCCAGGCAGGCCGGGACATCATTTTGGGCGATGGCCAAGGCCACAGCGGGATAGTGCGCACCGGTACCGGCAACATCCGGCTTCAGGCCGGGAGAGACTTCATTTTGAAGGACAACTCCTCGGTTCTCTACACTGCCGGTTCGCGCACCGAGACCCCCGGGTTTGTTCCGATCGCCGGCGATTTCCCGACGATGGGCGGCAGCATCAGCCTGACCGCGGGCCGAAACATCACCGCGCCGGTGACCAATGAGTCGACCTCGGGTTGGCTCTTCCGGTACGGGGATACCAACTGGACGGGAGATCCCCGGACCAGCACCGTCGCCCAGCAGACCAGCTGGTCGATCGTGTTTCCCAATTTCAGTCAGGGAGTCGGCGCGCTGGGCGGTGGAAACGTAGAGGTCACCGCCGGTGGCGACATCAACCAGCTCGCGGTCTCTCTGCCCACCACCGGTTACATGACTACTCCCCTGGGCGGCGTGGCGCAGGCAGGCGATGTGCACATTCGAGGGGGCGGAAACCTCACCTTGCGGGCTGGCCATGACGTTCGTGGTGGGCTGTTCATGCTGGGTCAAGGCGCGGCGGATATCAGCGCAGGCGGCAGGCTGACCTATGACCCGACGCTGCTCGTGCCTCAACGCACGCAAGTTGCTCGGAATGAGAATGGCACGCAAACCTATATGCCGCGGACCCTCGCCCCGCTCTTTGGATTGGCGGATGCAACGCTCACCGTCAACACGCGCGCGGGCGCTGAGATTGAAGCCGCCTTCGACCCCATGTTGCAGGGACAGATCTGCCAGAACACCGGTTGCGATGCTCAAGGTGTGGTGAGCGGCTCCGCCTTCTTCGGCATGACCGAACGCACCTCGATGAGCGTGACGGCGGTCAGCGGCAATATCCAGTACAACAACAACCCCTGGGCATCGGTCGACGTAACCCACCTGAGTGCGCGCGAAGCGATCATGTTCCGAACGCCGGGAGGTACGCAGCCTCAGCAGAGGTCCACGGATGTCTTTGTGCGCGCCCCTGGCACCGTGCAGTTCGCCTCACTGCATGGCGATGTGGTGCTGCCGACCAAGGTGAGCAGCAGCGGTGGCTTGACGCTTGCGCCGACCGACAACGGCACGCTCGAGCTGCTTGCCCAAAACGGCATCAACTCGGGCCCGAGCGCGTCTTGGTCGGCAAAGATGTTGGACATCGGATCCGACTATCGCCGTGGGGCAGCGGATCCGTTCGCTGTGGTGGAAGACACCAAAATGATTCAGCGCATCGACCAGCCGACTGCGGCCACGAATTACGATCGCGGCTTCACGCCTACCCACGCCAACGACGCCACCCCGGCTCGGGTGTATTCGATGACGCAGAGCATAGGGATGGCCACCGGAGCCAGCATCGGCATTACCGTTCCCAAGGCACTGAGCGTTTACACGGGCAAGGACTTGGTGCTGGCGAATCTTCAGTCCCAGAACAACCGGCCGAATGATGTGAGCTCGTTCGTGGCCGAGCGCAGCGTGCTTAGCCTGCAGCTTCGAATCA
>Ga0126376_10001225_pt1 | contig 13702 bp, 11 predicted proteins | sample PanSoiMetPlot_15_FD_92760 | JGI IMG/M metagenome (GOLD analysis project Ga0126376, IMG submission 92760) | Tropical forest soil microbial communities from Panama - MetaG Plot_15 | ecosystem: Environmental > Terrestrial > Soil > Tropical forest > Bulk soil | place: Panama | collected 2016-02-17
GAGCCGGAAGAAGTGGATCTGGTCCGCGAGAAATTGGCTCCACCTAAAATGCAACTGACGAAAGTCGACTCCGACGTCTTCGCCGTGCGTGTACAGTCGTTCGAGGCGGGCCGCGCCGAAGAACTGCGCACACGCCTGGCCGACGCGGAGAAACAAGGCGCACATAAGATTGTTCTTGATTTGCGCAATTGCGGACGTGGCCCGGCATCGGAAGGAATCGCCGCTGCTCGCTTTTTCGTGTCCACCGGCACGATCGCCACGCTTCGCGGCCAGACGGTTTCTGCGCAGGTTTTCCAGGCTGAACCGGCCAAGGTCGCTTGGAAGGGACCTCTGTCAATCCTGATGGATGGCACGACTTCCGGCGCCGCTGAAATCCTCGCCTCTGCCGTTGAGATGAATCATCGTGGCGACCTCGTCGGAGAACGCACGTTCGGGCTCGCCTCGGAACAGAAATTGATTACGCTCGACGATGGTTCCGCATTGATTCTGACCGTCGCCAATTATTACAAGAATGACGGCAAATCAATTTTGGACGAAGGCGTCATCCCAACGGAAGTTGTTCGCGCTGTGGCTCTCGACAACAGCGACGGCGGCGATGACGAAGACGCGACAACGAACAATGGGTCGGCAACGCAACAACCAGCGCCTTCTGTTAAGCCACTTTCTCCTGACGACCCCGTCCTTCGCAAAGCCCTGGAACTTTTCAAAGTTCCGGCGAAAAAGGCTGCTTAATTCGCTGAACGCGCGCCGCCGACTCGCCTAACGCTGTCACAGTCTCATACAATTTCTTTGTGAATCTTCGACGCTCGTCGATCCTCGCCTCTCTGTATCTGTTGCTTTGCTCGATTTTCGTGCACTCGTGCAAGTCGCCGGAACGAAAAACAAGTACAAACGCGGCCACAATCCATCACATCACACGCGAATTCGCCGAAGCGGCTCGCAGGTCTTCGCCGCCCGGCACGGTAATTCGAATAAAACTTCAGGCGTCCCGTTCCGCCGATCTACCCGACCGAGTCGACGTGACGCTGTTCAGCGACGGCAATGCGACTGAAAGAAAATCTCTTACGGCAAACGTCTTCGCTTCGCTAGGCGCTGTCGCCGAGCGTCACTCTTTAGAAACTGCGGAGCGCAACGATCAGGGAACCTCGTCTTTGATCTCATACCGTGCAGGCTCCCGTACGACCCACGCCATCGAGATTCGCTTCGCGCGGCAAGCGGCTGCCGCACAAAAGGAACTGCCGCGCCTTGCAATCATCCTGGACGACCTCGGCAGCGACCGCGCCGCCGCGGAATCAATTTTTGCGATGCCCTACCCGCTCACGATTTCCGTGTTGCCGAACCACGAGCACTCCCAGGAAATTGCGGAGGAAGCCCTGCGGCGCGGCTATCAAGTAATGCTGCATCTTCCGATGCAATCTTTGGCGAACGAAGCGCCCGAGAAGGAAGAGTTGCGTCCCGGAATGACTGCCGAGCAAGTTCAGGCCCTGCTCGACGAAATGACCGATTCGATACCCAACGCGGTAGGCGTCAACAATCACCAAGGTTCTGAAGCGACATCCGATCCTGCCTTAATGCACGAATTGATGCCGGCACTGCGTGAGAAGAATTTGTTCTATATCGACAGCCGGACGACTGCGGCTACCGTAGCCTTCGACGCGGCAAAACAGGCCGGCGTGCCGACGGCGTTTCGCAACGTTCCGTTTCTCGACGACGTGCAGGACACCGCCGCCATCCGAAGTCAGCTGCAGCTTGCACTTCGCGGCGCCAAAGAAAAGAAAGCAGCGATCGCCATCGGCCACCCGCACCCGGCAACGCTCGCCGCTCTCCGTGAATTTCTCCCGACAGTTCGCCGAGACGGCGTTCAGTTGGTGTTTGCCTCAGACCTCGCGCGCTAGGCCGCGGGCACAGCTGGTTCGGCTTTTTCCCTGGCCTCAGCGGGAAACCAAAAATGTATTAACAGCGCCCCCAGCACGAGCGTCAGAAATGCGAGCGCGCTTCCTTCCGGCCCGACGTCTCCACCCGTTAGCCACTTTGGGCCGTGCGCGATCGTGGGGTTCGAAAGATGTCCTTCGAACATTCCGCCGCTGTTTGGCACGGAATACAAAAAACTTTCGCCGAAGTCGAATGCCGCGTGCCAACCCACGGCGAGCCATAACGAACCCGTGCGCTTCAGCGAAAATGCCCAGACCAGTCCCGTCAACACGATATTCGCCACGCCAAACCAGTTTTCCCCTTTGTTGGACAAATGAATCAGACCAAAAAACAGCGAGAGGATGACCGCGGCCGGCCAAAAACCGATTCCTTCGGCCAAGGTGAATTGTGTGTAACCTCGAAAAAGAAACTCTTCGGGCAGTGCGATAAAAATTCCGGCAACGAGCCAGAAAGCTCCCCATTGCACAATCTTCGCGCCGTGAAACGCGAGCGGCCCGAATGAGTACGCACGAAACAACGCCATAGCGCCGATGATTAGGCTGATTTCGCAAATTCCAATCAGCATTCCCTGCCAAAAACGTTTTCCAAATGCGCTCCTGAATGGCAGACCATAAATTCCGCAGTCCCGTGCTTCAATTCGCGCCATCAACAGCGCTGCGCCGAAGGCCGCTGCAAATACCATCGCTTCTCCGGCAATGATCGTGGAAACCGCAAACGGATTCGAGCGCGGCGAAAATAGAAAAGAGGCAGGAATCAGCTCGACGCCGTAAAGCAACAACCCGATCCAAGTATAAATAAAGATGCGCCAGCCGGAACGTAATCCGTGCTCATTGAAAAAGACCGGGTTGGGACGGACCGGACTAGGCGCGCTCGACAGCGAACCTTCCATGGAAGTCGGGGGTTCGTCCGGAGATTTAGGCGCTCTGTCAAAGTCCATGGAGCTCCCTGAGAAAAGATGCGCCGGGCTCCACAGCGCCTGGCGATGTACGTTACGGCTGAAGGCGCAGGGCGGCGGCGCCCACAATACGCTTTGACTTCGGATCTTGCACAAACACAACTACGCGCAAGTTTTCTTTTTTCCAGCCGGAGTCAAAGTGAACATCTTGCTCACTGGCAAAAGCCGTTTCCCGGTTCGCCGCCGCGTTGCCAACCTTGCGCAGACTACGCACAACTGCGTCGTGATGCAAGTCCTGACCCGCGTTTTCGCCGTGCAAAACGTTTGAATGAAGTTCGTTTTCGGTTACAGCGAGCCAGACCTGTGCTTCACGAATCTCGCCCACCGGCAGCATCTTCACCTCAACTGCGATTTTTGCCTGACCGTCCCCAGCCGTCACGACGCGCCGCAGGACAACTTCCGCCTTGGGTTCTCTGGCCGCGTCCGCGATCGCACTTTTCGCTCGGTTTTGTGAGCTGCCCACGAACTCCGTTCGTCCATCGACAACCATCTGAGGCGTGTAGACGCCTTCGTTTCGAAACGAAGCTGCGTAATCCTGCTGACGCTCTGTCAAATGCACGGAGGAGTACGGGTCGCGCCAGCCGAGAGAGTCCCAATAGTCTACGTGCTCCTCTAACGCAATGATCTCCGGATTGCCCATTCGCGCCTCCCGATCAAGTTTCGCGAGTAGAGCGTCAGCCGGTGGGCAACTCGAGCAGCCCTCCGACGTAAAAAGCTCGACCAGCACCGGTCGCACGGGGAGTTCCGAGTTCTGAGGAGCGTTTGCGGTATCTGGCGGGTACCTGTAAAGCAAAAATGCTGCGCTGACGAAAGCCAAAGCTGTCAATGAGATTCCGAATGTCTTCATAGTGCACCTTGATCGATTCCAGCTTTCAGATGCGTCGAATCGGGCAAAGAAACAGGCTCGACGACCACAATCTAACCATTTTTTCTTCTTTAACCGGTTAGTTTTTCAGGGTATAGTCCACGGAACAATCCATCATGACCCTTCCATCCCCTCTGCTCCTTGCCGGCCGACTGGCCCTTGATTTCGCAAATCTCCCATCCCTGCCGGCTTTGCCAGCTGCGAACGGTCTAAGCTGGGAAGAGCTCATCGCATTTCTGCGGGCTACGCACGTCGTCTCGGCAGACCGCGCCGAAGAACTCTTGAACCTTACCGAAAGCGACCCACAATCGGCGTTCGATCTTCTGAACCGCGCGGAGCGCCTGAGGAATGCCCTACGTGCGGCTTTTCATGCTCTGACGCACAAAACACGAATTGTCCGCGAGCATGTGCAGACAATCAACTCCGTCCTCCGCGTGACCGAAGGCCACGATGAATTGATCGAAGCCGTTCGTGGCTGGCGTCTTGAATACGTGGCGCGAGAAAGCGGCCTCGACTGGCTTCTTGCTGCAGTTGCGCGGTCCGCCGCCGAAATGATTCTCGAGGGGGAAGCGACGCGCGTGCGTCTCTGTGTCAATCCTGCGTGCACCCTTTTCTTTTACGACAGTTCGCGGACGCACCGGCGACGCTGGTGCTCCATGGCTCTCTGCGGCAATCGCAGCAAGGTTGCGGCCTTCGCTCGCCGGCACAACTCCCATCGGCGAACCACGTAGCGCGCTATTTCACGTACTTTGGCTCTTGGCCCTTCGACCATGGGTCGTACGTATGTGCGAAAACAAGCCGGTCCGCCAGCGGCGGATGGCTGTAGAGCCAAAACGTAATGAACGGCGGCGGATTCGGATCCGCCAAGTCCTCTTCGCCGAGGACTTGAAACGCGTGCGCGGCTACTTCGTTGGAATTCGGAATCAGCCCGTGCACGACTTCCAACCCGAAAATGTCCGCGTTGTGCTCCTGTGCCCGAGTGAAAGCCGATTCAACCGGTGTTCCAATGAACGAAAAAACCTTAAATATCACGAGCAATACAGCGAGGCAAACCAGGTCTTGCGGACCGTAGATTTGCCAACTAGAAGCGAATTTTCCCAGCAGGAAATGCATTGCGTGAAAGGCCAAAAACACAGCCAGCAGAAGCGCGAGCGAAGCGAACAGAACGCCGTTGCGAATGTGCCCCAAAACGTAATGCCCCGCTTCGTGTCCGAAAATGAAGATAGTTTCGTTCAAAGTCGTCTTCTGAATCGTGTTGTCCCAAACTACCACTCGCTTCGAAGCCCCGACGCCCGTTACGTACGCATTGATCTGGTTGGTCTTGCTACTGGCACGCATCAGGAAAATGCGATCCCGCGGAATCGACAGGCCGGCGCGTTCGGTAACCTTTTCGATCGCGGAAACTAATTCCGGATTCGTCCGGTCCAGCGGCTCATATTTGTAAAACAGCGGATCGATAAACCACGGGCTGACGAAGAACACACAAAATATAATGGGGAGTGCGCAAGCCCAGAAGTAAAGCCACCAACGCTTGGGGCTTCGCCGCATCAACCAGAAGAGCAGGGAGCCCAGCAGCATCGCCCCTCCGGCAAACAGAGCCTCCTCCTTGGCCCAATCCAGCAACCACGAACTCCACCCCTGTACGGATTGCTGGTAATGCAACGAAAGAGAGTGCCAGTAAAGCAGGACCGGCAATTCGAAAACGGCAACGCCAAAAATCAGGATTGGCAGGAAAACCAGGCCCTGTAAAAACCTGTTTTCTGTCAGCGCTTCCGTGAAATCCCGGATCTTTGAAGCGATCCTCAGTTGTAGAAAAAGCCAGGTTCCGATCAGCCCTAGTGCGATCCAGATGAAATAGACCGTGTACCCTGCTCTCGAATACGCCACTGCTTTCTCGTACCGCTCGTGAGAAAGCGAATATCTTTCGGTTTCTGTTCTGGTATCCGCGACTGGCGGGTTGGTCGCGGGCTCGTTAGGCTGTGTCGTAGGTGGATTAACCGTAGGTTTTTCCTGCGCAACCAGGACTTCGTGACAATCTGGCGCCGGCTGTCGCGCTCTGTTTGCCAGAAACGCGCCAGCCGAATTGGCAAGAACTGCAAGAAAGCCTGTAACTGCGAAACTCAACACCAAGAAACGGCTTAGGCGGCCGCTCTTCGGCATCCCTTCCCCCTGACTCCTCGAACTTGCTTGCAACTGGTGGCGGTTTGCGGCACGGTTCACGCCGCGAGTATGCAGCACTTGCCTATCGCCTGCAAATGGTCCCGCTAAATCTGCCTACTATTAGATGCGCTTCCGGCGAAAGGGAAAGCAGCCGCGAGATTTCGCGAGATTTACGGTGCGGTTGCCGGAGCCGGGTGAGCCGTTTTTAAACAATAGTTGCGCACGGACCCGGTCGTCGCCGCGCTGATATGTACAATCGAAGTCCATCGTTCCAGTTTGTGATGACCGCTTCGGTGAAACAGATACGCGGCTCCGATGGACACTCCAGTCGCGGCCGCTTCGATCGTCAGAAACGCCGCGTGATTATCCACTGCATCGTTCGTCAACAAGATTTCTTGTCGCCCTCTGCGCCGCATGTTTAGCGTTGAAAAATAATCGAGAGTCCGCGCCGCGCCAGTGCCCGCAAAGAGCCACGCGTTCGTGCCACCCCAAAATCTGTGGCTCGTATCCATATCCTTTCTCGCAATCGTCGATTCAATTCGAGGTTTCGGCGCCTCCGGAGATTCCTGCGCCCCCGTCGGAGAAGCACTCACCAACCCAATTAGGAAACCTAGGATCACGAGCGCAGGAATTTTCACACTGCCAAGCCTGAAGTTTGAAAAACTTAGCCGGTTTTGCATTCTCTAGCAGTATAAACGCTCCTCCCGGGCGCGGTTACGCCCTCGGTTGGCTTATTCGCATCCACTCGGCAGCAAGCGATTGCGCCGCGCTTTGCACGGGCGTATTCTTCCGTTTCGGCCCGGAAAGAACGATGCAAATGCGCACACGTCCAGTTTGGATCGCCGCCGCTGCCTTTGCGGTCAACCTTGCTCTCTCGGTCTCCGTCATCTGCCAGTCTCAGGACGATTCGGCGCAGTCCGTCGCCGAAGCGGCCCGCAAAGCGAAGGAACGAAAAAAGGCCGCGCAAAAAGAAAAAACTGTTATCACAGACGACACCCTGAATCTGCGTCCCGCCTCCGCCGACGCAACAGGGGCGCCTCCGGCGGGCACTGTGGCCACAACTAACACTCAAGCGACATCCGCTGACAACACCGCCGCACCCACGGACGCCGCCAAAACAGGCGACGCCCCATCAGCCAAGACCGCAGGTGACACTGAAAAAGAGAAGGCGGAACTAACCGCGGAAGTCGTCAAGGCGAAAGAGCTTTTGGCTCAAGCCCAGGAAGCGCTCGATTTGCTCAAACGCAGGCTTGTTCTGGATTCCGACTCGTTTAACTCGAATCCTGACCGCGCCCGCGATACTGCCGGCAAGGCCAAGCTCGACGAACTCCAGAATCAGATAAACGAAAAACAAAATTCCGTCGCGGACTTGAAGAGCAAGCTTGCGGACTTGATGCAGAAGGCCGGAATTTCGCCCGGCGCCGACAAACCTTCGTCTTCTCCGCAGCACTAGTTACAACCCCATGAAGTTTGCAAATCTCAGAGCAAGCTCTCTCCACTTCTTACGTAAAACCTAAAACTGAAAACTGCTTCATTTCGGCTCAAAAACGAGTGGCAATCCGTTCTTGGTATTCCCGATAACCACAATCTTCGTATTCGAACTCGCCGCCAGCTTTTCCGTCGCCTCAATGCCTTTCCATTCCAACAGCTGGGGACTGATTCCCTGCGCCACAATCTTCTGGAAGTCCGCGATGCCTTTGGCCTCGATGCTCTTGCGTTCTGCTTCCTGCTTTTCCTTTTGTAGGATAAAGCTCATCCGTAGCGCTTCCTGCTCGGCCTGCTGCTTTGCTTCAATCGAAGCTTTCAGCAAAGCCGGCAACTGCACGTCGCGCAAAAGCACCGCTTCCACTACCACGCCGCGCGCCGTCAAATGCGCTTTCAGATCATTTTCGATCTGCGCCTGCACGAGCTCGCGGCCATTCGTATACAAATCATTCGACGAATGCGCCGACGTCGCCCCGCGAATCGCCGATCGCAACTCCGGTTCGACAATCTTCTCCGAATAGTCGCTTCCCACGGACTGAAATACCAGCGCCGCTTGCGTGTGATCCAGGTGATAGAGCAGCGAAGTGTCCAGCGACAGGAGCAGCCCCTCTTTCGAAGGCACACTCGCGCTCTCTTTTCTGGACTGCGTCTGGATGGAGAGCTTCTCCACCGACTTCAAGGGATTAATCAGGTGAATCCCCTCCGGCAGCACGTCGCCCGTCACCTTTCCAAACAGAGTCAGTACCCCTACATGTCCGGTTGGAATCGACGTCGTCGACGCCATCAAAAGAATTAAAATCACTACCGCGATCACAATTCGCAGAAATCTCGATTTCAAAGCTCCCAGATTGGGCATCCCCGGCTTGCCGCCGCCAAAACTGAATTCCACATTCGCCATAGTCCCTCCACTCTCTACTACGCATGGCCCTTAACCCCGTTTCTTGCCCGCCATCTTACTTGCCACTTTTCCACACCGCAACCCTACCACTATATCTTGTAGTCGTTTTCTCTTGACACCAAATCAACTGAGGGGCAGAATCCCGGCCATCGCTGTTCACTACGCCGCTTGGGGAACCCCGCACCGGGGTAAGCGGCCACCGGAGACACGCGCATGCAATATCTGCCCGGCTGGACCGTGCAATGCATCAACCCGCAATGTTCCGCTCGTGGACATTGGCTTCGCGCGCATCTTTCCGGGCCCAATGCCGGCCTCGAAGTCTGTCCAAGTTGCGGCTCTGCGCTTCAGGCCGTTCCGCCGCCCATCGGCCCGCGCCTCCGCATGCGCCCGCGGCCTCTCTCCGCCCGCCCGCCGTTGCGCCCACGGCCGAGATAAGTCTTCGCGCATCCTTGCCCTTCGAGAAATTCACACGAGTGCGTATTTGGCTCGTTACTCTCGGTTCAGACACAATCCGCGCATGTCGTTCGTCGGGCCCTCCTCAGGCTGACGTTTCTTTTCGTGTGCCTGTCGGCTCCATGGGTAACCCAGACTCCCTCTCATTAGATAAAGAAGGAAAAATTGTGGAACTTCGGGTAATTAATGTAATTTTCTCGCTGAGCGCCTAACCGCGGGCTTGGGAATCTCCCTACCCTTCCACCAACCCCTTCTCTACCATCTCTTCATCGCTCAACCACAAATCGGGAATGTTCGCCGAGCCAAACCGCAAAATATCTTCCAGCGCTCCGCGCACTTCGCTTACGCGAAAATCAACTCCGATCTTTTCGAGCAAATCGATCAGCGCTTCCGCGCTTTCCGCTAGCGCAGGCTTCGGCAGCGCGCTCTGTTTGTTCAGTTTCTGATAGGTGACGACGTAGATGGCCGAGGGTCCCGCGCCGTGCCGCACAATGCGTAAAAACCCTTTTGTTTTCTGTGTGACCGATGCCGGATTGGCTGCTAGTGCTGTTCGGGCTGCGTGTGCGCTCATCGAGTCGCTCGCGTCTCCTTGCGTCCCGCCTCGCTCAGCTGCATCCGCTTGTACTCCCGCAGTTTTCGCACTTGTAGCATGCGCCGTTCGGCACCATCAGCATTCCGCACTCGCTGCACGTCGGCGCTCCTTCGTGCGCGTTGCTCATGGAAGAACTTGAACCCGGATTCGCCGGCTTGGCCATCGTCTGTGCCAGCGGCGGAACTGGCATCGGTGCCGGAGCCGCGTGCGACTCCGCAGCACCTCCATTCAGTTTCAGGTACTCCGTCGAAATAAATCGTCCGCCTAGCCACCTCGCAATGTAATCGAGCACGGACGACACAAACCGGATGTTCGGATTCGACGTAATCCCGCTCGGCTCAAACCGAGTGTTCACCAGCTTGTCCACGAACACTTTGAGCGGCACGCCGTATTGCAGCCCCAGCGAAATCGTCAGCGCCAAGCCATCCATCACGCCGGAAAGCGTCGAGCCTTCCTTCGACATCTTGATGAAGATCTCGCCCGGCCGCCCATCCTCATACATGCCGACCGTGATATACCCCTCGTGCCCGCTCACGCTGAACTTGTGCGTGACGGAAGCGCGCTCGTACGGCATCTTCTCCCGTTGCGCCCGTGCAAAGAGTTCCCTCTGTACCGGCAGAAGTTCTTGCACCGTCTCAATCTTCTTTTCTTCCTTCTTGCCCGCGTTCAGCGGCTGCGACTTCTTCGAATTGTCTCGATAGATCGCCACGGCCTTCAACCCCAGCTTCCACGATTCAATATACGCGTTCGATATATCCTCGATCGTGGATTCTTCCGGCATGTTGATCGTCTTCGAGATCGCTCCGGAAAGGAACGGCTGCGCCGCCGCCATCATCCTCACGTGCCCGGTCCAGGCAATCGAACGTCCACCCGGAGCCGCCAGCGAGCAATCGAATACCGGCAGGTGCTCGGCCTTAAAGTGCGGCGCGCCTTCGACCCTTCCTTCCTTGTCGATGTACGAAACGATTTCGCTCGTCTCTTCCGGCGTATAGCCCAGCTTCAGCAACGCCGACGGCACCGTGTTGTTCACGATCTTGATTACGCCGCCGCCCACCAGTTTCTTGTACTTCACCAGCGCCAGATCTGGCTCGATACCCGTCGTGTCGCAATCCATCATGAAGCCGATCGTTCCCGTTGGCGCCAGCACCGTCACCTGCGAATTCTTGAAACCGAACTTTTCGCCGTGCTTCAGCGCCGTGTCCCACGATTCCTGCGCCGCAACGAACAGTTCCGGCTGCACGTACTCTGGCTTGATGCCGCGCATCGCTTCGCGGTGCATGCGAATCACATCCAGCATCGGCTCGCGATTCACTCCGTACCCCGGGAACGGACCCATCTTTTCCGCTACCCGTGCCGACTGCGCGTACGCTTCGCCGCACATCAGCGCCGTAACCGCGCCGGCCATGTCGCGCCCTTCCTCCGAATCGTACGGCAGGGCCATGGACATCAGCAGTGCGCCTAGGTTCGCGTACCCCAACCCCAGCGGCCGGAAGTCGTGCGAATTCTTTTCGATCTTCGGCGTCGGATAGCTGGCGTAATCCACCAGAATTTCCTGCGCCGTGATCGTCACGTCCACCGCGTGCTTGAATGCGGTAACGTCAAACTGCCCGCTGGTATTCACATATTTCATCAAGTTCAGCGAAGCCAGGTTGCACGCCGTGTCGTCCAGGAACATATATTCGGAGCACGGATTCGAGGCATTGATTCGCGCCGTGTTTTTGGACGTGTGCCAACGGTTCACCGTCGTGTCGTACTGCATGCCCGGATCGCCGCAACGCCACGTTGATACGGAAATTCTTTCCATCAAGTCCCGCGCGCGCAGCTTTTCATTCGGCTGCCCATCGTTGACGTTCTTTGTCCACCAATCCTTGTCTTCAATCACCGCGCGCATGAAATCGTCCGTCACGCGCACCGAATGGTTCGCGTTCTGGAAAAAGATTGACGCATACGCGTCGCCGTCAATCGAAGCGTCGTAGCCCTGCTCGATCAGCACCTGCGCTTTCCGCTCTTCCTTCGTTTTGCATTCGATGAATTCCACGATATCCGGATGGTCAATGTTCAGGATCACCATCTTCGCAGCGCGCCGCGTCTTCCCGCCGCTCTTGATCACGCCCGCGAAGGCATCGAAGCCTTTCATGAAGCTCACTGGGCCGCTGGCGATGCCGCCGCCGCTCAGCGTTTCCTTGCTCCCGCGCAGCGTCGAAAAATTCGTGCCCGTGCCCGAGCCCCACTTGAACAGCATTCCTTCCGTCTTCGCAAGGTTCATGATTGAATCCATGCTGTCCGAGACGGAATTGATAAAGCACGCCGAGCACTGCGGCTTCGCCTGCACGCCGACGTTGAACCAAACCGGGGAATTGAAAGCCATCTTCTGCTCGACCAGCAGGTGCGCCAGTTCATCTTTGAATGCATCGCGCGACGCGTTGTCCGCGAAGTAGCCGCCTTCCTCGCCCCACTTCACAATCGTATTCACCACGCGGCCGATCAGTTGCCGCACCGAGGTTTCGCGTGCGCTCGTTCCATGTTTCCCGTGGAAATATTTGCTCGCGACGATGTTCGTCGCCGTTTGCGACCAGCTCTTCGGCACTTCCACGTCGTCCTGGCGGAAAATCGTCACGCCTTTTTCATTGCCGATCAGCGCAGAACGCTTCTCCCACTCCACGGCGTCGAATGGCGAAATCTTTCCGTCGGTGAAGAATCGCTCAAACATCAGTCCTGCCCGAACGCCCGCCGCCGTTTCCGCGGCCGCCTTCGTCTCGAGCGTCTTTCCATTGAGTGCCGGCTTCACCGTAGCCATCCGTTCCTCCACCGTACCGGGGCTCTCTCCCTCGGGAGGAACCCTTATAGTTTACTCCTCCGCTCGACACGGAGGTTTCTTGCATCCTATTTCGTACCTGCTGCGTCTAACTCAACAAAAAAGTTCCAGTAGAAGCCTTCCGCAGAAAATTGGCGCGACAATTCCCCCCGCCCTCCCATTCGCTCTGGGACGACAAAAGCAATGCCCCGCCAGCGGCCGCTTTCTGGAAAAACAGCCCCACAGCAGGTCCCCTGCTCCGCAAACGCAAGTGCGAAGCCTGTACTTCGCGCTCGATTTTTCTGCTTTAAACTCCGGGCCGGTTTCGTGGGTTTTGTCGCACGGACTCTGCCTTAGCCTCGACTGGGTCCGCCTGGCGCTTCCACGTTCCCCCGAATCTGGATTCGCAGTATCCGCGCATGCAAATTTTCTGTCAAGAGAAAAACGCAATATCTCGATAGGGATTTTCCTGTATGTCTATATCTAGTGGTGGATTTCCTGTCCACAAAATTCTTGTCTCCCGCGGCTTTCTTCGCATTTCTCTTGCCGCATTTTGCATTTACAATTTCCTTCTAAATGATTGAGCGTTCTCTCTTTGTAAAATTCGCGCGCGGGCAAACTCTTGCTCTGCTTCTCGCTTCGCTTCTCGTTTCCGGCTGCGCGCGCTCCGCTCGCTCCGGCAATCCTGCCGATCCCCACGCCCCCGCATTTGCACAGACTCTTCAGCTCCGGGGCGTCTCCCGCGTCGGCAAAATCAACGAGTTTCTCTATCGCGGCTCGCAACCAAACGAGGAAGGCATCAACGAGCTCAAGAAGATTGGCATCACTATGATTGTGAATCTGCGCGGCGAGCGGCAAGGCACGGTGTCGAAGGAACAAAAGCGCGCGGAAGCTCTGGGCATGCGCCTCGTCAACATTCGCGCCAGCGGCTGGTCTGCTCCCAAGGACGAAGAGCTGGTTCAATTCTTCACCATTCTTCAGCAGCGGCCGCGGGAAAGAGTCTACGTTCATTGCTGGCTTGGCAACGACCGCACTGGGGTTTTCTTCGCAGCGTATCGCATCGCCTTCGACAACTGGTCCGCCGATCGGGCCATAGAAGAAATGTATTACTTTCGTTTTAAGGGTTTCTGGCATCCCGCGATGAAAACCTACATTCGCAATTTTCCAGCCCATTTCGCCGAATCGCCCGCCTTCGCCCGATTCCGTGAAGCGTCTCCCTCTCACAATTAACCTTGCTGTTCGGGCTTTTCTTTCCCGCAATCTTGCGTTAATCTAAATGGGCCACAGGAAATCAAGAACCATGCCCCGCCTTCGCAAGACTGTGCCCCTTTTTGTCCTGCTTCTGTCTCCCTGCGCCTCTCTCCATGCGCAGTCTGTCGCCTCCACCGCCGGTACCACTCCGGTTCTAACCTTTGCGTACGGCGAAAAACTTAAACTCGCGGGCGTTCCCAATAGTGGAAAAATCAGCGACACCCTGTTCCGCGGCGCCCAGCCTCACGCCGAGGGCTTTCAGCAGCTCAAATCGCTCGGCGTCACTACCATCGTCGATCTTCGCGGCGACGACAAAA
>Ga0126376_10001228_pt1 | contig 13700 bp, 13 predicted proteins | sample PanSoiMetPlot_15_FD_92760 | JGI IMG/M metagenome (GOLD analysis project Ga0126376, IMG submission 92760) | Tropical forest soil microbial communities from Panama - MetaG Plot_15 | ecosystem: Environmental > Terrestrial > Soil > Tropical forest > Bulk soil | place: Panama | collected 2016-02-17
ATCTCAGTGCTGTAGTTGAGACAGAATCGCTACACCTCGCGATGACGCCGAGCGGAGTCGACAAGGGTGCGTTGGTAGCCTCTCAAATCCTGTTGATCGACGAGCAAAAGCGCGTCATCAGTGATCATCAGGCGAAACCCTCTGATGAAGCGCCATTGCACATTCGCCTCGTCAAACAGCGCAGCGCGGGCGCGGTTTTCCACACGCACTCTGTCTGGAGCACGATGCTCTCTGATCTTCACGCCGGTGACGGCGGATTAGCAGTCGAAGGATACGAGATGCTGAAGGGCCTGGCTGGAGTCAGGACGCACCAACACCGGGAATGGCTGCCAATTCTGGAAAATTCTCAAAATCTGGAACAACTCGCCGGTAAGGTCGGTGAGGCGCTTAACAAACATGTCAATGCACACGGATTTTTGCTACGCCGCCATGGACTATATACTTGGGGCAAAGATTTGGCTGAAGCGAAGCGCCATGTTGAGATTATCGAGTTCCTGCTCGAAACTATCGGGCGCACGCGCATGTTGAGTGGGAAAGGTTAAAGGATTCGAAATGGCTTTAGTGCGAATCGTCGACGAAGATCGGACGATAACCGGGATTGAACGAATCGCGGCATATCTGAAGTCCTGCGGCATAGATTATGAGTACTGGGAACCCGAACACGCCGTGGCGCTCGATGCACCATCGGATGAGATCCTGAGCGCCTATGCCAACGAGATCGAAACTTTGAAAACTCTTGGCGGCTACGTCACTGCCGACGTCATCGACATTACGCCTGACACGCCGGGCCTCGAGCCAATGCTGGCGAAGTTCAACCGTGAACATTGGCACGAAGAAGACGAGGTCCGTTTCATTATTTCCGGCCGCGGCCTGTTTCATATTCATCCGCAAAACCGGTCTGTCGTCAGCATTGAAGTTGAAGCCGGCGATCTCATCCGCATCCCAAGGGGCACCTGGCACTGGTTCAATCTCTGCAGCGATCGCCGGATTCGGACGATCCGGCTGTTTCAGGACACATCCGGCTGGACACCTTTCTACACGGACAGTGGGATGGAGAAGAATTTGATCCCCGCATGCCTCGGAGCCAACGATTTCCCCTTAGCCACTGCCGAATCGTGAGCAGCATCGATGAACCCAAGCCTCGCCAGCCGCGAAATTCGCGGAATCCTGCTGGACATTGAAGGAACGACAACACCGATAAGCTTTGTTCATGACGTACTGTTCTCGTATGCCCGCGAGCACGTTAGAGACTATCTGGCGACGCATTTTGCCGAAGCAGAGGTTAAGACTGACGTCGCAGGACTTCGGGACGAACATGCCGTCGACATCGAGCAGGGTCTTCGTCCACCTCCACTAATCGACCACACGCCCGACTCTACAATTAATTCGCTCACAAAATATGTTCATTGGTTGATTGACCGCGATCGGAAATCCGGGCCTTTGAAGTCATTGCAAGGCCGAATCTGGAAAGGCGGATACCTGGATGGAAGTTTAAAGGCGCAAGTCTATGCTGACGTGGCTCCGGCGCTCAGTCGCTGGCAGCAAGCCGGTTTGACCATCAATATCTTTTCTTCCGGCAGCAAGCTGGCCCAGCAGTTGCTCTTCTCACATACCGAACGAGGTGACCTCACGAAATTCATTGATAAGTACTTCGACACCACGATCGGCGCAAAGATGGACATTGGCAGCTATCAGCGGATTGCAGCGGCTCTCGAACTGGCGGAAGGTGAAATTCTTTTCGTGTCAGATTCTCTTGCAGAACTGGATGCAGCGCGCACGGCTGGAATGGAAACCAGGTGGTGTCTCAGATCCGTTGGCGAGCGCTCGGAATCAGTCCCGAATCATCAGATTATTCGCAGCTTCGACGAATTGCCCTGAACTCGATCGGATAACCGTGCCCACACGTAAATCCTAAGGCCATGGAATCACTTTCGCTTTAGGTGCTGAGTTAGTTTTAACGGGACTGCTTGCTTGTGCACCTACAGCTTTATCGGGCTCCTTCCTGGCCACCGTAGAATCGGCATTCTTCTCAGTGTCAGATCTAAGCCGGGCGCTGGTCGATGTTTGTCGCCTGTCTTTGTAATCGTTGCGGCCCCGACTGTTGGCTGTCGTTGACCGCAATACCGGCGTTCGATTCTTGTTCGAAACATGGGCTAACGTCGCGGTATTCGCCCTCGTTGAAGTCGCCACCTCCTCACGAGGAAGCTCGGTAACAACTCGAATTCCCGACAAGCCGGCAGAGGCCACGAGAGACTTAAGATTCCGGGAGGTATTAACCTGAGTCTGAGTCTGAGCAGGCTTACTGAAACGTTGTTGCACTGCGGACGCGATCTTCTTTGATGGCGAGGATCGCTGAGGGGAACTTGTTTTAGTGCTGACGCGGCCGGATTGCGCGAGCGGCGCTGCAGGTTTACTTCCTGAAGAATCCCGAACCATCATCAACGAAATCGCGGCGCCACTGGCAGCGAATAGAAGAATTGCAGCGACCACGAGGTAGCGACGCGAGGCAAGGCGTCCCACAAAAGCCGTTGCCGGATTAAACTCTTTCCTGTTTTCGTGAACAAGGTCCCAAATGTTTGGCGGCTCTTTTAGCGTGCGGACTCTTGGATCTCTACTCGTCGCCGGAACATCGAGATCATCGATCGCTTCGTAACTCTCTTCCTCCTCAAATCGAGACGGCTGAGGTTCAGGCACATGCGAAGTTCGATTCCTTTTGATACCAAGGGCAACGAGATGCCTCACAGTCTCCTCATGACCGGCATCGTCGGCCAGCATTGCTGCTGTGAGACCCTCGCTATTCGCGGCATTCAGCTCTGCCCCATGCTCGAGAAGCGCTTTCACCATTTCCAGACGGCCGTGGTAGGCCGCTACCATCAGTGCCGTCACGCCGGAATCATCGCAAGCGTTAACATCGGCGCCGCGACCCAGGACGCGTTGGAGTTTTGCCACATCGCCGGATTCTGCGATCTGCAATAAGTCGTCAGCCGGGTTGTCTCGTTCAATTTCTGCCTTGCGTGCCGACATCTCTTTCCTTCATTTCGTGATGGTAATTCGGTCGCCGGGTTGAATCATCGGATCAGGAAACTTCCCCGAATTAATGTCTTTCAACTTGTAGCGACTCATAATCAAAAAACCCTTGCCGTTGTCCCTCGCGAGCCGCACCTCTTTGGAATGTTTGGTCAAGCCTCCTGCAGCGATGATTGCCTGAGTCAGACTCAGGCCACGACGAAAGCTTTTTTCACCGGGGGACTTTACTTCACCGTCAACATAGAAGAACTGTTCCACCGCGGGTTGAAATGTTATGACATCGCCAGGCCGGATCAGCATGCTCATGTCTGATGGCTTTAACGAATCAATCACGTAACTTTCGTTCGGTTCGTGTCGCAGCACAGTTACGCTCGCGGCTTCGGGCAATGGTTGAGCGTCGGCGGCTACGACGTAGAGCGGAATCGCCTCTCGCTTAATAATCTTCGGGCCGGGATCCTTAACGAGGCCACTTACGATGATCGTATGGCTAACATACTCGTTGACGGCGACCGACACATTCGATCTTTTCACTGATGGACGACGTCTTAAGTCGTCTTCGATGAGTGCGGTGATTTCTTCAACCGTTAGTCCCGCGCAACGCACCGGTGCGCTCAGATCCGGATGTTCGAGCAAACCCGCAGGTGTGACGGTAAGGAGAGCTGGCTGTGTCGAAACATCATCGGTCAATCGCACCTCAAGGATGTCGCCTGATCCAACCCGGTAGAGTTTGGTCAGGGAAGAATCATCCGAAGGTTTTGTTGACGATGCTGTCCTGCGTAACGATGTTGGGAAGCCACTTGGTTGACGCGCCGAAGTTGCCATCAGCGGCTTCTTCTCACGACCTCCGCTCTCACGCTCGAGCATCATCCGCGCACGGTCAAGAAGATATACCGCATCCTTATCTTTGGGCTTGAAGGACAGACCTCGCTCCAGGTTCTCGATAGCTTGTTCCCACAGATGCATATCGTAATAGGCGTGGCCCAGACTCAGATATGCGTCACCGTATTCAGGGCTCAATTTCACGGCCTGCTCAAAGTTATTGGCTGCTTCCCTGAAGAGGCCGGCAGTACCAAATTTCACGCCTTCTTTGTACAGCCGCTTTGCTTCGGCAGTGGCATCCGCCGAAGGTGCTTGCTGAACACTTGCCTGACTGGCTGCCGGTGTTTGCGCGCGCCGCGGGCGAATCACGGGGTCGGTTTGACCGTGAACGAGTGCGGAAGGAAGGCCCGACAACAGCAGCAGGGCGAAGAAGCGCGCCGTAAACATGGGAACCCTCTAGTAACTGGCTGTCGGGCGAGGCTGAACAGGGCGGCGCTGTTCGACACTCTAAACCATGGGGAATCTAACGCAACGAACTGAATTAACCTGGGGAGAATAACTGAAGGTGTGGATTGCTTATACCACTTTTGTTTCCGCAACTCCAGTGAAAGATTAATAGGGGCTGCTGGAATTGAACTCGCAAACGTGGTATAAGCAAGACACTCTCTCAGTCAGTCTCCCTGCTCGCGCGCGTCGCCCCGCACTTTTTCCCTGAAGTCCCCGAGCGGTGATTTTCTGTTACGCATCCCTATCCCGACATTTGATGTTTGGGGAATCAATGTTAACCGTCCCCTACTGAGGTTATCAAAGACATGTCGGCGGCAATCAAGACACGAATTAGACAGATCGCTTCGACGCACGATTTATGGCAAATCGCAGAAACCGGCGACGTCGGACAACTCCGACAGCTTCTGGCTCGGGGCGCAGATGTTAATGCAAGCAACGGCGCAGGCGTGACGGCCTTGATGTTGGCTGCGTACCACGGAAGGCTCGAGATGGTGCGAGCTCTTACCGATCACGGAGCGGACGTGAATTTAAAGGACGCCGAGGGCTTTACCGCGGCCATGCTGGCCGAGCGTTATGGTCACGATGAAATCGTCAAGATTCTGGTCGCACGTGGGGCCAAACATTTTCCAAGACGATCTGCCCACATCACCTCGTTGGACCCGTTTTCTCAAGACGAGACATTCGAGACGTTCACTGATGTCGAGGCGTCGTCAACTGACGGCAATCCAGAAGTGAGAAAGCTGCATGCGCCTCCCAACATTTGGGACGTGGTTCATGAAGCGCGGACAGAGTTTAAACCACGATCGGCATTAGTCGGGCATCTTACTTCGGTCAATCCACTGGTGATACTGCTCATGGTGATCATCGCTGGAGAACTTGCGGTGATTGGTCTCATGAACCGCAAGACTCGATCAGAAAGTGCTGAACGACCGTCTGTGCGTACTGAGGCTAGCAATACCACGACTGCTCCGAGTGTGCCTGCCAACGTCCCGTCGAGCAATTCGGTTTCCAATCAACAGCCCAGTTCCCCGGCGACCGGGACCGGAGAGTCTTCGCCAGTTCAGCCGGCCACAACTACCGCAGCCGCCAACCCTATAACTGCGAGTGTAGTTAAACCAAAGATCGCCGTTCCGCCTAAGAAACCAGAAAAAGCAGTTTCGGCCAAGCAGCCTGGCGAAGAGCCGATCCGTCCAATACTCAGCGGCGCTCAAACTCCGGCCGGCACAGATAAAGCGAATAAGGACGAGTCCAAAGAGTCTACGACCCGCCCGCCTAAAATAGATCTCGCTCTACCGTTGACGGACAACGAAAAGAGCGCCAGTCCGCCTGTCAAGAAAGAAGAAGCGAAGAAGGATTCAGATAAAGCTCAAAGCCCTCCCATAGTTGTTACGCCGAAAGCAAACCCAACACCGAGGTTGAGATAAGTCCACGCTCTGAATATCCTGAGTTGGGTTCGACAGTGGATCGCCGATAACGGATTGCCTCCTTATGTGCCCGTGCTGATCAGTTGAATAATTGTCTGACCCTGGTCAATGACTTCGGCCGGGCCGCCTTTTCCGAAAGTCCTCACCTGGATCCCAAAGACGTACCGTTCCCCCTTCACGAACTTGGCTCCGGGTGTCTGCAGAATCTGCAACTGATAGCAGCCCGAAGGCTCTACATCATCAGGCTCCCACTTCCACTCAGCAATAGCTCCGAGGTTGAAATCCTGGACGGGACCAATGCTTGATGCCAGGCGAAAGTTTTCAGCCTTGAGTCCGGACACGGGGACGCCATTGTCCGCGCGGGAAACGGAAACCGCCACGAGTAGGGTGAAGACCAGATCACCAACAGTCCATTCGGCAGTACAAGCTTCCACATTCAATCTTGCCACTTTGAGCCTCCTTATGATTCGGCGATACTGCGCGACTTATCAGCGGACAGTTAAGAACCGAAGCTAAACCACGGCCCTCTTATGATCAGGCCGTCGTTGCAGTTCGGCAAGAATTTTCAGACTCAATCCTGTAAAGGTAGGTTTTTTGAGAGGCTCTGATCTAAATCCTGGTAAAACTCAGTTTCCCCACCTTCGAAGTGATGTCCAGTTGCGTTAACGGTGTAGAGGAATTTAGGTCCGTTTGCCTTGTCGAATAGAGACTGCGCGTCGGTGAGTGACGCCGTGTCGTCATCTGTTGCGTTTAGCATGATCAACGAGATGGGAGCCAGCTTTTTCAAATATTGTTGGGCTTCGAAAACTTTTTCGTGTGGTGTGCCGTGAGTGATATAGATGAGCGCGTCGGTCGGCTTCCAGGCGAGTTCGTTATAAACCGGAAGACTGATCGCGACGACCCGGTTGAGCCGTGGCTTCAGCCCATCATCAGAGCTGACCAGCACACTGTAGCCTGCGCCCAGCGACCAACCGGCAAGCGTTATCGGAGCTTTGGGATCGACACCGGGTCGGAGCAGCGCGGCATCGATAATCGCGGCATAGTCGCGCGTCAGATCTTCCGGAGTGACTGGTTTTTGAGAGCTGGCAAATGTCGTCAGGTAATCCTTGGCATTGAAACCCACCACAGTTCTTCCGGTCGCAGCAATATGCGCCGCTATGTCAGCACAGAAGGGGCTCCAGCCCCCATCGCCGCTGGTGAAAAGCACCAGCGGCTGCGCCTTTACGTTCGCCTGTTGATAGAGTTGAAGCTTGATCGATGCATCTCGAATCGACGCGTCGAACGTGGTATGCGTCACCTGGTGCGACACTTCCTGGATCGTTACGTGATGAGTGAAACGGTGATACCAAAGCATCGCGCCAGCAGATACAACGCCGGTCAAAAACGTCAGCGCCAAAAGTACCCACAGAACTTTCACTGACCATTTTGGCCCTGGGCGCGTGATTAATGTGCCGGGTTCCGATATGCGTGCAGCCTCACTCACTGCCGGACTCCGTTTTTGGAACTTGTAGATTGTGACTGTTGCGATCCGTTCACGCGAGATTGACGGATCCACACCAACGCATCGGCCAGTGCGCTGTAAAACTGATCGCGTGCGCCACTGAAGCGATGATTGTCGGCCTGAATCAGCACATACTGTTTAGGTTCGCGTGCAGCCGCAAACAACGTCTTGCCAACCTTCAGCGGACTGGCCGTATCGGTGGTGCTTTCAATCATCACCAGCGGTAAAGGAGACAAAGCGCCCATCACTGTTTCAGAAAGAAAGCCGTAGCGCGAATTTGCACTGTTTCGAAGATCTGCATGATTGGCGCCCAGGCCACTGACCAGCTGATTCTTTGCAGGTAATCCGATCGAAATTATTCCAGCCCAGTTGGCGCGTGTGACCGGATCGGATCCGACAGCTACCGCAAAGCCGGCGCCCAGCGACCACCCATAGACATATACAGGCTCGTGAGAATCCGCGTTGGCGTATTCCCGTAGTGACTTCGCAATATCGCCATAGTCACTGGCCAGCATCTTTATTGTTAACGGGTTTTGCGGCGATGAAAACTCTCGTAGATATACTTTGGAATCGATGCCTGCGACCGCGAAACCCACGTGAGCCAGTTGCTCTGCGGTGCGCGGCGCCAATCCACGCCAACCTCCATCACCACAAGCGTAAATCGCCGGAACAACCGTACCTGCCGCTCTAGGCCGGTAGAAGTGAACGGTGAATTGCTGGCCGCGAACCGAAACCTGGCGATCTTCCGTGACGACATCGTCGTAGGTCTTTGTGTCGTCAGGGTCAAAGTGATCGGCCGGGACAGCTTCCTGTTGATTTTTTTCTTGTTGATCTTTGTCGGATTGTGACGGCTTTGCAGCACCGCCCGGCTTCTGGGCCAAAATCGGGCCGGCTATGATGCTGAAGCCTAGGAGAGCAACAGCGCCGAAAAGAGACCAATAACGAATGAGGCTGCGTGTTTCCATGATTTCACTCTTTTTAGTAATTCGAAACTTCTACTCTCGTGCCGAGAGTTCAGCTTCTTTCTTTTGATAATGTCATGCAGCGAGATCACGCTGCGCACGCTGACAGTCGCATACAACATGCGCAGCGAAGGCCTGCGCTGATTAAAACAAAGATAGCGGCGCTCCCAGGAGTGCGGATGATACTTGGCTTTGTAGCGGTACAGGTGTTTGAAATCGTAGGTTCCCTCCACTCTTTCGTAAACAAATTGCATCAGCTTCTTGAGCCGTGGATGGCGACGAAGGTCGGGATCATCAAGTTTTGCCAGAGGGGCCAGTCCCATCGAACCGATGTCATATCCTTCGGCATGAAGCAGGCGAAAGATTTCTGACGTCAGCAACTCCATGGTTCCGCGCACGGCATCGACGCGCCTGCGTGTGCAGTCGAGATAGTAACCATTGCGTCCATAGATCGGTTCGCAAACGATGAAACCTTCAACGCGTCCGTTGCCGCCACCTGAACGGGCGACGAAATAGCGCTTACCTGAACGACGCTCGAGTCCTAAAGATCCGAGCAGAAACCCCATCTCGTGATTACCCTTTGACTGCAACCACTCAGCGGATACGGCGCGCAATTCCTTGTTGATTTCTTCCGCTCCCAGAGCAAAAGGGTAATGCTCAAACACGACTACACCTTCCCGGCGCGCTTTGTTGGTTGCCGCCCTCACGAGTTCCATCTGCCCACCAGCCAGCGTGAATCGATTCAGATCAAAGATCGCCTCTTTGCCAATCTGAGCATCTCGAAAACCCGCTCGCCGAAAAGCGCCAAGCGTCTCCGGGGTCACCTGATAAGCGCAGACGGGCCGTCCGCACATCGCATGGAGAAATTCTTTTAGTAAGGTATATCCGTCCGCCGGGGCGCAGACTGGATCACCACCTATTACCGCCACTCCGGCGCTGAGCTGGTAAGCGATAAATCCATCCACGTTAGGAGAGGTAAAGTAGCGTTTTGATCCTTCCAGCAGAACGTACGAACTTGAGTTAGTGCCAAACTGCGATACCCATGCTTCGAGTTTCTCACGCCCTGGGCGTACTTGGAGCGAGGGTTTTGGGCGTATCCTTCTCGTCAGTGAACTAACCGGCCGATTGCTTACTAGCTGCTGCATACTTTATCGATGATGTTGCATTCCGAAGAATCTCGTGGCGCGCCCCTGTTGCGCGTGATTCACGAACGCGACCTCAGTACCAACCAGCCGGGTTTTATCCGTCGACGAATTGGGTTTATGAGAACGCTCTGCCACGTTGTGGCGAATCCATCCCAGTACCTCATCAAGCGTTTGATCAATCTGGGACCTGGCTCCGGCGAACGAGTGTGAACGTCCGGCCGTCACTTGAAACAGGCGGACTGTCGAAGCCTGGGCTGGGCTAATCGAATTGATTAATTTCTGCGCCTCCTGGGGCGAGGCGGTTCTGTCTCTGGACGCTTGAATGATTGCCACCGGCACCGGTGCGACGCGCGCCAGGTATTCAGAAACGTCAAATGACGGCCCAACCGTGTGGCCCAACATTCGAGACATAAGACGATGACTAACCGTTAGTGCAGTTTCGTTTTCACGCGAGAGCGAAAAGCTGATAACGCCGATCACGTTTGGCTTGATGCGAGCATCAGCGGCGACGAGCGGCGCATAACCCGCCCCCAGCGACCAGCCTGCGAGAATTACCGGCTGTGTAGCTCCCATCTTCGCAATGTTTTTCGCTTGCTTAATAAATTCTAAATAGTCTTCGACTACGGCGGTAAAGGTAGCGGGATGACCGTCGTTGTAGAAATCCTTCAAATAACTATGGGTACTAACGCCGAAGACAGGCATTCCGCGCTGTGCGAACGAAGTGGCAATATAGTCATCGAATTCATGCCAACCGCCCGAACCGCTACTGTAAAGGACCAACGGCGCGTCGTTGGGAATCTCAGTCGGGAGATAACCGTGCAACACAAATGAGCGTCCTCTGAGCGGAACATCAAACTGCGCGTTCCGAGCTTCTAATGTCACCGGCGTCCCACCAATCGTGTTCGCTGCCGGACTATTCGCCAGGCGCTGGCCATAGGAAGCCGTGCCCCATAAGAGTCCAAGCAAAATTGAGATTCCAAATCTTTTGTAGGACTTCACGTGAGTACCATTCGCTGAAAAAGCGGAACTAATAACTTTCGTTCTTTAGCGACTTCGCTTTCGGCACGCGCTTCCCTTTGGCTGACCATGTTCGGTGATGATGATGGTGCCTATGATGGTGTGTACGATAGGAAGGACCCTTGTACGCGTGAGACATATGCGCACTCATTTTTTGTGCGGTGGTTTGCTGCAGGTTGGTTTGCGAGCCAAATGTAATCGCCGCACAGCCGATTGAAAACACGGCTGCACGCATCAATGAAAATATCTGCTTTGTTTTGAACATCTGTTCTCCTGAATATCTAACCGATTCGAATCTCGAAACATTCGTTTCATGACTCGCACTGGCAACGGTCATGCCAACGTTTTGCTGAGCATAGTTGCCGGCGGAAAATGTTTGAGTTGATTCATGAACTTAGCCCAAGGCGGTACGTCAGACATTTTGTAACTGTGGTGCCTTTGCTCAGTGATGCAAAACCGCCCCGGTGACCGGGCGCTCGGGCGAACGGCATGAGATGTGTTCCGCAGTGTAAGGAGGCATGCCAAAGCTGGCATGCCCGTTGCGCGGAAGAAGCTCAATCAATGCAAGCGTTCCTGATGAAATACGGTCTAATTGCGGTTTTCGTTGCGACGATGGCTGAAGCAGATGTCGTTCCCGTTCTCACTGGAGTGGTTGCCCATCTCGGCTACTTCGGTTTTGTTCCTTCAATCGGCATTGCCAGCCTGGGCGCGTTTATCGGTGACTGCTTCTGGTTTGTACTGGGGCGCACCCGTTCTAAATGGATCCGCAATAGTCGCATTTATGCTCACGCCGGGAAGGTGCGTGAAAATCTGAATCGACAATTCGGTGTTTGGCAGATCCCTGCGTCACACATCATTTACGGTACGCGCATCGCGACCATGATCGTTTCCGGTGTCGGTGAATTGTCCTTCGCGAAGTTCGCGATGATGGACATTCTGGGGTGCGTGGCCTTCACCTCCATCTTTGCGACCTTGGGATTCTTATTCAGCAGCAGCGCTTCTCTGATCATCGGTCACGTCAAAAGGGTTGAACTATTTCTGCTGCTGGCGACGATTCTTTTTACCCTCGTCTTCCAGCTGGTAAGAGTATTGGCCCAGCGGCACAACGCTGGTAGCGAGAAAGACTTCAAGCGCGCATAATTCAGCTGAAACATGCAACCGCTGAAGCTTCACACTAAGGCGACGCTCGTCGCATCGGCCGTGACGATTGGGATGCTGGTAGTTGCTTTGCTCGTCACCAGTGCCGGCATCGCCGACCTCGAACGAGATGACGACAAGGCGCTGGCGGAACTGCAAGCGGTCACCCTCGCGGCTCAGATAAGCGACATGGCAACCCCACGGGACGTCCCCACGGTCGAGCGTGCCGCAAATCTTGTGATGGGGGCGCGACCGAACCTGGTGGCGGTCAGAATATGGGACCGTTCAGGAGGTGAGTTCGTCGAGCGAGTGGCGGCCTCAGCCAGCGCGCCGATCGAGGAAATACCGGATGATACAAAAGAAGCATTGAGGAGTGGTCTGGCATCGAAAGTAGTGACTTCGCGCCCATATGGCGCCAATAAGTCTTTATATCGCGTCTTCGTTCCGATCACAGCGCAGGGGCGGCTTAGCGGAGCGGTCGAAATAGCCGAGCGGTTTGACAGCAATTGGTCGGTGGCGCTTCGTTACGCGCGAAAGACTTTCTGGATGTCGTTGGTAGCAATCCTGCTAATCACCCTGGGAAACTATCTGCTTTTTCGGCAACTTGTCTACAGTCCCATCGGTCATCTTTTGGGAGCAATGTCTCGTGCCAAAGCCGGCGACCTGGAAGTGAATGTTCCGCCGCGTGCTGCCGACGAACTGGGCCTGCTCTCGAATGAGTTCAACAGCATGATCCGGCAGGTGCGAGAGATGAGCAGGGAGCGCGAGGCACAGCAGGTCATCCTGGAACAGCGAGTTCATGAAGCAACTGCGGAACTTGAGCAGCGCAACCGGCAACTCCAGGAGACCAACCTTGAGTTATGGCGCACTACGCGCCGGATGAATGAACTTGGCCGGCTGGCGGCGGCGGGACAAACGGCGGCTCAATTTGCTCATGAAGTAGGAACGCCACTCAATCTGATTAGCGGCCACGTACAACTACTGGGTCTGGATCTGTCACGTAATCCAGGTGATGGTGACGCGCGAATTAAGATTATCGGAGAGCAAATAGAAAGAATCGAACGCATCGTTCGCAGTATGCTCGATCGAACTCGGTTTGAAACGGAACTAACACCCGTCGATCTTAACCAGATTTTGCAACGTTTGTTGGACGCAACCTCGCCGGCTTTCGATAAGCGCTGTGTGAGAATAGTTGAAAAATTTGATCCAAATCTGCCCCGTATAATTGGCTCTGCTGATCGCTTGCAGCAACTTTTTCTCAATCTCATCAATAATGCACTTGATGCCATGTCCGATGGGGGCGAATTGACTGTTTCGACTCAGGCGGAACCAGGCGCGGGCGGCAAGACACCAAAGATTGTAGTTGATTTCGCGGATGACGGTTCCGGAATGGTGCCTGAGACGCTGGCGCATATCTTCGATCCGCTTTACACGACTAAAGCGCCCGGTCAGGGCACCGGACTAGGTCTGGTGATCGTCAGCCAGGTAGTCCGGGAACACGGCGGTGAGGTCGAAGTGCAGAGTAAACCCGGGGAAGGCACCCGCTTCCGATTAACCTTTCCCGTCGCCCGAACAAACGGATCCGGACCAACGGAAAGATCTCGGGCCGTAACAGACTACGACAGCGAAAAGGGGTCAGCGGAGTGAACAGAATTCTGGTAGTCGATGACGATCGCGCCTCTTGCGAGTTGCTCCGCGAGATATTCGTTGGCCAGGGTTGGACTGTAGAGACCGCACTGACCCCGCAGGAAGCTTTGCAGAAAGCCCAAAACGAGACCTTCGACCTCGTATTCAGCGACGTCAACCTCGAAGCTGAACAATCCGGTCTCGACCTCTTGAAAGATTTGCGGGGGCAATGTCCGGTAATCCTGATGACTGGTTTTGGCAGTCTGGATGCTGCAGTGAAAGCTTCGCGCGAAGGCGCGTGGGATTTCATCTCAAAGCCCTTCAAGGTTGAACAGGTAGTTGCAGTTGCTCAGCAGGCCTTGAACCGAACGAAAGAAGCCGGTGAGAAAGAAACGCCGTCATCACCGGCCGCATTTAGTTACGACGACATGGGTCTGCTGGGCCGGTCCTCCGCCATGATCGACCTTTACAAAGAGATCGCGCGCGTGGCCCCCACCAGAGCGACGGTTTTGATCGTGGGCGAATCCGGCACCGG
>Ga0126376_10001230_pt1 | contig 13691 bp, 10 predicted proteins | sample PanSoiMetPlot_15_FD_92760 | JGI IMG/M metagenome (GOLD analysis project Ga0126376, IMG submission 92760) | Tropical forest soil microbial communities from Panama - MetaG Plot_15 | ecosystem: Environmental > Terrestrial > Soil > Tropical forest > Bulk soil | place: Panama | collected 2016-02-17
CCGAAGCCGAAGTACGTCGTCTGCAACGCTGACGAATCCGAGCCAGGCACATTTAAAGATCGATACTTGATGGAACGCGATCCACACATGCTCATCGAGGGCATGTTGATAGCAGGCTACGCGCTCAACTCGAAGACGGGTTACATCTACACGCGCGGCGAGTACAAATACCTGATCGACATTATGGACGTGGCGCTGGATGAAGCGCACAAAGCCGGACTCCTCGGCAACAACATTCTCGGCACGAACTTCTCCTGCGAGATCCACACGCACACAGGCGCCGGCGCTTACATCTGCGGCGAAGAGACGGCGCTGTTGAGCTCACTCGAAGGACTGCGCGGGCATCCGCGCATGAAGCCTCCCTTCCCTGCTGTCTCTGGTTTGTATGCAGCGCCGACCGTCGTGAACAACGTCGAAACGCTCACTGCGGTGCCCGACATCATCAAGATGGGCGGCGAGGCCTATCAAAAACTCGGCACCGAGAAAAGCGGCGGAACGAAGCTCTGGTCCGTCTCCGGTCACGTCAACCTGCCGGGCGTTTACGAACTGCCGATGGGCTACGACGACATGGAAAAGTTCATTATGCAGGACTGCGGCGGCATGCTCGACGACAAGCAACTCAAAGCAGTGATTCCGGGCGGCTCGTCAGTCTACATCATGCGCGCCGATCAGATCATCGGCAAAGACGTGCGCATGGATTACGAGGGGCTCGTCGCGGCGGGCTCGAGTGTCGGTTCGGGTGGTTTCATCGTGATGGATGAGACGGTTGATATCTTCGAGTCGACTAAGAATCTGACGGAGTTTTATAAACACGAATCGTGCGGCTGGTGTACGCCGTGTCGTGAAGGCACTGATTGGCTGGTGAAGGTGTTCAAGCGGATTGAGAACGGTGGTGGTCGCCTCGAGGATGCTCAATTGATGCTCGACCTTTGCGACAACATCGAGGGCAAGTCGTTCTGTCCGCTGGGCGATGCCGCTTCCTGGCCCATTCAATCGGCAATTAAAAGATTTCCCGAGGATTTCAAACGAAGATTAGTCACGGATAACACGGATCATAATTAGGATGTCCACGGAATTAATCAAAGTCACGATTAACGGAAAAGATTTTGAGGTGCCGAAAGGCGCGCGGCTGATCGACGTCTGCCGCGACCAGGGTTTCGATATTCCGTCATTCTGTTATTACTCGGATCTCGCGCTGCAAGCATCGTGTCGCATGTGCCTCGTGCGCATCGAGAAGATGCCGAAGCTGCAAACGTCCTGCACGATCACGTGCACGGACGGCATGATCGTCACCACGCAAAGCGAGGAGATCGAGAAGGCGCAGCGTGGCATGACGGAGTTTCTGCTCGCCAACCACCCGCTCGATTGCCCTGTTTGCGATCGCGGCGGCGAATGCGAACTCCAGGAAATGACGTTCGACTGGGGCGGTCTCGAAGAACGCTTCACCGAGCAGAAAAACTACTACGCCGAGCGCTATCTCTCGCCGATGGTCGCAAACGATCCGCAGCGTTGCATTCTGTGCAAACGTTGCACGCGCGTGTGTGACGAGTGGATGGGCGAAGAAGCGATCGAAGCCGGCGGACGCGGCGCCCACACCGTGATCGGAACCTATCTCGGCTGGCTCGATTGTTCGCAGTGCGGCAACTGCATCGAAGTCTGTCCGACCGGGACTTTGCTCGACGCAACTTATCGTCACCAAACACGCCCTTGGGAACTCGCGCAAACGATCACGACGTGCAACTTCTGTTCGGACGGTTGCCAGATGTCGCTTGGCTCACGCGGCGGCGAGGTGCGGCGTTCAGTCGCGCGCGATCGTTACGTCAACGGCATTAACGGCGAGTTTCTCTGCGTTAAGGGACGATTCGGACATCCATTCATCAATCACGAGTCGCGCATTCGCACGCCGTTGATTCGTTACAAAAAAGGCGGCAAGTTGATTCCCGCGACGTGGGATGAAGCCATTCGCTACGTTGCTGAGCGTCTCGATGCGGTTGCGGACCAGCACGGTCGCAATTCGATTGGCGTCGTCGGTAGTCCGCGTCTGACAAACGAGGCGCTTTATGTGTTGCGCAAGTTTGCGACTGAGCTCGTGGGCACTGAAAACTACACGACTACGGATCTTTTCAGTCTCAAAACTTTCTTCAACAACCTGAGCGCGCCACTCGCGACTCATCGCGACATTCGCTACGCGAAGACGATTGTTCTCATCGGCGGCGATCCGGGAGAGTTGCAGCCTTTCACCGGCAAGCAGATTCGACAGGCAGCGAGAAACGGTGGCGCGACCGTCGTGCTCGTGAATTCAGTGCCGATTCGTTTGCGCGAGCAGTCGCAGATTTTCCTGCACGTTAGACCAGGAACTGAAGACGCGGTGGTGCTGGCGCTGGCTGACTCGTCCAACGACGCACTGGCCGTGCAAACGGCTGGGATCGAGACGAGTGCAATCGATGCTGCGCGACAGGCGATCGCGAACACGACGGGTGACGTGGTGATCATGTTTGGTCACCAGGTCAGTAGTGAGGCGCAAGCGATCATCGCTCAACTACCGAAGACGTTTGCGGCTGAAGGTCGTCGCTTCCTGTTTCATCCGCTGCCGTTCTTCAACAACAGCATCGGCGCGCACGACATGGGCATGATGGACGCAGATGTCACCCCTGCTCAGCTTCTCGACAGCGCCGGCAACACGATTCGCGCGCTCTACATGGCCGGTAGTTTTTTGCCCGAACATCTGAAAGGACGCGCAGACGCGCTCGCAAAGCTCGACTTTCTTGTGGTCCAGGAACTGTTTGAGAATGAAACGACAAGCACAGCCGACGTTGTCCTGCCCGCTGCGTCATACGCCGAACAGGACGCCACGTTCACGAATAACGACGGCATGGTCCAACGCGTGCGACAGTCAATCCAGCCGCTGCATCAGTCGAGACCTGATTGGGTAATCGTCTCGCAACTCGCGAAAGAGCTGGGGCTTGATTTCGGATACGACTGGTCGGCGAGTGCGGTCTTTCGAGAAATTGGCGAGAAGGTGCCGGCTTACAACGGAATGCGTTACCCGCTGCTGAAAGACGAGACGAATCCGGTGCAGGCTAAGTACCACGTCGTCGAATCTGCAGACGCTTCGACGGAAATCGACGCGGTTCGGAATCGCGTTCAGGAGCTTCCGGATAATGGCGAGAAGATTAATGTGACGCCGGAGGTCGGCACCGAACTGTTCAAGCTCGGCATGCTGACTGACAAAGTAGCGCAGTTTCATCTGCTCGCATCGGGTAATCCGCGTCCGGAGACGACTGCGGTTTCGCCGCTTTATCAAATTAAATCCGCGTCATCTGCGGCTTAAGTTTTCATGGACACTGCGATCGATATAATCCTTAAGTTCGTGGCTATCACTGTGGCCTTCGTGGTCGTGCTACTGGTAGTCGCGTACACCGTGCTCGCCGAGCGTCGCGTGCTCGGATTCATCCAGGGGCGCCTTGGCCCAAATCGAGTCGGTTACGGCGGCGTCCTCCAACCCTTCGCGGATCTGCTGAAGTTCATCCTCAAAGAAGACATCGTTCCCGACAAGTCAACGCGCTTCATCTACTTTCTCGCGCCGGTGATCGCAACGATGGCAGCGCTGATGACGATGATCGTCTATCCGTTCGGACCGGAGATCAGAATCCCGTTCACGTCGATCTCGATCCCGCTCGTGATCGCGCACTTCGACGTGGGTTTACTTTACGTGCTCGGCATCACTTCGATCGGCGTCTACGGAATCATGCTCGCGGGCTGGTCTTCAAATAACAAGTACAGCTTGATGGGCGGGCTTCGCTCTTCGGCGCAGATGATCTCTTACGAACTGGCCCTGGGTTTGAGCTTGATCGGCGTGATCATGCTTGCCGGCACGCTCGACCTCGCGCAGATCGTTGACCAGCAATCAGGCTGGCACGGCGCGCGCTGGAATATCATTTACCAGCCGCTCGGTTTTGTCGTTTACCTGATCGCAGCCATCGCAGAAACGAATCGCGTTCCCTTCGATCTTCCTGAAGCAGAGACCGAACTGGTCGCCGGTTTTCACACCGAGTACAGCGCGATGAAGTTTGCGCTCTTCTTCCTCGCGGAATACATCAACATGTTTACGGTTTCGATGCTGGCCACCACGCTCTTTTGGGGTGGTTGGAACGTGCCGATTATCGATCTGTTTTTAGACCGTGGCTCATTTCTCTTCGGATTGATTAGCGCGCTCGGATTTCTATTCAAAGTCTGCGTCTTTCTTTTCGTCTACATCTGGCTCCGCGGAACGCTGCCGCGCTTTCGTTTCGATCAGCTGATGAGCTTTGGCTGGAAGATTCTGCTGCCACTGGCGCTGCTCAACATCTTCATCACAGCCTCGGCAATATATTTCTTTTTGTGATGCTGGCACTTCTCTTCATTTTATTTGCGGGAATGGCGATCGGCTGCGCGCTGGCGGTCGTCGCGCAGCGCAATCCGCTCTACAGCGCCATCTCGCTGATCGGCGTCTTCGTCTCGCTGGCTTGTTTGTACGTGATGCTGGCGGCGCCGTTTATTGCCGCAGTTCAAGTGATTGTCTACGCGGGCGCGATCATGGTGCTAGTCGTGTTTGTGATCATGCTGCTCAACGTCGAGCAGGAGGAACGACGACGCAACCGGCTGAAGTTTCTCGTGCCTGCGGCTGTCGTGCTGGCCGCGGTGCTGATTGCCGAAGTCGCTTTCATGCTCCAGTCGGTTGCGAATCCAACACCGGCTGTTTCAAACATCGGGCTCACGGGTTCGATTGGCGCGCAGTTGTTTACGCGGTACCTTCTGCCGTTTGAGATCACTTCGATACTGCTGCTGATGGCGATCGTGGGCGCGATGACACTCGCGCGTCGCGGTGGACTGTTATCGTCGGAAGCACGCCTGGTTCCCGGAGCGCAACAACTGCCGTTATCGATGGTCGATCCGAGAGCGACGCCTGATGATCTGACGTTAGTGGAAACGGATTCGAGTGAGGAAGCAGCGCGGCTGCTCGGCGTCGATCCACGAAATACAGAGAGAGATTAAAACGATGGAACCACAGCTTTCATGGTACCTGGCGCTCTCGGCCGTCTTGTTCACGATTGGCGTGACGGGCGTGATCATCAAGCGCAACGTGATCGCGATGTTCATGTGCATCGAGCTGATGTTGAATGCGGTGAACCTGACGTTCGTGGCGTTTGCCAGTTTCTTTCAGGATGTTATCGGGCAGCTCTTTGTGTTCATCGTGATGACGGTTGCAGCGGCTGAGGCTGCTGTGGGGCTGGGGATCATCATCGCGATCTTTCGTAATCGCGAGTCGCTGGATGTGGATGAGGCGAGCATCCTAAAACTCTGATGGAAAATAATCTCCTCAGTTTGATCATCTTTGCGCCGCTGGCAGGCGCCGCGATCAATTGGTTTGCGGGCCGGCGCGTGCGCAATGAACGCTTTGTTGGAGTTGTGGCGTGTGGAGCGGTGGCGGTCTCGACTCTGGTTGCGTTCTATCTCGCGTTCAAACCAGACGGCGCGCTGCGTTCCGAGACGCCTGTGTTCGATCACATCTGGACCTGGCTGCAAGTCGGAACTTTTCGCGCTGACTTCGCGCTCGCGATGGACCGTCTGAGCGGAACCTACGCGCTCTTCGTCACGTTTGTCGGTTTTCTCATTCACGTCTTTGCCGTCGGTTACATGCGCGGGGAGCAGGGTTTCTATCGCTTCTTCGCGTTTCTAAACCTGTTCATGTTTTCGATGCTGACGCTCGTGCTCGCCGACAACTTCGTGCTGATGTTTGTCGGTTGGGAAGGCGTCGGTCTTTGTTCTTACCTGCTGATTGGTTACTACTTCGATCGCAGGGAAGCAGGCGACGCTGCGAAGAAAGCGTTCATCACTAACCGCATCGGCGACTGGGGCTTCGTGCTCGGCATCATGCTGACGTTCTTCGTCACTGGTTCGGTCAGTTTCTTTGCGAATCCTGCCGCGGGTGAAGCGACGCACACGGCGTTGTCGTTCTTCAAGACGTACCCGGTAGAACCATTCACAGCGGGCGCGATAGTCGCCGGTGGTGCGACGTCGATCGCGGTGCTGCTGTTTATCGGCGCGGCCGGAAAGAGCGCGCAGATACCGTTGTACGTTTGGCTGCCGGACGCGATGGCCGGCCCCACACCTGTCTCGGCGCTGATTCACGCGGCGACGATGGTGACTGCCGGCGTCTACATGATCGTGCGCTGCTCGGAGATCTTCGGGCACGCGCCGGCTGCGATGTTCATCGTCGCTGTGATCGGCGCGGCAACTGCGATCTTCGCGGCCACCATCGGTCTCGCGCAGAACGACATCAAGAAAGTTCTCGCTTACTCGACCATCTCGCAGCTCGGTTACATGTTCCTGGCGTGTGGTGTCGGCGCGTTTATTGCCGCGATCTTCCACGTCATCACGCACGCGTTCTTCAAGGCGCTGCTGTTCCTCGGTTCCGGCTCGGTGATTAACGGCATGCATCACGAGCAGGACATGCGACGCATGGGCGGTCTCAAGAAGTACATGCCCATCACGTTTGCGACGATGGTGACTGGCTGGCTTGCAATCAGCGGCGTTCCGATCTTCGCCGGCTTCTTCTCGAAGGATGAAATTCTCTGGCGCACGTGGAGCGCTCCGGCTTTCAGTCTTCCTTCAACGGCGTTCAGCAAACTGCTCTGGGGCGTCGCCGCTATCACTGCGTTTCTCACCGCGATTTACATGACGCGGATGATGGTGATGACCTTCTGGGGCGAGGAACGCTTCCGCGACACGCACGCGCACAAGCAGCAGGAACCGGACGAACATCATGGTCCAGTTGAACCACACGAGTCACCGTGGGTGATGACCGTGCCGCTGATCGTACTGGCAGTGCTGTCGACGATCGGCGGGTTCATCGGCGTGCCTTATGCGTTGAGCGCGGGTAAAGACATCAATGTTATCGAGCACACGCTCGAACCGGTGGTTGCGAAGGCTGGTACTACCGGTTCTGCGGCTGCCGAAACCCATGCGACAGAATCAACGGCGCCGGCGGAAACACATACAACTCATTCGTCTGAGGAGATTTCGGCGGAACGCGCGCTGGCGGGTGTCTCCGTACTTATCGCCTTAGCCGGCATCGGCGCAGGTTGGTACCTGTTCAAACGACGACCGTTGTTGCAAATGCCGCGGCTGCTCGAAAACAAGTACTACGTTGACGAGATTTACGATGCCACGTTGATACATCCGATTGAAAGCGTCTCGCGCGAGGGTTTCTGGAAGATACTGGACGTCGGCGTGATCGACGGCCTGCTCCACTCGATCGGAGAGTCAGTGACTGAAGCCGGCCGGCTCGCACGTTACCTGCAAGCAGGATTCGTGCGCGGGTATGCCGCGATCATTTTGCTTGGCGCGTTGATTCTGATCGGCTTGTTTGCGTATCTCGGCTTTCCGAATCCGACGCAATAGTTATGTCTCATTTGTTGACCATCCTGATTCTCTTGCCTGTGGCCGGCGCGCTCGCCCTCGTGCTGTACAGTTTTGCCGGGAGCAGGCGCGAAGAGCATTACCGTTGGATTGCGCTAATCACGACACTCGTGACGTTTGCTGCGTCACTGCTGCTACTGAAAAGCATTGGCGCCAACAGTGCTGAATTCAGGTTTGAGGACAATGTCAGTTGGATCGGCTCGATCAGCGCGCGTTATCACGTTGCTGTCGATGGCATCAGTATGTGGCTGGTTATTTTGACGACGCTCCTGATGCCGATCTCGGTGCTCTCGAGTTGGACCGCCATCCGCAAACGCCAGCTCTCTTACTATGCGTTTCTACTGATTCTCGAAGCGGCATTGATCGGCGTGTTTGTTTCGCTCGACTTGCTGCTGTTCTACTTGTTCTTCGAAGCGTCGCTAATCCCGATGTTCTTTCTCATCGGCGTCTGGGGTGGCGAACGCCGCATCTACGCGGCCGTAAAGTTTTTTATTTATACGGCGGTCGGCAGCTTGTTGATGCTGGTCGGCATCATCGCGCTCTACTTTACATATCACTCGTTTGACTATGCGACGATCTTGGAGGCAATGAAGGCGAGTCCTTTGACTGGTCGAGCTGAGTACTGGCTCTTCCTCGCCTTCACGTTCGCATTCTGTATCAAGGTCCCGCTGTTTCCGTTGCACACCTGGTTACCGGATGCGCACACGGAGGCGCCGACAGCCGGTTCGGTCATTCTCGCGGGCGTGCTGCTCAAGATGGGAACGTACGGGCTGCTGCGATTCAGTCTGGCGCTATTTCCGAATGCGGCGCGCGACTGGGCCTGGGTCATAATCATTCTCGCTATCATCGGCATCATCTATGGCGCGCTCGTCGCGATGGTCCAGCCAGACGTCAAACGGCTGGTGGCGTATTCGTCCGTCAGCCACATGGGTTTTGTCGTCCTCGGTCTGTTCTCGTTTACAGAGCTCGGCATGCAGGGCGCGCTTTACCAGATGCTCAATCACGGTGTTTCGACAGGCGCGCTCTTCCTGTTCGTCGGGTTTATTTACGAACGGAGACACACGCGCATGATCAGCGAGTTTGGCGGTCTGGCTAAACCGATGCCGTGGTTCTCGACGTTGTTTGTGATCGCGTCGCTATCGTCGATTGGTCTGCCGTTTTTGAACGGTTTCGTGGGTGAGTTTCTGATCCTGCTTGGAACCTGGACGTCACGAGCCGTTACTCACTCATGGATCGCAACGATGTTTGCGGCGACAGGTGTGATCTGGGCGGCCGTCTACATGCTCTGGATGTTGCAGCGCGTAGTCTTCGGGCAGATCACTAACGATGAAAATGCGCGGCTGCTTGATCTCAACAAGCGGGAGCTGGGGCTGATTTTCCCGCTGCTCGTGCTGATGCTGTTCATGGGCGTTTACCCGCGCGTGTTTCTCGATCGCTCGAAAGCGAGCGTGGCAACGATTCAAAGACGGGTGTCGTCGAGCCCGGCGGGAGGTTCTTTTACAACCTCAACAGGCCTCGGGTCAGTACCGACACGCGGTAGCGTCGGGTCGTCACTTGTCCAGGAGCCAGCAGTAGGTCACGACCCGACGCTACCGCGTGTCGGTACTGACCCGGCCCAAGCAGCAATACCAGAATGAACGTGTTTTTGGCGCAATCAATAATGCCGATTATCAACTGGGCGCTCATCGCACCGGAAGTCATCGTTTGCACCGCAGCAGTGGTCGTCATGCTTATCGACGCGTTTGCGCGTCCGTCGCAACGCTGGATCACGGGTTCTATCTCGCTCGTGGGAATTGTTGCCGCTGCAGTCAGCATCATCTGGCTCTGGTCTACCGGAGGAATCGGACCGGCAGACGCTTTCAACAGCATGATTGTGCTCGATGAACTGCGTCTCGGGTTCACGCTGATCTTTCTGCTGGTTTCCGGTCTGACGTTGCTTATCTCGACCGTTTGGGTTGACGGCGAGAACTTGCCGGCGGGCGAGTTTCACTCGTTACTGTTGTTCGCCACGGTGGGAATGATGTTGATGGCGTCAGGCAACGATCTCGTGATCGTCTTTCTCGGACTGGAGATCCTCTCCATCGCTACCTACGTGATGGCCGGCTTCCGCCGCACTGACGTTCGCTCAAACGAATCGTCGTTGAAGTACTTCATTCTCGGCTCCTTCTCGTCAGCGTTTCTGCTTTACGGTATCGCACTCATCTACGGCGCCACATCCATAGCGGAACCCGGACCAGGCGGCAGAATCGTTGCGGGAACTACAAACATCGCCGAGATCGCGACACGCATTAGCCAGGCACAATATCCCGCACTGCTCTTCGCGGGCGCCGCGATGATGCTGGTGGGCTTTGGTTTCAAGATCGCCACCGCGCCCTTCCACATCTGGACACCCGACGTTTATGAAGGCGCGCCGACGCCGGTCACTGCATTCATGGCAGCCGGACCCAAAGCAGCCGGGTTCGCTTCTTTCATGCGTGTATTCATCTTTGGTTTACCGTTCGTCGTTTCCGCTTCGACAGCGTCAGGCGGCAGTCTGCATCAACTCTGGGTCAGCACGTTGATGGTGATGGCGATCCTGACAATGACACTCGGCAACGTCGTCGCGATCGTGCAGAACAACGTGAAGCGCATGCTGGCCTACTCGTCCATCGCGCATGCGGGTTACGCGCTCGTCGGTTTTGTCGCGGCCGGAGCTGCGACGGATCTCACGCAACGCAACACGGCGATCACGGCGGTCGTGTTTTATCTCCTGACTTACGCAGTGATGAACATCGGCGCATTCGCGGTGGTGCAACTGATCGCACGCAGTGGCGACCGTCGCACTGCGATCGAAGACTATCGCGGTATTGGATTCGAATCGCCGGCGCTGGCGTTTTCGTTGAGCCTGTTCATGTTGAGTCTGCTGGGAATGCCGCTGACCGCAGGGTTCATGGGCAAGATCATGGTCTTCGGAGCAGCGATCGAGCAGAAGTACTACGGGCTCGTGGTCATCGGTGTGCTCAACACAGCGGTGTCGGCTTACTACTACCTGCGACTCATCATCGTCATGTTCTTTGGAGAGCGAACGATGGCGTGGAGCGCGCCGCGAATTCCTGCGAGCGTAGCGCTGGCGTTGGCTATCACGGTGCTCGGTGTGCTCTACCTTGGCATCTTCCCGGGCCGCGTCATCAACGCGCTGCAAACCCGGATCGAATCTCAGTTGTTTACCAGACAGCTTAGCCACAGATGACACAGATAAAATCCGTGTTATCTGTGGCTCAAAAGATCCACGAGCAACTCGGCGAAACGTGGCTGCCGCGAATCTATCGCGAGCGCATTCGCAAGCTCCGCACCCGCTCCTATCACTTCGAAAAGCCGAGCGCCTCAGCTCGCGTGGTCATTCAACACACGCTGCTTGGCGTCGAACTGAAAGTCGGCCGACGACGACTTCTCTGCCCGGATCTCGCCACTGCTCGCTACCTGTCAGTCTTTGCACGAATTGGTAGTAGCGATGTAGCAGTACCGTACGACATAACAAAAATCTCCCGTTTAGCGGACGAACTGGAGTCCTCGTGGTATAGAATGTTGTTGCTGGTTGAGCAGGAAGCAAGAGGCCAGAGCGCGAGATTTAAAGCGCGACTTCGTGGCCTGCTACTTGCTAAGATACGCACCGACATTGATGAAGCCGGCGCCGGCGCGCGCATGCCGGAGTTCAGACAAAACACGAAACAGCGCCCAAAGTGATCTCAGAGTGATCTCAGACGACAGACCGCAAACGACGATAATGACCCAAGACTTGACCTCCGTTAACGACCTGACCGAGATTTCCAGTCCGCTCCGCTTCCCATTCAACCAGCAGAATTTCTGCCGGTACGAGCCCGTGAACCAAAGCATCGAGGAAGCGCGCGTGCTCGTCATCGATAACCTGCTGCGCGATGAACGCGACCTCTCGCCAGTGGCCCGCGAGGAGTGGGGCGAATCGATGGCCGCTGAGTTACGCCGCGAGCGCCTGATCGCCGGCATGGCCATCGAAAATATTCTCAACAACGTTTCTCGTTTGGTGAAACAGCCTACGACCGAAGTAGCGCACCTTTCGGAAATCGCAACGGCGGCCAAACGTTTTGAGCCCAACGCGATCGTGCTGAGCGGCACGCTGCGCGACTTCGACTACTATCAACCATCGATTCTCGAAAGCTTCGGCGCGTTCATTCGCGAGACGAAGACGCCGGTGCTAGCGATCTGCGGCGGCCATCAGCTCGTTGGTTTGAGTTTTGGCGCACGCGTGATCACGCTCGACAAACTCGAGCAGCACGAACAACGCCTGCAGCGAACGCAGGAGTACCAGTATCGCTTCATTCGCATCACCGATTCGGAAGATCCAATCTTCACCAATATCAACTGCATGGATCCGAAGTCGCCGGCACGCATCCTGCGCGTCTGGCAGAACCATGGGTTGCAAATCGATCGCGTGCCCGAAGGATTCAAGTTGCTCGCGACTTCGTATCTCTGTCGCAACCAGATGATGGTGAAGCGCAGCGATGGGCAGTTGATCTACACGGTGCAGTTTCATCTCGAAAAGTCGTTCGAAGACTGGAACAAGAACCGCACGCGCTGGGAGCATCCGAACGACTCGCGCGACGGCCGCATCCTGTTCGAGAATTTCCTGACGCTGGCCACACGCAATTGATTCTCACACAGAAGAGTCTCGCGCTGGCGGCACGCGAGCTTGCCGCGCGTGATGAGATGTTGGCCCGAATACACGCTGCACACGGCGATCCACCGCTCTGGCGCCGGGCCACCGGATTTCAAACACTCGTTCACATCATTCTCGAGCAACAGGTGTCGTTGAAGTCTGCGAAGGCGATGCTCGTGCGACTGGATGCGGCAATTAAGCCGTTCTCGCCGGAAAGTTTTATTGAACTTGGTGACGCGTACCTGCGCCGTTTGGGTGTCACGAGACAGAAGTCCGCGTATCTCTTGCATCTCTCGGAGTCGATCGTTAACGGGAATTTGAGTTTTACGAAGCTCGCGCGCATGAGTGATGAAGAGGCGCGCATCGCGCTTACACAAGTGAAAGGGATCGGATCGTGGAGCGCGGATGTATACCTGCTGATGGCGATGCGTCGGGCAGATATCTGGCCCGCCGGAGATCTCGCGCTCGCGGTGGCGATGAAAGAGTTGAAAGGGCTGACGCAGCGACCTGGCCCGGAAGAACTGGAACGATTAGCGGAACAGTGGCGTCCACACCGTGCGGTAGCGGCGCGGATGCTCTGGCAGTACTACCTCGGAGAAAAGGCAGTAATCCGTGTCACTCCGCGAAAATCCGCGGCGAAACCTACTTCGCAATCGTAGACGCCGTAGTGGTTGTTTGCGGGATAGTTAGATCGGGCGTATCTGGCACGTTCTCCATCGTCAAGTCGATCAAATCGTCGACCACCGCCTTCAGATCATCCGTTTCGCGATAAACCTGTAGCTGCCGGTCCGCGGACGTTCCGCGCTCGAGGATAGTGTGTACGTGCTCGATCTCCTTCCTCGAACCAAGGTCATCGACGACGTCATCCACAAACTCCAGCAGCTCCAACACCAAGTCTCGCACCGGTACTTCCGTCTGCTTCCCGAAGTCAATCAACTTCCCATCCAACCCGTACCGCACTGCGCGCCACTTGTTCTCCTGGATCAACATGCGCCGGTACAACCTGAACCCGAGGTTTTTATCAATTAACTTATTCAGCTTTGCGACAATGGCCTGGAACAACGCCGCAATCGCAATCGTGTCGTCGACGCGCGTCGGAATGTCACAAACGCGAAACTCGAGTGTCGGAAAGTATGGATGCGGGCGAATGTCCCACCAGATCTTCTTACCGTCGTTGATGCAACCGGTCTTGATCAGCAGGTCCACGTAGCGTTGGAACCCGAGGTATGAATCGAAGTGATCGGGAATGTCCGTGCGTGGAAACTGTTTGAAGACTTCCGTGCGATACGATTTGAGACCGGTGTTGTGGCCCATCCAGAACGGCGACGACGTCGAGAGCGCCAGCACGTGCGGCAGGAAGTAACGCGCCGCGTTCATGATGTGAATGGCGCGCTCGCGATCGGCCATGCCCACGTGAACGTGCAGTCCGAAGATCAACAACGAGCGCGCGACGGTTTGCAGCTCCTGGACCAGCAGTTCGTAACGCTCGTCGTCGAAGATCTCCTGATCCTGCCAGCGTGAAATCGGATGCGTCGATGCGGCAACGATGACAAGTCCA
>Ga0126376_10001233_pt1 | contig 13676 bp, 13 predicted proteins | sample PanSoiMetPlot_15_FD_92760 | JGI IMG/M metagenome (GOLD analysis project Ga0126376, IMG submission 92760) | Tropical forest soil microbial communities from Panama - MetaG Plot_15 | ecosystem: Environmental > Terrestrial > Soil > Tropical forest > Bulk soil | place: Panama | collected 2016-02-17
GCGGGCCGCGCGCTTGATCAGGCCTTGCTGCCCGAAGTGATCATTGGATTAGGCCAGGTGCCCCTCGTTCGTTACGCAACTCCAGGAACGCCGGATCTGAGTCAGGCGCTTGAGCCCTATGTCGAAAGTTACGATGCACTGCTCCTCGCCAATCATGGCGTCGTAACATGCGGGCCGGATTTGCTCACTGCGTTCTACCGCATGGAAACCGTGGAGCATTTTGCAAAGATCTTGCTCGCCGCGGAAAATGCGGGAACGCCGAAGCTTCTATCCAGCCGTGAGGTCGCAAAGCTGCTGGCAGCACGGTCGCGCTATTCGGTGGTGCCTCCTCCAGGTGCTACGGAATTGCCTGTTACCAGTGACAGCGAAGACGGAGTCGGAGACGAAATCACGCTGAAGAGAGAGGAACTCGATCACCTGATTGAGGAAGCGCTCCGCCAGGATCGCGCCCGGCGCTGAACGATCTCATGCTCCGCTGACGCGGGAACCATCGAGAACTTCTCTCACTTTTCGTGCCAGAGCGACAGGTGCGAACGGTTTCTGCAAGAAAGCCACTTCTTTTTCCTGGATGCCTTGGCGAACGACCGCGTCGCCAATGTATCCCGACATGAACAACACTTTCAGGTGCGGATTTTTTGCACACAGCCTTTTCGAGAGTTCCGCGCCGCTGATTTCCGGCATGACTACGTCGGAAAGCAGCAAGTCGAATTGTCCAGCATGCTGCTCGAAAATTTGTTCCGCGTCTTGCGGACGAGCAGGACAAATAACCGTATAACCGTGTGAACTGAGCACGGCCCGAATTAGATTGCAGACGGCAGCATCATCCTCGACCAGCAACACTCTTTCCCGTCCGTCGAAACCCGCGTCCGTTTCTGCGGATCCAGCGGAAGCCGTTTGTATGGAATCAGTGCGAGGCAAATAAACCCGAAACGTCGTTCCGTGCCCCGGCTGACTGGTGAACGTAATGTTTCCGTTCGATTGTTTGAGAATTCCGTAAACTGTGGAAAGCCCGAGACCAGTACCTTTTCCGGCGGGCTTGGTTGTGAAGAACGGCTCAAACAATCTCGTTTGCACATTCATGTCCATGCCCACGCCGGTATCTTTCACGACGAACTCGACGTAGCGCCCGGGCTTCATACTGTTTGCGCTGGCAACCTCATCCCCCATTTCCGTATTTCTTGTTTCGAAGGTGAGCTGTCCGCCTTCGGGCATTGCATCACGAGCGTTGACCGCCAGATTCAGAATTACCTGCTCCATCTGGCCCGCATCGGCAAGCACGGTACCCAGATCGGGCGCAAGCTCCGTTGAAATCAATACGTCCTCTCCAATCAGGCGATGCAGAAGTTTCTCCATTCCTGTGATGACCTGATTCAATTTTATTGTGCTTGGCTGAATGGTTTGCTTCCTGCTGAACGCGAGAAGTTGGCGTGTAAGAGACATTGCCCGCTCTGTGGCTTTCTGAATCTGGTCCACTTGGCCGCGCAGCTTTCCTTCGGTGGCAAGCGAATCAGAAAGCAAAGAACTATATCCGTTAATCACCATTAACAGGTTATTGAAATCGTGCGCTACCCCGCCTGCCAAAGTTCCAATTGCTTCCATTTTTTGAGACTGTCGCAAGTGTTCTTCCATTTGGCGGTGTTCGGTAATGTCTCTCAACACTGAAATCAAACCTGCGATTTTTCCTGTAGGGTCGTGCCAGGGAGCTTTCGTCACGAGCAGAGCTCGATTCTGGCCGTTCACCATGGCCGAAGATTCAAGCATCTGGCCCCTGCCCGATTCAAGGACCGTCCGGTCTTGCTCGATTACCCTCTTTGCGTCGTCCAGACTCAGGAGCTCGCTCGCCGTCCTCCCGATGATCTGCTGTGGCGCAAGATTCACCATTCTTGCAAAAGTTTGATTCACAAGAATGTAGCGCCCCTCCAAATCCTTGATGTACAGCGCATCGCCCGTCCCCTCGAAGACGGACTTGAGCAGTGCGTTGCTCGCTTCCAACGCCTTGGCGGCCTGAAGTTGCTGGTGATCGGAAATGAGCAGGCGCCCGACGGAACAAGCAAAGGAAATGAAGACGAGCACTACTGCCGTAAGCAACCGCAGTTCGGCAAACCCTGCCGCCATGAGCAGAACCAATAACGGAAATATGAGCGAGGCGAGGTGGACCAGAACCCACTGGCGTGCAGGCTGCCTTTTCCCCGACGATTCTTCCTGTGCAGTTTCCATTTTATCCACTGGCCCAACGGTTGCAGCAAGCACTGTCGCGACTGCGAAGGGAAGACTCCATGCGAGGTCCCAGGGAGTTCCGGTATTTAGGTTTCGCGTCGCTTGTAGATAGAGATAGGGTATTTCTCCACAGAGATAAATGCAGAAGAAAACAGCCAGCCGACCGTAGAGCGAGCGTTCCGCTCGGCGCTGTGTCCAAAGGGCCGAAACAGAGAAAGTCACAAAAAGTACCAAATCGCGCAGGCTCTCCGGAGCCCAGGAGAATCTCGCTAGAGTGCTATTTCCTTTTTCCCACGCGAGTGGCGATCCGAACGTAAATAGGTACACCGCCAACGTGAGAATGATGACTTGCACTAGATCGAGAATGCGCGGCCATTGTTGCCATTCGAAGCCGTTCTCCCGGTCGATAAACAGAGTCATCAACGGCGGAGCCATGCTAAGGAAGAAAACAATGTCGCTTGCCCAGGGTTGCTGCAAAGGAATGTGTAGGAAGCTGTCGTAATAAGTTGCCATGCCCTGAGCAAAGCTCCACAGAAAGAAACCTGCGGAGACGAGGATCCAGAAATGCCTGCCAAATCCTGCCATTCGGCGAGAAGCGAACCAGCCGGCGCTCGCGGCGAGCAACCCAATCGCAAGCTGTATTAGATTGGAAAGTAGCGGAGTGCCGGAGTACGACGGCGCCGCCAGCAGAATGGCAGCGTGGACCAAGAACAACAAAAGGGCTGAAATGGCGAATACAATTGGGCCCCGGGTGGTTCTATTCGACTCTGGCAATTCCCAAGCCTTTCGAAAACATTGCCAAATACGGGTATCTCTTAATAATGAAGCATGAATTCAGCACCAACAAGGAATTGCGGCTTGGAGTTGTCCAGAGTTAATACAAATCGGCCATCGAAACTGAGGCGAAGCAAATAGTTCGCGCGGCTCCGTTAACCGCTCGCGGGGACTACCGCATCAAATGCAATGAAAAGGAGGAATGGTTATGCCGGAAGAATTCAAAGCCCGCCTGGACTATGCAAAATTTGCCCATGAACCTTTGCGTTCCCTGTATGCGATTGAGCGCTATCTCCACGATAGCGGAATGGACCTCAAGCTTCTTCACATGATCAAATTGCGTGCCTCGCAAATCAATGGCTGCGCGTTCTGCATTGACATGCACTGGAAAGACGCAATCGCCGCTGGCGAAACGGCGCAGCGTCTCTATGGACTAGACGCCTGGCGTGAATCTCCCTACTACACCGAAAAAGAACGAGCCGCGCTGGAGTGGACCGAATCTCTCACGCTTGTTTCGGAAACCCACGTTCCGGACGAAGTCTACCAGCGTGCTCGCGCGCATTATTCGGAGAAAGAACTGGTCGACCTCACGATTGCCGTCGGCATGATCAACATGTGGAATCGCATCGCAATTTCACTTCGCGCCGTACCCGGTCTCTATCAGCCGAAACAAACAGCAGCCTCGGCAAGTTGAAGCTAGCCCTTAGCTTCTCTCGCTTGTACAATTTTGCGTGTAGCCTTGCCGCGCACCGGAGTTTTGTATGAGCGAAACGCAACTTTTATTTGACGCCATTCGTGCCGGAGATGTGGCTGCCGTGAGCGCGCTGCTGGATCAGGATTCCGCGCTCCTTGAAACCAAAAACGCCCAGTCTCAAAGTCCGGTCCTTTTTTCCATATACAATCGTCAAAAGGAAATTCGCGATCTGCTACTTTCCCGCGGTGCCCAGCTTGAACTTCACGAAGCTGCAGCCGCAGGAGACTTGTCTCGCGTCAAGTGGCTGGTCGAAAAGGACGCTTCCCTTGCAAAGAGCTTTTCGCCGGATGGATTCCCCGTGCTTGCGCTTGCCGCCGTATTCGGCCATTTCGAAATCACGAAATATCTCCATGAAAAAGGCGGCGACGTAAACGCCGTCGCGACAAACGGCAGCGGCTACAACGCCCTTACGGGTGCAGTTGCAAGCGGTCACACGGAAATCGTGAAATGGCTTCTCACGAATGGCGCGGAGCCTAATTATCGTTACGCGAACGGATACACGCCGCTTCTCACGGCCGCCGCGAACGGCCACCTCGAAATCCTGAAGGCTCTGCTCGCCCACGGCGCCGAACTTCACGCCAAAACAAACGACTCAAAAAACGCGCTTGCCTACGCCGAAGAGCGCGGCCACAAAGGAATGGCGGCTTTCCTGTTCCAGCAGGGCTTGACTCGTTAATTTTTCGCCCGCCCATCGAGGTTGAACATGCGCTGCAACAAATCCGCGGTTCTACTTGGCGCAATTCTTTGCGCCGTGGCATGCGGAACCCGCCCTGCGAAAGGGGAAAAGACTATGGCGCTTAATCTTTCCAGCAAGTCATTCTCCGCCGGCGAAAGCATTCCTAAGCAATTCACGTGCGACGGCGAAGACCGATCGCCAGAACTCCACTGGACAGAGTCGCCCGCAGGTACGAAGAGCTTCGCATTGATCGCGGACGATCCCGACGCACCTGTCGGCACGTGGGTCCATTGGGTCTTATTCAACCTACCCGCGGACGCGCGCAACTTGCCCGAAAACGTCCCGAAGAAAGACATGCTCGAAAATGGCGCAGTACAAGGTCAAAATGATTTCGGGAAGACCGGCTACGGCGGCCCTTGTCCTCCGCCCGGTAAACCGCACCGCTACTTCTTCAAGCTCTATGCGCTTGATTCCATCGTCAATCTAAAGCCGAGGGCAACAAAATCCGATCTCGAGCGCGCCATGAAAGGACACCTCCTCGCCCAAGGCGAATTCATGGCCCGCTTCGGCCGGTAGTGCTCCAATCGCAGAATTTATCTTGATCACGGTGCCGTGAAACTGGTCCTCTTCGCCAGCAGAGCCAATTTTTGCTCGTGATTCATGGGCTCCCATGGAATCAGTTTGTCGGCCAGCACATCCATTCTGCGAAGGAGCGTCAGCTCCAGGAAAAGTCCGAAGAAATCCAAATCTCGAAAAACCAGCGACCCGGCTTCTTTCATCCTGTCGCGAATCCGTTCGAAATGGACCGGCATCTCCGTCCAGTGAAGACCGGAACGATGGTGATGGCAGAGATGGAATCCTTCGTTCATGAAGTTCACTTCATCCATGACAGTCACGGTATTCGCAAAAAAATCTTCGGGGCGCCCTGGGTCACAAAAAGCGTGCTGAACCCATGCAGTAATTGCGTTGATGAAATTCATGCAGAGAATAGGAACCAGCACGTAGAGCATCCCAATTCTCCAATCGTAAACAAAGACAGCCGCAAAGTAAGCATAGTAGCTCGCCATCCCCCACAGCATGCGTCTTCGGTTCTTTTCATCGCCTTTCGCTCTAAAGTAGGCGTAGGGAGCAAGCCCCAGGACCGTCCACATATTGTCCGAGAGATACCATAGGAAATCGAGCCGGCTGGTTCGGTCATAGCCCATCGTATTGCGAGTGTCGTCAAATCCGGCGTTCTCTCTGTGGTGCAGACACACGTGAGCTGTCCGGCCTAATTCCGGAAGGTTCCCGTAGAAATACCCCAGGAAAAACTCAAAGTAGCGGCCGAAGACCTTGTCGAATTTTCCGGAAAAGAACCCTTGCGGCCGGTGCGCTTCCACATGACTCGCGCTGAACATCCTCACAAACCGCTGGAACTTGAGGCCGTAAAGAGCAAGATAAAAAGCTACGACCAGCCACAGCCGCGGTTTCCCCAAAACGAGCTGAATCACGAAAATGGGCACCACTGTCAGCGTCAGTGAAATCATCACTCGCAGCGCAGGGGCATCTCGCGGATCCCGCAAAACTTTTTGGCCGAGGCGATGGAGCGCCCGGTCGTACGCGCGCGAGAGAAATTCATATCCGCCCCGCAACGGCCGAACTTTCTCCAGCAACAGAACTGCGCCGTAGCATCCGAAGGAGAGGACTGCCACCGGCAAAGCGGCAACGATGCTTGCCACGCCCATCAGTACGGCGAACCACTGATAAAGGAACAGGAGCTTGGGCCTGCTTCCCAAACTCATCGTCATGGAGGCGGTGCCTATTTCGGCGTGATCGATTTCCACTTCAGCACCGTGGGCAGAATCTCGGCTTACGAATGGTCATGTTAGGCCCGGCCACGAATGCCAGTCAACCACATTGCTGTCCAGTTTGCGCTAGAATCTGCGTCTGGACACCGACTCCATGGCTTCCTCACCTTCCCTCAAGCGATCGCCTAGCGCGCGGCGGCCCAACGATAAGCAAAGAATCATCGAGCACTACGATGTAGTTAGCCCTTTCTATCACTCCCTTTGGGGCGAACACATTCACCACGGTTATTGGATCCGCGGTGACGAATCGAAGGAGGAGGCGCAGCTCCAGCTCACGGAACACCTCGCAAAACTGGCAGGCGTCTCCATGGGCGCCGAGGTGCTTGACATTGGGTGCGGCTTTGGAGGGAGCACTCTCTTCCTGGCCAAAGAATACAAAGCCCGCGCCATAGGCATTACGATTTCCCCTGTACAGGTGCAAATGGCCCAGCAGGCCGCAGCAGCGGCCCAGTTGGACGCGCGTTTCCTTTTAATGGACGCTGAGGCCATAAGTTTCACACAGCAATTCGACTTGCTGTGGTCCGTCGAATCGATCTCCCACTATGAGGATCGCAGGAGATTTTTTGCCAATGCTGCGCGTTTTCTCAAGCCCGGCGGAGTATTTGCGCTTACCGATTGGTTCAAGCGGTCGGGCCTCACTCCCGCACAAACGCGCAAATTCATCAGGCCCATCGAGCAAGGAATGTTCATTGAACTTGAGACCATGGACGATTACGAATCTCATCTTGCCGCCAGTGGTCTCGAAATCGTCCACACGCAGGATTTGACGCGACAGTGCGCAAAAAGCTGGGATATCGGTCTGAGCATAATCAAGGACAAATTCTTTTGGTCGTTTGCGGCAAAACACGGAAGACACTTTCTGACTTACTTGAGAGCATTCAGCGCCATTCGCGCCGGGTGCAGCTCCGGCAATTTTGTCTACGGTCTTTTTGTGGCCAGAAAGCCTCTTGCGTCTGATTAAGGATTTGCCACGCTCGTCGCTGCTAACTTGTTATTTGAAAGGAGTTCTGATTTCTGTTTGAATCATTGCGCTGGGAGCCCCCATGAAAATCTACAACGTCTATGGCTATTTGATCATTCTTGCGTACGCGCTGGCTTGTATGTTTTCGGCTCCAACTCAATTAGGACCTTGGAAAGGACTGTTAATAGGCGGAGTCTATTTCATTTTTTGTTGGTTTCTTGGCGGTTTGTACTTGGCCGATGTCCTTCATATGGGCATCGCTCACCGCGCGCTCGACTATAAGGAATGGTTCATAAAAGCCGTCGTTGTCGTGACAAACATCTTCGCCATCTACGTGGATCCGATCGCCTGGGTGAATCGCCATCGCTTGCATCACAAATATTCTGACAATTCCGGCGACCCCAACAAGCTCTCAGGCGACGGTTTTTGGCGAACCATGGTTCTGTGCGTACTGCCCTATCGGTGCACTGAGGATTTGGCCGGAGACAAGATTCTGAAGTCTAGGACTTTTCGTGTCGTTGCGAGCCCATTTTTTGCATTACCCGCCCAGCTCTTTAGTTTTTGTCTGTTGTGGAAGCTCGCTCAAAGCCTGACGTTTGCGCTGGTAATGTGGGTCGGAATGCGAATCTTCGCGCTGTGGGTAAACATGATCCAAAACTATTGGACCCACACTCGGGACTTTGGATACCGGCGGTATCACGATGAAGAAGACAACGCGATGAACATTGGCGAGTGGCTGCCGGTAACGGCGACCTTCAGCGCTTGCTTGCAGAATAATCATCATCACTATGAAGGACTCTTGCGGCTAAGCCATGACAACTCCGAATACGACTTCGGATTTTTGACTGTCAAAGTTATGAAACGCTTGGGCTTGGTGAAAGCAACGACGACAGGCGCACACCTGCCCAAGGACGTTTCGCTGGATGCCCTGGGCTTTTAGGACCTCTTTGGTTTCTTCAGGAACGGGTCAATTGTTTGCCGGATAAAGCCTGGCGCGATTTGTTCGCCGTCTAGTCCATACCTCTCCGGCCATGTCTCAGGAAAGTAGTAAGTTCCGAAAACTTTATCGATCCACGGAAAATGGATGGCAAAGTTCTTGTCGATACCCTCTTTTTGAGAAGTATGGTGCCAGTGGTGAAATCTGGGCATAACCAAGAATTCTTCCAGCCATTTGGCGTTGGGACCAAAGTTACAGTGTGTCCAGGTCGCGTGAAGGGTGACAAAAACCAAATACCACAAAATGATCATTTGCGAGAATCCCAGCATGAGCGGAACAAGGATAAATCCGCGCACAAGCGTGTCGTCCACAAAGTGAGAGCGTGACCCCGCAATCCAATCGAGCGCCTTCGAAGAATGATGAATGGCGTGAAAACGCCATAGAAAAGGCACTTTGTGCAAAGCCAGATGAATAAAATATTCAGCAACGTCCGCAACCACAATGGCGAGGAAAAATTGCACAATCCAGGGCATGCGAGCGATAAAGTTATGAAGAACCGCCACACTCAAGTATTTGGTGGCCTGCGTCGCGGGCAACAGAACCAAAAAAGACAAAATCTGAATGGGAAGATGCGTGGACATGAAGTAAATCATGTCCTGAGTCCAATTCTTTCTGAAGGTTCCTTGTTCCGGATACTGCGGCCAGATTCTTTCGAGCGGCACGTAGATGAGTGCCATCAGCAGCAAATCGAGCAAGAACCAGTCCAGACCGATGGCAAGCCCGCCGCCGTGGAGTTTCCCATTTACGCTTACGCTCGATCCGCCCCATGCCGTTGCAGCAATGGCAAACAACATTCCCGTTAGTGCCAAGACTTTTTTCTTGCGCAGAATGGAGGAAATAACACCGAATGCAACTGCCGCCGCGATGAGGCATTGGATCAAAACACGAACAAAGTGCAGCGTATAAAATGGACGAAATTCAGCCGAAGTTAGCAGTTGCGGAAAGTGCAGGCACAGCACTCCGCCGAACGCGAGAAATCCAAAAAAGACGGACAACACGCCGCTCCACCAACCGGTCCCAAAGCCGGTAGCCTCAGCATCGCCAAAAAACTCATTAATCTTCTGCTCGATCACGATGTTCCTGCGCTAGGTCCTTTGCGCGTTCGTCAAATCTTGTCCTCAAAGTAGCGACAAGTCAGGTCAACGTTTGCCCCGGATGACGTCTTTCTTATGATTATGGGATGGTATGAAAAGGTGAACAAGTCCGCGTTCGCTATCCGGCAACTCCGGCAGGGAAAAGTGGTCCACTAATGAAATCGCTCCGTTGACCCCGGCATTGGCGCGCCCTCTTCAGCGGTGATACCATCCGCTTCCGTTCATGCTTACCGATAAGCGACGCTTCGACGCGGTGATTGTCGGCTCGGGCGCCAGCGGCGGTTGGGTTGCCAAGCAACTCGCGGAACAGGGCATGAGCGTTCTCATGCTCGAAGCCGGCCCACCGCGCGTGCCGACGCGTGATTTTACCGAGCACGTTCGCCCCTATCAGGTAAAATTTCGCGGCTTCGGTAATCGCCAGGTTCTGCTCGAACGTCAGCCCATCCAGTGCCTCTGTTACGCCTGTGATGAATACAGCCACCAGTTTTTCGTGGACGATCATGAAAATCCTTACACGTTTCCGGCCAATAAGCCGTTCATGTGGATTCGTGGACGACAAATCGGTGGCAAGACCTTCTGCTGGGCTCGCGAAAGCTACCGTTACAGCGATTACGAATTCAAGGCCGCCAGCCGTGACGGCTACGGCGAAGACTGGCCGATCAGCTACAAAGACCTCGCGCCCTACTACGACCTCGTCGAAACCTTTATTGGGGTCAGCGGCTCACGTGAGGGGCTTGAGCAAATGCCCGACGGTAAGTTTCTTCCACCGATGAACCTTTCCTGCGGCGGCGAACTCGCTCGCGACGTCATTGGCAAAAAATTCGGCTGGATTGTGATGCCCGATCGCGTCGCCAACATCACTACCGTCCATCGGGGACGTCCCGCCTGCCACTATTGCGACGAATGTCAGCGCGGCTGCCACACTGCTTCCTATTTCAACAGCCCTTCGGTGACACTGCCTGCTGCAGCGCGAACTGGCCGGCTTACTTTGGTCAGCGACGCCGTTGTTAGCCATGTGCTTATGAACGACGCGGGAAAGGCCGAAGGTGTCTATTACGTCGATCGCTCCACACACACGCATCGTGAAGCGTGCGCCAACGTGGTCATACTGGCCGCCAGTGCATTGGAGTCCACTCGCATCCTGCTGAACTCCGGCTCGTCGCGCTTTCCCGCGGGTCTCGGCAATTCCTCAGGCCAGCTTGGCCACTATCTAATGGACCATTTCACTCTGGAAGGCGCGGGCGGCTATCTTCCGCAGTTCAAGTCATCCCGCCGCTATGCAACAGGAACACCCTGCGGCTTTCTTATCCCCAAGTACGTAAACACTGGCAACAACAAGAACAAAGACTTTTTGCGCGGGTATCGCTTCGATGGCGATGGTAGTCAGGAGCTCTATGCTCATGCGTTCGGAATCACCGGCTTTGGCTCGTCTTGGCGGCAGAAAGTTCGCTCGGAGATTCCGTACTATTTCGCGATCACTGCGCAAGGCGAATGTCTTCCCCGGTACGACAACTACGTCACACTCGATCCTGATAAGAAAGACGCATGGGGAATTCCCGCGCTGCGCATCGAGGCAAGCTATGGTGAAAACGAACAATCCATGGCCAAAGCCATGCGGCAGCATGTGCTGGAAATTCTTGATGCCATGAGACTCGATCGTCCCGCGCCTCCCGGCGAACAGATCAGTGTTTTCGGCAAGAACATTCACGAATGTGGCACAGCCCGCATGGGCCGCGATCCGAAGAAAAGTGTGGTCAATCGCTTTGGCCAGTTGCACGATGCCAAGAATGTCTTTGTCACGGACGGTGCGGTCTTCGCCACTCAGGGTTGCTATGAACCGACCCTCACGATCATGGCCATTTCCGCGCGAGCAGGGGATTACATCGTCGACGAGTATCGCCGCGGCAATCTCTGATCCGGATTTCTTATGAATGAAAACCAGCGCAAACCCGAACAGCTGCAAGAGCCAAAAATCATCGATGGAATTCCTCGCCGCGAATGGTTGCTGAACTTTGGTAGTGCGGTCGTCCTCTCCGGCTTTGCAGGCATCCCCGGTGAAGTGCTGCAAACAGATCCGGTTTCCGCGGCTGCTCTTCCACCTGGCCTCTACATGCCTTCCATGGACCATGTCACCCACGCACTGAATAGTGCCGGGCCATTCTTCCCGATTCCGCCCGGTGCTGAGACGGAATTCGTCCGCGCCCGCTCCGGTCCTTATATTCCACAGGCGTTTTCGCCGGAAGAGTTCCGCACGGTCTGCCGCATGGTCGAAATTCTCCTCGGCGAGTTCTCAGCGGTGGCTTCGGTCCAGCACGTCGAAGGAGCGGCCCAAAGCATCTATGATGAAGTTGCCGAATGGATTGATCTGGTGGTGTCTAGCGGGGCGCGTGTACGCTCCGCCGCGCGCAACTTGACAGTCGAACAGCGCGCTCTCGCGGTTGCATACTTCACCAGCGAAGAGCCGGTCCGCAAACTGGAGGTCTATGAGCCGGAAAGGATTTGCCAGGAAGGGCTGGCCTGGCTAGACCGGGAATCCCGGCGGCGAACTGGGCAGTCTTTTTCCACCGCTTCTGTTGCCGTGCAATTTGATCTCGTCTCCTTTATTAGTGATTCACGGCCCGAACCTTCCACCACGAATGCCGGCACTCGCTTTTTTGAATTTCTCAAAGCCGAATCCATTCGTGGCTTCTATACGTCTCGGCTTGGCCTCATGGAGCTCGACTACGCGGGCAATACGTTCTACGGACAGTCTCCGGGCTGCAACCTGGTTAAGGAGCGCAACAAAGCACCATCTCCGCCGAAGTAGGATGGTCGTGTCCCTGGGTTGTCTTGATCAGTCATTATGCTTGCCCGCAGTCGTTCCGTCGGACCAATCCGCCACGCCGACTAAGAACACAAGAATCGGCGGCAGCCCTTTCATTTGGGATGGTTCCCCCGATAAGAAGAACCAATAGGGGGCCGACATGACCGGCGAGCCCGCCGCGCCAGAGCCCCAGTCCTCACCGTCCGCGATCGTGGTAAACCACATCAGATGAGGTAGGTTGTGGTCCCCTTCGTCGGTTAGGTAGGACGACTTCGACATCATGTAGCACATCGCGCCGCTCTCGAGGTCCGGCAGTTGTTTGTTCTCGTACGCCGCTTTGATTGACAATAGGATCTCCGCCTTGGAACGGCCGGCCATGACCATCCTGCTGCGTAGAAAAACGATCGGCAACATCGAACGTGCAGCCTGAAGGTTCAGACATCCGGCGGCTCTCACCTTCGGGTTCCAGAATTCGGGCCAGTCGAACGCAGCCATCCAAGCTCTATCCACGATGCAGACAAACCCGTTCTTGCCTTCCACCGCTTTCTCGTAGCCTTCCCGTCCCAATACTAAGACCGTCGCGTCGCGGGATATGGAATCGGGAGCGGCACTTCGCGCCAATTGAATCTCGGTGTTTTTTTTCCATCAGGTATTGGCCGATCGCTGCCATCCTCGGGTACTTATCCGTCTGTGCTGTGGCATTCGACACACCACAGCCCATGGCGATGACCAGAGCAAAGCTAATCGTGAGTTCAAATTTTCGGCCCATGTCTCTTCCTCTTTCTGTTATGCCGTGTTCAGCGTGCAGTGTTCCGTCTCCGGCGCTGGTCACTTGCCTTCATCAGGTCATTCATGTCCGCCGCCGGCTCCGTTCATCTCGTCACTGCGGCGCGTGTTCCGAGGCCGCAGTGGCCAGATTGTTTACTTGCTTTCGCCGGGTGCTTGTTCCGGAGCCGGGTAGAAAAGAAGCTCGCGCACCTCGCCCGCCGCATTGCAGGAGATGGCACCCTTGCGCGCCCACGCGAGTGCTTCGTCCATATCGGCGGCTTCCAGTATCCAGAAGCCGCCGATGTGCTCCTTGGCCTCTGTGTAAGGCCCATCGGTGACGCGCACCGTACCATCAGGCTGCTTCCGCACCGTCTTTGCGTTGCTGACTGGGGAAATTCCGCAGGCGAACTTCCTGACGCCGGCAGCAATCATTTCGCGGTTGAGCGCGTGGATCTCCTCGATCATCCCTTCGGTCACGGTGGATGGGTCGAAGTCATCGGGAAGGTAACTAGCAACCAAATATTGCGGCATGAAGTCTCCTGTATCGGCCTTCGGGTGAGCCGGTTTTTTTCTTTCACTATAACGTCGAACGACCGGACCGGAATTCGACAAGGCGTCCAGGAAATTTTCCAGCCCCTGCTTCGCGGTTTCCTCCGAATTGCTCCTGATAAACGGGGTGCATTCAATAGGTCGATGCAACACCATCTAAGAACTAATCTGGACAAGGATGGTGTTTATGATCCAACCGAAACGGTTGAGACTTTCTTCCGAAGCGAAGACCGACA
>Ga0126376_10001234_pt1 | contig 13671 bp, 9 predicted proteins | sample PanSoiMetPlot_15_FD_92760 | JGI IMG/M metagenome (GOLD analysis project Ga0126376, IMG submission 92760) | Tropical forest soil microbial communities from Panama - MetaG Plot_15 | ecosystem: Environmental > Terrestrial > Soil > Tropical forest > Bulk soil | place: Panama | collected 2016-02-17
CTCGAGCCTGAACGCGCGACGCGCAACTCATGATGATAATGATTTAGCCTTACGAGTGGCAGAGTCGACCACCTTGATCTTAAACTTTAGAAACGCTGCGGTGCGCGAATGAGTGGCAGCGGTTATACCCTGCGCGCCGATGAGCAGCAGGCAACTAACCAGGATAGACGTGGCCAGTGTTAAGAGGCTGGTTGGGTGCGAATCAGTTGGATACGGTTGGTTAGATGGAATGGCCGCTAACAGTGAGATGAATCAAATAGTCTGGAAATTGCCGGTTCCTTCAACGGCATTGTTGCAGGGATGCGTATTTCAAAAGCTCCTCAGGCGAACGTGTGCATTAACTTGCGAGTACGAAGGAGACGAAGGCAGAGTCGTCTCATTGACGTTGTTGTTTGACGGCGTGGAGGCGTTCAAATGTACTTACTACCGAGCTTGTACGGTTGAGATGATCAGAAGCGCTTACGACAAAGTTGTCGATGTGGGTTCCAGTGAATGGTTAAGTGCTGTTCGAGATCAGCTGGCTACTTATGTCGGCCAGAACGTAGATGAGTTGAAACATTTGATGATCTACCTGGACGATGGTCCATGTTATGAGTTCATCTGCCGCACCTTTCGAGTGGAGGAGAGCGGACCTGTGAGGTGAGTTCTCGTACTGGGATAATTAAATATGAAAGCTGTTGTTATCACTCGTTCGGGTGGTCCTGAGGTTTTGGAAATTCAGGACGTTCCTATTCCGCAGGTTGCGTCCGACGAGATCCTTGTACGCGTGCGGAGTACTGCGCTCAATCGCGCAGACCTGCTGCAGAGGTTAGGTGGGTATGCTGCTCCGCCGGGTGTTCCGCAGAACATTTCCGGGTTGGAGTTTGCGGGCGAGATCGCGGAGTTGGGTTCGAACGCACGCCGCTGGAGTAAAGGCGATCGCGTGATGGGGATCATCGGTGGCGGAGCCCACGCCGAGTTTGTGACGGCTCATCAGGAAGCGGTCGCCGTGGTGCCGCCAAGTCTCGAGTTGTCTGAAGCAGGTGCGGTTCCTGAAGTCTTCATGACCGCGCACGATGCACTTAAACAAGCAGGATTCAAGGCCGAAGAAAATGTCCTGATTCATGCGGTTGGGAGCGGAGTCGGCCTCGCAGCAACACAACTCGTCAAAGCCTTGGGAGGGCACGCGTTTGGAACTTCCCGCACACCCGACAAGATCGGGCGCGCGAAGGCATTCGGTTTGGAGTCGGGTTATGCAGTGCCTGAACCGGGCGCGTTGGCGCAGCTTTCTGCTTTTGCCGGGGAGGTGACTGATGGCAGCGGATTTGACGTCGTCCTCGATCTGAATGGAGGTCCGTATTTTGCCGCCAGCCTCGAAGCGATGGCGCTGAAGGGCCGGCTCATTCTCATCGGTGGAGTCGCCGGTGGTAAGACTAACATCGACCTTTATCAGATCCTGGGCAAACGTCTACATATCGTCGGTACGGTGATGCGCGCACGCTCCCTGGCGGAGAAGATCGCAACCACGAACGCATTCGCGTCAGAGGTTGTGCCGCTGCTGGCGCAGGGAGCAGTCCGGCCAGTGATCGATTCCGTCTTTCCCGTCGAGAAGATCCAGGATGCTCATCGACGACTTGAATCAAACAAAACCTTTGGAAAAGTCGTCCTCACGATATCATGACGAAACAGTTTGGCGGATTTAGCCGTAGTTGAGAACTATGCCTGAAGCTAAAAGAAAAATACGCTTGTCGTCCGCGTGGTCCGACGCGCGGGAATTGGTCTGGTCCCATCGCCGCCGCCTGATGCTCGGCGCCGGCCTGATGATCGTCAATCAGGCGATGGGCCTTGTGCTGCCTGCTTCGACGAAGTACTTGATCGACGTGGTAATCGGAAAAGGCCGCACGGACTTACTCTGGAAGATTGCACTGGCAGCAGGCGCCGCGACGATCGTTCAAGCGCTGACATCTTTCAGCCTGTCACAAGTGTTGGGCGTCGCGGCCCAGCGTGCGATCACGGAGATGCGCAAGAAAGTCCAGGCGCAGATTTCGCGATTGCCGATTAACTACTTCGACTCAACTCAGACCGGCAAATTGATCTCCCGGATCATGAACGACGCTGAGGGCATTCGAAACCTCGTCGGTACTGGCCTGGTCCAACTCGTCGGGAGCGTCATCACGGCCGTAGTCGCGCTGGCTATTTTGTTTTGGCTTAACTGGCGGCTGACTTCGATTACGATTCTCGTGCTCGGAGCATTTGGCGGCGCGCTTGCCTACGCCTTCACGCGTTTGCGTCCGCTGTTTCGCGAACGCGGTGAGATTACCGCAGCGCTGACGGGCCGCCTAGCCGAATCGCTGGGAGGCATACGCATAGTCAAAGCGTACACGGCCGAGAGACGCGAGGCGCTCACCTTCGCGCGTGGAGCTCACAAACTTTTCCGCAACATCGCCAAATCGATGACGGGCATATCTGCCACGCAAGCGTTTTCATCCCTCGTGATCGGCGCTGTGGGCGTCGTAATCATTCTGGTCGGTGGCTCTTCTGTTGTGAGCAGGCAGATGACTGTCGGCGACCTCTTCATGTACGTGATGTTCACGGGAATGATGGCCATGCCGCTGATTCAATTCGCAGCGATTGGCACACAGATCACCGAGGCTTTCGCAGGGCTCGATCGTATTCGCGAAGTGATGAACATGCGGACAGAGGACGATGAAGACTTCGCCCGCGCGGCTTTGCCTGAAGTTCAGGGCGAGGTGGCGTTCGATAACGTGTCTTTTGAGTACAACGCGGGAGTCCCTGTGCTCAAGAATGTTTCTTTCACGGCGCCGGCCGGTTCGACTACTGCGCTGGTTGGTTCCAGTGGTTCCGGCAAAAGCACGCTCATCAGTCTCGCGATGAATTTCAATCAACCGCTTGCGGGGACGATCAGAATTGACGGCAAGAACCTGCAGAGTTTGCGGCTGCGCGATTATCGTTCTTACCTCGGCGTAGTGATGCAGGACAACTTCTTATTCGACGGGACGATTGCCGAAAACATTGCCTTTGCCAACCCGCACGCAACGATCGATGAAATCAGGGAAGTGAGCCGCATCGCTCATTGTGAAGAGTTCATCGAGCAGTTTGAGAAGAAGTACGACACGATTGTCGGTGAGCGCGGCGTGAAGCTCTCGGGTGGTCAGCGCCAACGCATAGCGATCGCGCGCGCAATTTTGGCTGATCCAAAACTGTTGATTCTCGATGAAGCGACTTCGAGTCTCGACAGCGAAAGTGAAGCGATGATTCAGGATGGACTGCGTTCGTTGAGGCGAGGTCGAACAACTTTCGTTATCGCGCACCGGTTGTCGACAATTCGCAGTGCGGACCAGATCCTGGTTCTTGAAGGCGGTGAGATCGTCGAGCGCGGCACGCACGAAGACTTGTTGTCAGCCGACGGCCGCTATCGACAACTTTACGACAAGCAGTACAACTTCGAACGCAATCAGTTTATTAATCCCGGAGAAGACTTCACCCCGGATCCGCAAAGTGCAATCGCCGGCCGCAGGCCATCGGGTATCTCGAATTTATAGTTTGCACTTGGACCTCGTCCAACCATCATCTTCGACTTTATGAGCACGTCCGTTACTTCAGAAACGAGATCACGGCTAGCGCCATTCCAGTGTGCCAACTGTAACGCGCCGCTTGTAGTGATCGATGCTCCGTCGCTCGTCTGCCGCTTTTGCCAGGCCCTTAATGTCGTGCCCGAGATCTATCGTGAGGAGCTTCGCCTCACGCGCGATTTGGATTCGACAACGCGCAAAGCGGCTGAGCAGTGTATGCGTCTGGCGCACATCAAGGTGCCACGTTGGTCGTTAATCTGTGTTGCGATTGCGCCGTTTGCGCTGATGACCGGCAGTCTCGTCATTCTCCTCACCGCCGCCTTGTGGCCAGTCGTGAGTGGCAACGCGCTTCCATGGTTGCTGGCAGGCGTTTGGCTAACGTTGATTCCGGCACAGCTACTTGGCGCAAGTGTAGCCATGAAGAATATTCTCGTGAGTGGAGCGACAAACGTTGGAGTGGCGTTCGCGGCAATGCCGCCTTCAGCTCCGGGCGAGCCGCCGAGTTGCCGTCAATGTGGTGCGCCACTCTCAGTTCAGCCGGATGATGTTCTCGTGCGTTGTATTTACTGCGAAGCTGAAAGCATTGTGCGTCTCGAAAAACTGGAGATGGAGACTTTGCGTACTCGAGTCGCGTCAGCACAATCGAGTCTCGCACAGGCAATGAGTGCGCTTACCAAACATTCCAAACTCTCCGGCATCGAGGCGCGCGGACGCACGTACGTCATCGCGGGCTTACTGGTTTTGCCGCTCGTCTGGTCGTTCGTCGAGTCCTGGAATTCAAGTTATTGGGGATTGCTCATCGCATTGGATGTGTATGTTTTGGCGATGTGCGTTTTTTGGAACATACGTGAAGCGTTTCTTCCGCCTGTCACGATTGAAGAGCTCGAGACACTGTTAGAGAGTTCCACTGAGTCGTCCGGCAATCAGCGTAAAGCTCAAGCACCCGGCACGCGCGGCTGGTACGACAAGACCTCCGACAGAGTGAACTTTATCGTACCAGCGCTCGTGACGCTGATGTTCATCGCTTTTCAGATTATTGTGTTGAGAGCGAAACGCTGATCACTCCGGAGAAAACGTTGGATACTCGCGTTTGATAAATGCCTCAAGTGTGCTCGGTGAAGGACCTGCTCCGGTCGACCTCACTCGGGGCAGATTCTTGAGCTCTTCGGGAAGCGGTGTGCCAAGAGTTGTTACTTTGAATGCCAGCCTCTTTTTTTGAAAATCGACTAGTAAATCGCAGTTCTTCACGCGCAGCGAGATTGGCAACAGGAAGAGAGCATCGGCGCGAAATCGGCCGAACGCTTTTGCCGACGCTGTATCAGTTGTCGGTAGCTCTGCAAGGACGATCTTGAGTAACTTCAGTTCGATCTCCTTGCCTTCAGAGACCGCATAGACTCTTTTCAATGGAAGTTCGTCACGGTCCTGTGAGAGTGCGGTAAAGAGTATCACTGCGTTGGCATCGAGTGCAGCAGACTCCTTTTCGTCCTGTGGGTAACCGATGTCGAAAAAAACTATGCGTGGGACTGGAGCATACTGTGCATATTGAACGGCAGCGTCTTCAATTTGTTGACTGATGCGCGCAGGGGTAGCCGGCTGATTTCTCCAGGTGGTGACTCCTTCGACATTCGTAACTTGATAAGAGTCGAGAAAGTTACCGACAAAATTACCCTCCTCGGTACCGTCAGGCTTACTGATGGTCCAATCAATAAGCTCGCTCTCAGGTAAACTATATGCATCGCCCTGGTGATAGCCAGACACGAGATTTACTTCGCTTGCGATAACGCCGCTGATTCGTCCGTCTTTGATTTCCTGTACAGCGATGAAGACCTGTTCGAAACGTTTTAAGGAATCATGGAGCCTGGTCGTGACAAAGAAAGTGTGCTTCGGTGGTAGTCCTTTTAAGAAACGAGCCTTTGCTTCAGGGTAGGTGCTTTTGGCCTTCTCAATATAAGGCTTGATAGCCGTTTCAAATTGTTCGACCTGCCTGGCATTGACATCTACAGGCTTGTCCTGCGGAGCATTCGGCGCGACGTAGACGTCTGGTTTGGGTTGCTGAGAGATCGCCACATTGGCAACGCCCAAAGTCAGGACAACAGATAGGAGGATTGAGTTTGTTTTCATATCTTGAGTGTGGTTCAGTCGAACTATTCTATGATTTGGCGTCGCAATCGAGGTACCACCATACAATAGATCGACGTTTGAAGTCTTTGCCTTATTTGAAACTGCATATAATGATTTAGAAAACGTATGGGCTCGAAAGTCATCACGATCATGGTCCTGATACTGCTCGTTGGGTTCTCTCCGCAACAACTGCGCACGCTCGAGCAGCGTGAAAAGGTCTTGGCGCCGAAGGTCTTCAAGAATTCGCGCGGTGAGACTTTGCTCTATCGACTCTTTATTCCATCGCACTACGATGAAAAGAAGAAATATCCGTTAGTGCTCTATCTTCACGGAGGCGGCGGAATTGGCAACGACAATCGAAAGCAGATCGACGGTGGCAACGGATACCTGATCGATTTGTTCACGAGTAGTGCAACACAGGTGCATAACCCGAGCTTTGTGGTGGCGCCGCAGTCACCAACGGAAGGTTGGATCAAAGAGGACTTGATCACACCGACTCGTCAGTTGCAATTGGTTCACGAAATGATCGACGAGTTGCGACAGACGTACAACATCGACGAAACGCGCGTTTACGTTGCGGGCCAGTCGATGGGCGGCTTTGGAACGTTTGCGATCATTTCAGAGTATCCGCATACGTTCGCGGCCGGCGTAGCGCTATGTGGAGGTGGCGATCAGTCGAAAGTGACGCGCCTGACGAGCACGCCGATCTGGGTTTTCCATGGAGCAAAGGACGAATCAGTCTCCGTCGAGCGTTCGCGCACGATCGTCGCGAGTATAAAAAATGCAGGCGGCAAGGCGAGATATACGGAATACGCGGACACGGGCCACATCATATGGCCCATGGTCGTAAAGGAGAGCGAGTTATTGCCGTGGTTGTTTGCGCAGCGACGCGAATAGTTCTTTCCAAAATGTTGACAGGTTCTTTCACAGCACTCAAACGGCGCCGCGGCAATATCCAGCAATACAAATGTAACTAGTTCTAACTAACCAAGGACGTCCTGATAACGAGCAGGTGAGGTTTGGTAGATGACCAAACCTCACCTGGTAAACTCAGTGAAACACCTTGAAGATATTCGCGAACGCCCAATTGCTCTGCGTGATGCCGCTGCAAGTGGGTGAAGCGAAGCCCTGACCCGCGCAACCTCCGTTGTCGCGCGCCACAGACCACATCGAGAGCCGCGTGATGTAGCTGTTTGCATTCGCAAAGTTCAATAGCGATTGCGCATCGCTCAATTGGAAGATCTCAGTGTTGGTGTCGTTGATTCCAATCATCGGAGTCACGCCGATACTGGCACTCAACCCCGCCGCAACTACCTGATTGTGAGTGTTGCTCGCAGCTTGTTGAGCACTGAGCCCCATCTGACCTCCATTATCGTTGGCCGAACCGTAGTCCATAGCCATAACATTGACTACGTCAAGACTGAGTCCATCAGTCTTCACGCTGTTCAGAATATTGACACCGCTCTGTATCAATCCTGTCGGAAGAACCGGCAGGGTGTAGGAAATTACGAGACCCGGATTCGCGCTCTTCAGGTTCTTTAACGCCTGATCGCGACGAGTGATCGAGGCCTGGTCCGTAGTCGCTCCGCCTTCAATATCGAAGTCGAGCCTCACCGGTGTGCTCGAGTTGACGCTGTATTTATTGAGCACCGCCTGGTAAGCAGCCTGCAAACTCGACACCGTGGTACATCCCTGCGCCAGTTCAGTCCCCGAAGCGCCTCCAAACGAGATGATCACGTCGCCACCGGCAGCACGTACGCTCTGGACCAGCGACACGATCGTGGTGCCGTTTGGCAGCGTGTCATTCGCTACCGTGGCTCCCACACCGCCCCAGGTCGGCGTGCAGCCGCCGTTACCGACCACGAACCCCAAGGTGAAGACCTGGATTCCGGATTGCTGTTGAATCGTCGTGAGCTGCCAATCAGCAGTAAGGCCCATGTCTATGTAAGGCGCGAACACTTTCGCGGACGGTGGTGGCGGGGGCGGACCATTCAGCGTCGTTACATTTATCGATGCGCTTTGTGCGGAACTTCCCGCCGCGTCGTTGGCTGCAACTTTGAATGTATAAGTGGTCAACGGCGACAGTCCGGTTATCGTCACGTTGGGGCTGCTCGATGTGGCGGCCGCAACACCGTTTTTGAAGATAGTGTAGCCGGTTAGAACGCAGTTGACGGCGACCGTCGACGCGGTCCAACTTAGATTCGTGCTGTTACTCGTGGTGCCCGAGGCTTGTAGTCCTGTAGGCACGCTGGGAACAGTAGTACAGGCGCTGCAGTTTCCGATGATGGTCCATGGCGCACCGCTTCCTGGTCCACCGTTGTTTGTAGAAGGGTTTTGGCCCTGCGTCCAAAAGTTAGCCTGATAGTTCACACCGTTAAGACTTGCCGTCATACCGGCGGTGTAAACACTGGTCGCATCCCAGGGTGTTGCGCACGAGCCGCCACCGCCACCTCCACCACCACCTGATCCACCACACGCTCCATTGCTGGTCCATGGCTGACCACTGCCCGGTCCACCATTGTTAGTCGATGGGTTTTGATTCTGCGTCCAGAAATTTGCGGTGTAGTTGATTCCGTTCAGGCTCGCCGTCATGCCGGCCGTATAGACCGCCGTTGAGCTCCAGGGCGAGGCGCAAGCAGTTTGTGCAGCGCTCACGCGCGCCATGCACAGCATCAAGAGAAACAGTCCGAGACACAATTGGATTCTGCGAGTTGAGATCATAAAAGCTCCTTGGTGATTAGGAGGTGGTTGGGCGCGGGAAGTGAAGCTTTAAATGCGGGGGACGAACGATTAACTTCTATGCTTAATGTCAGCGGTTGTCAACAGGGCCAAAGGCCGCACCGGGGGCATAGCACCACTCTACTCTGGCGCTCGACGGCAAGGCATAGCCTTGCCTCACATCGGGCGGCAAAGCCGCAGTGGGATGACTATGCCAGCCCGATGACTAATTGTCGAAAGCCGACTAAGCCAACAACGCCGCACGAACTAGGTAAGCGCCTGAATCAGTTTCTTAATGCTTGGCACCCCGATGCCCGTGACCATGTCATAGCCGGGTCCAGCCGTAAATGCTCCGTTGCTTCCTGACGTCACGTCCCTGAAGTTTGCAGTACCCAGGAGCGGATAAATCAACGGGTTTAGGAAGGGCAGGAAAGGTTTACCTGCCTTCGCACGCGCTTCATTCATCAAGGCACAGAACCCCGCCCAGACCGGAGCGCTCCAGCTCGTTCCGCCAATCTGCACAACATTTCCCTGAAAAATCAAGAACGCGCCTTTGTCCGGGTCAGCAGCAAGGCTTACGTCCGGAACAAGCCGTTTGGTGCCGGTAGGTACGCCGTTCCCCTTCTGCCATACGGGACGATCGAAAAAGATGCTCTTGCCTCCACCGCTTCCGGGCCACCCCACCTCACTTTTGACATCGCCACTGGTCTTGAGAGTCAAAATCGTCCCACCTACTCCAATCACGCTTACGTCTGAAGACTCGTACTCGGCCTGAAGTGGTCCGTTCGAACTGTGTCCGCTGGCGCTGGGGTTCGATCCCGCATCACCGCTGGAAACAAAAACGTTCACTCCCGCCGCCGCGAGCCGCAGAAACTTCGAATGCTGCACGATCACTTCGCCCGGCGCCATAAACGTTTCCCCTAAACCTAAACTGATCGAGAGTTGCCTCATCCCCGGATGGCTCGGCAAGTCCGCAATAATACGGTCGAGTGCCCTGTCGAGATCCACAAAGCTAAGCGAGCCGGAGGCATAAATCCTAACCTTCGCGCCCGGAGCAATCCCGCTTGCCCATTCAACATCGAGTGTCTCTTCACCTTCTTTCGGAGGCAACTGGCCGCCTTTGACGTTGATCTTCTCGATCTGACTTATCGTGACCGGAAGGTTGTTACGTTGCCAAAACTTCTTTAGATCCGAGTCGGCCGGAAACGTATCGATCAGTATGGCTATAGTTTGCCCTTTACCTGTCACCGAAAGTCCGTCAGCGCTGTAGGCCTTCAGAATCTCGCTCACCAGGTAGGGTGGGTTATTTGCGATGTTGGTTGTAGGTCCGGCAGCCCCTGTCCCGCCTTTTTTCGCAGACTTTTTCTTCGTGCTTTTTGAGGCACCGTTCTTCTTGGCTGACGCTGCTGCTCCGTCCAGGGATGCGCGGTTGGCGTGATATGGGACACGCATGCGGCTGAACTTGTGCGCACGCCGGAAGGGCTGCAAGCCGATGATGGCGTTCACGCCTTCCCCGACTTTGGTTGGCAGGCTCGGTGCGTCTTGCGCGGCCGTGTACGTGATGCCATCCTTGGTTACGCTAGTCATGGTGACGGCTAGACTCTTCTCTATTTGCTTCGCGGTGGCACGCGCATACACGCTGGTGCCATCATCCGATACCTCCGTTATCTCGAATCCTTCTTTCTTGAGCCACGCGGTCAGTGCGTTGCGATCCTTGTCCTTTGATTCATATGCCTTTTGCAATTCGGCGGGTGAGACAGTCTCGCCTTTTGCTACCTTTGCTTCCAATTCGTCCTGCACGTCTTTTGAAGGTCCGAAGGAGAAGAGGACTGTCATCTTCTCGTCCAGGTTTTCGGGTTTTACGGCATTGAGCATCAAGCCGTTGTGAATCACTCCCTCCTGCTTCGGCAGGGGCGTCACACTGTTCTCGAATGTCTTTCGGTCACTCATAATGTGCCTCCATATCTGTGGGTTGAATTTGTGGCAGAACGGCTCTGCCGCACTTGAGGAGGAGGAACTTCTATTCGGTTAATGATTCCAAAGTCGGGTTCTGGGACGAAGTTCCCCCCTGCTGTCAGATCCAGCAATTGCTAGCCGGCAGGAGTTACCTCACATCTACTTATGAGTTTTTTCGAAAATACATTTCGCTGGCTTCCGCAGATGCCACGGGCTTGTCCCATGGAGCGGTCACGGTTGTCGCTAGGAATTGCCTTTCGCAACCTCAACGTAGAAGTTGCGATTGATCTCGAACGTCTTGATGTCTTCGGGCAGTTCGAGCGTCTGTTTGGCTTCGGTCGGAGTTATAACGCGGTCCTTGCCGTTGATCGTGACGCGCAGCGGCATGGCGAAGCCTTTTACGACTCGGTCGTAGTTAAACGAAAGCGTCTTTCCGTTCACGCTGTATCTCAACAACGGAATGTTCGTGGTTCGCAGGTACTGGTCAAACACCTTGCTCAGATCGATGCCCGCCTTGTTGCTTATGTACGACTCGATCTGTTGTGTTGTTACCGTCTGGTGCCAGAACTCAGTATTCAGCCCATGCAGAATCGCAAGCCATTTTGCGTCGTCGTTGATGACCTGGCGAATCGTGTGCAGCATGTTCCCACCTTTGGGATACATGTCGCCTGAACCTTCTCGATTAGTCCCGTACGTACCAATGATCGGGCGATCGTTTCTGATACTGCGACGAGTGCCGATCACGTAATCCTGCGCATCCTTCTTGCCGAAATGGTATTCGACAAAAAGATTCTCGGCATAGTTGGCGAAGCCTTCGTGAATCCACATGTCAGCAGCATCTTTCGTCGAGATGTTGTTGCCGAACCACTCATGCGCTGATTCGTGAACGATAATGAAGTCAAACTTAAAACCGACACCACAGGCACACGGGTCACGCGCCAGGTAACCATTCCTGAACCAGTTGCCGTAAGTGACCGAGCTTTGGTGTTCCATGCCGGGATACGAAACCGTCACCAGCTTGTAGCCGTCCTCATAAAACGGATATTTGCCAAACCAATATTCGAACGCCTCGAGCATGCGGCGCACTTCCTTAAACTGGCTCAGCGCGGCTTCTTTCTGATGCGGCAGGACCCAGTAGTTGATATCCAGTACGCCGCCTTTGCCCTGGTATTTGTCAGTGAAATTTACGTAGTTGCCGATGTTGACGTTGACGCCGTAATTATTGATCGGATTCACGACTTCCCAATGAAACGTCTTCTTCTTATTCACAACATCGTGGTCCGTCTTCTTCAAGCGACCGTTGGAAACGGCAACGAGGTTGTCCGGCACTGTCACGTCGATTTGCATGCCGCGATCGGGTTCGTCAGATCCGTGATCTTTGTTGGGCCACCAGATACTCGCGCCGATTCCCTCGCAGGTAGTAACGATAAGAGGGTTTCCGAGATCATCTCGTCCCCACGTTATTCCACCGACCCAGGGCGGATTCTTGCTGACCACCGGAACGCCTTCGTAAAAGACTTCAATCTTGTCTTCCACTCCTTTCGGAAGTTCCTTTTCAAACGTCACCCAGTAGACATTTCCTTCGCGTTCATACTTCAGTTGCGAATCACCGTGAGTGACCTTTGTAATCGCCAACGGCGGTTGCAGATCAATCTGCATCTTGCTGCCGGGTTTCACTGTCTTGAAAGTTATGACGTTCGAGCCTTTCAAACGTCTGGTTTCAAGCAGGAACTCTACACTCAGATGGTAATGCTGTACGTCCCACCATTCGCGTTCGGGGGTGATTGATCCGCGAAGGATTTCCTGACGAGTGGGCGGCTCGGTTTGCGCCACAAGCGGTCGGGCGCCGATGTACAGTTGAAGAAATACGGCGAGAGCGAAGAATTTTAGGTTACGCATAGGTTTAGGAAGAGTCACAAGGGAGCGCCAAAGGCGCGCAATATGACAGCCAGGGGCAAGCGTGCAGCGCAGCGGAACGCGTCGCCCCTGGTTACGACGAAATAATTTGAATAGAGCACTGAAAGTGCGAAATATCAACGTCGATTATTCCGCTCTTTCAGAGCTTGACGGTGATTGTGCGCTCATACCAGGGGCGACGCGCCTCTCGTTGTTCGGCGCTTGCCCCTGGCTTTCATATTCCGCGCCTTCGGCGCTGGCGTCTCTGGCTTATGCCGCGCCTTCGGCGCTCGCATCACAGACGTTTGTGCAAAGCCAGCACGCATAGTCTCCGTACGTTCAAGAAGAAGTGGATCTCCCTCGGCCGAGAGAGATCCACAGTTTGAAGGTTTCTGTTGAATCAGAGCTCGCTCGATTAACGAGCTGGGCTCTTCAGGATTTCTGACAAGGCATGCAAACGAGTTGCGTCGGTGCCGCTCTTGCTCGCAGCGCTTTGTTCCACTGACGGCGCGAGACCCTTCAGTTTCGCAACGTCTTTTGAACCCAAGTGCGAACTCTCCGCGCTTTGAATCGCCTCGCGCAAGCTCGTGATTTGATCGGCCGGCAGTGCTTGCGAGCGCTCCAACTGATCGATGTAAGCCTTCGCGACGACGAGCGTTCGCGGCCACTCGAACTTCTGCTGGTTCTGCACGTTCAGTTCAGCAACGTGAACGGCTTTCGCAGCGTCGATCTCGTTCTGCGTCAGAGACTTCGTCGGCGTCAGTTCAAAGACATCCAGCCCCCGAGCGATTTCTGAAGCATAAATGTGGCCGTTGTACCAGTACGCCGACCAATCACCGCCGAGCACGAGCATGTTTGGATCGATTGGCCCACGATCGAAGTAGGCAATTTCAACCGGATGCTGTGCGTCGGTGAAATCCATCAGCGAGACGCCACCTTGATACCAGCCCTGCACTTCGACGTCGCGGCCGGGAATCGGGACGAGCGAGCCGTTGTGCGCAACGCAGTTCTCGCTGTTACCTTGCGCAGCGGGCAGTTTGTAGTAGCCCTCGAAATTCAACTTATTATTGTCCACGTTGAAAATCGCATCAGCACCCCACTTGTTCGGATCCGTCGCGCGGCAGCGCGCACCGAGTCCGCCGCCCCACTCGTCAGTGAAGACGACTTTCTTTCCATCATTCGAAAACGAAGCCGAGTGCCAGTATGCGTAATTTGGATCGTTGACGGCGTCGAGACGCTTCGGATTTGCCGGATCTTTGATATCCAGCAGGATGCCGTTTCCGGAGCATGCGCCTGCCGCCAAACCGAGCGCTGAGTACACCGTGATGTCGTGGCACTGATCGGACGGCGAAGGCTTTCCTTTACCGTGAGTGGCGCCACTCATCAAGCCGGCGAGCGAACCTGTCTC
>Ga0126376_10001235_pt1 | contig 13667 bp, 12 predicted proteins | sample PanSoiMetPlot_15_FD_92760 | JGI IMG/M metagenome (GOLD analysis project Ga0126376, IMG submission 92760) | Tropical forest soil microbial communities from Panama - MetaG Plot_15 | ecosystem: Environmental > Terrestrial > Soil > Tropical forest > Bulk soil | place: Panama | collected 2016-02-17
ATCACGTCCACGCTGGCTCGAAGACCTGGGATACGAGCCGCCGGAGGAGATCGTCATTGATGCACACCTTGCGTATTCGAGCAGGTTGTACCGCATCCCTGAGGACTTCGAAGGCGGTTCTGCGTGCTGCTGAAGATTCTCAAACCCAGAATCCAGTCCACACTGAAGAGGAGGTCAGTACCGTCACGCGGTAGCGTCGGGTTGAACGAGCGACATCAATTACCCTGAATTTATGCACATGCAGAACAGACCCGATGCTACCGCGTTGCGGTACTGACCTTCCCCAAGTCGATTTAAGAGAATCTCATGAAAACAAGAACCGAAATCACGGTCGAAACAGACAGGTGGGTAGTCGTCAAACGGCATAGAAGAACTGCCTGGTGCACTGCCTGCTCACGTCAGGTCGAGATGCTGAACGTTGATGACGCCGCGATCTTTGCCCAGGTGAACTCCCGCACGATTTTTCGCTGGGCAGAATCCGGAAAGGTGCACTCGAGTGAGACGCCCGAAGGATTACTGCTCATTTGCCCCCATTCACCCAACTTACGCCCCTGAAAGGAGCCGTCAATGAAAACCGCCCAGAAAATCAAAATCACCCCCATGCTGCTGCTGCTTTGGGCCTTGCCCATGTCGATGCTGCCACGCGTCGCGGCACGACCAACAGCGAAAACTCTCAACAAAGCCGAGTCGAAGTTGAACTCGACGGAGAACTACGGAAAGTTGCCTCTGAGTTTTGAACCTAACGTGGGCCAATCAGCGGACGCAGTTCAGTTTCTGTCACGCGGAAAAGGTTACACGCTTTTTCTGACGGCCAACGAAGCAGTGCTATCACTTCGAAACACGTCTTCCGTATTGCGGATGAGACTTGTCGGCGCGAATGCCAACGCCGAACTCAGTGGCCGCGAAGAGTTGCAGGGTAAAGTCAATTACCTGATCGGTAACGATCGAAAGAAGTGGCACACAGACATTCCAACGTTTCGTCGCGTTCAATACGACGATGTTTGGCCTGGTGTCGATATGCTTTGGTACGGCAGTCAGACGGCATTGGAATACGATTTTGTTGTTAACCCCGGCGGCGAAGTTGCGCAGGTTCGAGTCGCGTTTGAAGGCGCCGAGAAGGTGCAGCTCGATGGTGACGGTAATCTGATCGCCAGCAACAACGGCGAACAAGTGAAGCACTGTGCGCCCGTGGTCTATCAGGGAACCAGCACGATACCGGGTAAGTATGTCTTGAAGGGAACGAACGAGATCGGTTTTGAAGTTGGCGCTTATGACCACAGCAAGCCGCTCGTAATCGATCCGGTTCTCATTTATTCCAGCTACATCGGCGGCGATTTATTTGAGGAAGGCCATGCAGTCGCGGCGGATTCACAAGGCAACGCTTACGTAGCCGGCGAAACCTCCTCCAGTGAAGTAACCTTCCCACTAAAGAATGCGATTCAGGGAAATCAGGTCGGAACGCTCGCATTCATCACCAAGCTTAACGCGAACGGCACAGACATCGTCTATTCAACCTTTCTCGGCGACGCTACCGGCTTCTGCACGCTTGATGTTTGCGGCACAGAGGTGCGAGGCATCGCAGTCACCAGTGACGGCCGAGCCGCGATCACCGGCGCAACTGTCAACGACAACAACGAAAGCGATTTTCCGGTTACGAGCAACGCGTATCAAAAGAACGGATTCTGCATCGGTGTTTGTGGTCTCGAACCGGATCGTCGCGTTGATGCGTTTGTGAGCTTGTTGAGCGCAGACGGCGGCAGCCTGGTCTATTCGACTTTCTTCGGCGGCTCGGCAAGTGCGGCAGGTTTCGGCGGTCGCGCTTTTGATGCCGGCAACGCGCTGGCTCTCGACAGTTCGAATCACATTTACATCACCGGCCAAACCGCTTCAAACAATCTACCCACGAAGCATGCGTTTCAGTGGAGCCGTCATTCGGAATGGGATGGCGATGATGCCTTTATCGCAGTCTTCAATCCATTTGCTTCAAGTGGCAACGCCAGCTTGACCTACGCTAGTTATTACGGTGGCGACGGTGACGAGATCGGAAGAGGCATTGCCGTTGATAGTGCTCACAACGCCTACATCGTCGGCAGCACGGCGTCCACAGATTTGGAAACGAAGAGTGCGGCCAGCAGTCCGTTACAGGATACTTTCCAGGGCGGCGGTTTCGACGGTTTCGTGGCTAAGATCGACACGGAGTCTGACGGCAATGCTTCACTCACTTACAGCACATACTTCGGCGGCAACGTCAACGATCGCGTTGAGGCCGTCGCAGTCGATCAATTTCAACGCGCGTACATCACTGGCGCCAGCAACTCTTCGGCGAGTTCGTTTCCGCTGAAGAATGCTTTCGACAGCTCGCAAACGAACGGCGAGGCTTTCGTCGCCAAGCTCAACGCCGACGGAACCGCATTGTTCTACTGCAGTTTCCTCGGCGGTAGTAACGCAAACACAGTCAACGATGGCGAAGAAGGTCTTGGCCTCGTGATCGATTTCGGCGGGAATGTTTATGTAACTGGTCGCACGACGTCGGGCGCGACTTTCCCTGCGGTCCATCCGCTGGCGCCGAACCTTTCGGGAACAGCATTCCTCGCGAAGATCGAAGCGACGATCTCGAGCACGACCGTGCCGAAGTTGCTGTACTCGAGCACGTTTGGTGGCAGTGGCGCGCAGGGTGAGGCGATTGCGCTTGATACTCGTGGCAACGTTTATCTCGCGGGAACAACAACCGGCGGATTACCGACGACGCCGAACGCCTTCGACACAACGTTCAACGGTGGCACCAACGACGCGTTCGTCGCGAAGTTTACTTCGACTTTCAACGACACGACAGGCGTCTTTCGCCCTTCGTCGAATACGTTTCTGCTTCGCAACTCGAATTCCGCAGGCCAGCCCGATCAACAGGTACCATTTGGACAGGCTGGCGATCAGCCGCTCGCCGGCGACTGGAACGGCGACGGCACGGATAAGCCGGGCGTGTTTCGGCCGTCGACCGGACAGTTTCTGATGCGACTCAACAACGGCACAGTTATCACTGTTAACTTTGGACAGGCCGGCAATCTCGCGGTCGTTGGTGATTGGGACGGCAACGGAATCGACACGCCGGGCGTGTTTGATCCTGCGACCGGTCAGTGGCAAATAACCAACGGTTTCAAAGGTCAGAATCTCAACAACAACACGCCGCCAGTGAGCTTCACCTTTACCCTCGGACAGAATGGCGACATTCCCGTTGTTGGAGATTGGGATGGAAATGCGATCGATGGTGTCGGAGTGTTTCGAACTGGAAACGCGAATTGGATTCTCAGCAACGGTTTTCAGGGCACGATCGATATCACGCCCTTCATATTTGGAAGCCTCGGCTCAAAGCCGATCGCCGGTGATTGGAATGGCGACGGCTTTGACTCTGTTGGCGTGTTCGATCAGAACACGGGACAGATGCTGCTAAGCAACGGCACTTCGCTCAAGGCCCTTCCCGATATCACGTTCAGCTTCGGACAGACGGGCGACATCCCGCTGGCAGGTGATTGGGACGGCAAACCATCGCAGCCATAGTTCAATCCGTCTTATCCGCGTTATCCGTGTGATCCGCGGCTCCGATCCAAACGGTCTTGATATTCACGAACTCGCGGATGCCAAACTCCGCGAGTTCACGGCCGTATCCGGAACTCTTCACGCCGCCGAAAGGCAGCCGCGGATCTGACGCCACCATGCCGTTGATGAAGACTGCCCCCGCCTCGAGCTGGTCGATGAATTGAGCTTGTTCTTTAGCGTCGTTGGTCCATGCGGCCGAACCCAGACCAAACGGCGTTACGTTCGCGATCTTAATTGCCTCGTCGATATTCAACGCCCGGAACAGCATCGCGACTGGCCCAAAGATCTCTTCGCATGACACGGGTGCATTGAGATCCAAATCAACCAGTATGGTCGGCTCAAAGAAGTTACCGGGTCGATCAATTTTGGTACCGCCGGTCAGCACACGCGCACCTGTCGCGACGGCCCTTTTTACCTGGCATTCGAGATCGTTGACGATCTGCGGTGTTGCGAGTGGTCCGATGTCAGTCGATTCTTCCATCGGATCGCCGATCCTCAACGCCCGCATCTCATTGACAAACCGCCGCTCAAACTCTTCGTAGATCTCAGTCGCGATGATGAAACGTTTGGCGGCGATGCACGATTGACCGTTGTTGATGGTGCGTGCTTTTACCGCAGTGGTCACGGCTTCGTCGAGATTTGCTGAGGGCATCACGATGAAGGGATCGCTGCCACCGAGTTCCAACACTGTCTTTTTGATCTGATTGCCCGCGATTGAGGCGACACTGCGACCGGCGGGCTCGCTGCCGGTCAGCGTCGCCGCTACCACGCGGTGATCGTTTAGTATCCCCTCAACCGCATCAGACCCAATCAACAAAGTTTGAAAAGCGCCGGCCGGAAATCCTGCATCTCTGAAGATCTCTTCGATCGCGAGCGCACACTGCGGTACGTTCGAAGCGTGTTTGAGCAAGCCGACATTGCCGGCCATGAGTGCCGGAGCGGCGAAGCGAAACACTTGCCAGAACGGAAAGTTCCAGGGCATCACAGCGAGGACTGGTCCAAGCGGCTGGAAGCGAACGTAACTCTTGCGCGCGTTAGTTTCGACAACGTCGTCGGCGAGATGCTGTGGCGCAGTTTCGGCGTAGTATCGACAAACCCAGGCACACTTTTCCGCTTCGCTGACGGCAGCCTTCAAAGGCTTGCCCATCTCGGTGGTCATTACTTTTCCGAACTCTTGTTTGCGAGTCTCGAGAATCTCGGCGGCGCGCTGCATCATGCGCGTGCGTTCGGCGAACGGCGTGCGGCGGTAAGTGCGAAATGTATCCGCGGCAAGCTGTAGTTTTTCGTCGATCTGCTTCGCGGTTAATGCGTCGAAAGTTTTCAGAGTTTCACCCGTGGTTGGATTGATTGAAGCTATAGCCATGCAGCAATTTTCACGCAAAGGCGCTGAGGGTGCAAAGGAAGTCAGGTGTTCTTTGCGTCTTTGCGCCTTTGCGTGAAAAAAGCGAAACTTGCCTGTGATGTCCGAGAAACAAAAACCGCAACTCGATCGCTTCGGAGTCGCTGCTGCGCTCCAGGAGATCGCGCAACTTATGGATTTGAAGGGCGGCCAGAATCGCTTCAAAGCGAAGGCCTACAACGCTGGTGCGCGCGCGATCCAGGCTGTCGCCGATCTCGATCGACTCGTGCGCGAAGATCAACTCACTACCTTGCCGCGCATCGGTGACGCGCTCGCTTCGCAGATCAAGCAACTCTATTTCACCGGCGAATCTTCAGTTTTGAATGAGCTCCGAAAAGAGTTTCCGGCGGGCATCATCGAGCTTTCAGCAGTGCCTGGTTTGAGCGTCGAAAAGATCCGCCAATTGCAGGAGTCGCTCGGAATCACCTCCGTCGCAGAACTCAAAACCGCTGCCGAAGCCGGTCAGTTACGAAAGTTGAAAGGCTTTGGACCAAAGAGCGAGGAACGTCTGTTGGCCCAACTCGCGACTCCCGTCAAGAAACCGAAGCGCCGGTTGCATCTTCATCACGCGTGGAACACGGCGGACCAGGTAGTTGAATATCTGAAAGCGATTGACGGAGTTGTTGATGTTAGCGTGGCCGGTTCGCTACGGCGCTGGGAGGAGACTATCGGCGTCATCGACATCGTCGCCGCCGCGAAAGATCCGGCCGGGGTGATTGAGAAGTTTTTGCAGTTTCCACTGATCCTTTCGAGCCACCTTGAAGATGAGAATACTTGTGTGGCGCAGTTTGCGGATGGCGCACAAGTTTGGCTGACCGTGGCGCCGCCAAAAGAGTTTGCGATTACGTTGTTTGTGAAGACTGGATCGCAAGCGCATATCGAAAAGGTCCAACAATACGCCGAGAAAAAGACGATTAGTTTCGCGCGTCTACCAAAGACCGAAACGGAGCTCTACAAACGTTTAGGCATGGACTACATCCCGCCCGAGTTGCGCGAAGCCCAGGGCGAGATCGAAGCCGCGCTCGCCAAAAAGCTTCCCGAAGATCTCGTTACCGAAGCAGATATCAAGGGCATAGTCCATTGCCATACGACTTATTCCGACGGTATTCACACGCTCGAAGCGATGGTGCGTGGGGCCGAAGAGATGGGCATGAAATACATCACGATCACGGATCATTCGCCGACCGCGATCTATGCCAACGGTTTGAAGTTGGATCGCCTGAAACGGCAGTGGGACGAGATTGACGAAGTGCAGGAGAAGGTGTCGATCAAGATCCTGCGCGGCACCGAGTCAGACATCGTCGCAAGCGGCGAGCTTGATTATCCGGATGCGGTGCTCGAGAAGTTTGACGTGATTGTGGCCAGTATTCACGCGCGCTACAAGATGGATTCGGCGAAGATGACCGAACGCATCACCACAGCGATGCGCCAACCCTTGTTCAAGATCTGGGGCCACGGGTTAGGGAGATTGCTGCAACGTCGCCCGCCATTCGAGTGTGATGTCGAACGTATTCTCGACGTGATTGCGGAATCGAAAGCGGCGGTCGAGATTAACGGCGATCCCTACCGCCTCGATCTCGAGCCCCGCTGGCTGCGCGAGGCGCGCAAGCGAAAGATCAAATTTGTCGTCTCAACGGACGCGCATTCAGTGAAGGCGATGAACAATGTGAAGTACGGCGTTGCGATGGCGCGTCGTGGGTGGATCACGCGGAAAGAAGTCCTCAACACGCTCAACACAACCGCCTTCGCAAAGGCCGTGAAACCGGTCTAACTTCTCTGCGGCCCTTTGCGTCCTCTGCGTTTAACTTCATCAATAACGCAGAGGACGCAGAGATAGCGCAGAGGGCCGCAGAGAATTAGCTCGGCTCGCTGAAGACGAGCACGTAGCCGTTCGGATCTCTTACTTCAAACTCCCAGTTACCATACGGTTGCTGCCGCAGCGGTTTGATGATTTGTGCCGCATCTCGCACAGACTCGAAAAGATCCTTCACGCCTTCGACACGAAAGTACGCATCCCACACGCCTCCGCTACGCGAGTTGTAAAGGTCCGGCTTTTCGTAACCCTCGACTCGTTGCAACATGATCTGGACGTCGTCACGACGGAGAATCGCGAACACGTAAGGCTCCGCAGCCGGAAACGGATCGCCGATGAATCCGAGTTGTTCCTCATACCAGCGAATCGTCGCGCTGATGTCCGCCACCGGAAAGCACGGTGCCACCGAATTGAATTCTGCCATTGCTGAAGCTCCTAGTTAAGATCTGATTCTCCACCTTCTGGTCCATAAAACAGAACCCACAACGTCAAGTCGCCGGAGAAGTTCTCAAAACGATGTTCGACGCCGGCGGCGGCGAAGAGAATATCTGTTGGTCCGAACTTTTGTCTCTTCTCGCCACAGACATATTCACCCGTGCCCGCCGCGACAAAATAGACTTCGTCGCGCGTGTGCGGTTGTTGTGGATCGACACCGCGCGGTGCATAAATCTCAACCAGCAGGCTGCCGTGCTGGAAAATGGTCGCGAAGCGCTGGCCTTCGGGTCCTGGTAAACGTTCGAGCGCTTCGGTAACGGTGGCAGTGATGCAAGGGTTGTTTGATTTCATTTAGTGTCCCTTTGCTTTCGCTTTCTGCACGTCACAGGTGGGCGGCAGATTTGGATTCTTTGCTTCGTAACTGTTGATTTCTTCTTGAAACTTCGCTTTCGCTTGCTGCCGTTCGTCATGCCCGAACAACTTAGCGCTTCCGCTTTGTTGACTTACTCGGGCTCGCAGCGTGCGCGCCGCCGCCATGATCTTTGTGCGCAGATCGCGATCCAGGTCGATGATGTAGATTGCAGTCGTGCCACCGGAGGGCACTAACGTCCGAAAGGGAATGCCGGCGCGCTCCAAGGCATTCGTAAGCGCGACGAGGTTTCGTGCGCCTTGCCTCGGCTTGAGAATGTAAAGATCGGCCGGGCCTTCTGGTTGCGGATGAAAGTAGATCACATACTTCTGTTCCGCATCGCGTCCCATGCGCGATAGAACGTAGCGCAGCGTGGCTTCGTCACCACTGACGCGCAGCAAGACCGAATGCTCCGCGCCGTCACTCCACGATCCGAGCGCGCGAAACGCCGTGATTCGCGATCGCACCACGCAACTGAGATTAAGCGCCTGGTTCATTAACTTTGATTCGTCGGCGGAGTTCATCCCCGCGATCGCGTCTGCGAGTTTCAAATCAGTTTTTGTGTTGGGACTAACGATGCCGTAGTTGAGCGTCTGTTGTGCTGAAACCGTGGTCCAGCCAACCATCAGGACCAGCAACAGCGATCGGAGTATTTTTGTCTGCGTGAATCTGTGGCTTAACATGTTAGAATGATGCCAAACTTAATCCTCATCAAGGAGACAAATCAATGCGACGAAGAACCCTCACCGATCTTGCCAATAATCCTGATCTGATCTCAGGTATTTACAATTACTGCGATCGTTGGTGTGAACGGTGTCCTTTAACCTCACGTTGTCTGGTCTATGCCACCGAGCAGGAAGACAATGAATTATTTGAAAATCACGACCTTCGCAACGAAGCGTTCTGGCAAAAACTCGGCGCTGTCTTTCAGGAAACGCGCGAGCTGATCGTCGAATGGGCCAGTGAAGCGAATGTCGATCTCAACGGCTATTCAGACGAAGACGAAGTGCATCAGCACCGGAAGCGACAACACGTCGATAATCATCCGTTAACGAAGGCGGGGAAAAAGTACGCGAATGCTGCCAGCGATTGGTTTCGAGATCTCGATCAGACAATCGATCTCGAACGCGAGAGCTCGGACGGGCTCGAGGATGCGCGCGAAGTGATCCAGTGGTATCAATATCAAATCGCGGTGAAGACGATGCGCGCACTTTCAGGCCGCAAGGAAGAGTTGGAAGAAGGTGCCGACCTGTCGCGTCTTCCAAAGGATTCTGACGGCTCGGCAAAAGTGGCGCTGATTGGTATTGACCGTTCCATTGCAGCTTGGCGATTGATGCAACTATCGTTGCCTGAGCGCGACAGCTCTATTGTGTCGCTGATTCTACAACTCGAACGTTTGCGCAATCGCCTGGAATCTAGCTTTCCGGCGGCTCGGGATTTTATCCGCCCGGGCTTCGACGAAGTATTGAGTTTGACCCCGACGTAATATTTGTAGGGGCGGCCTCCGTGGCCGCCCGTGATTCGTATTAACACCGAAAGGTTTTTCATGCACGACGACACTTGTCTGTTCTGTCGAATTGTGTCCGGCGAAGTTCCGACAACACTTGTTTACGTGGACAAAAACGCGGTCGCATTTCTCGATCACCGCCCGTTATTTCCCGGGCACACGTTACTAGTGCCGCGAGATCACATTGAAACACTTGTCGATCTTCCGTCCGAGTTAGTCGCGCCATTTTTCGAAGCTGCGCAATCACTCTCGCGCGCTGTGGAATTCGCAATGAAAGCCGAAGGCACTTTTGTCGCGATGAATAATCGCGTCAGTCAAAGCGTTCCGCACCTGCACGTACACATCGTGCCGCGACGCAAAAAAGACGGTTTGAAAGGTTTCTTTTGGCCGAGAACAAAATACAAAGACGAGGAAGAAATGAAAGTTGTGCAGCAAAGGATCGCTGCGGCGTTGGAGGAACTTTCGCGTTAACTGTTCGACACAAAAATAAAACACGCAAAAAGTTGATCTAAAAAACGACCAGGAGTATAAAGCTCCTGTCGCGAGGGTTGCGGCCCTCGAGACCGAGAAAGGGATCGGCAATCGGTGCGGTGACGCCCGAACGAGAGAAGAGACAGGCGGCTGTTGATTCTATTGACGCCCTTATCGGAGCCGAAAGGCTCAGCTAGAGAAGGTTGCGAGACTTTCTCGAGCCATTCGAATAAAAACGAGTGGCACCCTGAGGCAAGGACCCGCCGAAGGGAGCGATGCGGCTCAGCGAAAGTTGAGCTTCGTTGCCGGAGCGTAATCGGCGGTGGAGGAAAAGCCACCACAACAAAAACCTAACGGCACCGCACTCGCAAGAGTGCGAGGATTGTGAAAACGATTCGAGTGCTGACCGGAGATCAGCTGACCGCCAGTTGGTCATCGGGATACAAATTGGCAACCCGAGTGTGTACATGCTTTGGTTGCCATCCTATAGACCGCTTCGGCGATCTGTAGGAAAACGGATTGCGCTGCTTTCAGCTTGCTGGAGGCAGCGCTTTTCGTTTTTAAAGATCCAGCCGCGGATTTTTTTAATCAACGCGGATTAGTTACAATCCATTAATTCGCAAAACCCCGTGGCACGTATTTGTCCGACGATTAAGGAGGATTGATCCAGATGACTGAAGCACGAATGCAAGAGGTACCAGAACTTAAGCCCGGCACGTTCGGTTGGGTTGAACTGGGAACGAGTGACAACGACGCCGCTAAAAGTTTTTACTCCCAACTCCTGGGCTGGGAATATCAAGATAATCCGATGGGCCCGGACATGGTTTACACCATCGTCAAGCGCACCGGCAAAGATGTCGGTGGTCTTTATAAACTGATGCCCGACATGGTTGCGCAGGGAATCCCGCCACACTGGCTTAGTTATGTTTTGGTCGCCGACGCCGACCAAACTGTAGAAAAAGCAAAAGCCGCCGGCGCCACAATAATGAATGGTCCTTTCGATGTACCCAACGCGGGTCGCATGGCAGTGATCAAAGATCCGACTGACGCTGTATTCGCGATCTGGCAGTCGAAAGAGCATAAAGGCGTTGGGATTTACAACGTGCCCGGTACGTTATGCTGGAACGAACTAGGTACGCGTGACACAGCGAAGGCAGGTGAGTTTTACAGTAACGTTTTTGGATGGACCACGGAACCGCTGCCCGAAAGTCCGATCGGGTACACGATCTTCAAGAATGGCGATCGTGGGAATGGCGGCATGTACAAGCTCACTCCGGAAATGGGACCGATCCCGCCACACTGGATCGCTTATTTCGCCGTCGATGATTGTGACGCCACAGTGCAAAAGACAACTGAGCTCGGCGGCAGCGTTATGAAGCCGGCCGAAAACATTCCGGGCGTCGGACGCTTTGCGATCCTGAACGATCCGCAGGGCGCTGCGTTCGCGATCATCAAACTCGAGAATCCGCCAGAGTAAGTCATTGCCGATTGCCAAATGCCGATTGCCAATTGATTGCGTATGCGGGCGCACGAACAAATTGGCAATTGGCAATCAGCAATTGGAAATGATCGATGAAAGCACGTCTCGTTTGGCTGGTACTTTGCTGCATCTGGGGATCGACCTGGCTGTTCATCAAGCTCGGTCTCAGTGATCTGCCGCCACTCACCTTTGCAGGCATCAGGTTTGTGATCGCCTGCGCCATTCTTTTCTTCGTCATTCGGCTGCGTCGTATTCACCTTCCGCGCGTGCGTGGTGATTGGATCCTGCTTGCCGTCAGCGGGATTCTTTCGTTTGGCCTCAACTACGGTTTGGTGTTTTGGGGCGAGCAGTACATCTCGTCGGGTCTTGCAGCGCTCTTGCAGGCGACACTTCCCGCGTTCGGATTGGTATTCGCACACCTTCATCTACCTGGAGAACGGCTGACCTGGGCGAAGATTGGTGGCGTAGTTTTGGGTGTGTTCGGCGTGGGAGTTGTGTTTTCAAATCAACTGGCCGTGTCAGGCAAACAGGCGTTTGCGGGCTGCGTGGCATTGATTCTGAGTGCGATGTTCGCGGCGTATTCGAACGTGCTGGTGAAGAGGTACGGCAAACATCTCGATCCCGCAATACTCGCTGCGGGCCAGATGCTGTTTGGTTTGTTGTTGCTGCTCGGAGTCGGAATTCCACTCGAAGGAAATCCGCTGCGTTTTCACTGGACACCGGTGGCGTTGATCTCTCTTCTGTATTTGGCGGTCGTGGGTTCAGTCATCGCGTTTTTACTTTACTACTGGCTGGTGCTGAACATGGACGTAACGAAGTCGATGTTGATCGCCCTCGTGACGCCAGTCGTAGCGGTACTTCTTGGCATGATCGTCCTCGACGAACAGATCGGTTGGCGCACCCTCGCCGGCGGCGCAATGATCATGGCCGGGATCGCGTTGATCGTCGTGCGCCGAAGCAAAAAGAAAATACTCGAAGAAGAACCGATCGCTTCGGTCGGCGCCGACTAGATTTTGAACTCGCGAATCTGGGCGGCGAGATAGGCTTCGATTGCGAACTCGACGAGTGGTGCTTCGTCAGGCGAGTAATACTCAGGGAGACGTCGCAGTTGATCTATTTGAGGAGACAATAACCAGAAGCCGCCGATGTCCGCGCCAAATTGATTGTGAACGGCCAGCTCGAGCGCCGTTCCATGAACGACGCGCAGGTACTTTGCTGATGCTGGATTGATGTCGACGGTGCAGTCGCCCAACGCAAAACCTAGAAACTCCACCTCATCCTCCGGCGCTGCTTTCATCTCAGGCCGCATACTTGCGAATTAAGCCCTTTACGACACCCTGAATCTGGATTCTTTCCGGAGTCTTGATAAAGATCGGTTTGAACTGCGGGTTAGCGGGTTCAAGCCGAATGAAGTCAGGCTCGCGGTAAAACTTTTTCACCGTTGCATAGTTGCCGTCGATCAGAGCCACCACCACCTGTCCATTCTCTGCAGTTTTTTGTGACGCCACGATGATGATGTCGCCATCCTGGATGTTTTCATCAATCATCGATTCTCCACGGACGCGCAAAGCGAAAGTACGTCCGTGTCCCTGCATGTCTTTCGGGACGGAAATCGTGTCGTGGCTGAGAATCGCTTCAATCGGTTGACCGGCCGCGACGGTCCCCAGCAAGGGGACCTCATTGTCCTCCTCGCTGCTGCTCTCCTTTTGTTGCTGCACGATTTCAATTCCCCGGCTGACGTTGGGAATGCGTTTTATCAATCCTTCACGTTCCAACGCCGTCAGAACGGCATGAACACTGGCCGAAGATCTCATCTGAAACTGCCGGCCAATCTCAGCGATGGTGGGTGGTTCTTGATTCGACTCGATATAACGCCGAATGAACTCAAAAATTCTTCGCTGCTTAGCTGTTACGGGCATTTAACAACCTCCACTTTTTGTCTCCCTAAAAATAATTTTCGTTGACAAGCGAAAATCTGGCGAACATTCTCGAACATATGAAGCGCGACGTCAAGTGGTTTTTTTGCAGGACCGGGAGCAGTGGCGTGGGGGAGACCGTTACGGCCTCGGTTCTGGCGTCGCGCCGTGACTCTAGCCCGGTGATCAATCTGTCCCTCATCATCCGGATTTTGAACCGCTTCTGGATTGGGCAGTTGAACACCACCACCGGGCTAAAGCCACGGCGTGGAGATCACTACTTGATCACTTTGGCCAGTTTTTTGAGGTCATCGACAAAACGGCGAGACTCGAGCTGGCGCGTTTCATCGTCCGGAGCACGAAGAATTGAGGAGGGATGGACGGTAGCCATGACATAAGGCGCAAGCGTTGAAGGAATAAATTCACCACGTTGTTTGGTAACTCGAAACTGCGGCCCCAGCAGAGCCTGGGCAGCGGTCGCACCGAGGGCGACGATCACGTCAGGTTTGACGAGCGCGATCTCGGCTTCAAGCCATGGGCGACAGGCAGCTATTTCCAGCGAGTTGGGTTTTTTGTGGATGCGGCGTTTACCGCGTGGTTCCCATTTGAAATGTTTGACCACATTGGTGACGTAGGTTTGTTTGCG
>Ga0126376_10001236_pt1 | contig 13662 bp, 9 predicted proteins | sample PanSoiMetPlot_15_FD_92760 | JGI IMG/M metagenome (GOLD analysis project Ga0126376, IMG submission 92760) | Tropical forest soil microbial communities from Panama - MetaG Plot_15 | ecosystem: Environmental > Terrestrial > Soil > Tropical forest > Bulk soil | place: Panama | collected 2016-02-17
AACGGCTCGCAGTGGATCGGCACCGTCAACAACGGCGGCACGCTCAGGGTGAGCGGCACCGCGGACGTCACTGGCACGGTTAATAACGGCACCGCCTTCGGCAACGATAACTTCGGCCTTATCAAATTCGTCGGGCCGTCGCCGCAGACAAGCACGTTGAACATCAGCAGTGCGTTCAACGCCAACCCGGGCTTCTCCAGCATCAACACCACGTCCGACCTCTCGACGGTTCCGGGCACGGCCGGCAAGGTAGTGTCCGTTGGCAACAGTGGGTCCACCCTGGTGGAGATCGACCGCGCGGCCGGTACCACCGTCGTCCTCGGCAACCCCACCGCGGTGATCGCGAACACCGGGGGCCCGAAAACCGGCACCGTGAATGCAAGCGCGACACCGGACAGCACCGCGCTGGGGTCGTTCGGTCTCGTCAACGTGACCTTCGAGTCGGGCGGCAACGGCAACTGGGATCTGGTGCGCCGGCTTAACGTCGGCGCAGCGGCGGCGCCCGGCGCCGCCATCCTGGGTGCCCTCACGGCGGTCGAGGCGGGCTTCCAGCAGTCGGCACCGTACGTGGCGTCGTCGCAGAATCAGAACCCGGACACCTGGACGGCGGGCGTGTGGTCGCGGGTCGGCGGCGGTCAGATGACCATTAAGTCAACCGCCCAGGACTCCCTCGGCGGCTTTCCCGCGTCGATGCGGGTGAAGACCACCTACGATGCCTATGAAGTGGGCGTAGACACCGGTCGGCTGGACATCAACAACACTGGCTGGAACGGCCACTTCGGCATCCTGGGTGGCTCGATGTCGGCCACGGCGAACGAGCAGCTGACCGGAACGAACGTCAAGGTCGACGCGCCTTTCGCCGGTGCCTATGGCGTGCTCGTCAACGGGCCGATCGCCCTGAACTTCGTGGGCCGCTACAACTGGATCGACACGCACGTCACTGACGTAGCGGCGAATCTCAACAACTCATCGCTCGACGGCCACAGCTTCAACCTGACGGCGTCGGGGGCATACAACATCGCGCTGCCCAACCACTGGTTCGTCGCGCCGACGGCCGGCATCAACTTCACTCAGGCTGATTTCGGCCAGCTGGCGACGAATGTGGGCCAGCAGAGCCAGGGCATCGTCGCGAGTTCGATCACCTACGACACCCTGACGAGCGCGCTGGTCCATGCCGGGGCGCGGTTCGGCACCACGTTCCAAGCGGCGGACAACCTTGTGCTGCAGCCGTTCGGCACGCTGAGCGTCTGGCATGAGATGGCTGGCAACTGGGGCGCGACCTTCGCGCAACAGGGCGGCCTTGCCGACCAGTTCAACGTGAGCCGAGCCGGCACCTTCGGCCAGGCTGGTCTCGGCGTTGTGGCGCAGATCCCCGGCACGGGCTTCTCGGGCTTCGCCCGGGGCGACGTGCAATTTGGCGACAAGGTCGATGGCACCAGCGTGGTCGGCGGCCTGCGTTATAACTTCGGCCCGTAATCGGCAGATCGAGAGAGAGGGCCAACCTGATAACGGCTGGCCCTGGTTCATTCAAGAAAGTCGGTGTCTCATTGCCCGACAACGCAATTGGTCAAAGGAGGAGTTACCGTGAAAATCAATCGTCGCATTGTGGCCGTTGCGGCCGCCGCGCTAGTCACGCTCGGCGCAGGCGTGGCCGCGGCCCAACCGGTGCAGCCATCGGCGCCAAAGAGGACCTATGCTCATAAGGGCCCCAACAGCTACAAGCATCTACGATCGGTGAAGGTGCCCTACGTTGACATGCGTCCGGGCTGTACACTTCTCACGTGCCTCACCCCGGTGAACACCGGACCGTAACGTCGTGTCGCAGCGCCCGGGTCTTCGCTTCGCTAAATCCGGCGCAGCAAGAGGGGATCGGCGGTTAGAGATGGATAGCCGGTGAGGCTGAACTCCTCCCCTCGACCTTGTGGGGAGGGTTCCGCCGTATACATGAGTTCGTGAACGCCGACGAGAGCGCGCGCGGGCCGTCGCCGTTGGATCCGGAACGTAGCCTCGGGCGTTGACGACGAGCCGAACCCCACCGATGCAACGAATGCGACATACTGCGCTACATCCTCCGCTCCTTCAAATGGTACGATTCCTATTTCTTCCAACCGCATGCCCTCTCGCGGGTGCGGTATGGAATATCGAGCGCGCGGGCAACGAAACCCGTGACCGTCCCGTATACCGAACACGGCAAGTTGCCCCCCGCCCGCTAGCCGCCGAGTGCGCGGCCGTTGGCAGGTGACGTCGATTTGTGTGACTTCGGGTTCACGTCTGCATCGGACTGGATTGTCCGAGGCGCCCCGATGTCTGAAATGCAGCGCCTGAGTTCGGCAATCAGATCCTTGCTCTGAATAAGGTGAGGTTCCTCGGCGTTCAGGACACGTTGAAACGCCCGCCGCTTCAGCCCGAGCACGTCGATTCCGTCCACGCCGGCTCCGGCTGCGTCGCAGACCATGTCAATGAGGCGGTCGATTGCATGCAGCCGTCCGAGTAGATAATCGTTCTCGCGGTAGCGCCGGGAAAAGAATCCGGCGAAATTGTCGAAGCCGATTCCTTTCAAGCTTTTCACGCCTTCGAAGCCTTTGAGCGTATGCACCTCCTGCGGGCTGATGCGGTCGACAAGAATCTCGTGCAGTTCGCCCGCGTCGCGCCCTGTCGTCACCGAGAACGTGAGCACATCCCAGAACGGAAAGCCGAGATAATTGACCAAGACCTCGCGACGCGCGTCCGGATGCCACTCGGCAGGATCGAGCGAGGCCAAGAGTTCGTCCACATCACGGGTGCTGGCATCGAGATTGATTTCCCTGCCTAACGCCTCCACCAGTCGGTCGAAGTGCTGGACATTATCACTTGCGATGAATCGGCGCGCATAAGACGCAATGTCTCTTGTCTCTGCTGCCGAGAGTTCATTCGGGAACAGTTTTGCCACCAGTGAATGGATTCTGTGGCTAAAGGCCTTCACTTCTTCGCGTTGGTGCAGGACATCGAGCCGAAAATAGAACTCCCGCTTAAGCCGGTCGACCACGGCGGGATCGAGCCCGGGAAACCGCTCCTCGTCGAGCAGCCGATAAAGTCGATTTTGACCCTCGATCAGGAAATGCAGCCGGCGCTTTCGATAATCGACATCGAAAGTGAGGAAAAATTCGACCCAGGGCAGCAGCCGCGGTATCGCGGCGCTCTCGCGCTTCAGCACCTCACTCTCGGCCCTCTGGTAGACGATGCCGCGCTGGACCGCCCAGGCATTGACAACTTCCTCGATGGCGCGGGCGAGCGGCGAGTTCAGGGGTCTGCCCCCGATCTTCACGAACATGCGGGCGACGAACTGGCGCACCGAAGCGAGTTTCAAGCGCGCATAGCCCTCGTGGGCAAAGCCGGCGTCACGGGCGACGCGTGCATTAACCTCCTCACGCCAGCCGCGGATTTCATCGGCCGTGAACCGGCGATCAAGCGGCTTATCGATAATGTTACCGACGAGTTCATTGACGTGCGGTCGGGCGCCTTCGATGATCGATTTGATCCCCCGGACTTGGGCGTTGAGGTTGATCACCCAGGCCAGTTCGTTCGCGATCGGCTGAGCGGAGGGCAGGTCCGAAAGCGCTCCCTTCAGTGTCGAGAAAAAACCTGGCAGCCTGCCGTTGGCGCTGGACACCGCCGACGCCGGATTGGCATCGATATAGACCAGCCTCCGGTCGACAGCGCGATAGGCGGGACGGCCGTGGATCGCCGAAATTGCTTCTCGGAACGGGCGGTTGTTGAGCACCGCGCCGTCAATGAAGGCGGCAGCGGTGGGATCAACATTCGCCCTGAGGTAACGTTCGAAATTGCGCATGATGAATTGTTTCCGGCGCGGCCATTTTTCACCGCGGCTCGCCACCAACTCATCCATCTCCACAAGCCGCGCCGGCGGAAACGCGCCAGGGAACGAGGAAGTCGCACGCGCGGCAAACGCAAGTGCCGGTACGTTTTCGAGATCGAAGTCGCTCTCCACCTCACCGCCTGGCCGGCGGCGATACATAAAATGCAGGACATGGCGATGTTCGAGCTCATAGACAATGGGAGGGTCGTGAATCGGCAAAAGCTGTTGGTAGCCGTAGTAATCGGTGAGGGTCACGAACAAATCGAGGCGCTGCCCGGTCGGCAGGAGCGACGCCGCAGGCGTTTTCGAATCACCCATAGCGGTGGCCGCGTCGTACATGAGCCCGGCCATTCCAAGGCCATGGAACGGCGGTTTGAACCAGCGCGAGCGCAGGAAGAGCGATAGTTTCCGACGTACCTCGTTGTCCCTCACCGCATCGAACAGGCCGGTCGCTGCCGCCGCCCAGATGAATGGCTTCAGAATCCACTTGCTCCATGTTCCGGCGCGCGCTTTGGGTGCGAGCAGGACAGTGACGTCGGCGTTGTCGAGCCACAGATCACGCAGTCGTAGGGTTGGCAGATCGTGGCTCAACGCACGCGCGAGCATGGTTGCGTTGATCCCGCCGGCCGAGGCGCCGGCGAGGATGTCGACGATGACGCGCAGCTCTATCTTGTGGCCGATCTTCTGCAAGAGTTCGAAATAGTCCGACTCGGTGTCGTATTCCGGGTCATTCGGGTCGGCGTGGTCAAAGAACGCGGCCTTGGCTCGACGAGAACGATCGGTGATCCGATGCAAGGCGCTTGAGGCACGCACCAGCTTCAGGATCTCCGTGCAGATGCCGTGCATATAGACCGCGAGCGAAACGCCGCCGAAGCAGACGAGTGCGATGCGGAGTTCTTTCTCGCGCAAGAACACAACCCCCGGAACTTGGCAGCGCCATCCTGCCGCTTCTGGAGTGCTCGTTTGCGAGGATTGGACTAGAAATCAAGGTCATGCGCAATGCGTCGGTGAGGTCGGACGGCGTCAGGCATTGTCTTGATATCCTATGCCGCCGCGCTGGCGTGCCTGCCGGCAGGGTTTTCTATTACCGGTCTGGTGGTTGGAGAGCGGCTCCGCGACACTCACGATCCTCCTACATATGCTGTCGTGGAGTTGCCGCCGGGGGAGCGCATCGCCATGAAGCACGCGAAATTGATTGGGAAGCGAGGAAGATCGGGCAACCAAGAGGTGGCGAGGTGGACCGAGCCATGAACTTCTCGTCGGCATTCTTGCAGCAATCTGAGTGAGCGGCTGTCACGACCTCCGGCGCATCAACGCAGGCCTTTGCAATCATAAGTCGAGGCGACGATTCGTTTGCCCTGATGCGCATTATCTGGTGCAACTGGCAAAGTGACCCCTAACGAAGTTGCACATCAGCAACGCGCTCGGCCAGCGCAGCACGCGGGTGGCCGTCCTCGTTGTGGAGAGCATCCTCTTTGCGGTGGACCGGATCGACGAGCAACTCACGGCGGTCGTCGAGGCGCTGATCGAACATTTCCAGAAGAAAATCCTTCAATCTCTAATCGATTATCTCGTCGGCGCGGATAAGCAGCCGCCGTGGGACCGTTATTCGGAGGGTTCGGGCGGTTCTGCTGTTGATAACCAGTTCGAACCTTGTCGGAAGCAGGATTGGCAAGTCGGCCGGTGTTGCTCCCTGTAGAATCCGGCCGGCGTAAATGCCGGCTGCGCGGTACATCTCATTGGTGAGGACGCCGTAGCTCATCAAGCCGCCGAGCAAGACAGCCCCGCGCGCCGCATAGATCGTCGGCAGCGTGCTCTGCGCCGACAGCGCAATGATTTGTTGCTGCCGACTTATCAGAAAGGGGTCCGCACTAACCACAAGAGCGCGAACCCGCCGTAGCGCCATCTGGGTAAACGCGATCTCGACCTCCTGCTCGGTTCCGGCATCGAAAACAACAAGCTCTTTGTCCTTCAGGCGGGCGGCTGCCGTGATGTTCTCCACGTTGGTCTCAAAGGTGCCTGACAAGCGCGAGTTGTCGAGATAGCCCACCAAACGAGCGCCAGGCCGCAGCTCGAGCAGCAATTCCAGGCGTTCGGATGCGTGTCCGGCGGCGGAGTGCGAACGCCCCGCGCTGACTTCCGGCCTGTTGAGGCCGTTGACTACAGCGACTTCGACTGCATCCGATCCCATCGCAAAAACAACCGGAATGGATAAGGCAGCTGCCGTGTCTGCCAGCGCCGGCGTCGAAGCTTCGACGGCAACGATCACCGCGACCTGGCTGCGAACGAGATCGGTGGCCAAGTCCGGCAGTCGCTCGTACCGTCCGTCCGCGCTGCGGTATTCGATGGCCAGGCCTTGCCCTTCGACAAGGCCGGTCTCCTGCAAGCCCTGTCGAATCGCTGCGACCGCAGCGGTGTATGGTCCTTCAAACGACGCGCCGCTGAGCAGGCCGACGACCGGCACCTTCGGCTGCTGCGCGGCCGCCGTCAGTGGCAACGCCGCCGCGCCAGCCAGTCCGGCGATGAACTCCCGTCGTCGCATTGTCGGCCCTCTCATTGGTTCCAAGAGCCTAGCGCGGTCGGTGGCAATGAGGAACCAGGGTTGGCCGGGAGGTCGCCGATTTCCGCGAGCGGGACCCTGCGGCAGGGGGGCGCGATGGCGATCGATCGCGGGGATTTTGAGGTGCTGCAAATTATTGCGCCGCCGCAAGCCCCCGCAGCCCCTGCGGGACGGCGACCGGTAACAGTGCGGGCACGCGACGGGAAGGCCGGCACGCAATGGACGAGAGGGCCGGCGCAACAGCAGGCCCTCTCCGCTTTCTGTGATCCCGTCAGCCCAGCGCCATCTTGTACAGAGCAACCAGCTTGCCCCAGGCGCGCTCGGCATCGGCCATGTTGTATATCGGCATTCCGTTTTGTTGCAGCGGCATGTCAGGTACGCACCAGCCGTGCAGGCTTGCGTAGACTTCGATTTCAGCCGGAACATTCGCCGCGGCAAATGCGGCCTTCAATTTGTCTTTCGCATCCGGCTGCCGCATGTCGTCGTTCGCGGCAATGCCGAAATACATGTGGGCTTTGATTTTGGGCGCCAGAAGATGCGGGCTGTTGGGATTGTCGGTCACCAGGCCGCCGCCGTGGAAGGATGCGCCCGCGCCGACGCGGTCCGGAACCGCGGCGGCAGTCTTGACGACCAGCGGACCGCCCATGCAGTAGCCCTGGGTTCCGACCTTCTTTGTCTTGTCAACCTCCTTCTGGGTGTCGAGAAAAGCCACATAAGCGATCGCGTCCTTCTCCGCGGCACCAGGCGCATTCAGCGGACCGGTCAGCGGCGGCAGCTTCGCCCGGTCCGCCTCGTTGCCGAAGTCGAAAGCAGAGGGGTTGTCGAACACCGGCGCCTTGGCGGTCCTGTAAAACGGGTTGGGGACGAGCACCGAATAGCCTTCGGATGCGATCCTTCTCGCGAATTGGCGCATCGACGGGCGTAATCCGAAGACGTCCGTCCAAATGATGACGCCGGGATAGGATCCGCTCGTGGGGTGAATGAACGCGGCGTCGCAGTTTCCGTCCGGCGTTTTGACCGTAACATCGGTTTCGACGACCGGGCGCTCTGCCGCCTCGCCGGCCGGAGCGCCGGCCACGGCCGCCAATCCGGCAGCCAACGACACGGCGCCGAATTCACGACGGGATATGGCCGTCTCCTCGGTTGCCTCGTTCGGCTTCGCGTCTTCACTCATATTTGCCTCCTGTCTCAAGCAGCCTTCGTCGATTCAAGATCGCGAGCTAGGCGCATTTCGATGAAGCTGATTCCACCCCTTTGCCCTCCACTCACGGGCTTTCACCCGCGGGTCCATCTTCTTCGCACAAAGATGGACGGCCGGGTCAAGCCCGGCAACGCTGGACGAACACGAGCGGGACGCGCCCTGGCCTCGCGGTATCACGGCCGCAAGGCGCTTGGGCCGGAGGAAAGCACTACGACCCTGGCGCCGACGGGCGTGCGCTCATAGAGGTCGATCACGTCCTGATTGATCATGCGGATGCACCCCGAGGAGACATTCTTGCCTATGGTCCAGGGTTCGACAGTGCCGTGAATGCGATAAAGCGTATCCTTGTTGCCTTGCCAGAGATAGAGTGCCCGCGCGCCGAGCGGGTTACCCGGACCGCCATGCATGCCGACGCCACTCTGCAGCTCGCTCATCACCTTCCTGAGCTCTGGCTGGCGGTCGATCATCTCCTTGGGCGGATACCAGTCGGGCCATTCCTGCTTGTTGCGGACGGTCGCGACGCCCGACCATTCGAATCCGCTCCGGCCGACGCCGACGCCGTAGCGAATGGCCCGTCCGCCTCCCTCGACCAAGTAGAGAAAGCGCTGCTGCGGATCGATCACGATCGTGCCAGCCGGCTCGTCCGTGGCATAGTAGACGGACTTACGCAGATAGGTCGGATCGATCTGCGACATGCGAAGGGCCGGAACCGGAAAAGGTTCGCTCTCGCGCTGTGCGTAAATCGTCGAATACTGGAAATCCCCGTTGAAGAGTGGCCGCGAGGGCTCGGTTTGGCGGTCAGGCGCCGGCGTGGTTTGCCAGGGAGGCTGGGCGCCGGGAGGGCAGAAGAAGAGGAAGCAATTCTGGGCTGCGGCACGCCCGCCGCCCAGCGCTGCCACGGCAGCAATGCAGAGGATCATGCTGGCGCGCGAAAGCACATGCCTCCATGGGCGCGGGCGAAGGAAGATGGTCATTTCTGGCTGCTTCTGATGAGGTAACATTGGAAACCACAACCCCAGCGGATCGTTCCTCGGGTTCCGATGAAAAATCAGGCGTCCGCTGCTCCGGCTGATGATAGGGCAAAAAGGGCGGCCAAAATTCGGCAAGATCGCGGCCGCGTGCTAATGCGAAGCGTTGCATCCTGGCGCCGTCACCGGGAACTTGTCCCGGCCGACCGGGGCGGCACGCAGGCGGACAGGGCCGCGCCCTGTCGGGCGGGTGAAGCCGGAACGGTCGATGTCCGTCATCCGTTTCTGACACCTGCGGCGCAGCAACATCAGGGCCTGGTGCCGCGCGCTTTATGGCAAAGCCAGCCGCTCGGCGCGGCCGAGCCCTGCCGGTCCATCGCCGTGCAGATCGCATTCGACAAGCCCGCGGGCTCATTCGCAGTAAGCGGCGGCGAGTGCGCGATGACGGATTTCGTTGCAGCGAATTTCGCCGGAAGGGTCGCGCTATCGATTGGCGATTCTTACGGGCATTCGATCGGAGAGCAAAAGGTGGCCGTCGGTGACAACGGACTCACCGCCGGAAAGGCCCGATCGGATGACCATTTCGTCGGCGGTCGACCTGCTCACTTCCACGGGCCTGACGCGGGCGACGGCGTCTTCGACCACATAAACGTAGGTACCGGTCGAACTGACCTGAACGGCAGTGGTCGGAACGACGACGGCGTCTTCTATCCTCAGCGTTATGCGTGCTGTCACGATCGTGCCAGGCCACAGCAACTCATCCTCGTTGGGCATCGTGGCACGAACTGTCGCCAGGCCGGTCGTGGCATCGATCGCATTCTCGATCATGGAGATTTGACCATGGGATGCCGAGGCATCGCCCTCGATCACCGCCTCGACGCTTGCAGTGCCGTCGGCCATCGAGGCACGAATGGCCGGCAGATCCTGCTGGGGAACCAAAAACGTCACATAGACGGGCTGCATCTGATTAATGGTCGCGATCGGTATGGGATCGGCGGCACGGACAAAATTGCCGATCTTCACCGACGCCTGGCTGGTCCGGCCGCCGATCGGCGCGCGAATTTCGCAATAGCTCAACTGTACCCGCAACGCATCGATCGCCGCCTCATCGGCGCGGATGGCAGCGCGAAAGGTATCTGACTGTGTCTTCGCATTGTCGAGATTGAGTTGCGGCGTCGCGCCTCTTGAAACCAGATCCGAATACCGTCGGGAATCCCGCTCGGAGCCCTCAAGCTGCGCCTTGTCCCGCGCCAGGGTCGCCTCCGCCTGTTGAAGCTGCGCTTCGAGGGCGCGGGCGTCCAGCGTGATCAACAGATCGCCCTTCTTGACCTCCGAACCGTCGACGAAATGGACACCCACGATCTCATCGTCGATGCGTGGTTTGATCGCGACGCTGGCGAAAGTGGTCACGTTGCCCAGCGATTCGATTATCATTGGAGATTTTTTTTTGACCACGACCTCGGTCGTGACCTGGACGCGCCGCTCGGGCGGGGTGGCGGGCGCCGACACCTCGCGATAGCCTAGAAATTGAAATGCGACCAACCCGCCGGCACCGACCGCGACAGTCCACCAGAACTTTGACATACGCCTCGACCCGGCTTCTTGCCAGGCCCCTCCGCGATGTCGCCCCGCTTCAACGATTGCTCGTGCAGCTATTGGAATTGAAGAGATTATGAAGGATTGCAACTCAAGATCTAAAATAATTAAACTCGCTTTCTGTGCAAGTAGATTTATCTTTATTCTGCTATATATGTAAATTTTATCTACTTAACGATGTGGCGGTTATAAATAGCGCCGCTTAAGTTTGAAGCACATCCTGAGTAATCGGTGGCCACCAGATCCCAAAAGCAACCTTGCGCGGGCGTGGTGACAGCAGCTGGCAAGTCGCCAATGTCGTTACGAGCGTCCGTTCCAGGCCGTACTTCGCTCAGAAATGCCAGATCAGGTCCGCCGCAACGATTAGAGCATCTTTCTTATTGGGCGGAATGACTGGGGTTGCATTGAAGTTGCCGTTGAACGCCGGCGCGTCGAGAGAGCGGTAATAAGTCACTTCCGGACGGAGCTCGACCTGCGGCGAAAACCAGTGCTGCCAGCCGAGGCCCAGGGTGACGTAACGTGTCTTCGTCCCGGTCCGCTGGCCTTGCATATCGTCGTAGAATTCGGGTCGGAAGGAGATGTTGTCTAACGGCGTGAACTGATAGTTCAAGTACATCACGGTCGCGAAGACTTCCGCCGTGCAAGCGAGCTGCCTGGGATTGGCACATTGTGCGAAAAAAGGTGCATTGAAATTGACTCCGTTAGCCGGCGTGAATGGAAAGCCGCCATTGGCGATGATGCCGGCGGGATCGGTCACGTTCAGTACGTTCTTTTGCTCAAGCGAGTACGCCTCCCACGAGAAATGCCAAGCCGGGTTGATGCGGTGATACCAGGTTAATCCGGTCCACTGCAGATTATTGTATCCCCATGTGCGGTTATTGATGCCGTTGGCCACCACGTAGACCGAGTCCCAGCCACTGTCACTCTGCCAGCGGACGCCGGCCGAAACGGATGGCTGGGCGCCTGGGTCCCTGAGCATCGTGGGACCGGGGAATATAGGATTCGGGAAGGGATTAGGTACCGTCTGGCCGATGCGCCACGGCAGCGTCTCAGTTCCCGCCGTCAACCCCACTTGCAGGAACCAGTTCTTGTTGAGCGCAAGTGTGCTGATGAGGCCGGTGTTGGTGAAGTTGTCAAAGGCGTAGGTCAGCGAATGGCTGTACATGTAATTGTTGGGCGCAAGCTGCGCCTCGATGTCCGGGATCGAGATGAAACGCCCCAATCGCAACAGCAGGCCGGCGCCGAATTGCGGGAGGTAGAGTTCGCCATAGACCATCGGAAAGTCGTAACCATTATAAAGGTTATGGCCGAGCAGCTGATAGCTCGCCAACCGTAGGCGGTCGTGTAGCGATAGGTCTCGCCGTAGATCGCCGAAAGTCGGAAGCCCCAGTCGACGTGATCGGTCTGCACCGTGTCCGGGAGGCGTTCAAAATAGACGACAGCCTGGTCGAGCTGGTCTCGGTTCGGCGTAAAATCATAGGACGCTGGCCAGTTGCCGCCCGGCTTCACGGTATTGGAGCTGATGTTGCCGCCGCCGTTGATCCAGCCGTAGATTTGCATATTGCCGGCCTTCAACACCTGGCCCAGCTCGGTGTTGGCGAGCGCCACCATCAGCGGACTGTCGATGGAAGCCGGCCGGGTCACGCCGATCCACGTGGTTCCGCCATGAGGCCATTCGGTAAAGGGGTATGGTGGCGTCGTCGCCGGTGCGTCCGGCCACTCGGCCCGGCGCGCCGGCGGCGCGTTCGGATCGGTGGGCGGCTCCGCGTGGCCCCACTCGAGCCTGTAATAGTTGATGAGACGCTCGAAGAAGCCGTCGCCCAGATAGGCGTCAAGGCAGCCATATTCCCGGTAGGGGGCATCGGGCGCCCGACAGTTCACCGGCGCCTTGTGGCCTGACGACGAGGTCTCGCCGGCCTGCGCCGCACCGATTGCCCCAACTCCGCTTTGCACGACAAGCGCCAAACCGATCCAGCCGGACTTTCTCATACCCGTGCCCCGATCATCTTTTGCCGTGCCGCTGACGAGACACAGGAGCGAGCGCCGTGGCCTTAGTCGGTCGTTTGCCGTAGATCGAGGGCTGCAGCCGTACCTGGGCCGGGTGCTATTGACGAAGCTGCCAAGCGCCGGGTTCCTTCTGTTTAGATTTTTCCTTCTGTGTAGATTTTTCCTTCTGTTCAGCTTTTTCCTTCTGCTCTTTTTTCTCTTTCTCGGCTTTTTCCACTTTTTCTTTTATTTCCTTGGCAGCCTTTTCCATCTGTTCCATTTGCGCTTTTGACGGAGTTTCTACATGCCCGGACAAGGCAACAGCCACAACGAAAAGAAATCCCAACACCGCTCCCCAAACGGTCTCCATCTCTCCAATCCTCCGGCAAAGCTTCGTCAGCAACCTTTGCGCTGATTCGCCGGGGAGACTGAGGCAAACCGGCATACTCGCTTACTTTTGCACAATAACTTCACGTTGAAAGAGACATAATGTCGGCAAACGGGCATTTGCCGGGCCTCTCAACCCGGGTTTTTTTGTGCAAAAGTCTAATCAGTATTCTGATTTGCTTGGCAATTATCAGCGAATAAGCAGACCGTTGCTACGGAGGCTTGCGGGAGGGCTGGAGAGATGTCTATCGCAGTTCCAGTAATACTTATTGTCCTCTTATCCGCGCAGGTTTACAGAACGTGGCAACCTTACGAATTTGAGCAACAAGAGAAATCTGAGCAGAGCGAAAAGAGCTCATCACAGGATAAATCTGAAGACGAGAGTTCATCAAAGAAGGACAAATCCGAGAAGGCCGATAAAAGTGCGGCGGCAGTGGTATCAAGGACTACACGACATCCTCGAACGAAACGCAAGGAGTGATGAAACGTCTGATTCCCTCAACCGATCGCGAAGGACAAGATCGGGCCGGCGGCTCGATGCCGGCTATCCCCGAGGCTGCAGCGGATGCTGCCCAAGAAGAGGCCCGATGCCCCGCGGCGCAACGTCAATCTCGCGCCGTTAGGGTGGAGGGACAAATGACGTTGACGCCTCGGGACGGCTTGCGACCTTCCTAATCGTGTGCCGACGCCCATCCTCACTGGCTGGATTTTGATGATGGAGATGGGTTCTGCTCCAGGCGGTAACCGACGCCGGATTCTGAAATGAGCAGCGCCGGCTGGCTGGGATCGGCCTCGAGCTTCTGGCGCAGCTTTCGGATCAGCGTCCGCAGGTACTGGAGGTTGTCGGGTGAGGAGTTGCCCCAAATGTCCTTGATAAGCTGGTTATGGGTCATCACCAATCCAAGGTGAGAGGCCAAGAGATGCAGCAACCGATATTCCTTGCGCGTCAATGTAATGCGTCTCCCTTCGAGCGTCACGGCGCGCGACACAAGGTCTATAGCGAGCGGCCCGGTCCGCACCAGCGGATCCTTGTCAGCGGCCTTGTGATAGCGACGCATCGCTGCTTCGCAGCGCGCGGCGAGTTCGCCAATGCCGAACGGCTTGACCA